>ENA-ORXU01000040-ORXU01000040.1-marine-metagenome-genome-assembly--contig:-NODE-40-length-154891-cov-7.377821_pt1 | contig 154891 bp, 129 predicted proteins | sample MGYA00237869_ERZ511484 | MGnify/ENA metagenome assembly ERZ511484 | reverse complement strand
AACCACTACCGCCTGCGAGCTCCGCCTGGTTCCGGAACCGCTCTGGACGATGCAGGGGGTGGCGCATGGTGCAGAGGCTCCCTAGCGCGATGCGTTGGCCAGGTAGGACCAATCGCCCATTTCGGTCCAGCGGCGAGCGCTGCGAACGTAGGCGGTCATCGCATCCAGGGCCTTGCTCGCGAACGCGCTGCGCGCCCGCTCCTCGCTCATCACCGCCTCGTGTGCCAGGCGTAGCTCATCGATGACCTCGACGGGAAAGCTGGTGACCCGGATGTCCGGATACTCGAGCTTCACCCGGGCCCAGGACTCCGCATTGGCGTGGTTGAACGCGGAGGTGAAGCGCGTGCCGGTCAGCTCCGCGGCCAAGCGCAGCGCGGACGCGTGCGGTGGCGAAAGCTCGGCGAGTCGGATGGCGTCGAACAGGAAGAACATCTCCGAGCCCGGCTCTTGCCATCCGGTGTAGTAGTAGGGCGCGATTCGGTGCAGACCGAGGCCCAGGTCCACCGCCGGGCCGACGAACTCCACCGCATCCAGTTCGCCGGAAAGCAGCGCATCGTAGAGTGCCTCGGCCGGCAGCGTCACGGTCTGCACGCCCAGCTTGCGCAGCACCCTGCCCCCCGCTCCGGGCACGCGCATGGTCAGGCCGCGAAGATCCTTTACCGTGTCGATGCGCTCGCGGAACCAGCCACCCATCTGCATGCCGGTGTTGCCACCCGGTATCGCCTCGATCCCATGCCGGCCGTAGAGCTCGTCGAGCAGGCGCATGCCCCCGCCGTGACGGTAGAACGCCGACAGCTCGGACGCGATCATGCCGAACGGCATGGTCGTCAGGTACATCGCGTCGGGCTCGGTCGCGATGTGGTAGTACGAGGCTGTGTGGGCAATGTCGAACGTGCCGGAGCGAACCAGGTCGAACGTGGCGAGCGGTTGTCCGTGCCGGTCCGGGCTCACCACGTCGATTCGCACGGCGCCCCCGGTCAGCTGGTCGACAAGCTCGGCGAACAGCCGCATCGACTCGCCGAACACCGGCAGGTCGGCAGGCCAGCTCGAAGCCAGTCGCAGCGTACGGGGCACGGCCGGGGCGGGCGTCTCGGCTGCGGCGCGGCGACCGAGTGCTGCGCCGGCGCCGAGCACCGCCGTACCGGCCAGCCCGTGCAGCGCGCGACGACGCCGCGCATCGTGTTGCACGCCCCTGCGTGTTCCATCGTCGTGTTCGTTCATCAGCCCGCCTTCCTGAAAGGCATCACGCTGGAAATTCGATCGTCGGCGTGCTCGCGCAGGTCGCGCAGCGTCACGCGCCCCCCGCCTTGGCGCTTGGATTCGTAGCTCGCCTCGTCGACGATCTGCATGAGCGCGTCGGGGGTCGTCACCGCCGAGGTGTACATCACGGCTCCGAGGCTGCCGCCGACCGCGAACCGCTGGCCATCATGCCGGAAGTCCATGTCCGCCAGCAGACGGCAGATGCTGATGGCGACGCCGCGTAGCGTGCCGAGGTTGCATCGCGGCAACAGCAGGACGAACTCGTCTCCACCGAAGCGGGCCGCGCTCCCCCGTCCCCGCGCCTGCTCGCTCAGCAGCTCGCCGATACGCTGCAGCAACGCGTCCCCGGCAGCGTGTCCGCAGGTGTCGTTGACCACCTTGAACTTGTCCAGGTCGATGAACACGATGCCGTGCGCGGCGCCGACATCGGCGAAGATCGCTTCGAGCTCGGTGACGAAGCCGTGTCGATCGTGCAGTCCGGTCAACTGATCGTGAGTGGCGTTGAACGCCAGCTGCCGGGCCAGTTGGCGAGCCTCCTCGATCTTGCTCAGCAGCCGCTCGTTGCTGGCGGCAAGCGTACTGGCGGCACGTGCCTTGAGCCGGAAGAAGTAGCCGAGCATCGACAGCGCCAGGGCAGCGCCGATGCCGAGCACGACGTAGGCCGAGCGCACTTGTCGGGCCAGCCTGCTCTCGCGACGTTCGAGCGCCAGTTCCATCAGGTCCTGACGCTCGAACGCCGCGAGCTGCAGCGCCAGCAGGTCGCTGCCGAGTGAATCCAGCTGACGCCGTATGCCGTGCTGCACGATCGCGTCACCCTCTGAGAGTCGCTCGATATCGGGGGCTATCCGTTGGAGAACGGTGATCGATCGACCCTGCCACCAGTTCAACAAGCGTTCCGTGCGCTCGAATGCGGCCGGCATCGGCGTGTCCGGATCGGACCCGTTCGCCCCCACCAGATCGAGGTATACGAGTCGCAATCGATCGGTACGGTTCGTCCGCGCGGCCAGCTCGGCCGCACCGTTCCCGAATCGGTCGAGGGCATCGATCACCTGTGCATGGGACGTCTCTCCGCCCCAGCGGACATACTCGCCAAGCAGGCTCTCCAGCTCCTGTTGCTGCGCCGTCACCGACGTCACGAGAAAGGGCAGGCTGCGCGTGCCGTGCTCGAGCGCTCCCGCCGCGATCGGGATGAGCGCCCCTGTCAGCAGGGCACAGGAGGCGAGCGTGAGCGATGGGCGGATCGCTCGGCGAGTGGCCGAGTCGCCGTGGACGGGTACCGATTCACTGTGCCCGCATCGACTCATTGGCGAGTGATCGGCACGCCGTGCGACAGCTTGAGCGTCCCCGCGACAGGGAGGGCATCGCGGCAGCGGTTCGACCCCGGCGGGCGCGTCGAGCCGGTGCCTGTCGATACCCGTCGGCGAAGCGTAGTCGGGGTCGGGTACGGATCCCGCTCAAGCCCCGCTTGCATCCTGCCGCCAACGGTGTATTATTTGGGTCGGATTTCCCAATTTCCGAGACGGGGACGAGAGCATGGACAGACGTATCGGCTGGCTGGTGACCACCGCGACCCTGGTCGCGCTCAGCGGCTGCAGCGACGGCGGATCCGACCCGGTCGGGCCCGGCGGCACGGATCCAGGCTCCCAGAACCGTTCCGGCCTGCGTGCGCTGGACGACGACGAGGCGTTCTTCACCGAGCTGCGCGGTGCGCTGGTCGCCCAGCACGGCGGCGGCGACTTCGCCACCGACGGTGGTATCGCCGAAGACTCGGACGCGGTCGCCGCCCCGACGACCGGTGGAACGCTCCCGCCCGCCGCCCCGCCCGCCGCCCCGGGCACGGCCGAGGGAGGCGGCGCCGGTGACGACGGCGGACGCCTCGAGGTCACCGGGACCAACGTGCAGGAGCAGGGCGTCGACGAACAGGATCGCGTCAAGGTGAGTTCGGACGGCAGCCGTCTCTACGTGCTGCAGCAGGACTTCGGCGGCGGCTCTCCGCCGTTCCCGATCGATGATGTCGCCACCGACGAGGAGCCGGCGACGGCGCCGGACGGTCTGGCGGTGGATCCGTTGCCGGGATCCGGAGCCGATCGACGCTCCACGCTGCGCGTGCTCGGGCTCGACGCCGCGTCCGCCGACGCGACACCTCTGCGCGACATCGAGCTCGATCTGGGCGGGCGCAACGCCGACGGCATGTATCTGTACGAGAGCGAGGCGGGCAGCCGCGTGCTGCTGAGCTCCTCGGGCGGCGGCTACTGGGGTTACTGGGACAGCAGCGCCGCCTTCGGCGGACTCGATAGCGTCGTCACTCGCATCGACGTCGACGATCCGGCCACGGCGGAAATCACCGGCAGCTTCCGCATCGACGGTCAGATCGTCTCCAGCCGACGCATCGGCAAGTACCTGTTCTTCGCATCGCGCTTCTACCCGACCCTGCCCGGACCGCAACCCTGGGAGCTGACGCCCGGCGAGTGGGAGGCGGCCGTGCAGGCCGCCGACGACGACAGCCTGCTGCCGGCCTACGTGGACGAGGCGACCGGCGAGCGCACCGCCCTGGTCGATCCCGGCGGCTGCTTCGTGGCCGATCGGTCCGCGAACCAGCCGTGGTACACCCCCGACATCGTGACCCTGGCCGTGATCGACCTGGACACGATGGCCTTGTCCGACAGCGAATGCTACCTCGGGGCCAGCGAGACGCTGTACGCCTCCCCGGAGGCGGTCTACCTGGCCACCACACGCTACGACTACGGCGCTGTCCCCGAGCCGACCCCGGTCGGGCCGCCGGTGATCGTGGAAGGGCCGGACGATTCCGAACCTGAGCCCGGCGTCGAACCTGAACCCGCCTTCCTCCCGACGGACCCCGTGGTCGAGACCGACATCCACCAGTTCGACATCGACGGCGGCTCGCTGGCCTACCGCGGCTCGGGTACCGTGCCCGGCCACCTCGGCTTCGACTCGCTGCGAAAGCCGTTCCGGATGAGCGCGCGCAACGGCGTGCTGCGCGTGGCCACGGTCAACGACACGTTCGGGTTCGACGGCCAAGCCCGCGACATCAGCCCGATCAACGTGAGCGTGCTGGCGCCCGACGGCGAGGGCGCCCTGGAACGGCTGGCGCAGCTGCCCAACGCGCGCGAGCCCGGCTTCATCGGCAAGCCCGGCGAGCAGCTCTACGCCTCGCGCTTCATCGGCGATCGCGCCTACCTCGTGACGTTCCGCCAGACCGATCCGCTCTACGTGGTGGATCTTGCCGACCCGAGAAATCCGCGCGTGCTCGGGGAGCTAGAGATCGAAGGCTACAGCGATTACCTGATGCCGATCGACGAGAACACGCTGCTGGGCATCGGGCGGGATGCGGTCGCGGACCCGCGCGGCGACGAACGCGGCGGACTGGTGCTCGGACTGAAGCTGTCGCTGTTCGACGTGTCCGACCCCACCGCGCCCGGCGAGGTGGACACGCTGCTGGTCGGTCAGACCGGCACCCGGGCCGATGCGCTGTTCGATCATCGCGGCATCACCGTGCAGCCCGCGACCGACGACCACCCGACGCGGGTCAGCTTCGGCATCGACGTGCACGGCCAGGCGTTCCCGACCACGCGTCCGGACCCGGGCTCGAACGTCGGCGGGCCGGCCTACTACGAGTGGTCGTACACCGGCCTGCACGGCTTCGATGTGCGTGGCGGCGACGCTGCCGGCATCGAGCCGCGCGGCGCGATGATCGTGGAACAGCGCGGGCAGGACGATCTGCTGTTCGGGCCGAGCGTCTACGGTGGCGACCGGTCGGTCATGGTCAACGAGGCGACGTACTACGTGCACGGCGACCGGGTCTACGCCGCCACGTGGGACACGCTGCAGAGCCCGAGCGAGGCGCGCTGAACCGAGCGGTGCCCGAGGCACGGTTCACATCCCGGCACGCGGAGCGCGCCGGGATGTTTTCAACGCTTCAGCGAGGCGTACAGATCACGGGTCTGCTCGGCGATGCTCGTCCAGCTGAACTGCTCGACGGCTCGCTGGCGGCCGGCCTTGGCGAAACGCCGGAGCTTCTCGGGATCCGCCATCAGGCGATCGATGCCGTCGGCCAGGTCCTTGGCGTAGGCGGCCGGATCGAGCGGGGCGAAGGGGCTCTTGTCCTGCAGCGCCACCGGCACGAGATAGCCGGTCTCGTCGTGCACGACGACTTCGGGAATGCCGCCGATCTTCGAACCGACCACCGGGGTCTCGCAGGCCATCGCCTCCAGGTTGATGATCCCGAAGGGTTCGTAGATCGACGGGCAGCAGAAGATGGCGGCCCCGGAGTAGAGCTGGATGACGTCGGTCTTGTCGACCATCTTCTGGATCCAGTGGATGCCGTCGCGCTGTCGGCCGGCCTCGGTGACGGCGGCCTCCATTTCGGCGGCGATCTCCCGGGTATCGGGCGCGCCGGCGCACAGCACGACGTTGTACCCCTCGTCCATGTGCTTGATGGCTTCGACCAGGTGGATGATGCCCTTCTGCCGGGTGATGCGTCCGACGAACAGCACGAAGGGCTTGTCGTCCGGAATGCCGTACTTTTTCAATGCGGGGGCCGGATCGACCGGCCGGTACTCCTCGGTATCGATGCCGTTGAAGATGACGTGCACCTTCTCGGGCGCCACATCGAAGTGCTTCAGGATGTCGGTCCGGGTGCCTTCGGAGACGGCCACCACGGCGTCGGCCATCTCCAGTGCGGTCTTCTCGACCCAGCAGCTGAAATCGTAGCCGCCGGCGAGCTGCTCGCGCTTCCAGGGGCGCAGCGGCTCGAGCGAGTGGCCGGTGATGACCAGCGGAATGCCGTAGTTCAGCTTCGTCATGATGCCACCCAGGTGCGTGTACCAGGTGTGGCAGTGGACGACATCGGCGGCGTTGCCGTCGGCGTTGAAGCTGACCGCGCGCTGCGCGCTGGCGAAGATCGAGTGCAGGAATTTCGGCGCGCCGAAGCCGTCGGTGTCGACCGGGTAGCCTGTCACCTGCAGGGGGTCCCCCGGGTCATCCTGATCGCCGAAGGCGCGCACGTCGACGTCGACATCCGGCAGCCTGGACAGCTCGCGAGTGAGATACTCAACGTGCACCCCGGCACCGCCGTAGTTGTAGGGCGGGTACTCGTTGGTGTAGGTGAGGACGTTCATGCAGGATCCTTTCGTCATGGGTCCGGGCGATACCCGGATATCACGGACGGCTACCCGGCCGTCCGCACCTGACGCTGTGCCGAACAGCGACGTGACGGCAGGATAGCGCCTTGGCAACCACGACCCGCGAACGGCCGCTCGATCTTGTCGTGTTCGGCGCCACCAGCTTCGTCGGGCGACTGTTGTGCGAGCACCTGGTCGAACGCCACGGCACCGCCGGCCCCCTGCGATGGGCGATCGCCGGGCGCAGCGCCGAGCGGCTGGACGAGGTTCGTGCCTCCACTGGCGCCGACGTCGAGCGCATCGTCGCCGACGCCCTCGATCCGGAGGCGATGGCGGACATGGCCGCGCGCGCACGGGCCGTGGTGTCCACCGTCGGCCCCTACGCCACCTATGGCTCGACCCTCGTCGGCGCCGTGGCCGAGGCCGGCACCGACTACTGCGACCTCACCGGCGAGCCGCAGTGGATGCGGCGGATGATCGATGCCCACGGTGAGCGCGCCGTACGGACCGGCGCGCGACTCGTGCACGCCTGCGGCTTCGACTCGATTCCGTCCGACCTGGGCGTGCTGTACACCCAGCAGCAGGCGATGATGCGGTTCGGTGCACCCTGCGTGCGGGTCGGCATGCGGGTCAAGGCTGCAAGCGGCGGGTTCTCCGGCGGCACGATCGCCAGCGGGCTTGCCGTGCTCGAAGAGCTTCGATCCGATCCGGAGCTTCGCAAGGTCCTCGGCAATCCGTACGCCCTGGCTCCGCAAGGGCAGCGCTCCGGCGTCGAGCAGCCGAGCGTGGGGCGCCCCCGGCGCGATGAGCTGTCAGGTCAATGGATCGGGCCGTTCCTGATGGCGCCCGTCAACACCCGGGTCGTGCACCGATCCCACGCGCTGCTCGGGCATGGCTGGGGCGAGGGCTTTCGCTACGACGAGGCGGTGCTAACCGGCGGCGGCGCGGGCGGTCTGGCCAAGGCCGGCGCGCTCGCCGGCGGCCTGGCCGGGTTCGCCGGTGCGGCCTCGATCGGACCGGTGCGCTCGTTGCTGCAACGTTTCGTCCTGTCGAAGCCCGGGGAGGGGCCGAGCGCCGAATCACGCCGGGCAGGCTTCTACGATCTGCGCTTCTTCGGCACCACGGCGGACGGGCGCCGGATCGAGACGAAGCTGAGCGGCGACCGCGATCCGGGCTACGGCTCCACCTCGCGAATGCTCGGCGAGGCGGCCGTCTGCCTGATGGAGCGTCCGCGCGAGGCGCTGCCCGGAGGCTTCTGGACGCCGGCCACGGCCTTGGGGGAGGAGCTGATCGAACGACTCGTCGAGCATGCCGGTTTGCGGTTCACGGTCGTGGAGCCCCGGTAGGCGTCACCGAACACGGGCACGGTTCGCACCCCGATACGTTTCAGAAAATTCCGACACGGATCCGCGGCCGTTTCCGATGGTCCGCCCCGCCGGGCCCGAGGATACTGGCGCTGCGCTGAAGGAGCGGCGCAGCAGCGGTACGGCAGGAAGCCGTCACCAGCGAAGGGAGCACGACGGGGCAAGGATGCCCGGTCGTTCGTGACCGCTGCCGTCAGGGAAGACGGTCACCCCGGTACGCGGAGCGCACCGGGGTGTTTTTCATGGGCGCTCGTACGCCTTGCCCCAGGCGCCGCCGCTCAGGCCGCGTCCGGATTCCAGCCGCCGACCGCCTTCACCTCGAGAAATTCCTCCAGGCCCCATTCGCCGCCCTCGCGGCCGTTGCCCGACTGCTTGTAGCCGCCGAACGGGGCGCCTGCCGAGCGTGCCTGACCGTTCATGTCGACCATGCCCGAGCGCAGCTGGCGAGCCACCCGGTTGGCCTTCTCGCCGTCGCCGGTCTGCACGTAGTTGGTCAGTCCGTAGTCGGTGTCGTTGGCGATGCGGATCGCGTCCTCCTCGGTGTCGAACGGCATCATCGACAGCACCGGCCCGAAGATCTCCTCGCGCATGATCGTCATGTCGTTGGTGCAGTCGGCGAATACGGTCGGGCGCGTGAAGTAGCCGCGCTCGATGCCGTCGGGCAGACCGGTGCCGCCCGCCACCAGGCGTGCCTTGTCCTGTTCGATGCCGGTCTTGATCAATCCTTGTACCTTGTCGAACTGCTGCCGGCTGACCAGCGGACCGATGTGCCGCCCGTCGCTGGCCGCCCGATCGACCGCGGTGCCCTCGGCGGCGGCCTGCGCCTCCTGCACCGCCGCCTCGTAGCGCGACCGCTCCACCAGCATGCGCGTGGGGGCGTTGCACGACTGGCCGGTATTGTTGAAGCAGCGCGCGACGCCCTGGGCGACCGCATTGTCCGGCGCATCGGCGAACACGATGTTCGCGCCCTTGCCGCCGAGTTCCAGCGAGACGCGCTTCAGGGTGTCGGCAGCGCTCTTGGTGATCAGCTTGCCGGCGCGCGACGAGCCGGTGAACGAGACCATCGCCACATCCGGATGGGCGCTCAGCTGCGAGCCCACGCCCGGACCGTCGCCGTTGATCAGGTTGAACACGCCGGCCGGTACGCCGGCCTCGTGCAGGATGTCGGCGAACAGCAGGCCGGACAGGGGCGAGATCTCCGAGGGCTTCAGCACCATCGTGCAACCGCTGGCGATCGCCGGCATGACCTTCAGCGCGATCTGGTTCATCGGCCAGTTCCACGGCGTGATCAGGGCGCACACCCCGATCGGCTCGTACAGGATGCGATCGTTGGGGGTGTTATCGCGCAGGGCGCGTTCGAACTCGAACCCCTCCAGCGTACGGATGAAGGCCTTGATGTGCCCGCTGCCGCTGCCCGCCTGCGCCGTCCTGGACATGCTGATCGGTGCGCCCATCTCGCGGCTGATGGTCTCTCCCATCTCGTCGGCCCGGTGCTGATAGATGTCCAGGATGCGTCGCATCAGCTCGAGCCGCTCGCTCTTCTCGCTGCGCGACCAGTCGGGGAAGGCTCGCCGGGCGGCGTCGACCGCGGCATCGGTGTCGGCCTGGCCGCCGAGCGAGATCGTGGCGATCGTCTCTTCGGTCGAGGGATCGATCACGTCCATGTCGCGCCCGTCGAGCGGATCGGTCCATCGACCGTCGATGTAGAACTGGCGAGTGTTCATGCGTGCGGTTCCTTGTGTCTGGCCGTCGCTCCGGGTCCGTGATTCCAGGGCGGGTGGGCGAGGGCGTGGGCTGGGAGGTGGCAGGTGGGCGGGCGTCGCGCGGGGGCCGCGCCGGTGCCGTGCCGGTGCCTTGCGAGTGCCGATGCTACCCGAGCCGGAACCGGCCCGGCGAGGCGTGTAGAGCGTACCGGGTTCACCGGGCCGGACCGGACAGCCTCGCCCGCGATGGTCGGTGTCGGTGCGCTCAAACGGCTGCGCATCGGCTATCTTCAGCGGGCATGAGCGACGCCGGACACATCGACACCCGCCGAACGGCCCTCGCCACGCGCGTCACGCACGTCGCGCCACCGCGGCGACCACGATCCGGCGTCGAGGGCGGCGCGCCGGTGTGCAGCGACGGGCGGCCGATCGCATGAAACGGACGTCGATGGCGTTCCTGGAGCAGTTGCCCGAGCCGTTCCTGCGCTGGCAGGCCGGCCGTCCGCTGGACGAGGTGGAGTGCATCGTGCCGGATCTGGTCGGCATCTCGCGCGGCAAGGCGATGACCGCGCGCAAGTTCGCCCAGGGCGGGCGCCAGTACCTGCCGATCTCGATCTTTTTCCAGACGGTCACCGGCAGCTACGTCGACATCGAGGGCATGCAGGACATGTGGACCGAGTCGGACACCGTGCTGGTGCCCGACTTCAAGGCCGCCTGCGCGGTGCCCTGGAGCGGGGACGTCTCGCTGCAGGTGGTGCACGATGTCCAGTACCAGAGCGGCGAGCCGGTACCGTTCTCGCCGCGCAACGTGCTCAAGCGCGTGATCGCCGAGTACACCCGGCGCGGCTGGGCCGCGGTGGTCGCCCCGGAGCTGGAGTTCTACCTGACCAAGCCGAACACCGATCCGGACTACCCGATCGAGCCGCCGGTCGGGCGCACCGGGCGCCAGGGCGTGGCCCAGCAGCCCTACAGCATGAGCGCGATCGAGGAATACGGTCCGGTCATCGATACCATCTACGCGTTCGCCGAAGCGCAGGGCCTGGAGATCGACACGATCATCCAGGAAGGCGGCGCCGGTCAGATCGAGATCAACCTGCAGCACGGCGATCCGCTGACCCTGGCCGATCAGGTGTTCTTCTTCAAGCGTTCCATCCGCGAAGCGGCGCTCAAGCACGATTGCTTCGCCACGTTCATGGCCAAGCCGATGCAGGAGCAGCCCGGCAGCGCGATGCACATCCACCAGAGCGTGGTGGCACTGGACAGCGGGCAGAACGTGTTCAACGGGGCGGACGATGAACCGACCGACCTGTTCTACGGCTTCCTGGCCGGCCAGCAGACGCACCTGCCGGCGGTGGTGTGCCTGCTCGCCCCCTACGTGAATTCCTACCGGCGATACGTCAAGGACGGCGCCGCACCGATCAACCTGGAATGGGGCGTGGACAATCGCACCACCGGCCTTCGCGTGCCGGCATCCGAAGCGGCGGCGCGACGGGTGGAGAACCGGGTGGTGGGCATGGACTGCAATCCGTACCTGGCCATCGCGGCAAGCCTTGCCTGCGGGTTGCTGGGCATGCTGGACAAGGGGCGGCCGCGCGATGCGGTGCCGGGCGAGGCCTACTCGCTCTCGCACGCCCTGCCGCGCGACCTGATGAGCTCGCTGGAGCTGTTCGGGCGCAACGAGGCGGTGCAGCGGTTGCTGGACCCGGTCTTCTGCCACCTGTATCGCGAGGTGAAGCAGCAGGAGTCCGAGGCGTTCCTGCAGGTGATCAGTCCCTGGGAGCGGGAACACCTGCTGTTGAACGTGTGACCAGGCTCCTGCACGCCAACGGTGCGAGCGGCGTCTGGCCGCCCTCGCTGTACGCGCAACGGCTCCCGGCGAGCGAGCCTGCGCCGGCACTGGAGGGCCATGTCGAGGCCGAGGTCTGCATCGTCGGTGCCGGGTACACCGGAATCGGGGCCGCGCTTGCATTGAGTGAGGCGGGTATCGATACGGTGCTGCTCGATGCGCACCGTGCCGGCTGGGGCGCATCGGGCAGGAACGGCGGGCAGCTGGGCAGCGGCTGGAACATGGATCCGGACACGCTGGTCAAGCGGTTCGGCATCGCTGTCGCCAGGCGGCTCTGGGCGTTCAGCGAGAGTGCGAAGGCGCACGTGCTGGAGCTGGCCGAGCGGCACGCGATCCCGATCGACTACCACCCGGGCATCATCACGTCGGCTCATCGGGCGCGACACGTGAAGGGCCTGCACCGGTATGCCGACGCTGCCGAGGAGCACTTCGGCTACGAACGGCTCGAACCACTGGACGCCGCGGCGCTTGCCGAGCTCTGCGGTGTGCAGGACCACCATGGCGGCAACATCGATAGCGGTGCCGGTCATCTGGATCCCCTGCAGCTGGCGCTCGGCCTGCGTCGTGTCGCGACCGATACGGGCGCGCGGCTGCACGAGGGCAGCGAAGTGCTGCGACTGGAACGCCATGAAGGTCGGCACGTGGCCGTCACGCGATCCGGCAGCGTCAGCGCCGCACGGCTGATCGTGGCCTGCAACGGCTATCACGACGACCTGCTCGGCGAGTTGGGCCGGCACGTGCTGCCGGTCAACAACTTCATCGTCGCCACCGAGCCGCTCGGCGCGTTGGCAGGGCAGCTGCTGCCCGGCAACCACGCCTTCGTGGACACCCGCTTCGTGGTCGGCTATGCGCGCCGCTCGGCCGACGACCGGCTGATCTACGGCGGGGGCGAGAATACCGGCTACCGCTTCCCGGACGATTTCGCGAGCGAGGTCCGCCGTGCGATGACGAAGAACTTCCCGCAGCTGCTGGATGCGCGCATCGAGGCCGCCTGGGGCGGCACGCTCGCCATCACCCCGAGCCGTCTGCCGTGGGTGCGCGAACTCGATCACGGTACGCTGTGCGCCGGCGGCTACTCGGGGCATGGCGTGGCGCTGGCGGTGCGCACCGGCCGCGCACTGGCCGATGCGCACCTGGGGCGGCGCGATGAGCTGGAGCTGCTCGAACGATTGCCGGCCCGGCCGTTTCCCGGCGGTGCGCGGCTGCGCCCCGCGTTGCTCAAGGCGGCGTTCACCGGCGCATCGCTGCTGGATCGCTTCTGAACGGCGAGGGCGACGACACCCGGCCCTCGACCCCGGTCTCGGCCCCGACGCTTGCGCCGAAGCACTGGACTATCGGTTAGAGTCGGCCGGGAGACTGCGGCCTATCGGTCGCACACCGTCGAGAATTCGCTGCCATGCAACGCATCCGCCGCCCGCTCAGCCTGTTGCGCACCGACCGCCGTCGTTTCATGCAGGCAGGTCTTGCCGTCGGGGTGTCCCTGAAGCTGCCCGCCGCCGCGTTCGCGCAGGACGGCCAGGTGAACTTCTACAACTGGGACACCTACATCGGTGAGGACACGCTGGACAATTTCGCCTCCGAGACCGGCATCGAGGTGCAGTACGACCTGTTCGCCGACAACAACGAGCTGTTCGCCAAGTTGCGCAGCGGCAACCCGGGCTACGACGTCATCGTGCCGTCCAACGACTACGTCGAGCGCATGATCGTGGCCGACATGCTGCTGGAGATCGATCACGACAAGATCCCCAACATCGTGAACATCGATCCGGCCTTCGTCGATCCGGCGTTCGATCCGGGGCGCCGCTACAGCCTGCCCTACATGTGGGGCACGATCGGCATCGGCTATCGCAAGTCGGCGGTGGACCAGGCGCCCACCTCGTGGAACGATGTGTTCACCTCCGACAAGTACGCCGGGCGCATCGCGCTGCTGAGCGAGCCGACCAACGTGCTGCAGCTGGCGATGAAGGCGGCCGGCAAGTCGTTGAACGACTGGAGCGACGAGAATTTGGCCGCCGCCGAGCAGATGCTGCTGGCGCAGAAGAAGAACATCACCGCCTTCGCGCCGGACAACGGACAGGACCTGTTGCTGGCGGGCGAGGTGGACCTGGCCATGGAATGGAACGGCGACATCCTGCAGGTGATGGAGGAGGACGACGACATCGGCTTCGTGCTGCCCGAGGAAGGGGGCCTGCTGTGGGAGGACTGCCTGTGCATCCCGACCGGTGCGCAGAACATCGACAACGCGCACGCGCTGATCAACTACCTGCTGGATGCCGAGGCCGGCGCGGACATCGCCGAGTTCATCTACTACGCCACACCGAACGCGGCGGCCCGCGAGCTGATGGACGAGGACTACACCGGCAACCCGGCGATCTTCCCGCCCCCTTCCGCACTCCAGAAGAGCGAGCTGGCCATCTTCCCGGGCCAGGAGATGCTGAGAAAGATCGACGAGGCCTGGACACGGGTGAAGGCGGGCTAGCTTCCGAGCGGGCCGCCTGGCCATGGCGGAGGGACGACAGGCGGCCGCGCGACGCCCGCTCGTCTTCGCAGCGTTCGCCCTGCCCACGCTCGGCTGGCTGCTCGCCTTCTTCCTCGTTCCGCTCGGCATCATCTGGCTCTACAGCGTCGGCGAGAACGTCTCGCTGACCCGCGTCGAGACGACCTGGACGCTGTCGAACTATGCGCGCATCCTGGAGCCGGAGATCCTGGAGCTGGCACTGCGATCGTTGCGCATCGCCGCCTTGGCAACGCTGGTCTGCCTGGTGATCGGCTTTCCGATGGCGCTGGTCATCGCCACCGCCTCGCCGGCCGCGAAGCCCTGGTTGCTGCTGGCGATCATGCTGCCGTTCTGGACCAACCTGCTGATCCGCACCTATGCGCTGCTCAACATCCTGGGTACCCGCGGGCGGTTGAACGAGGCGCTCGGCTGGTTGCACGCCCGCCTCCAGGGCACGCTGGAGCTGCTCGGGCTGGACCATCCGGGCCTGATGAGCGAGCCCTTCAGGCCGTTCACGTTCCTGGGCACCGAGACCGGCGTGGTGTTCGGCATCGTCTACGTCTCGCTGCCGTTCGCGATCCTGCCGCTGTACTCGGCGCTGGAACGCATGGACAAGTCGTTGCTGGAGGCCAGCCTGGATCTGGGGGCCGGGCAGCTGACCACCTTTCGCCGGGTGCTGCTCCCGCTGGCGATGCCCGGGGTGGTGACCGCCGCCATCATCACCTTCATTCCGGCGCTGGGCCAGTTCCTGACACCGGACCTGCTCGGGCGCGGTCAGGTGGACATGATCGCGAACGTGATCGAGCGTCAGTTCAAGGGCGCGAACGACTGGCCGTACGGGTCGGCGATCTCGATGATCCTGCTGTACGCCACCTTCATCCTGCTGGCGTTGCGCGCGTTCGCCGACGCCCGGCGCAGCGCGGCGCGTGACGCACGATGACGCGCTCGCCATCGCCGCCCGAACGCGGGCCAACGTCGTGAACCCGCTTCGAGGGCGCAGCCGGCCCGATGCGTTCGACTACAGCCGGCGCTGGTCGCTGCGCACCGTGTTCGCGCTCGGCTGCGTGTTCCTGTACGCCCCGATCGTCGTGCTGATCGTGTTCTCGTTCAACGACTCGCGACGCGGCGGCAACGTGATCTGGAAGGGCTTCACGACGAAGTACTACGCTAAGGCCTTCGCCAACGAGGAACTGATGCTGGCCTTCGCCAACTCGCTGACCATCGCGCTGGTGTCCACCGTGTTCGCGGTGCTGCTGGGCACGCTCACCGCCGTGCTGCTGTGGCGTTTCCGCTTCCCGTTCAAGCCGCTGGTCGAAGGGCTCGTTACGTTGCCGATCGTGATTCCCGAGATCTGCCTGGGCGTGGCGCTGGCGATCTTCTTCACGCGCATGGGCTGGATGGACACCGGCGGCCTGGCCTGGCCGCTCAACCTGTCCAACATCACGATCGCCCACATCACGTTCTCGTTCCCGTTCGCCGCGCTGGTGATCCGCACCCGGCTGCAGAGCTTCAACGTGGAGACCGAGGAGGCGGCGCGCGATCTGGGTGCCAGCGAGTGGCGGGTGTTCTTCGACATCCTGCTGCCGCACATGCGCCCCGGACTGGTGGCCGCCGCGCTGCTGTCGTTCACGCTGTCGCTGGACGATTTCGTGATCACCTTCTTCACCTCCGGGCCGAACACCGTGACCTTCCCGGTGAAGATCTACTCGATGGTGCGCTTCTCGGTCACCCCCGAGATCAACGCGGCCTCCACCGTGCTGATCGCGATCACGCTGGTGCTGACGTGGGCCGCGCTGCGTTACCAGAGGACGTGGAAAGAATGAAGGAGCCCCTGGCCGCTGACGACCCGATCCTGTCGATCCGCAACGTCAGCAAGCGCTTCGGTGCGGTGAGTGCGCTGGAAAACGTGAGCCTGGACGTGCAGGCGGGCGAGATCTTCGCGCTGCTCGGGCCATCCGGCTGCGGCAAGTCGACGCTGCTTCGCATCGTGGCGGGGTTCGAATCCCCCACCTCCGGCGAACTGCTGCTCGATGGTCGCGACCTGGTCCGGCTGCCGCCGAACAAGCGACCGATCAACATGGTGTTCCAGTCCTACGCGGTGTTTCCGCACATGTCGGTGGCCCGCAACGTCGGCTACGGCCTGCAGATGGAACGGGTGAACAAGCACGAGATAACGGTGCGGGTCGACGAGGCACTCGAGCAGGTGCGCCTGGGCGGGCTGGGCGAGCGCATGCCCGATCAGCTCTCCGGCGGCCAGCGTCAGCGCGTGGCGCTGGCCCGCGCACTGGTCAAGCGTCCACGGCTGCTGCTGCTGGACGAGCCGCTGTCGGCGCTCGATGCGAAGCTGCGCGATGCGATGCGGCTGGAGCTTGTCGATCTGCAGTCCCGGACCGGCGTCACCTTCGTGATCGTGACGCACGATCAGGGCGAGGCCATGGCGCTGGCCGATCGGATCGCCGTGCTGGAAGGGGGGCGCCTGCGGCAGATCGGTTCGCCCCAGGCGTTGTACCACCGACCGGTGGATGCCTTCGTGGCCGACTTCATCGGCACGGTTCACGCGTTCGGCGTCACCCGCGTGGAACGTATCGACGATGCGTTGCTGCGCGTGCAGGCCGACGGCCTGGGCGATCTCGTCCTGCCGGGAAGCCTGCCCCCGGGGGCGTTCGAAGGCGGACGGGCAGCGCCGGGCTTCAAGGTCGTGGTGCGTCCCGAGCGCATCGGCGTGGTGCTGGAGCCGCCGGGGGATGCCGGGCGGGTGGTGGTGACGGGCACGCTGGGCGACATCGCGTTCCAGGGCCAGCATTCGATCGCGGAGATCCGCCTGGCGAGCGGCCGCTCGATCAGCGCGGTGATCGGAGGTGACGAGGCCGCAGCGTTCGCCGCCCACCCGATCGGCCAGCCGGTGTACGCGCACTGGGCGGTGGAGCATCTGGCCCTCCTGCCCGAACGTGCCGGGTGAGCACGGTCGATGCGCGGGGCCGCGCGCCCACCTGGTACCGGAGCACCCGTCCGGATACGCCACCCTTTGTCCGCTTCGAGGGTGAACGGCACGTCGAGGTCGCCATCGTCGGCGGCGGGCACACCGGTGTGGCCACGGCGCTGGAGCTGGCCGAACGGGGCGTGCGGGTGGCGTTGCTGGAGGCGACGCGGCTGGGCGACGGCGCGACCGGACGAAACGGCGGACAGGTCACCGGCAGCCTGTCCGGTCTGTCCGCGATGCGTCGCCAGCTGGCCCGTGCCGTCGGCATCGAACAGCGTGACGCGATCGTCGCCGGATTGCGCTGGGGCGCGCAGACGCTGCTGCGCGAGCGCATCCGGCGCTACGACATCGATTGCGCGCCGGTCGACGGCCACCTGCACACCGCCTGGAATCCGAACGATGCGAACGCGCTGCAGGAGGACGTGGCCGATGCGCAGGCGGCGGGGGTCACTGCCGAGGTGCGCTGGCTCGATCGATCGGCGCTGCACGAACGGCTGGACACGCCGCTGTACCACGGCGGTGTCCTGAACCGTCACAACCTGCACCTGAACAGCCTGAACCTGTGCCTGGGAGAAGCGGCCGCGGCACGCTCGCTCGGGGTTGCATTGTTCGAGAACAGCGCGGTGCTGTCACTGGCCTGCCGAACGAGAACGCGGCCGGCAACGCTTCTCACCGCACACGGACGCCTGAGCGCCGACACCATCGTGCTGGCCGGCAATGCCTATCACCGTCTGTACCGTCATCACCTGAACGGGCTGATGTTCCCCGCCGTGCTGGGGAATCTTGCGACCGAGCCGCTGGACGAGGCCACCCGTCACGCGTTGAACCCGGGCAACCTGGCGGTGTACGACAGCCGGCTGGTCCTCGACTACTACCGCTTCACCGAGGACGGGCGGCTGCTGTTCGGCGGCGGCACCAACTACTCGGGGCGCGACATCGCCGATCCGGCGACCTGGCTGCGTCCCCGGCTGGAGCGTACCTTTCCGACGCTTGCAGGCATCGGCATCGACCACGCCTGGACCGGGCTGGCCGGCATCGTGCCGAACCGGCTGCCGTTGCTGGGCCGGCCCGATCCGGGCATCGTGTACCTGCAAGGCTACTCCGGGCACGGCATCGGCACCTCGCACCTGCTGGCACGGGCGCTCGCGAAGGCGTTGCACGCCGAGGACGCCACGCTGTTCGACACGCTGGCAGCGCTGCGGCACGCGCGGCTGCCCGGCGGCCAGGCAACGCTTGCCGCCGGCATGCTGCTGGCGCTCGGCTCGGATCAGCTGCGCTCGGTGCTGGGCGGGCTGACGCGAAACCCGATCCCGTCCGATTGATCGGGTCGTCGAACGACGGCGCTACATCGACCCTCCGGCGATCGCATCGACCACCGCGTCACCGTTCTGCTCGGTGACGGTGTCCCGCACGCTGCGGGTCGCCTCCCGGAAGGCCGAGCTGTCGACATCGTCGTTCACCTCCATCCCGGCCTCCGTCAGCTCGGCGATCATCTCGCCCTCCTTGGAGATCGAGAGCTCGCGCTGCTTCGCCACCGCGTCGGTGGCCGTCGCCCTCACGATCTCCTGCTGCTCGGCCGACAGGCCGTCGAACGTGTCCTTGTTCATGAAGAAGGCCAGCGCCGAGTAGGCGTGCCGCGTCATGCTCAGATGGTCCTGCACCTCGTAGAACTTGAACGACAACGTCACCGCGATCGGGTGGTCCTGGCTATCGACCACGCCGGTCTCCAGGGCGGTGCCTCTCATCAGCCACCACCACACGGCCACCAGCACGGTGCCCATCATTCAGTCCGGGCGCGATGCCGCTCAGAAACAGGTCCTTGATCGAGATGTTGCCGGCGACGCCGATCAGGATGAGCGGCAGCGAAGGCGGGATGACCGGGGCGCTGGGCAGGCCGGTCAGCTGCGAGATGTTGTTCCAGTTGGCGTTCATCTGCTTGAAGGCGCCCCAGAACAGCATCAGCACGGCGACGGCGATGACCGCGTAGGCAAGCCGTCGCAGCACCGGGACGGCCCGGGGCAGCAAGCGTTCGCTGAAGTCGGCGACGGCCAGGTGCTCGTTGCGCCGAAGCACCACGGCGGCACCCAGCATGACCAGCCAGACCAGCCCGAGGCGCGACAGCTCGACCGACGGCCGCAACCCGGAAGAGAAGCCGTAACGCAGCAAGACGTTGGTGAAGACCAGCACGATCATGGCCAGCAGCAGGGCTGCCATGACGACGTCGACGACCCGCCACAGGGGTCGAAGCGCATTCCTGGATGTTCGTCGAAGCGGAGTGCCTTTCATGCCGGCACTCCGGTCGAGAACCGCCCGGCGGTCGTCGGGCGAGCGAGGCGATGACTCCGTGTTGCAGACGCTATCCTGCACCGGTGCCGCTGTCCAGCGATCCGATGGATTGCGCCGCCACGCCATACAACGCCACCCGCTCGCGCCGACCAGGCGACGGGCGGCCCACGATCAGAGCGTCGGGACCGCAGAGGCGTCGCCGTCGGTGGTGTCCATGTTGCAGCCACAGCTCGGGCAGACACAGCCATTCCCCTCGAGACAGCCCGCGGAGCAGTAGCCACGTCCGTCGTCGCCCTTCAGGCCACCTTCGTCGATGTCGCAGGTGCAGGGTGCGTGCGCGCAGTTCTCGGCCATGGTCGAATTCCCCCCGGTGAACGGATGACTTCTCGTCACCATGCCGCAGTGCGCCGAGAATCGAGCAGGGGTTGGTGAAATCGACCACCTCGAACCCTGAGGAGGGCGGTGCGATCAGCCGCGCTCGGCCAGACATTCATCGCCGCCCATCTCGTACTCGCGGCAGATCCACGGACGCCGCTCGTAGATCGTGCACCGCATGGTCGAGCGATCCAGGGCCGCGCACCAGCCGTCGTCCAGGCGGGCCATCGTCATGCCGCCCCATCGATCCACCTCGATGTAGCGCTCCGGCACGCCGGTATCGGTGATGAGCAGCACTTCCAGGCGGCAGCAGCTTGCCTTGCAGGTCGAGCAGGTCACGCCTTCGGCAGGGGTGTCGTCTGGCATCGTGCGGGGTCGGAACGCGACGGGCCGACAGCGTAGCGCGTGCCGAGTGTCCATGCCGTTCGCGGGTCGCGTGAATCGGCGACGTTCCGGGACCGCCCGTTCGTTCGGCACGACGCGCTCGCTTTCGGCACGATCGCTGCGAGAATGATCGCGTCGGCCGGAGCCTGCGAGCGCGGTGAAGCGTTCAAGGAGCGCTGACCGCCGGTGCCGAACCCACCCTGGAGCGATGTCCCGTCATGAGCCTGTTCGCGATCGATTTCGACGGTACCTGTGTCGATCACCGCTACCCGGACGTGGGGCCCGACGTACCGGGTGCGGTCGCCGTGCTGACAGCGCTCGCTGCCGGCGGGCACCAGCTGATGCTGAACACGATGCGCTCGGGTCGCTACCTGGACGAGGCGGTTGCCTGGTTCGAGGCACACGAGCTGCCCCTGCACGGCGCCAACGAGAATCCGGATCAACGCAGCTGGACCGAGAGTCCGAAGGTCTACGCGCATCACTACATCGACGATGCCGCGGTCGGTTGTCCCCTGAGCACGGTGCCGGGGTTCCAGCGCGAATGCGTGGACTGGCAGGGCGTGGCCCGCCTGCTCGGGCTGGACGAGGTTCCCTAGTCGCGTCGGTTGCCTGTCCGTACGCCGCTCTCGGGATCGACGGCAGACCGGTTCTTCGGTGCACGGTTCTTGGGCCGACGGCCGTGCCGGACTTGCTTTTCCTGCCTTCCTTTCCGGGATGGCGACCCGGGTCCGCGCAGGTTTCGGCAGTTCGCCGCCGGCTTCGCCGATGCCGCCCCTGATGGAAAAGCGCGTCCGCGGGCAGGCCGGATCTTGCCGATCGCCGGCGGCCCGGGTGAATGCGCTGATGGATGGCGGTTCCGTAACGTCGTTCCTCATGCCTCTGTCCGAACACCTTCGGCCTTGACCGGGCGGGTGCCGGTCTCTGTCCCGGCGTCGCCGCCAGCCCCGCTTCGCCTTGCGCCAGCGAACCGGGAGGCAAGGTGTTCGCCATCCTGCCCGCGATGTCGCGCGGACCTGCTCCGGCCTCTTCGCTGCGCCGACCGGTAGAGCTCGGCACGCTCGCGAGGGATGGCGCGGTATATAGTTCGACGGTGCACCGGCGCGCATCGTCTGCAGATGCGCCCGGAACGGCACGTCGCACCAGGCTCGCGGCCCCGAAGCGATGAGAGCATCGTCCACATGGACCGGCCCCGATTCCGTCGAGCGAAGGATGCGCCACTCGGTGCCGGCCCGTCGGGCACGGGCGCCCTGGACGCCCCGGTGATCGCATGAGCATGGCCAGCGACAGCTCCGCGACCGACACCGACTTTCGTCCGCAGGTGACCCGCTGGATCGCGATCGGCTCCTGCGTGCTGGTGAGCCCGTTCGCGGCGCTCCATTTCCTGGAGCAGCGTCTCCTGATGGGGGGCGTCACGCTCTGCGTCATCGGTGTGCTCGTGTTCAATGCCTGGTACCTGCGCCTGGAGCCGTCCCGCCAATCGCTCGCTCCCCGGCTGGCGATCGCCGCGCTCGGCATCGCGGTCGATGTCTACCTGCTGACGACGCAGGGCATGAGTGGACTCCTGTGGGGATATCCGACCGTGCTGTGGCTGTACTCGACCTTGCCCGAGCGGGCGGCGCGCATGGCCAACCTGATCTTGCTGGCGATCTCCCTGCCCTTGATAGCGATGATCACCTCGGCCAACGTGGCGCCACGAGCCATGGCGACCCTGGTCGGCGTGAGCATGTTCTCGTGCGTGCTCGTGCACGTGATCTCGCGCCAGCAGGAGCGGTTGCAGCGCCAGCTTCGGCACGATCCGCTGACCGGACTGCGCAACCGGCACACGCTGGGCGACATCATCCGGCAGGCACTGGCGAGAAACGCGCGCGATGGCGTACCGATGGCGCTGCTCGCGATCGACCTGGATCACTTCAAGCGCGTCAACGACGACTTCGGCCACGCCGCCGGTGACGAGGTGCTGCGCGGATTCGGTGCCTTGCTGGGCGAGCGGTTGCGTGCCAGCGACGTGGCCTTTCGACTCGGCGGCGAGGAGTTTCTGGTGCTGCTGCACGACACCCCGGTACAGCGGGCGCGACAGGTGGCGGACAGCCTGCTGGCCGAGATTCGCGGTGCTCCTCTGCTCGACGCCCGTGCGGTCACCGCCAGCATCGGTCTTGCGCCACTGGATGGCGAGCACGACGTGGACGCCTGGATCGCGCACGCCGACGAAGCGCTCTACCTGGCAAAGCGCCGCGGACGCGATCGGGTTACCGTTCGCGAGCGGGCGGATGCCGCCTCGGCATGTCCGGCGCTCGATCCCGCGCAGCGTCGTGCCGAGGAGGCGTGATGCTCGTCCGTCCGGCAATGCCGGCCCGCAGGGTCGCTTCGCCGGGCGCGCCATCCGTTGTTGCTCGTCGGTCGCTTGGCGCTGCCAAGCTCCGCTCCTCGCGCCTAGGCTGACACGCCCTGCGAAGCGACAGGATGTACCCTTTATTCCTTCACAGGCCCTGACGGAGACGATTCCCATGTGTGACATCTGTGTGATGAACGCGGTGAAGCAGAAGATGCTGTCGCGTCGTCGGTTCCTGAAGGGCAGTGCGGCGGGCGCCGCGGCGGTGGCCACCTCGGCGTCAGGAACCCCCGCCATGGCGCACGGTCATGCCAGCGTCGAGGACATGACGCACACGTTGCACGAGGACTTTCCGACCTATTTCGGAGCCAGCCAGTTCTCGCGCGAACAGCTGTTCAACTACGCCGAGCACACGTTCAACCTGTACCGGTACACGGTCAACGAACATACCGGCACGCACATCGATGCGCCGCTGCACTTCTCCGAGGATGGCGCTTCCGTGGACGAGATACCGCTGGCCGACCTGATCGCGCCGCTTTGCGTGATCGACATCGCGGCACGCGCTGCGCAGGATGCCGACGCCAGGGTGACGCCTGACGATCTGAAGGCGTGGACGGATGCGAACGGTGACATCCCCGACGGGGCCTGCGTGGCGATGCATTCGGGCTGGGGACCCAAGGTGGACACGGAGGGGTTCCGGAACTTCGACGGCACCGCTCAGCACTACCCAGGCTTTCATGTCGAGGCGGCCCAGATGCTGCTGGAGGACACCCGGGCCGCCTCGATCGCCGTGGATACGCTGTCGCTGGATCACGGCATGTCGAGCGACTTCGCCACGCACTACGCCTGGTTGCCTGCCGGGCGATTCGGCATCGAATGCCTGGCCAACCTGGACAAGGTCCCGGCCGCCGGCGCGACCCTGGTCATCGGTGCCCCCAAGCACCGCGGCGGCACCGGTGGGCCGGCGCGCATCTTCGCGATGATCTGATGCGAGTCAGGCGGACCGTCTCGGCCGGGGTAGCCGCGGCACCACCACCATCGCGGTCGCGCCCAGCACCAGCAGACACAGCATCACCTTGGAGAGCGTGCCCATCGTTCCCTCGATCAACAAGGCGTGGGCGACGGTACCGGCCACGGTCACGCTCGCCAGCGTCATGTGAGCGCTCCGCCACGTGCGAAGACCCAGCCGACGACGCTGCCAGGCCAGCAGAGCCGCGCCGAAGATCGCCCACATCGCCACCACGCCCCAGATCGAGAACGGCGTGGCGGAGCGCAGCAGCAGCGCATCCACCACGTCCGGCGGGCTGGTGATCCACAGGCCCGCGACGTGCACGATCACCGACGCCACCAGCGCCAGGCCGATGCTCCGATGAAGCCGGGCCGAGCGCCGGGCGCTCAATCCGGGCAGCAGGCGGCCGGCCAGCAGCGGCTGCAGCAGCAGCAGGCACAGCCCGATCACCCCGGCGAAGCCTGCCGCGATGTAGACCGGCTGGCGCCAGGCCAGCAGCTCGCTGCCGGCGGCGATGGCGACCGGTACGATCAGGGCACAAGCGACGGCGGCCCAGACCAGGACCGTCCTCGCCGTGTTCGGCTCGCTCAAGCGGGCCGGAGCACGAACTCGACGTGCAGCGTGGACTCGCCGGCGCTTGCCATCACGGGTCTGAGAAACACCGTCTCGAAGCCGCCGTCATCATGCTCGGCATCGTAGGCGAGGTGGCCGTGCGGCTGTCCGAATGCGGGCACGATCTGCGGCATGTCGAGCTGGAAGGTGCCGTCCTCGCGGGTCAAGGTGGCACCGTGGCTCTGCGGATCACGCTCGTGCCCCTCGGTGGTGTGCGCCCACATCTGGATGCGACGGCCGGGCAGCGGCGCACCATCGCCGGCGCGCCGCACGCTACCGGTCATCAGGAAGCCGCCGCCACCGATGCGTTCCACGATCGGCGCGCCGGGCCGGTAGTTGTTCGCGCCGCCTCGCATCGTCGGCGTCGCGGCGAGCCGGCCGGCGCGCGCGGGCAGGCTCAGGCCGGCGTATCCGGCGGCAAGCAGGGCACCGCCGGTGACGAGCACGGCACGGCGGTTCGATTGAAAGGCGGACATGGCAAGCTCTCCCGGATCTGCGGCGGTGGCCCGTACGATGTGCCAGACCCCCGATCGAAAGCCTGTACGCGGCATCTGGCCGAGTCGGTTTCGAGTGCCCGGATACGGCAAGGTTCACCGTCGTTCGCCGAAGACCTCCTGCAGCGCGCGGTAGGCGGGTTTCGGCTGATAGTCCCGATCCAGGTACAACGGATCGAAGTTGCGCCGGAAGGAATACTGATCCGTGAAGCCCCAGGTCTGCAGCACGGTGCAGCGCGACTGCGCCAGGCAGGTGTCGGCGAGTCGACGGTAGACGATGGCCTGCGCCGATTCGTCGGCACCGCCGGACAGCGCGACATCCAGTTCCGTGACATGAACGTCCAGGCCGCGTTCGGCGATGGCGGCCATGTTGGCCGCCAGCTCGTCGAATCGGTCGAAGCCTGCGAACACGTGCAGCTGGAAGCCGATCGCATCGATCGGCACCTCGCGCTCGATCAACCGGTCCAGCAGCGCCAGCAAGCTGTCGAACTTCGGCCCGGCGAAGCCGATGTCGTACTCGTTCAGCACCAGCGTCGCGGAGGGATCGAGGGCCCGGGCCTGATGGAAGGCGATGTCGATGTAGCTCTCGCCCATGGCCTCGGACCACAGCGATTCGCGCAGCCCGCCCGCATCGGCGATCGGTTCGTTGACCACGTCCCACAGCTCGACCGCGTCGGCGTAGCGCGTCATGACCCGCGTGATGAACTCGCGCAGGTGGACCTGCCGGTCGGCCACCGCGGTGGCCTCGACCCAGGCCGGCAGTTCGCGGTGCCAGACCAGCGGGTGACCGCGCAGCGCCATGCCGTTCTGCGTGGCGAAGCGCACCAGGTTATCCACGTCGGCGAACCGGAAGCGGCCCGGCAGCGGGTTGATCGCGTTCCATTTCATCGAGCTTTCCGGGGTCAGCACGGCGAACTCGGACTCGGCCACGGAGCCGTACACGCCGCCGTCGGCCTGACGGTAGAACAACGGCGACAGCGCACTGCCGAACTGTACGTCGCGGGCGGCCGCCAGCGTGTGCAGCCGGTCACCGTCGCGCTCGAAGTCGGCGCGCTCGCGCACCTGCAGCGAGATGGTGTCCAGGCCGGTCAGCGACGCATCGTCCGCATCGCGTGTCAGCACCCGGATGGCCAACGTACCGGCAGCGGTCGGTACCAGGCGCATCATCGCCCGGTCGTCATCGCGCGGATCGAGCGTCAGGGTCGTGCCGGGGGGCGGGTCGACCAGCTCGATGCTCGGGCGCGTGCCGTTGCGGTCCGTGCCGACCAGCTCGATGGCGACCGGATCGCCCACCCGCACGGTGTAGTCCTCGATCGGCTCTATGCCGGGGGGCGCGTTCGGCACGCTGGAGGCATCCGCCGGCGCATCGACCGCGATCAGCACCGTCTGCGAGGTGCGATAGTCCGGCACGGCCGGATCGATCGCCACCACCGTGAAGCTCGTGACCCCGACATCGGCCTGGAACGTCTGCCAGCGCAGCGACTTCGTGCCGTCGAGGTTGTCGTCGAACGTGGCGCCCGGCGGCAGGCGCTGCGAGAACATGCCCGGTAGCCCGCCGTCGGGATCGCGCGGCACGAAGCGCAGTTCCAGCAGCTGGCCGGCGACCACCCGCGTATTGTCCAGACCCTCGAAGAAGGGCGCCCCGTTGGTCGCGGGATCCAGACCGGCGGGTGTCTCGATCCGTGGCGGCGGCAGCCCGGCCGCGAAGTCCGCCTCCTCCAGCTCGGCCACCCGTTCGCTGCGAATTCTCGGCGCCGGCTCGCGCACGAGCGCGAAATCGGTGATGGTGTGGAACGCGGCGATTTCCGCCACCGGCTCGTCATCGGCCGACGGCCCGGGCGTCAGCGGCGGATCGGGCAGCGGCGACAGGACGCCGGAGAACCCGTTGCCGCCATCGACCGGGCCGCCACCGTCGTCACCACCGTCGCTGCAGGCGCTCAGCAGGCAGGCCAGTGCCAGCAGTGCCAGCGGGGCGCCGGGCGATCGCGGCCGTGCCGGACCGGGCGCGCCTGGCGAAAGATCGGTCGAACGGTCTGGCAAGGGCATGCGAATGTCGGTCCGGCAGGGTTCGGCGGTATCGGCTGACAGGATAGCCGCAGCCGCACGCCGATCAAGGCGGGTGCAAGACCGGCCGGCGAACCGGCCTGCCGGCCTGCCCGGCACCCGCGCGCGGAGGGCGCAGGAAGCGTGACGCGCGCCACGCCGCGATGCCCGTTGCTGTTCCTCGGCCGGCATCGGTGACATGATCGGCGCTCGCTGGACCCACTCGACTCGAGGAGCACACGCTTGAATCCCAGGATCGCGACACTCGCGGCAGCACTCGCCATGGCCGCCACCGCCACCTCCACGGCGCTCATGGCGGCACCGCTCAAGGTCGGCATGATCACGACGTTGTCCGGCGGCGGGGCCGGACTTGGTATCGATGTGCGCGACGGCTTCCTGCTGGCCGTCGAGCAGTCGGGCAACCCCGACATCGAGGTGGTGATCGAGGACGATCAGAGAAAACCGGAGATCGCCGTGCAGCTGGCCGACAAGATGATCCAGTCCGAGAAGGTCGACGTGCTGACCGGCATCATCTTTTCCAACCTGGCGATGGCGGTGGTGCCGAGCGCCACGGCCCGCGGCACGTTCTACCTTTCGCCGAACGCCGGCCCGTCGGCGCTGGCCGGCCGAGGTTGCCACGCCGACTACTTCAACGTGGCCTGGCAGAACGATGCGCTGCACGAGGCCGCCGGTGCCTACGCCACGTCCGAAGGGTTCCGGAACAGCTTCATCCTGGCCCCGAACTACCCGGCCGGCAAGGATGCGCTGACCGGTTACCAACGGCTGTTCGAGGGCGAGCTGGCCGGTGAGGTGTACACCCAGCTCGGCCAGACCGACTACGCGGCGGAGCTGGCGCAGATCCGTGCCTCGGACGCCGACAGCGTGTTCTTCTTCCTGCCCGGCGGCATGGGCATCTCGTTCCTGAAGCAGTACGCCAACAGCGGCATCGGCCTGCCGCTCGTGGGTCCGGCGTTCAGCTTCGATCAGGGCATCCTGCAAGCGGTCGGCGAGGCCGCGCTGGGCGTGCGCAATACCTCGCAGTGGAACAAGGACCTGGACAACGAGACCAACGCCGCCTTCGTGCAGAGCTTCGAGGCGGCCTACGGGCGCCTGCCCTCGCTGTACGCCAGCCAGGGCTTCGACACCGCCAACCTGCTGCTCAGCGCCATGGCCGTGGCCGACGTATCGGACCGGGACGCCTTCCGGGAAGCGTTGAAGGCGGCCGACTTCGACAGCACGCGCGGTGATTTCGCGTTCGGCTCCAACCATCACCCGATCCAGGACATCCACGTGCGCGAGGTGGTCAAGGAAGGGGACGTGTTCACCAACAGGACGCTCGGGCTCTCGCTGAGCGATCACGGTGACGTGTACGCGGCCGACTGCGAACTCTAGGCACGACGTAGAAGCGCTTCGGCGCGATCCTGGCGGGCGCCTTGGAAAGAGGCGCCCCGCTCGCCCGAGGCCGCCTCCCCCCCCTTCAATGTCCAATGCCCTGATCGCCGAGCAGGTCCTGAACGGCGTGCAGTCCGGTGTGGTGCTGTTCCTGATGGCGGCCGGCTTGACGCTGGTGTTCGGCGTCATGGGCCTGATCAACCTGGCGCACGGTTCGCTGTTCATGGTCGGCGCGTTCGCCGCGGCGGTGACGGCCGCGACCACCGGCTCGTTCGTGCTGGGGCTGGTCGCGGCCCTGGCGGCTGCCGCGGCGGCCGGCGCGCTGATCGAGGTGCTGATCCTGCGCAGGCTCTACCAGCGCGATCACCTGGATCAGGTGCTGGCCACTTTCGCGCTGATCCTGATCTTTTCCGAAGGCGTGCGCTGGGCATTCGGCTCCTTTCCGCTGTTCCTCGACATCCCCTCCGCCCTGTCCGGCACGCTGATGCTGCCGGGCGACATTCCCTACTCGCGCTATCGGCTGACGCTGATCGGCATCGGTCTGGCGGTCGCCGCCGCCCTGTACCTGCTGGTCGCGCACACGCGGCTGGGCGTGCGGGTGCGTGCCGGTGAAGACGATCGAGAGATGATCGCGGCGCTCGGCGTGAACATCGACAGGCTCTACACCACCGTGTTCGCCCTCGGGGCCGCGTTGGCGGGGCTCGCGGGCGCGCTGGTCGGGGCCATCCAGTCGGTCCAGGTGGGCATGGGCGAACCGGTGCTGATCCTGGCCTTCGTGGTCATCGTCATCGGCGGCATCGGTTCGATCCGGGGCGCCTTCGTCGGCGCGCTGCTGGTCGGGCTGACCGATACGCTGGGGCGGCTGTTCCTGCCGGCGCTGTTCGCGCTGTTCATGGACGGGCCCGCCGCGGCCAGCGCAGGCTCCGCCCTTTCCTCGATGTCCATCTACCTGCTGATGGTGGCCGTGCTGATCGTGCGTCCCACCGGGCTGTTCGGATCGCGCACGTGATGCGCGAACGACTGATCAACGCGCTGCTGCTGCTCGGGGTGCCGCTGTTCGCGCTCTGGGCGCAGGTGGCCGACGAGCCGTTCATGATCACGCTCGCCACCAAGGTCGCCATCCTGGCGCTTGCCGGGACCGGATTGAACCTGGCGCTCGGGCAGGGCGGGCTGGTGAGCCTGGGGCACGCCGCCTTCTTCGGCATCGGTGGCTACGCGATGGGCATCCTGGCCAGCCATGCGCAGAGCTACACGCCGTTGCTGGACGGGCCGTGGGTGATCGAGGGCACGAACTCGATGCCCGTGATCTGGCTGGTCGCGCTCATCGTCTCCGGCCTGGCGGCGCTGGCGATCGGCGCGCTGAGCCTGCGCACCAGCGGGGTCTACTTCATCATGATCACGCTGGCGTTCGGCCAGATGTTCTACTATTTCGCGATCAGCTGGCCGGCGTACGGCGGCGAGGACGGTCTGTCGATCTACGTGCGCAACGCCTTTCCGGGGCTGGACACGCTGGACCCGATCCAGTTCTTTCTCATCGTCTGGGCCTGGCTTGTAGTAATCTTGCTGTTGGTCGCAAGCCTGTCCCGTTCGCCGTTCGGCCTGGCGCTGAATGCCGCCCGCCAGTCCCCGTTGCGCGCCGAGACCGTCGGCATCCGTCCGTACCGGCTGCAGCTGACGGTGTTCGTGCTGTCCGGCATGATCACCGGGCTGGCCGGTGCCTTGTACGCGGACCTGAACCGCTTCGTCAGTCCCAGCATGCTCAGCTGGCAGACCAGCGGCGAGATCATGGTGTTCGTGATCCTGGGCGGGGTGGCTCGCCTGTGCGGGCCGCTGGCCGGTGCGCTGGTGTTCATCCTGCTCGAACAGGTGCTCGGGCCTGTCAGCGAGTTCTGGCACATCTTCCTCGGCATCATCCTGCTGCTGATCGTGCTGTTTGCACGGGGCGGTGTGCTCGGACTGGTGGCCGGGCGGGAGCGGGTACGTGTCTGACGCCACCGCCGTGCTCGCCACCGAGCGGCTGTGCAAGCGGTTCGATGCGTTGCAGGCCAGTCGCGATATCTCGCTGGATCTGCGTGTGGGCGAGATTCATGCGCTGATCGGCCCGAACGGCGCCGGCAAGTCGACGTTGATCGCCCAGGTCGCAGGCTCGCTGCGCGCGGACAGCGGGCGGGTGCTGCTCGCCGGACACGACGTCACCGACCTGGACACCGCCGGCCGCGCCCGTCTCGGGCTGGCACGTACCTTCCAGGTCTCGGCGCTCGCGCTGGAGCACAGCGTGCTGCAGAACGCCGTGCTCGGCGTGCTGGGCGCTCGCGGCCGGCCGCTGCGCCTGTTCGGCAACGCGTTGCGGGACGCCGATGCGCGCGAGCGCGCCGAACGGGCGCTGGAGCGGGTGGGTCTGGCCGATTCGCACCACCGGCGTGCCGACGAGCTGTCGCACGGGGGGCGCCGCCAGCTGGAGATCGCCGTGGCGCTGGCGCTGCAGCCGAAGGCCTTCCTGATGGATGAGCCGATGGCGGGGCTCGGCGCCAGCGGCTCGAAGGACCTGACCGGTGTGCTGGACACGCTGCGCACCGAGGCGCCCATCCTGCTGGTGGAGCACGACATGGACGCGGTGTTCGCGCTGGCCGATCGGGTCAGCGTGCTGGTGTACGGCGAGCTGATCGCGACCGGCACGGTCGACGAGATCCGTGCGGACGAGGCGGTGCGCCGAGCCTACCTGGGTGACGACTCGCCCGAACCGGACAGGGCACGGCCATGAGTCTGCTGTCGGTGGCGAACCTGGGCGTGCGCTACGGTGCCACGCAGGCGCTGTTCGACGTGTCGCTGAGCGTGGACGAGGGCGAGGTGCTGGCGCTGATGGGGCGCAACGGCATGGGCAAGTCGACCACCGTCAAGGCGATCTGCCGGATGCTGCCGATCGCCGCCGGCACGATCCGCCTGGCAGGACGGGACCTGTCCACGCTGCGTTCGCATCAGGTGGCACGGCTGGGCGTGGGACTGGTGCCCGAGGGGCGACGTTGCTTCAGGAAGCTGTCGGTGCGCGAGAACCTGATGGCCGCCGCCCGTTCCGGAGACTGGACCCTCGCCACCGTCGGCGAGCTGTTCCCGCGGCTGTCCGAGCGCCTCGGCCAACCGGCGGCACAACTGTCGGGCGGCGAGCAGCAGATGCTGGCATTGGGGCGGGCGTTGATGACCAACCCGCGGTTGCTGATCCTGGACGAGGCCACCGAGGGACTGGCGCCGCTGGTGCGACAGGAGATCTGGTCGGCGATCGCACGGCTGAAGTCGCGCACCGGGCTGTCGATCGTGGTGGTCGACAAGTCGCTTCGGGAGCTGTCGCAGGTGGCCGATCGGGCAACGCTGCTGGAGCGTGGGTCGACGGTGTGGACGGGGGCCATGGGCGAGCTGTCCGAGGAGGTGGTGGGGCGGTATCTGGGGGTTTGAGTCGAACCTCCTGGAGACGCCGACGTTACATGCCGTGACATCTCGATGCACCACCGAGACCTCATGACAGCGCTCGATGCCGACACTGCCGTCATCGGCCGGAACATCCGCTCCGGACCGATCGACCAACGACATCGAGGATTCGCTCATGACCCGTTTCAAGAAGATCACGCTCACCGCCGTCGCGCTGACCACCATCGGTGCGGGCAGCCTGGCCGTGGCCGGCAGAGGCGGACACGATCCGGCCCGCATCGTCGAACGCATCGGTGACCGGCTGGAGCTGGACGCCACTCAGAGCGACGCTCTGCTCGGCTTCGTCACCGAGATGCAGTCGATCCGCACGTTGATGCGCGGCGGCGAACTGCGGGACGAGGGACTGGCCCTGCTGTCGTCGGACACGCTCGATCAGGGGGCCGCGCTGACGCTGCTGGAATCCCGCGCGGATGCGTTGCGCGCGCAGGCGCCCGAACTGGTGGCCGCGGCCGCCGTGTTCTTCGATGGCCTGGATGCACAGCAGCGCGAACAGGTTCGCGACTTCGCCGAGCGCGGTGCCCGGCGCGGCGGACGCCACTGAGGCCTGCCGGACGCCACGACCCGTCGGCCGATCCGACGCTCGTCGTGGCGGACGCTAAGCTTGCCGGCATGGTGCCGATACTGCTCATCGACGACGACGACGCGCTGGGTGCGTTGCTGGTCGAGTACATGGCCGGCTTCTCGATCGCGCTGGATCAGGCGCTCGAGCCGTTGGACGGGCTCGAGCGACTCGAACGCGGCCCGCGACCGGACGGTATCGATCGCTACCGTGCGGTGATCCTGGACGTGATGCTGCCCGGCATGACCGGGTTCGACGTGTGCCGCCGGATACGGCAGACCAGCCAGGTACCGATCGTCATGCTGACCGCGCGCGGGGACGTCACCGACCGCATCGTCGGGCTGGAGCTGGGTGCCGACGACTACCTGCCCAAGCCGTTCGAGCCACGCGAGCTGGTGGCGCGCGTACTGGCCAACGTGAAGCGCGAACGCGCGCAGCAGCCTGAACCGCCGACCGCGAACGAGGCCCGACGCTTCGGTCCGCTCTCGATCGACCCGGCACGGCGGGCCGCCAGCATCGACGGCATCGATGCCGGCCTGACCACGATGGAGTTCGATCTGGTCGCGCTGCTGTCGAGCGAGCCGGGCCGCGCGTTCTCGCGCGACGAGATCCTGGCGGTGCTCAAGGGGGCGCAGCACGAATTGTTCTCGCGCTCGGTGGACATCCTGGTGAGCCGCACCCGCGCCAAGCTGCGACCGCTGGAGCCGCTGCGGACGGTGCACCGCGCCGGCTACGCGTTCATCGCCCCCGGCTGAGCGATACGTTCATGCGGCTGTCCCTGCCTCGTCCGTTCGCCCGTTCGCTGTCGCTGCGCCTGCTGGCGATCTTCATCGTCACGGGTCTGGCCTGCCTCATCGTGCTCATCCTGCTGTCCAGCCACGGCCTGTCCGGCCAGTGGCGCCGCAGCATCCAGCCTCACCTGCAGCAGTACGTGGCCTACGTGCAACAGGACCTGGGGGACCCGCCGTCGATCGAACGCGCCGACGCGATCGCCGCGTCGGTGCCGGTGGACATCGCGCTGTATCGGGGGAGCGAGTTCGTGCACGCGACCGACGGCTGGCGATCCGGTCGGCCCGATCGGCCCGAACGATTCCGTCGATCCGGACCGCGCGACCTGGAGCGGCTTCGATTCAGGGCGCTGCCGGCCCGATTGACGCGACGTATCGGTGCGGGCGGAGAGTTCGCGATCAACAACGATCGTCGCCATCCGGTGCTGCGCGTCGGGCTGGAGGGCTGGACGGTCTACTACCAGCTGGATGCGCGCCGCCGTGGCCGCCCGTCGAGTTCGCTGGACGAGCTGGCGATCGCGATCGCGGCGCTCGGCCTGATCCTGCTGGTCAGCTGGTGGGCCATCCGTCGCCAGCTGCGCCCGGTCGGCACGATCAAGCGTGCCGTCGGCCGGATGGCCGAGGGCGATCTGGACTCGCGTGCCGCACTGGCCGGGCGCGATGATCTGGCCGACCTGGGCAACAGCATCGATGCGCTCGCCGCGCGTCTGAAGACGCTGCTCGACAGCAAGCGCGAGCTGCTGCTGGCGGTCAGCCACGAACTGAAGTCGCCGCTGACGCGCCTGCGCCTTGCGCTGGAGATGACGCCGGCCACCGTCGCACGGGCTCGCCTGATCGACGAGATCGGCGGCATGAGCACGTTGATCGACGATCTGCTCGAGACCGAGCGCCTGCAGGATCGGCATGTCGCGCTGCGCCTGCGAACGATCGATGTCGGCGAGGTGCTGGGCGCCGTCGTCGATTCGCTGCGCCGTGGTGCCGACGCCGCTTCGGGCGGGGACCCGATGCGTATCGACCTGAGGATCGGGCCCGGTGAGCTGCACCTTCCGGCCGATGAGACCAGGCTTGCTCTGCTGTTGCGCAACCTGATCCGCAACGCGCTGACGCACGGCCGTGATCCGGACGGCCGGGCGGACGTGCAGGTGTCGGCGAGCCGCTCCGGGGATGACATCGTCGTCACGGTCACCGACCGTGGCCCGGGCATCGACGAGGCGGATCGGGAACGCGTGCTGGAGCCGTTCGAACGGCTCGACGTCTCGCGCTCGCGTCGCACGGGTGGCACCGGTCTCGGGCTGGCCCTGGCCGATGGCATCGCCCGAGCGCACGGAGGGGAACTGAGATTGAGCGCTGCGAAGCCGACAGGCGTGATGGCGACCGTGAAGCTGCCGTCGCGACCGGAACCGGAACCTTCGATCTGAGCCCCGAGCTCGCCGAGCGAGAGCCATCGGAAGGGCGGCAGGCACTCACAGCGCATCGAACAATGCCAGCGTCTGCTCGGCCGACATGGAGGCCAGCGCGCCGGCATCGCCACGTTCGAGCACCGCTTCGGCCAGCTCGCGCTTGCGCGCCTGCATTGCCACGATGCGCTCCTCCACCGTGTTCTCGGTGACCAGCCGGTAGACGAACACCGGCTTGTCCTGGCCGATGCGGTGCGCGCGGGCACTGGCCTGTTCCTCGGCGGCGGGATTCCACCACGGGTCGTAGTGGATCACCGTATCGGCGGCGGTCAGGTTCAGACCCGTGCCGCCCGCTTTCAGGCTGATCAGGAACAGCGGTACCTGGCCGTCCTGGAAGCGTGCGATCGCCTCGTCGCGCCGGCGCGTCTGCCCGGTCAGCTTGACCCAGCTCATCTTCCGCTCGGTCAGCTCGCGCTCGATCAGGGTGAGCATCGAGGTGAACTGCGAGAACACCAGCACGCGTCGACCCTCGGCGATCAGCTCCTCGAGCATCTCGAACAGCATCACCGTCTTGGCGGACTCGGTGACCTGGCGCGCGCTCGGCAGCTTCACCAGCTGCGGGTGGCAGCACACCTGACGCAGTTTCAGCAGCGCATCCAGCACCGTGATGCGGCTCTGTGCCACACCGCGTTGCGCGAGCGCGTCGCGCACCCGCTGCTGCATCGCCACCCGGATGCTTTCATAGACCCGTGCCTGTCTGTCGCCGAGCAGCACCTTGCGCACCATCTCGGACTTGGGCGGCAGTTCGGTGGCGACCGCCTCCTTGCGCCGGCGCAGCAGGAACGGGCGTATCGCCTCGGCCAGACGTTCGCGGCGCTCGACGTTGCCCTGGCGTTCGATCGGCGTGCGGTAGTGACGGGTGAAGCGCCTGCTGTCGCCCAGGATGCCCGGCATCAGAAAATCGAACTGCGACCACAGCTCGCCCAGGTGATTCTCCAGCGGCGTGCCCGTCAGGCACAGACGCCGGGCGATCGGCAGCGACTTGAGCGCCCGGGTGATCTTCGCGTTCGGGTTCTTGATCTGCTGCGCCTCGTCGAGCACCAGCAGGCCGAAGCCGTGCTCTGCCAGCCGCTCGTGATCGCGCCAGGCGAGCCCGTAGCTGGTGATGACCAGGTCGGCCTGCCCGGCACGCTGCTTCGACGCCTTGCCCAGCGGCCGTTCGTGCCGGTCCTGACCATGCCAGACACGCACGTGCAGGCGCGGTGCGAAGCGCGCCGCCTCGTTCGCCCAGTTGCCCAGCAGGCTGGTCGGTGCCACCACCAGCGCCGGTCCGTCCAGCTTGCGCGCGCTGCGCAGCCACAGCAGATGGGCGATGGCCTGGACCGTCTTGCCCAGGCCCATGTCGTCGGCCAGGATGCCGCACAGGTCGTGGCGGGCCAGCGCGTTGAGCCAGCCCAGTCCGGCTCGCTGGTAGGGGCGCAGGGTGGCGCGCAGCGCGCGCGGCACCGGCGTGTCCTCGAAGCCTGCGGTGTCGATGTCCGCCAGCGTGCGAAGCTGCCTTGCGAACAGCAGCGGTTCCTGCGCACCTTGCCAGTCGGTGTCCAGACCGGCATCGTCGAGAGCCCGATCGAGCTGCTCCAGTGCCAGCGCCCGGGCGCGCGACAGCCGAATCGTGTCCTGCCCACCGTCCTGCTCGCCCAGCTCGTCGAGCACCGTGGCCACCGGCTTCAGCGCCGCCGCCGGCACTTCCAGGAAGCGACCGTTCTCTTGCTCGACCAGCACCGGGTCATCGCCTCGGCCGCGCTCCAGCCAGGCGCTCACCAGCGGCACCAGATCGTGGCGCACGCCCTCGTGCACGAAGCCGAGCGAGATGTCGAACCAGCCGGGCTCGTTCGCGTCGCGCTCGATCAGGCCCTCGAACCGATCGGGACGAATCGTGTCGGTGTGCACCGGCGGCAGCACCACCAGCTGCCAGCCATCGGCTTCGAGCGCCTCGCGTGCGCCGACCACGCCTCGAAGGATGTCGAAGCGTGCGGCCGGCGTGGCCGCTCGCGCCAGCAAATCCGCCTCGCCGGACAGGATGTCGCCGGCTTGCGCGATCTGGACCGGCTGGCGCTCGCGTTGCAGAAGCGCTCCGACCCTGTCGAGCCTGTCACCGCCACCTCCCTTCTCGAAGAGGGCCTCGATCCTTCCATCGGTTCCGGTGCTCGGCGCAGGCGCCAGATCCGGAAACCGTTCGAGCAGGGCGAGCCTGATGTCGCGTTCTGCCTGCCGGTCGCGCCGCACCCGGACGATCCGGCCGTCCGCCGCCTGCACACGAGTGCTCGCTCGCTCGGGTGACGGCGTGCACGGCAGCATCAGCTCGCCGTAACGCACCATCACCGTGATCACCCAGCTGTCCACGTGGGCGGATTCTGCGGGCGAGTGCAGGAACAGCACGGGTTCGGCGACAGCCTCGATGACCGACTCGTCCAGCTCGCTCGGTCGCGGTATCAGCGGCGCGGTGGCTGTCCGCCGTTCCTCTCTGTCGCTTCCCGGGCGCATCGCCTCCACGCTCTCCAGGGCATCGGCGAACGCCGCCAGGTCCTGCTCCGGCACGTCGGGTGCCTCCAGCGCCATCAGCAGCTGAGCCCCGCTCAACGCGGTCGATAACGGACCGATGCGGCAAGCCTCGGGATCGACGTACATCGGTGGATCGGTGGGCACGGCCCACCACCGGTTCAGGCCATCCAGGCCATCCAGGCGGACGCGCAGCGTGCGCACCAGATCCCCTTGCGCATCGGCGCCGTCGCACCAGTCCAGGCGAAGCTCGCAGGCTTCGCCCCGTTCGAACGGGCGGTCGCGTCGATCGCCCGGGAACAGCCGTTCGCTCGACAGGGCCAGCTCCAGCAGGGTAAAGCCGAGCCGGCCGACGAGCCGGTAGCGGCCGTCGTCCTGGTACCTCTCGCCGCCCGATGCCACCAGCAGCGCCGCGCCGCAACCGGCGATCTCCCGATCGAGCCCGTCCACCTGCGTGTCCCAACCGGCGTAATAGTCCTTCGGGCGATGCCGGCGACCCTTGTTGAACCGGCCGGCCCGGGTGCGTGTGGCCTCGAGGATGGACAGCGTCGCACCGGCGATCGCGCCCCGTGCGTCGGGCCCGGACGCGGCGCCGGGCTCGAGCGCGTACACGCGCCGTCGCGCACCGACGTGCGAACCGCCTCCGATGCCGGGTGCCGCGCTGACCGGTTCGGGGCCACTGATCCGTGCGAAGCGGTTCAACCAGTCGTCGAGCCGTTCGCGCGTGATCGAGGCGGGCGAGGGGGCCGGAGCCCTGGCGGATGAACCGGCCGCGCGGCCGCGCCGTGGACGGCCACCGGGCGGCAGGTTCGGCTCGTTCGGTGCCGGCAGCGTGCCGCGATGCTCGAGGAAGGCGGCGACCGCATGCTTGCAGTACATGTCCACCGGGCAGGTGCACTCGCTCTCCTCGGCGCGGCCCTGCGCGTCGAGGAACACGGTCACGTCGTAGGGGTAGGAGCGCGTGCCCTGCACCATCGCCTCGAGCACCTGTTCGGTGGGGTCGTGCGCCGCGTGCAGGGATACGTGCAGGACCGCCTGCCGTCGGTACAGCGAAAGGCCCCGCTGCACGGTGCGCTCGCCGAAGGCGCTCGAGAGCAGGGCGGTGTCGTCGTCCGTCAGTGCGCGACGTGTTCGGGCAGCGTTCATTCGCCCGGCACCGATGCAGGCAGGCGCCGGAACATCGGACTTCGGGAAATCGGACCGTTCTGCGCTCGGTCAGCCAGGATGTCGAAGGCCTCGATGTCGGCTCGCCAGCCAGCCAGTGCGGCGGGACGCGGCCCCGCGCCCGGGTTGTACGGGTCGGTTCGCGGATCCATGACCGAACTCTAGCAAGGGACGGCGAGCACGAGTGAATTCGCCAGGACCTTGCACCGAGGGAAAATCGAAGGGCACGCCGGTCGAGACGATGACCGGCGTCAGAGGGCGTCGCGGAGCGAGCGCGGTCCGGGCAGGGTCACGGTCGCGCCCCTTGCACGATCCGGTCGAGGATCATCGCGCAGAACAGGATCGCGAAGCCTGCCAGGATGCCCTGTCCCACGTTGGCGTACTGCAGCGCCTCCAGCACATCCTCGCCCAGCCCCTTGGCACCGATCAGCGAGGCGACCACCACCATCGCCAGCGACAGCATGATGGTCTGGTTGATGCCGGCGCGGATCGAGGGGCCGGCCAGCGGCAGGTCGACCCGTGTCAGCAGGTACCACTTGCTGGCCCCGAACGCGATCGCCGCCTCGCGCACGTGCTCGGGCACCCCGCGCAGGCCGAGCACGGTCAGGCGCACCACCGGCGTGCCGCCGAAGATCATCGTGGTGACCACCGCGGCGGGCTTGCCGGTGCCGAAGAAGGCGATGACCGGGATCATGAACACGAAGGCCGGCATGGTCTGCATGAAGTCCATGATCGGCTGGATGGTGGCGTAGAAGCGCGGTCGACGCGCCGCGTACAGGCCGAGCGGAATGCCGATCAGTATCGACAGGCAGGCGGCGGTGCCCAGCAGGGCGAGCGTGGTCATCGCCTTGACCCAGAAGCCCAGCAGGCCCATGTAGGCCAGGAAGGCGGCCGAGAAGATGGCCGTGCGCGCACCCGCCGACAGCCAGGTGAGCAGCACGATGAACGCGGCGATCACCAGCCACGGCGTCTGCACGAAGATCAGCTCCAGCGTATCGAGCAGCAGCCGGATGCCGCGCGTGATGACGTCGAACAGCGCATCGCCGTGCGAGACGGTCAGCGCGAAGAATCGCTCCACCGCCGCAATCGCGTCGAGCCGTATCGAGGGCACGGTGGGGAATTCGTCGAGCAGGCCGATCGCGCCCGGCAGGCTGTAGTGCAGCATCGCGGTGACCAGGATCAGCACCACGAACACCGTCGCCAGCACCATGTCGCGGCCCGGCATGCCATGGCGCAGCGTGGCGTCCGACAGCCAGCTGGAGAAGCGTCGTTCCAGCGCGGTGTTGGCGAAGGTGGCCTGCACCAGCTTGACGATCAGCAGGATCGCCACGCCGGACAGCGCCACCCAGACACCCTGCGCGGCGGCCGCGGCCGCCTCGGCCCGGATGCCGTCGATGCTCGCCTCCAGCGAGCTCACGGTGCGCTCGTAGACGGCGACCTTCTCCGAGCCGGCCTCGATGGCCGCGGCCAGCTGCTGGCGGCGCAGCTCGAGCGTGCCCTCGATGGAGGCCACGCGTGCGCGTGCATCGGCACCCAGATCGCCGAACAGGCCGCGTGCCAGCTGCACGAAGCCGACGGTCTCCACGATCAGGAAGACCACCGCCCAGTTCCACAGGCCGCGCGCGCCGTACCAGATCGGTCCGAAGATGCCGGCCAGCAGGTTGAGCGTCGGCGTGAAGCCTGCGCGGTTGCCGATGCGCTCGAACTGGCGTGCGTAGTACTCGGGGCGGGTGCGCACGAATTCGCCAACCCGGCCGCGACGCTCGACCGCCTGTGCGTCCGCCGCGGCCGAACCGCCGGCCAGTACCGAAGGCTCGCTCGCGATCGTGCCGGATCTGTCCTTCACGATACTTCTCCTCCATCGATCACCGTGCGCAGGATGTCGCGCCGCGTGACCACGCCGACAGCGCGGCCTTCGCTCTCGATGACGATCGGTGCGTCGTCATCGATGGCCAGGCGGATCAGCACGCTCAGCGTCTCGGCCTCGTCGCAGCGTGGCGCCGCCGCGTCCAGCGTGCGACCCTTGGCCAGCCAGTCATGGACGGGTTGCATCACCGCGTGCGCGCGCAGCACCTTCAACCGGGAGATGCCGGCGACGAACGCTGCGACGTAGTCGTCGGCCGGGTTCATGACGATGTCCTCGGCGGTACCGGTCTGCACCACCCGGCCGTCGCGCATGATCGCGATGCGGTGCCCGACGCGTACCGCCTCGTCCAGATCGTGGGTGATGAAGATGGTGGTCTTGTGCAGCGTGTGCGACAAGCGCACGAATTCGTCCTGCAGCTGCCGGCGGATCAGCGGGTCCAGCGCGCTGAACGGCTCGTCCATCAGCAGCACGCCCGGGTCGGCTGCCAGCGCGCGGGCCAGACCCACGCGCTGCTGCATGCCGCCGGAGAGCTCGTGCGCGAACTTGTTGCCCCAGGCGCCCAGGTCGACCACGTCCAGGATCGCGGACGCCTGGCGCAACCTTGCATTCTTGTCGATGCCGCGAATCTCCAGCGGCATGGCGACGTTGTCGATGACCGAGCGGTGCGGCAGCAGCGCGAAGTTCTGGAACACCATGCCGATCTTGCGGTTCCTGAACGTGCGCAGCTCCTTCGGGGCCAGTGCGGTCACGTCGGTGCCCTCGATGGTGATGCTGCCCGCGGTCGGATCCAGCAGCCGGTTGAAGTGACGCACCAGCGTCGACTTGCCGCTGCCGGACAGGCCCATGATGCAGAAGATCTCGCCGCGCTTCACCTCCAGGCTGACATCGGCGACGCCGACCACGACGTTGTAGCGTTCCAGGACCGCAGCCTTGCCCAGGCCCTCGTCGCGAATCGCCTTCAAGGCGGGGACGCTCTGCTCCCCGAAGAGCTTCCAGACGTTGGCGACCTCGATCATGGCGACTCCTCGGGGATGACGTTCTTCAGGGGCGAGGCCGAGGCAGAGCAGGCCCGATCGGGAACTACAGGCCCAGCCAGCCGTCCACGCGTTCACCGTTGGCGTCGACCCATTCCTGCGCCACCTCGGCAGGATCACGTCCCTTGCCGGAGATCTCGTGGGCGAAGCTGCTGACGTCGTCGGCCGCCAGCTCGAAGTTCTGGAAGAACTCGGCGATGGCCGGCGAGCGTTCCGCCAGGGAGTTCGACCAGGCGATCTGCACGTTCTTCAGCTCGTCCTTGGACGCTACCATCGAATCGGTGTACCAGTCCGGGGAGTCGGACGGCTGCACCATCACGTACTTCTCCGGATCGAAGGCCGGTTCGTCCAGCATCACCACATCGAACATGTACCAGACCGCGTGCGGCGTGTAGCAGTAGAACGCGTATCCCTCGCCCTTGGCGACCGCATCCTTGATGCGGGCGGTCTTGACCGCCTCCTCGGCACGCACCGGCTCGATGAAGTCGAGCAGGCCGTAGTCGCGCACCTTGACCTCGTTGACGTTGGCGGAGGCCCAGGCCGGGGCGCCGATCCACATCTCGCCCAGGCCGTTGCCGTCGCTGTCCATCTTCTCGGCCACGTCCGGACGGCCCAGGTCGGCGATGTCGGTGATCTGGTTGGCCTCGGCGAACCCCTGCGTCACGCAGAAACCCTGGTTGCCCTCGTAGGGATTGCTCGACAGCGTCACGGTGCCGGCCTCGTCCACGTACTGCTTGGTGAAGCTCTCCTGGTTCGGCAGCCAGACGTCGGGGTGCACGTCGATGTCGCCCTTGCCCTGGTCCATCGCCTGGAAGATCGTGGCGTTGTTGCCGGGTACCAGCTCGGCCTCGCCACCGATGCGCGATTCGACCACCGCGGCCAGCAGGTGGGCGATCGCCTGCGCCCCGGTCCAGGTCGGCACGCCGATGCTGACCGACTCCGCCGCCGAGGCGCCCGGTGCGGCAAGCCCCAGTGTGGAGGCCATGGCGATGCCGATCGTCGCTTTGTGGGTTCGTTTCATTCGGGTAGCTCTCCTCGAGGAATGGGGGATTCGTCAGCCGGTGCCCGGGCCGCCGGTGCGACCCGCTTCGCACGCTTGCAGTTCGTTCCGTGTCGTCGGGGACACCCTAGCGAGCGGGATCGAGAGGCTCCAATGTCATGTTCCGCTGGTATGATGCAAAAAACGCATGCCGAGGCAGAACGCGCAATGGATTTCGCCTGGTTCCACGATCTCGGCCGTCTGGCCCGCACCGGTCATTTCTCGCAGGCGGCGGCCCAGTCGAACATCAGCCAGCCCGCCTTCAGTCGCCGGATCCGTCAGCTGGAGACCTGGGTCGGTGCGCCGCTGGTGGATCGCACCCGCCATCCGGTGAGCCTGACCATCGCCGGCGTGCAGATGCTGGAGGCCGGCCTGCAGGCGCTCGAGGGGATCGAGCACGAGCGGCGCCAGGTCCGCAAGACGGCGGAACTGCCGGATCGTCAGGTCGTCACCTTCGGCATGCCGCATTCGATCGCCTGGCGCTTCTACCCCGACTGGCTCGAGACCTTCGAGCGCCGCTGCCGGCCGGTCAGATCGCGCATGCGCGCCGACGACCTGCCCGATTGCGTGGAAGCGCTCGCGCTGGGCGACATCGATTTCCTGATCGGGTATCGCAGCCGCCTCTCGCTGGGCGTCTCGAACGATACGCCACGGCTGCGGTCCCTCGAATCGGTGTCGATCGGTACGGACAGGCTGGTGCCGGTCTGCAAGCCCGGACCCGACGGCGGGCCGCGGTTCCGTTTCGGACCGTCGACCGGCGATCCGATCCCCTGGCTGCGCTACGGCAGCGCCGCCTCGATCAGCGAGCATGTCGAGCCCCTGCTCGATTCGTTCGGCGTCACCGAGCGGCTCGTCGCGGTGTACGAGAACACCATGGCCGGCGCCTTGCGCATCCGCGCCCGGGAGGGTGTCGGTGTGGCGTGGTTGCCGCGCAGCCTGATCGCGCCGGATCTCGACTCGGGCGTGCTGACGCTGACCGGCGATCCGGCCTGGAGCGTGGCGCTCGAGATCCGGTTGTACCGGCTGCGCGATGCGTCCAGCGCGGTGACGGAGTCGGTGTGGGCCCGGCTGACGGGCGAGGGCGGCGGACGCATCGATCGGACCGGCAACGGCGCCGATTCGCTAGACTGCCCGGATGTGGCTGAAGCGACCTGATCCCGACCCGCCCGCCGCCGGGCAGGAAAGCGTCTGGGATTACCCGCGCCCGGCGATCGCCGAGCCGACGGACCGACTCGTCGAGGTGATCTTCGCCGGCACGCTGATCGCGCGCACGCGCCGCGCCGTTCGTACCCTGGAGACCAGTCACCCGCCCAGCTACTACCTGCCACGCGAGGACGTGCTCGCCGATTGCCTCGTGGGGCGTGCCGCCACGGGCACGCTGTGCGAGTGGAAGGGGCGCGCGCGGTATTTCGACGTGGTGATCGGGGACCGACGTGCGCAGGCGGCGGCCTGGTGCTATCCGTCGCCGTCCGCCACCTTCCTGATCCTGAAGGACCACATCGCGGTCTATCCGCGAGCCATGGACGAATGCCGGGTGGACGGCGAGATCGCTCGCCCGCAGGAGGGCGAGTTCTACGGAGGCTGGATCACCGATGACCTGGCCGGTCCGTTCAAGGGGGCGCAGGGCACGCTCGGCTGGTGATTCCGGACGGGGATATCGAGCGTGTCCGATCGCATCGACTGTGCGGAATTGCACCGACGCACTCGCCTGAAGCGCGATGCGTGCACCGTGAGGGCCTCGTCAGCGGTCGGAGCAGGCCCCGGACTCCTGATCGACGATCCGCTCGTCGCACGCGCCTATCAGGTCGTGCCGACGGATGTCACGGTGCGCAACGACGGTGGCGTGATCACCCTGAACGGGTTCATCGAGGGCATCGGCAGGGAGCAGGGCATCGTCGGGGCCGTCGCCTCGATCGACGGGGTGCGCCGCGTCGACAGCAACCTGATCGTGCGCGCCGACGACGACTGAATGGCCGGCTCGCCGGCGAAACGGGTTCCGCTCATCGTTGCTCGATGTCCTGCGTGTGCTGTCCCAGGGTCTGGCGAGTGCTGTCCCAGGCCGCATCCAGATGGGCGGCCATCGCCGCGCGCGCGCGTTCGGCATCTTTCGCGCGCAGCGCGTCCAGGATGGCCTCGTGGTGGATCAGCGTGCTCTCGGCCTCGCCGGGCAGCGGCAGCATGCGGTGGCGGCAGCGATCGACGTGCGCCTTCTCGCGCTCGATGGTGCGCCATAGCCGTTCCCGGCCACTGACGCTGGCGATCGCGTGGTGGAATTCGTCATCGGCGTCGATGGCGTCGGCAAAGCGGCCTTCGTCGATGCAGCGCCGCTGACGCGTCAGTGCATCGATCAGGACCCGCTCGTGAAGTGCGCTCATGTGCGGTGCGGCCTGAGCGGCACTCTCGAGCTCCAGCGTGCGGCGAATGAGCCGGCTTTCCTCGACCAGATCCGGATCGAGCGGTGCGATGCGCGTCGACGACTGTGCCACCACGTTGACGAAGTGCTCGTCCACCAGCTTGCGCACCGCTTCTCGCACCGGCGTGCGCGATACGCCGAGCTCGGCCGCGATGCGGCGCTCGTCCAGCACCTGCGCGGGCTCGAACGTGCCGCGCACGATCGCGCGCCGCAGCAGCACGTAGATCTGCGGACCGAGCGGGCGCGCACGGTCCGGCGGCGTGGCCCATCGCTCACCAGATCTTTCGCCCGGCCGCTCGCCTGACCGCTCGCCTGACCGCTCGATCCGGGGGTCTTCCTGCGCCGTCATCCCGTCTCTACCTGTCGCGCATCCCACCGTGCTCGCCCTCCGCCCGGGCCGTCCCGAGTCGCGCGGTCGCCGCGGCTAGCCGCAACTTTCTGCCACGCAGCCCTTTACAGCCCTATCTGTTCTCTGCTTTCATAACTGTTATACCAGTTCAGGTGATCCGGGCAAGATGATCAGCCAAACCGAGCAGGACCAGCCGTCGCAGGACAGCGCTTTCCCCAGGTTGCACAACGCGATGTGGCCGGGCCTGGTCGGCAAGGGGCCGGACAGCGAACCGCCTATCCCGCTGGATCGCATGCTCGAACTCACCGCGAAGGCCCGGGCCGGTGAGCGTCGGTTCGATGGCGTGGACCTGTTCATGGCCGAGCCGCACACGCCGTCCGGTGCCTCGCGCGACGAGCTGAAGCGGCTGGCCGATCATCTCGGTGAACTGGACCTGGTGGTCGGTTCCTGCGTGGCACCGGTGTGGGAGCCGGTCGGCGGGGGCTCCGCGATGGGCTCCGCCGAGGAGCGGCAGAAGTTCCTGGACCGGGTGCGCGAGTCCTGCCAGGCGATGGCGACGCTGCGCGAACTCGGCGTGCGCTCCTATGGCGTGATCAGGATCGATTCGGCGGCCGGCGTCGCCGACTGGGCGCAGGATCCTGCCGGCAACACCCGGCGCATCGCGCAGACCTGGCGGCAGGCGGCCGACATCGCCGAGGGGTTCGGGGAACGCCTGGCGGCCGAGGGCGAGATCTGCTGGGGCGGCATGCATTCCTGGCGACACATGCTCGACCTGCTCGAGGAGACCGGGCGACCGGATACGGTCGGCTTCCAGGCCGACATGGCGCACACGCTGCTGTACACGCTCAGTCCGAACGCATCCGAGCATGCGCTGGTGGACGATGCCGCCGCACTCGACGATGCCGCCACGCTGGACGAGGCCTACGGCCGCGTCGCCAGTGCGCTCAGGCCCTGGACGATCGATTTCCACGTCGCGCAGAACGATGCGACGATCAAGGGGTCCGGCTCGCACGACAAGACCGGCAAGCACTGCACCGCCGACGATCCCGACGGCAAGCTCGACATCGCCCGTCACGCCGGCTTGTGGCTGCGCGGGGAAGACGGCGAGCCGACCGGCGCGGTGCAGCACATCTGCTGGGACGGCTGCATGTTCCCGAACGCCACGCTGGAGGATCAGGCCACCTGGGACGACATCCTGGCGGCGATGGTGTCCGTGCAGCGGGCGCACGGCTGGTCCGGGGGCGCTTCCTGATGGCCGGCCACCATGACGGGCCGCTGCGCATCGGCCAGATCGGTTGCGGTTTCATGGGGCGCACGCACGCCAACGCCTGGCGGCAGGCGTCGACCTTCTTCGAGGCCGGACGCCGGCCGGTGCTGCAGGCGGTGTGCGCGCGGCGTGACGGCGCGGCCGAGGCGTTCGCCGCGAACTGGGGCTTCGCCTCGCACGAGACCGACTGGCGCGAACTGATCGAGCGCGACGACATCGACGCGATCGATATCGCCAGCCCCAACGATACCCACCACGACATGGCGATCGCCGCTGCGCGGGCCGGGAAGATGGTGCTGTGCGAGAAGCCGCTCGGACGCAACGCTGCCGAGTCGGCCGAGATGGTGGCCGCGGTGGAGAAGGCCGGTGTCGCCAGCATGGTCTGGTACAACTATCGGCGCGTGCCCGCGGTGACGCTGGCCAAGCAGCTCGTCGACGAAGGCCGGCTGGGCCGCATCTTCCACTACCGCGCCAACTTCCTGCAGGACTGGACCATCTCCGAGGACCTGCCGCAGGGCGGTGACGCGCTGTGGCGCCTGGACGCCGCGGTGGCGGGGTCCGGTGTCACCGGTGACCTGCTGGCGCACTGCATCGACACGGCCATGTGGCTCAACGGTGGCGTGAGCGAGGTCAGCGCGATGACCGAGACCTTCATCAAGGAACGCGATCATCAGCTGAGCGGCAAGCGCGAGAAGGTCACCATCGATGATGCCTGCGCGTTTCTGGCACGATTCGACAACGGCTCGCTCGGGCTGTTCGAGGCGACGCGTTATGCCCGCGGGCACAAGGCGCTCTATACGCTGGAGATCAACGGCGAGCACATGTCGCTGCGCTGGGATCTGCACGACCTGCACCGTCTCGAGGTCTTCGACCATGGCGATCAGGGCCGGACGCGCGGCTGGCGCTCGGTGCACGTGACCGACGGCGATCACCCGTACATGGATCGCTGGTGGGTGCCGGGCCTGCAGATCGGCTACGAGCACAGCTTCGTGCACCAGGCGGCCGACTTCCTGGCAGGGCTTGCCGAGGGGACGCCCGCGGGGCCGACCTTCCGCGAGGCGCTGGCCACCGACCGGGTGACCGATGCGGTGCTCGCCTCCGCGGCCAGCCGCCGCTGGCAATCCCCGGTCGCGGAGGGCTGAGCCGTGTCGGAACTGCGCGTAGAAGGGCTGGTCCGCGACTTCGACAAGCTGCGCGCGCTGGACGGCGTGTCGTTCGACGTGGCCGACGGCGAGTACTTCTGCCTGTTCGGCCCGTCCTCGTCCGGCAAGACGACCACGCTGCGCGCGATCGCCGGGCTGGAGAAGCTGAGCGCCGGTCGCGTGAGCTTCGACGGCCAGGACGTGACCTCGGCCCCGGTGCAGGGGCGTGGCATCTCGATGATCTTCCAGACCTTCGCGCTGTACCCGCACCTGTCGATCGAATCGAATCTCGGCTACCCGCTGGTGCGGGCCGGGGTTGCGAAGAAGGAGATTCGTCAGCGTGTCGGCGAGGTCGCCGAGCTGCTGCGCATCACGCACACGCTCAAGCGCAAGCCGCCGACGCTGTCCGGTGGCGAGCAGCAGCGGGTCGCCATCGGTCGCGCGATCATCGTGCGACCCCGACTGCTGCTGCTCGACGAGCCGCTGACCAATCTGGACGCCAAGCTGCGCCACGACATGCGCGCCGAGTTCAAGCGCCTGCACCGCGAACTGGGCATGACGATGCTCTACGCCACCCCGGACCAGCTCGAGGCACTGACCATGGGCGAGCGCATCGCGATGATCATCGACGGGCGCATCGTCGAGACCGGCACGCCGCATGGACTGTACGGGCACCCGCGCCACACCGGCGTGGCCAGCATGATCGGCTCGCCGACGATGAACCTGCTGGCAGGTCGCAGCGGTGGCGCGAACGGCGGCGACAGCACAACCGAGCTGGCCACCCCGCTCGGCGACTTCCGGCTCGATCGCGGCCTGCCGCCGGACAGCGACGTGACCATCGGCATCCGGCCGCACGACATCGCGCCGCCCGAGGCGCCGAACGCTGCCACGCACGATGGCCCGCGCCTGTCCGGCAAGGTGCATCTGATCGAACCGCTGGGCGATGTGACCATCCTGGACATCGACGTCGGCGGGCACATCGTCAAGAGCGTGCTGCCCGAGGATCTCGCGGCACGCTACGCACCGGGGCAGCCGATCGACCTGTCGTTCCGGCTCGCCGACGCGCACTACTTCATGACCGAGACCGGCGTCAGGATCGACTGACCATACGGACCAGGCAGGACCACAACGAGAGAGGGCAGCACGACGATGAGAACACGCACGCTTTGCACGCTGGTGGCGGCGGCATTGGGAACGGGGGCTGCCGGCATGGCGACCACCGTCTCGGCCGACGACATCACCATCACCATGGCGGCGCCCGACTGGCCGCCGACGCGCTTCATGAAGGAGCATTTCGACAAGACGTACGTGTCCCCCGACGGGCACAACGTCACGCTGGACATGGACTTCATTCCCTGGACGAGCTTCTACGAACGCGTCGCCGCGTCGTTGACCTCGGGCGAGGAGAAGTACCAGATGATCGTCACCGACAGCCAGTGGCTCGGCTCGTTCGTCGAGGGCGGCTACTACATGGACCTGACCGACAAGATCGCCGCCGATCCGGAGCTGCTGGCGATCATGGAGGACATCCATCCGGCGCTGCTGTCGGGCTACTCGACCTATCCGACCAAGAGCAGCGAGTTCCTGATCGAGGCCGGCACCGCACTGGCACCCGACACGAGCTACTACGGCTTCCCGCAGTTCCCGGACACCTACGTGACGTTCTACCGCGAGGACATCTTCTGCAACGAGGGCGAACAGGCCGCGTTCCAGGAACGCTTCGATGCCACGCTGCCCTGCACCTACGAGGACTGGCAGGACGTGGACTGGGCGCGCTTCGAGCAGGTCGGCGAGTTCCTGCGCCGTGATGCGGGCGAGATGCTGGCAGGCGAGGAGCTGACCGAGCCGTTCTACGGCATCGCCTACCAGGCCGGCAAGGGCTACGACTTCTCCACCATGCAGGTCAACGCGTTCGTGTGGCAGTACGGCGGCGACATCTGGGACGAGACCGAGGCACCCGAGGCGCAGGCCGAGGGCGTGGTGAATTCCGACATCGCGGTCGAGGCGTTCGAGCACTACCTGTCGATGCTGCCGCTGATGCCGCCGGTCGCGACCACCGGTCAGATGGACATCTTCGTGATCCAGGACCTGTTCATGCAGGGCAAGGTCGGCGCGATCATCGACTGGGTGGGTCTGGGCGAGCCGGTTCTCGATCCCGCCACCTCGGTGGTGCACGACAAGTCCGCGTTCGCGGTGGCCCCCGGACTGCGCAAGGACGACGGCACGATCGACCGGACCGGCAACATCGGCGGACAGCCGTTCGTGCTGACCACCTGGAACAGCGACGAGATCGTCGACGAGTCGCTCAACGTCGTGAAGTGGTGGCTCGACCCGGCCACCCAGCTCGAGTTCGTCGCCAACGGCGGTCAGTCCGGCCTGATGAGCGTGATGGCGGACCCGACCTACAACGACCTGCGGCCGTGGAACCGGGCCCACATCGAGATGATCGACTGGCAGAAGGATGTCTGGCACGTGCCGGTGTTCTTCGAGATGCTGACCCAGCAGCAGGAAGAGTTCGACAAGGCGATCACCGGCCAGATCTCTGCGAAGGAGGCGCTCGACGAGGTCGCCGAGTTCCAGCAGGAACTGCTCGAGGACGAAGGCCTGATCGAGTAGGGCCCTGACAGGTACGCCCGGGCCGTCCTTCGGTCCGGGCGTATCGATGCCGTCGAGACACACGGCTCGCGTGAACGGTGGCGCGGGGCGTGTCCGATCCGTCGATTGACGATTTCAAAGGGACAGACACGATGGCCGATGCGGCCTCACTGCCGGATGCGTCCGGCGGCACGACACCGGCGCCTGCCGGTCATCCGGCGGGTGGCGATTCGGGGGGCGGCATCCTTGCGTGGCTGACATCCCCGGAGCGCCGCGGTCCGTTGCTGGTCGCACCGGCGATCATCGTGCTGTTCGTCATGAACATCTTCCCGCTGCTGTGGTCGTTCGGCCTGAGCTTCTTCAACTACCGGGCGAACCGGCAGACCGAGCCCGACTTCGTCGGGTTCCGGAACTTCGAGCGGGTGCTGACCGACGACGATGTCTGGGAACGCTTCCAGACCACCGCCCTCATCGTCGGCTCGTCGGTCCTGCTGCAGCTGATCATCGGCTTCCTGCTCGCGCTGCTGTTCGCCCGACAGTTCCCGATGCGGCGCATCCTGATGATGCTGGTGCTGACGCCGATGATGCTGTCGTTCGTCTCGGTCGGGGTGTTCTTCAAGCTGTACTACGAGCCGACCTTCGGTCTGGTCAGCTACGTGGTGAACGTGTTCACCGACACACCGTTCGCACTGCTGTCCACTGCCGAAGGCGCGCTGGCCGGCATCATCATCGCCGATGCCTGGATGTGGTCGCCGTTCGTGATGCTGCTGGTGCTCGCAGGACTCGTCTCGGTGCCCAAGTACCTCTACGAGGCCGCCGAGATCGACCGTGCCAGCCCGTGGCGGCGCTTCAGCACCATCACCTTCCCCTACATCAAGAGCCTGCTGCTGCTCGCGGTGCTGTTCCGCACCATCGAGACGTTCAAGATCTTCGACATCATCTACATCATCACCAACGGCGGGCCCGGCACGGCCACCGAGTCGATCGCGGTCAACATCTACCGCGTGGCGTTCCAGAACTTCCGCACCAGCCAGTCGGCGGCGTTGGGCTACATCATCCTGTTCATCGTCATCGTGCTGACCAATCTCTACCTGTACTCGGTCAACCGTCGCCAGCAGGAGACGATCTGATGCGAAGCACTCCTTCGATGGAACACGTCCCGCGAGGCAGGAACTGATGGCTCGACGTCACGACATAGGCCAGGCGGGCTGGGGGCAGAGCGTTCTCGCGTTCGCGGTCGGCATCGTCTACTTCTTCCCGGTGCTGTGGATCATCCTGACCGCGTTCAAGACGCGTCCGGATGCGCTGGCAACCCCGCCCAAGCTGTTCTTCACGCCCACGCTGGACAACTTTCGCGCGGTGTTCTTCCGCCAGTCGAGCACCGGCGGGGGAGGCGAGGCGACCGACTTCGTGCTGTACTTCTTCAATTCGATCTTCATCGCCGGCACGGCCGTGTTGCTGGCGGTGATCATCGGCACGCTGGCGGCCTACGCGTTCAGCCGCCACCCGCTGCGCGGCAACGATACCTACCTGTTCATCATCCTGACCACGCGGATGATGCCGCCGATCATCGTGATCATCCCGATCTTCCTGATGTTCCGGGTCACCGGTCTGGCCGGTGGCTACTGGGGCATCCTGCTGCTGTACACCGCGTTCAACATCCCGTTCTCGATCTGGCTGGTGAAATCCTTCTTCGACGAGCTGAATCCCGAGATCGAGGATGCGGCGCGCATGGACGGCGCGACCGACTGGCGGGTGTTCTTCGGCGTCTGCCTGCCGCAGGTGGTCGCGGGCCTGGCCGCCACGTTCGTGTTCGGCCTGATCCTGACCTGGAACGAATTCCTGTTCGCGCTGCTGCTCACCGGCGTGGAGACGCGCACGGTACCGGTGGCGATGGCGCGCACGCTCGGCGGGAATGTCGGGGCCGACTACGGTTTGCTGGCGGCCATCGTCACCTTGTTCCTGATCCCGATCTTCTTCGTGACCTTCCTGCTGCAGAACCAGCTGCTGCGCGGCGTCACCTTCGGCACGGTCAAGAAATGAGCATCGAGCTGCGCGGGGCGACCAAGCGCTACGGCGCCTTGACCGCGGTGGACGCCATCGACCTGGACATCGCCGACGGTCAGGTGCTGTGCCTGCTCGGCCCCTCCGGCTGCGGCAAGACCACCACGTTGCGCATGATCGCCGGGCTGGAAGGGGTGAACGAGGGCAGCGTGTCGATCGGCGGCACGGTGGTGAACGAGCTGTCGGCGCGCGAGCGCAACGTGGCGATGAGCTTCCAGTTCTACGCGCTCTACCCCAGCCTGACGGTGGCCGACAACCTGGCGTTTCCGCTGCACGCCGAAGGGCTGTCCGGCGCGCAGATCGCCGATCGTGTCGCCGAGGTGTCGCGCGTGCTGCAGCTGGGCGACATCCTCGATCGCCGGCCGGGCCAGCTGGCCGAGGGCGAGAAGCAGCGCGTCGCGGTCGGCCGCTCGATCGTGCGCGACCCGACCTGCTTCCTGTTCGACGAGCCGTTGTCGCGGCTCGACGTGCAGCTGCGCGAAGAGATGCGCGGCGAGATCAAGGAGGTGCTGCAGGGGCTGTCGAAGCCGACCGTGATCGTCACCCACGACCAGCTCGAAGCGCTGACCATGGCGGATCGGATCGCGGTCATGCGCGCCGGTCGCATCGAGCAGGTCGACACCCCACACGAGGTGTTCGCCAATCCTGCCAACCTGTTCGTGGCAGGCTTCATCGGCACGCCGCAGATGAATCTGCTGGAGGGCTCCTACGAGGGCCCCGCGCAGGTTGGACACAGCCGCTTCGCCCTGATGGACGGGCAGAGCCTCACGATCGATGTCGGCACGCTGCCGCACGAGCTGGCCTCGGGCACGCCGGTGGTGCTGGGAATGCGGCCGCGCAATCTGGAGATCGTGTCCGAAGCGCACGAGGATTGCCTGACGACCCGCATCGACCTGATCGAGCCGATGGGGGCCGAGACGCTGGCGCACCTGTCCGTCGGCGATACCGGATTGCGCCTGGTGACCGACTGGCGCCGGACGCTGGCCGAGGGCGAACGGGTGCACGCGCGCGTGCCGGCCGGTACCGCGCACGTGTTCGCCGACGAGAAGCTGCTGACCGCCCGCCATCGGGTGGATGCGCCGCATGGGCACGAGGCGTCCGCCACCAAGGGAGCGCGCGCATGAGCGTCGGCACGAAAGCCACGAGTGCGAATGCAGGCTCGAAGGAGGCCTCACGGGAACCGGTCGCGCGGGACGGCGCTCCGGGCGACATTCCGGGCTCCAGCGTGGCCGCCGCCCTGCCACCCGCCGTCGAGGGCATCGGACCGACGGCGGCCCGATGGCTGGAGCGCGCGATCATCGCGACCTGCGTGATCGCGATCCTGATGATCTTCCAGCCGTTCTCGATGGCGCTGTTCAGCTGGGGCTGCGGATTGGTGGTGTTCGGCGCGCTGGCGTTCAACCTGGTGCCGTTCTGCCGGTCCGACGTGTCCTGGAAGCAGATTCGCAAGGTCGTGCTGATCGTGCTGATCGTGCTAGGCGTCTCTGCCGCCCTGGGCATCTCCACCGCCTGGCTCTACGTGCGCAATCTCGGCGCGCTGAGCTGAGCCGAACCGACTCGCAACCTCGACTCGAGCCAGACGATCATGAAGACCGGTTTCTGCCTGTTGCTCTGGACCACCTCGGTGGACGCCTCGCACCGAGCGCTGCTAGAAGATCTGAAGGCGACCGGCTACGACGGCGTCGAGATCCCGATCTTCGACGGTACGCCGGACGAGTACGCAAGGCTCGGCGAGATGCTCGACGACATCGGGCTGGAACGCACCGGCATCTCGGTGCTCGGCTCGCTGGACGTGAACCCCCTGTCCGAGGACGCGGCGGTGCGCCGGGCGGCGAGCGAGCGGCTAGGCTGGCTGATCGATTGCACGGCGGCGCTCGGCGCATCCACGCTCGGCGGTCCGCTGCACCAGACGCTCGGTCACTTCAGCGGCCAGGCGCCGACGGACGAGGAGCGCAAGCGCTGTCGCGAGGTGCACCTGTCGATCGCCGACAAGGCGCAGGCCGCCGGGGTGACGATCGCGCTCGAGGCGGTCAACCGGTTCGAAAGCTACTTCGTGACGACGATGCAGGAGCTGGCCGACTATCTGGCCTCGGTCGATCACCCCGCCATCCAGGGCATGTACGACACCTTCCACGCCAACCTGGAGGAGGCCGATCCGATCGCCGCCTTCGACACCATCCGGCCCGTCTGCGCGCACGTGCACATCTCCGAGAACGATCGGGGCGTGCCGGGACGTGGACACGTGCCGTTCGTCGAGACGCTGGGGCGCATCCGTGCGTCCGGTTACGACGGCTGGCTGACCATCGAGGCATTCGGGCGCGGGCTGCCGGAACTGGCCGCGGCCACGCGCGTCTGGCGCGATTTCGCCGAAAGCCCCGAGGCGGTCTACCGCGAGGGCTATCGCACCATCGTCGATGGCTGGGCGGCCGCCGATCCTGCCGGGCCGGCATGAGCGCAACCTTCGACGCCTGCTTCGTCGGCCTGACGATCCTGGACATCGCCGGACGTCCCGTCACGGCGATCCCGCCCGGCGGTGACGTGCATTTCATCGACGAGATCCGCATGAATCCGGCCGGCACCGCCGCCGGCGCGGTGATGAACGCCGCCAAGCTCGGTGCACGCTGCCGCACGGTGGCCTGCGTGGGTGCCGACGAGATGGGCGATCACATCGTCGCCGCCTACGCAGGCTTCGGCATCGACACCGCGCTGGTGTCGCGCTCGGCCTGCTCGCGCACCTCGGCCACCCTGCTGACCATCCGTCCGAACGGGGACCGTCCGGCCTTGCATTGTCGCGGGGCGTCCGACGACCTGTTCGTGGACGAGTCCGATTTCGACGCGGTCTGCGACGCACGCTTCCTGCACCACGGCGGCACCGGGTTGCTCGCGGCGATGGACGATGGGCAGAGCGCGAAGCTGCTGGCGCACGCGAAGGCACGCGGTCTGACCGTCACGCTGGACCTGATCGCGCCGAACGAGAACACGATGGCCACGCTGGCGCCGCTGCTGGCGCACGTCGACTGGTTCATGCCCTCGATCGAGGAGGCGCGCCTGCTGTCCGGGCGCGAGGCGCTCGACGAGGTCGCCGAGCACTTCATGCAGGCGGGCGCGAAGGGCTGCGTGTTCAAGTGCGGCGCACAAGGCAGCTACGTGCACCACGTCGGAGGCGAGCTGCGCATTCCGACCTATCGCATCGAGGTCTCCGACACCACCGGCTGCGGCGATGCGTACTGCGGCGGCTTCGTTGCGGCGCTGGCGGCCGGCGAGTCGCTCGAAGATGCCTGCCGGCTCGGCAGCGGAACCGCCGCGCTGGTGGCGACCGGTCTCGGTTCGGATGCCGGCGTGGTCGATCTCGCCACCACCCGCGACTTCATGCGCACCACGCCGACGCTCTGATGCGGGCAGGGTTCGCCATCGTCGACACCGACCACTCACCAAGGAGACCACCATGCCCGGCAAACGCATCCTGATGCTCGTCGGCGAGTACAGCGAGGAGTACGAGATCTTCGTGTTCGAGCAGGCCATGATGGCGGTCGGACATCGAGTGGACATCGTCTGCCCCGACACGAAGAAGGGCTACAAGCTGCGCTCGTCGATCCACGATTTCGGACCGGTGATGACCTGGACCGAGACGCCCGGCCACGACATCGAGATCTCGGCGACCTTCGCCGAGGTGGACACCGCCGACTACGATGCGGTGTACATCGCCGGCGGGCGGGGGCCCGAGGTCATCCGGACCGTTCCACGGGTGCGCGAGATCGTGCGCGAATTCCACCGCGACGACAAGCCGATCCTGTGCATCTGTCACGGCCTGCAGGTGCTGGTGGCGGTGCCCGAGGTCATCGCCGGCAAGCGGGTGGCAGGTCTGTTCACGGTGGAGCCGGAAGTGGAACTGACCGAGGCCACCTACGTGAAGATCGGTCCGAAGGAGGCGCTGCGCGACGGGAATCTCGTGACCGCGGAGGGCTGGACGGCGCTGGCGGCGTTCATGCGGGAGTGCCTGGTGGTGCTGGGGACGCGCATCGAGCACGAAGGGTAGGGGACGACGAGTGCCGTGGCCTGGTCATCGATCACCGTCGATCACCGTCACGGTGATGCTTCGCCGGCCACCGGCCGATCCGCCCGCCTGCGCGGCCCCGTACGGTGTCGCGGTGATCGTGTGCTCGCCGGTCGGGCCGAAATCGAAGGCTGCGTAGTCTCCCGAGGTGTCTCCGGCGATGGCGTACGGGGTCAGGTTCTCGGTCCGGATCGACGGGTCGTCGTCGTAGCCGAACACCACGCTGCCGGTCAGCGTCGGCCGGGTGAGCTCGACGCGTACCGACAATTGCTCCGGCAGCTCGTCGCGCACCAGCACGTCGCCGTTGGCGAGCGGGCCGATGTCCTCGTCGCTCGCCGCGTTCACCAGCGTGAACCCGTCGACGAAGGTGTCGCGATTGCCGGCCTCGTACGCGCCGATGTCGCAGCGCCCGTCACCGGTCTCGACGAACAGCGTCTGCGGACGCGGCACGCCGCGCTGATCGGTGGCGCGGCAGGCGTCGGCGGCGGGCGAGCCCGGCGGGAAGGGAAACCCGGCATCGATGGCGGGGCTGTCGTCGCGAAGCCTGTGCGTGCGAGTCGCGCCACCGTTGTCGGCCAGGGCGGCCAGGCGTGCGTCCGTGTCGAGCACGTAGGTGGTCGCCAGCGGCAGCGTGCAGTCGTCACGCGATTCGATGAGGTTGTAGCGACTGTCTGCGCTGAGACTGCCCTTGCAGTCACTGCCGATCGGCCGGCCACCGTCACCGCGCCTGACGTTGTCGGCCAGCAGCGTATTCTTCAGGACCGTGGTGCTGTCGCTCGTCATCTGCAATCCGCCGGCACCGGTCGCGCCGCCGCCCTCGTTGTCCGCCAGTGTGACGTTCCGGAGCACCGCGAACCCCAGCGTCAGCATGCCGCCTGCCGAGCGTGTGTCCGAGCGTCCGCGGTTGCCGCTCAGGGTGACGTTGAACAGGTTCAGCGAACCCGAGGCGCTGTTGTGCAGCGCACCCGCACGATTGGCTTCGTTGTCGTGGAACAGCGTGTCGCGCAGCACCAGGCGACCCCGGTTCCACGCCGCGCCACCGAACGCGCCGGTCGCCCGGTTGCCGCTGAAGGTCACCCGCTCGCCATCGACGGTGGCACCGTCCCGCACCAGCAGGGCACCCCCGCCGGTGAACGCCTCGTTGTCCACGAAGTCGATGTCCGCCAGCGAGACCTCGGCCCCTGCGTCCACCTGGACACCGCCCCCGTTCTGCTCGTCGCCTCCGGTGATGGAGAGCGCGCGCAGCTGCACCGCCGTACCACCGGTGACCCGCAGCACGCGCGAGCGGCGCTCGGCATCGATGATCGTCGCCCCGGCACCGTCGCCCTGCAGCCGCATGTCGCGTCCGATCGACAGTTCGCCGCCGCCGACGCTGAGCGGCCGTAGCCGATAGGTGCCTGCCGGTATCGCGATCCGGTACCTGACCGCGTTTGCGCCCGCTTCCATGACGGCGGCGCGCAGCGTGCACCGACCAGCGGCGTCGGCACAGGCGCCGTCGCCGGGATCGGCATCGATGCGGTCCAGGGTCGAGTCGACGCTCAGCGTGCAGCCGGTGAGCGCCAGAGGCAACGCGACGGCGGCGATCAATCGTGCATTCATGGGCGGCAAGTGCATGGCTTGCGGTGCTCGACGATGCTCCGCCGGTGACGCAGTCACCGTCAACTGTCCGAAGGAGGGGGCGCCGCCGCGGTGCGCCGTTCGCCCGTCCAATCCGCGGCGTGGAACTCTATTCGGCTCGTCCAGGACCACTTCCCGGGCACTCCGCCGTATTCTCGGCGGCCTTGAAGGCTTCCGCCATCGGGCTCACCCCGACAGCCCTCCCGCTTCCCGGTTCGTTGCCATGTCCATCACTTCTTCCAGGCCCACGGTCCCGCCCCGCCTGACGGTCTCGCGCCGCCTGCGCTCCACCCCGTTCACCGAGCGGGCGATGGCCCGTGGTGCCAGCGCGTTCACGGTCTACAACCGGATGCTGCTGCCGACCGTGTTCGAGAGCCTGGAGGCCGACTACCACCACCTGATGTCGGCGGTGCAGGTGTGGGACGTGGGGGTCGAACGGCAGGTCGAGATCAACGGCCCGGATGCGGCGCGGCTGGTGCAGTGGATGACACCGCGCGACATCGGCGGCGTGCAGGTCGGACGATGCTGCTACCTGCCCCTGTGCGACGTGCACGGCAAGCTGGTCAACGACCCGGTCGGACTGAAGCTGGCCGAGGATCGCTGGTGGCTGTCCATCGCGGACTCGGATGTCGAACTGTGGGCCGATGGCCTGGCCACCGGTGCCGGGCTGGATGTCGAGGTGTTCGAGCCGGCCGTGTGGCCGCTGGCCGTGCAGGGCCCGCTGGCCGAGGATCTGATGGCGCGCGTGTACGGCGAGGCGGTTCGCGACATACGCTTCTTCCGGTTCGAGCGCCTGCTGTTCGAGGGGCACCCGCTGATCGTGGCGCGCTCCGGCTGGAGCAAGCAGGGCGGGTTCGAGATCTACGTGGACGATGCCGCGGTGGGCGAGCGGTTGCACGATGCGCTGTTCGAGGTCGGTGCCGACCTGGACGTGCGCGCCGGCTGCCCGAACGGCATCGAGCGCATCGAGAGCTCCCTCCTGTCGTTCGGCAACGACATGGACGGCGAGGACTCGCCGATCGAGGCGGGACTGGAACGGGTGCTGAGCCTGGATGCCGACATCGAGGCGCTCGCGCTGCCCGCGTTGCGGGCCGAACGATCGCGCGGCCCGGTGAAGCGGCTCGCCGGCATCGTCGTGTCGGGCGAGCAGACGGATGCGGCACTGTCGCCGTTCGGCATCGAGGGGTGGCCGGTCTGCGAGATCCGGTCCCAGACGTTCTCGCCGCGCGCCGGCACGCGCATCGGCATCGCGATGCTCGATGTGGCACTGCAGGACGGTAGCGAGGTGCGGCTGCGACGAGCCGATGGCAGCGATGTCGACGGGCGCGTCGTGCCACTGCCGTTCGTGTTCGATTGACGGTCTCGACGAGGCTTCGGGTCGCGGCCCGTCGCTTCGTGGGCACGGTTCATGAGTGATCCGCTGACCGCCTGACATTCGATCCCACCGCACATGCCCGACACGCCTGCCAGGACCGCGCCTCGTCAGGGCCCCGGTCGCCTCGAGATGGCGAAGCTGACGCTGGGCCTGCACGCCCGAACGATCGGCTGGGTGGTCGGCCTGGCGATGATGACGTTGACGCTCGCCACGGTCGGAATCCTGCAATCCATGACCGTGGGTGACCCGCTGACGCGAGCGGGAACGATCATCGACGTCTCGTCGAGCCAATCGATGCACGTGCGGGTGAAGCTCGATACGGGAGACGCCGTGCTGGTGCCGCGCGAGCAGCACGAACGGCTCGCCGAAGGGGATCGGGTGACGGTCGTCCAGACCACCAGTGCGCTCTCCACGCTCGGATACCGTCTGATGAAGAACGAGCAGGATTGACGCTCGCCACGCGGGCGCGACCTTTGGTCTCGGCCGCTTGTATGCTGGCGCTCCCCTATCCTGGAAAAAGTCCATGTTCCTGCTTCGAACCCTGCACGATCGCTGCGTCCCGGGCGGCGGCGGCTCGCTGATCGCGCTCGCCCTGCTGGGTGCCCCCGCGCTCGGCACCGCTCAGGAGCTTTCCGCGCAGGACATCGCCGCGGCGGTCGGCGACCGGACCTATCAAGGCTCGATGACCGCGGATGCGTTCGCCGAGTACTACGCGGCCGACGGAGTCATACGAGGGGACGGCTATACCGGTCAGTGGCGGGCGATGGACGATGCGTTGTGCTTCCAATACGACGAGGCGGAGGAGTCTTGCTGGGACGTCGTGATCAACGGGCCGGCGATGACCCTGTACAAGGACGGCGAGGTCGATGGCAGCGGCATGCTGGTCGACGGAAATCCGAACGGATTCTGATCCGGAGCGGTTTCGCTCCCGGCGGATCGGATCAAGGACGTGCTCATCCGGGCCGATAGCCGTTGCGGGCCGTCCGGTCCGGGAGATACGTACATGCTCAGAAAACACCTGGTCGCCGGCACGCTGCTGCTGGCCGTGGGCACCGCCGCCGCTACCTTCGCGCGGGCGGGCAGCATCGATATCGAGCGTGCCGGCGCCACGGTCTGCGCCGGCTGTCACGGCATGGACGGCATCTCGGTGGTGCCGGGCTTTCCGAACCTGGCCGGACAGGACAGGAGCTACCTGGTCAACCAGCTCACCGCTTTTCGCGAGAAGACGCGCACCGGCGGCCAGTCCGCGCTGATGTACGGCATGGCGGCCGGGCTGAGCGACGAGGACATCGCGAATCTTGCGGCGTATTTCAGTTCACTGGGCAAGTAGCCCGACCGGTTCGCCGGCCGCCCGTGCTCAGGCGTCGGCACGATCCGCTTCCGCCCGCGCCCGGCACAACAGGTTCACCAGCCGCATCTCCTCGACGCTGCGCGCGTCCAGGTCCAGCAGGCCGCCGGATGCCACCACCACCGCCAGGCACCGCGCCCGACTGACCGCCACGTTCAATCGGTGGTGGCTCAGCAGGAACGAGGCGTCGCGCGGCATGCTCTGCGCATCCGAGGTGGTCATCGACACCAGTACCGCCTCCGCCTCCTGCCCCTGGAACCGGTCCACCGTGCCGACGCGAGGTGCAACGCCGCCGGCCAGCGGCGTCAGGCGTTCGCGCAGCAGGTTCACCTGCACGTTGTAGGGCGCCACCACCAGCACGTCGTCCGCCGTCATCGCCCGTTCCACCCCGTCCCGGTCGATCACCCGCGCACCGATCAGATCCTGGTACAGCCGGGCGATCTCCTGCGCCTCCGGCTCGCTGCGCTGGGTGCAGCCGTCGTGATCCCGCTCCACGAAGGCCAGTCCGACAGGCTTCAGATCCGCATGGACGTCGTCGGGCAGCACCAGTCGTCGATTCGCGCAGCCGGCCTCGGCCTTCAGCTGCCCATCGTAGATCGCGTCCGAGACGAACCGGGCCAGCACAGGGTGCATCCGCCACGTGGTGCCCAGGAACACGCCGCGCTCCGGCGGCACCACCGCATGGTCGCCGATCGCATGCTCCAGGCACGAGGCGCCGCTGCCGCGCGGGTGCGCACCGCGGGTCGGTTGCGGTAGCTGCATCGGGTCCCCGACCAGCACGACGTTGCGCGCCGCCGAGGCCATGCCCACCAGGTGACCGAGCCCGACCTGGCCGGCCTCGTCGACCACCAGCACGTCCACGCTCGGCCCGTTCTCGGCCGAGAACCACCAGGCGGTGCCCCCGAACAGGTCCACCCCGGCGCTCCAGTCCTCATCCTTCCTGGCGCTGGTGAACCCGGTAACCATGGCGTGCTCGCCCAGCGGGCTTTCGTAGTCGGACTTCCTCGTCACCTTCTTCAACCCGACGAGCGGTCGTACGCCCTCGTCGCTGGCGCGACCGGCACGCAGGCGCTCGACACCGCGCAGCACGTTGTCGATGGCGGCGTGGCTGTTGGAGGACACCCCGACGGTGCGCCCGTCGTCGATCAGCGCATCGATCACGCGCGCCAGCGTGTACGTCTTGCCCGCACCCGGCGGCCCCTGGATGCACAGCCACGAGGCATCCAGCGCGCGTACCGCGTTCACGGTCGCCCGCAGGGTCGCGGCAGGATCCGCCAGCAGCGCCTCCGGCACGATCGGCGCACCGGGTTCGTGATCGAGCAAACGGGGCAGCTCGCCGCGCAGCAGCGCGATGATGTGGTGATGGCCATCGCCACCGGCCGCGTAGTCGCGCACCACCCGCCGCACCGCACCGGATATGACGTCGGTGTTCAACGGGCCGCCCGGCATCAGCACGATGCGCTCGGGCGGCTCGCCGAGCGAGGGGCCACGCTTGAGCGTGACCCGTCCGGCACGCGCGTCCAGCTCGACGATCTCGCCGGCGCCGGTGCCATCCTGCAGCACCGGTGTCGCGCCGCGCGACAGCTTGCTCTCCTGCACCGGGAACCGGAAACGGTAGGTGTGGCTGCGCTTCTCGGGCACGCCCCAGTGCGAAGGATCCTTCGTGCAGCCGCCCAGGCAATCGGCATCGTCGATCAGCGATTCCGGCGTCGCGTCCTGGCGTTCGTGGAAGGCCCACCAGTCGGGCTTGTCCTCGCGCTGGTGAAAGCGCAGCAGGTCCGCCGCCAGCTGCCTTGTCCGGCGCTCGCGCCGGTCGACAGGATCCGCCTTCGCATCGGCTGCGCCGCCGTCGCCGAGCTCGGCCGTCAGCCGATCGATCTCGGCGTCGATCTCGGCACGCTCCACCGCGTTGCGCTCCCGCTTCTCGCGCCGGCTGCGTTCGGCGTCGCTCTCCTGCTCGATCGTCTTTTCGCACGAGACATCGCGCTCGGGCTCCGGGTCCGTCGCGGTCACCGGTTCCAGCTCGCCGCGCCGCGTCAGCAACCATTCGTGCAGCAGCAGCGTCGACACGCAGTCGTCCCGGTTGTAGGCCTCGATGTCGGCCAGCACTCCGGCGTTCCGCGAGGCGCGCCAGGCGTGGTACATGACCACGCTCTGGCCGCCGTCCGCGGTGTCGGTGGCGCGGGCGTCCATGTACAGCGGCTCCAGCTTCTTGATCGAGTAGCCCGGTGCGCCGATGCGCACGCCCTCGCGCACCACCCGGTACAGGTCGATCAGACGATCCTTGCGCAGCATCTCGTCCACCTCGTGCTCGCGCGTGCCGTGCGACGAGGCCAGCCGCTTCATCGCCACGCTCTCGTACGGTGCGTAGTGGTACAGCCGGGCCTCGGGATGTTGTTCGAAGTGCTGCACCAGCGCATCGATCATCGCCTCGAAGCTGACCCGTTCCTCGTTCCGGTCGTGTGCCCAGAAGGCACGAAATCCCAGCTTTTCGTGGCGGGGTACGGGGTCGGTGCCGTCTAGAGGCATCCTCGCATCGAGGCGTGCGACGATGCCGCACAGGTACTCCAGCCCGCCGGGCTCCAGCGGATCGCCTTCGAAATCGACGTACAGGTCGGCAGGGTTCGGCGGGGGCAGGCGGTCCAGGCCGACGCCTTCGCGGTACGGCAGCAGGCTCCATTCCGGCACCACGGCAGCGCCTGTCGCGATCGTCCGGTCGGCCGTCGCCCTCGTGCGGCGCTGCAACGCCGCCTGGTCGATCAGCCGATCGAATGTCTCGGCGCGCAGCTTCACCGGTGGCCGGGACGCCACGGGCACGTCGGCAAGGTCCGCCAATGCCCCCGACGTGGTGATGTTCGCCTCGATCAGCCGGCGGCGCTGTTCGCGGCTGATGTCGGCGACCACGGACAGATGGTCCCCCTTCTTCCAAAGCGCCTCGCAGCGACCACGCCAGCCGCATTGCTCGCAGGCCGCGCACGGCTCGCCGCCGAAGTCGTCCGGCAGCGCGGCGGCGAAGGCGACCAGCCGGTCGGCCACCCGATGCAGGTAATACCGGTAGTGAGCGACCGGGAACGCCATCTCGACGTGCGTGGCGTCGAGCCCGGCTCCGCCGAGCATCAATCCCATGCTGGCCGGCACGCCGCCCTGCATCGCGCCCAGCATCTCGGCGTACAGGCCGATCTGCAGTACGTGCTTCGGCTGCGCATGCCGCGCAAGCTTGGCGTCCCACGGTTCGTAGGACCAGGGCCAGCTGGCGCAGGGGCGCTCCACGCGGCGCAGGAAGTCGGCGTGGCCGAACCAGCGCCCCTCGCTCAGCGCTGCCTGGTGCACCCACGCCACGCCCGACGCCATCGCCTCCCGGGTACTGGAGGCGGCGTCCTCTCCCGCGATGACGGCCACCTCGTCGGTGGCCTGCAGGTGGGCGAGGATGCGGGCTTCGTGCTCGTCGCCCAGGCGGGTGATCAAGGCGCCGTGCTCGTCGATGCCGGCCGGCGTGTCGCCCTCTTCTCCGCGGCGGCGGCGCAGGTCCCAGGCGGCAGCCTGACGACAGCCGAGGAAGGTGGCCAGGAAGGTGGGGGAGTAGCGCTCGTCCGTGGAAGGCATGAACGACACGGGTGCCTGGAGGAGGGGGGCGGGACTATATCGCGAGCTCGATCGCGGGGCGGCGATCGGGAGCGGAGCGGCCACCGGCAGGGTGCTGCCGGTGGCGTAGTCGGGTCACCCGCCTTCGGTGCCGCGTTCGGCAAGCGTATGCTGGTCTCCGATCGGCCGGCGATTCCCGTCGGTGCCCCTGCACGCCGTGCCGGGACTTCAAAGGAGAATGACCGTGCAAGACAAGCATACGCGCACGCTGGCGATATTCGCGGTGGTGTTCTTCCTGTTGACGCTGTTCTCGGGCGCCGGATTCTTCGGCTCCCTCGGGTCCACCCTCGTGGCGACGATCGTGGTGCATTTCGGTCTTCGCTACTTCGAATCGCGCAAGACCAGATGACGACGACCGGTTCTCGACGAGCACATCCGCAGGAAGTACGGCATCTCGTCCGCCGACAGTGCCGCCAATCGGAGCCGGCTTGAATCGCTGGAGGACACGCTGGATTTCCCGATCCGCTTCCCGCCAGGCAAGTGCATGGTGTCGACCTTCCGCGCCGACCGGCTGCTGGCCCTGGCGGGAGAGAGCGGCAAGAAGAATCGGGTCAAGCTTGCGCTTTTCGGCGCGTATTTCTCTGACGATCGGGACGTGAGCGATCCTGAAGTGGAAGAGGCGTACGCCGACGTGCCGGAGCGGCTCCTCGTCGATCGTCCGGTAGCGTGAGCAACCGCTTCAGCGCGAGGTCTTGCTGATCGTGCGGTCAGCAGGGATAGCACGCGATGTGATCCGGGTATCGAAAAGAACGCAACACGCGTTGGATCCCTCGCCCGGACCCACGTTCGGAAGCCGTACCGCGATACTCGCTCGCTACGCTGCCCCGGCTTGCAACCCGGCTCGCCCCGGCGCCAGCGCCGCCGGCGTCACGCCACCCGACACCAGGTCCGCAGGCATCTCCCGTCCGCTCACCAGCGCAGCGGTCACGCGTGCCAGGGCCGGTGCCATCATGATGCCGTAGCCGCCCTGGGCGGCCAGCCAGAAGAATCCGGGCGCCCGTTCATCGAATCCGACCACGGGCGTCCGGTCGGCGGTGAACGTGCGAAGGCCTGCCCAGCTGGCGTTCACGCGCCGTACGTCCACCACGCTCTCGCGTTCGAGCCAGTCCACCAGCACCGCGATGTCGTGCTCGTCCGGTTGCACATCGTGCGGCCGGTCCGGCGTCTCGTCGCCCAGCGATGCCATCAGCCGTCCCGCATCCGGCTTGACGTAGGCGGGCGAGCCGGTGAAATCGACCAGCGGCAACGGCTGCACGTCGATGCCGGCCGGCGCATCGACGATGATGACGGTTCGGCGCTTCGGTACCAGTGCGGGCGAGTGGATTCCGGCCAGCGCGGCCAGCTCACCGGCCCAGGCGCCGGCGGCGTTGACGAGCGTCCCGGCGCTCAGCGTCTCGGTGCCGCTGGTCACTGTCCAGCCCGTTCCCTGGCACACCAGGGCGTCGACCCGACGTCCGGGCACCAGCGTGCCGCCCCGCGCGCGGAACCGACGCAGGAAGCCTTGCTGCATCGCGCCGACGTCGATGTCCATGACACCCGGTTCGAAGGCGGCCGCCGCGACCCGTTCGGCCCTCAGCAGCGGCACCCGTGCCAGTGCCTCGGATGCCGACAAGGTCCTGATCGGATGTTCCGGCGAGGCCGAGCGGATCAGCTCGGCGAGCAGCGCCTCTTCACCGGGGGCCGCGATCGTCAATGCGCCGCGCGGGTGCAGCAGCGGCGTGTCGGCGAACGCCGGCCCGGGGCGGGCGAAGAAATCGTGGCCGGCCCGATTCAGCGTCCGCACCACCGGATTGCCGAAGTTGGGCGTGTACAGCGCGGCCGAGCGGCCGGTGCTGTGATGGCCCGGCGCCGCCTCGGCCTCGAGCAGCAGGGTGCTGCCGTGCAGGGCCAGTTCGCTGGCGGCGCTGATGCCGGACATGCCGGCCCCGATGACGATGTGGTCGTAGTGCATCGGGCGATCGGGACGGGTTCGGGAAGGGGTGAGGCAGGGTCCCGGACAGGGTTGCTTCATGCAAGTGCTGTTCGGCACCGAAGGCTGTCAGGAGGTACAGCTGGACGATCCGATCACCCGGGAGCACACCAAGTGCAAACCGGTGGCGGTGAGCGTGGTGATCGAGTCGGGCACCCGGCGCATCCTGGGCCTGGACGCCGCCCCGATTCCTGCCAGCGGCCCCCTGGCGAAGATGTCCCGCTCCCGCTACGGCAAGCGCGCGGACGGCAGCCGGGCCATGCGCAACGCCCTGCTGGCGCAGCTGAAGCCCTGGATCGCCCCCGACGCCTGCTTCAGCAGCGACGATCACCGGCACTGCCCGGTGGTGATCCGGCACCACCTCCGATCGTCGCTCCTAGCTCTGTTGACAAAATGGCACGACCCAGATAACTTCTGCCGTATGCGAATAAATTTGCAACGTTGAATATTTATTCAACATGGTGATCCCTTCCGATGTCGACAGCGGTCACACGCCCGGATCGGACCGGCGCTCGGTCGCCACGCTGATCCTGGGCAACGGCGTCCTGGGACCCCTGCTCGGCCTGCTCGCGCTGTGCCTATTCCTGACACTGGCCACCGACAGCTTCTTCTCGACCCGCAATTTTCTGAACATCCTCGATCAGGTCAGCGTGATCGGCATCATCGCGGTCGGCATGACCTTCGTGATCCTGATCGGCGGCATCGATCTGTCGGTGGGGTCGGTCATGGCACTGGCAACGATGGTGCTGGGCGTGCTGCACGTTCACCACGGTGTGCCGATGTTCGCGGCCGCAAGCGTCGCACTGGTGGTGGCCTCGTTGACCGGTGTGGTCTCCGGGGTGCTGATCACCAGCCTGAAGATTCCGGCCTTCATCGCCACGCTGGCCATGATGTCGATCGCGCGGGGGCTGGCCAGCTTGATCACCAACGGTCAGCAGATCATCGGCTTTCCGGCCTGGTTCAACATGGCGGCGATCATCCGCTACGGCGGCGTGCTGACCATCACCGTCGGGGTCATGCTGTCGGTGTTCGTACTCGCCTGGCTCTACCAGCGATTCCGGGCCGGCGGGCGGGTCATGTACGCGATAGGCGGCAACGCCGAGGTCGCGCGTCTGGCCGGCATCAATGTCAACCGCGCCACCATTCTCGTCTACACGTTCTGCGCGTTCCTGTCGGGTCTGGCCGGCATCGTCTACGCCGCACGCCTGGATGCGGTGCAACCGAGCTCCGGCGTCGCCTACGAACTCGACGCCATCGCGGCGGTGGTCATCGGCGGCACCAGCCTGTCGGGCGGTACCGGCGGTATCGGTGGCACCTTGATCGGCGTGTTGATCATCGGCGTGCTGCGCAACGGGCTCAACCTGCTGCAGGTCTCGCCGTTCGTGCAGCAACTCGTGGTGGGCTTCGTGATCGTGGTCGCCGTCGCTGCCGAAGCGTTCCGGGAACGCAAGTGATGCGAATGCATCGTGCACTCGAACCATGCTCGCCTCGGCGAGCATCACTCCACCTCGTCACGAGGTGTCAACTGGAGAACCGCCCGTGAACATGAAGAACCTGCCACTTGCCGCCTTGGCGCTATCGGTCATCGCCTTACCCGCCGTGCTGCACGCCGAGGGCGAGGTGGAGACCATCGGCCTGGCCGTGCCGAACCTGTCCGCCGACTTCTTCGTGCAGATTGCCACCGGGGTCGAGAACTACGCGGCCGAGAAGGGCATCGACGTGATCGTGGTCGATGCCAAGAACGACACCAACACCCAGGTCAGCCAGGTGCAGGACCTGCTCACCCAGGGCATCGATGCCTTCATCTACATCCCGGCCGGGGCGGCAGCGGCGGCGGTGCCGACCCGACTGGCACGCGAGGCAGGCATACCGGTCATCAACGTCGATCGGGTACCCGAGAACGAGCCGGGTGACACCTTCATCGCCGGAGAAAGCATCGAGTCGTCCTACCAGGTGTGCTCGCACCTGATCGAGGCGGCCGGTGGCGAAGGCGAGATGTTCATCATCCACGGACAGCGTGGCACCACGCCCGAGGTCGACCGGTTCGAAGGTTGCCAGCGCGCCATCGAGGAGCATGCCGGTGTCGAGCTCGTCGCGCAGCAGTGGACCGAGCGCTGGTCGCAGGAAGAGGGCTTCTCCATCGCGCAGAACCTGATCCAGGCCCATCCGGACGTGAAGATCATCTTCGGCCAGGCGGACGGCATCGCGATGGGGGCCGCGCAGGCGGTGGAGGTGGCCAACCTGACCGATCAGGTCGTGGTCGGTGGCTATGACGGCGACATGACCGCGCTGGAGCACCTGTCCAAGTGCGAGCCGCCGTTCATGGTGACGGCCACGCAGCGCACCCGCGAGATGGGGCGGCTGGCGGTGGATTCCGCGCTGGCGGTGGCAGCTGGCGAGGACGTGCCTGCCGAACAGATCACGGTGGCGGCCCTGACCACCTGCGAGGATGCGCCAGGCTTCTTCGAGAACCATCCCTGAGTCGAGGCCCGCTCCGGTCGGCCGTCTCGGCGAGCGGCACGCAGCCGCCCGACTGATGGACATCGGACGCTCATGACCACCCTCTCTCGCCTGCTGACGCTTCACGGTCTGCGCAAGTCCTACGGGCCGATCGAGGTGCTGCACGGCATCGACCTGCATGTCGATGCCGGAGAAGTGGTGGCGTTGCTGGGCGAGAACGGGGCGGGCAAGTCGACCGTCTCGAAACTGATCTCCGGTGTCGTGCAACCGAGTGCCGGGCGGATGACCTGGCTGGGCGAATCCTACGCGCCCGGTCACCCGCGCGAGGCGCTCGATGCCGGCGTCGGCATGATCCACCAGGAACTGCTGCTGCTGCCGGACCTGTCGATCGCCGAGAACATGTTCGTCGGCCGCTACCCGATGCGGGCCGGCCGCATCGATCGGGCGGCGATGGAGCAACGGGCGCGGCAGGGTCTGGAGCGGCTCGGCCTGGACATCTCCCCACGGCAGCGGGTGGCGGGACTGTCGACCGCCAACCAGCAACTGGTCGAGATCGCCAAGGCGCTCACGCTCGATGCGCGCCTGCTGATACTGGACGAGCCGACCTCCGCGCTGGGTGCCGACGAGACCCGTTTGCTGTTCGAGCAGATCCGACGGCTCAGGCAGGACGGGGTCGGCATCGTCTACATCTCGCACCGGCTCGAAGAGATCCGGCAGATCGCCGATCGCATCGTCGTGTTCCGTGACGGTGACCTGGTGGCCGAGCATTCCAGCGCCGACATCCCGGTGCGCACCATCGTGGAGAGCATGGTCGGACGCAGCCTGGAACAGATGTTCCCGCCGCTGGCGGTCCCCTCCGACGACATCGTGTTCGAGGTCCGGGACCTGGTCTCGGCGACCGGTCACTTTCGCGACATCGGCTTTCAGGTTCGGCGTGGCGAGATATTCGGCATCGCCGGGCTGATCGGTGCGGGCCGTACCGAGCTGGTGCGCGCGCTGGCCGGCGCCGATCCCATCGCCCACGGCACGGTGATGCTCGACGGTCGCGACATCACGCCGCGTTCCCCGTCGGATGCCATCGACAACGGCGTGGTGCTGGTGCCGGAGGATCGCAAGCTGCAGGGGCTTGTCCTGCAGCACAGCATCGAGGAGAACATCGGTTACTGCAACCTGGAGCGCATCGCGCGCGGTGGCTGGGTCACGCGCGGCAGACTGCGCGCACTGGCCGATCGCAGCATCGAACGCTTCGGCGTGAAGGGGCGTGGCGCGCAGCTGGCCGGCGAGTTGTCCGGCGGCAACCAGCAGAAGGTGGTCATCGCCAAGTGGCTGACCCGCGAACCGACGGTCGTGCTGCTGGACGAACCCACGCGCGGTATCGATGTCGGCGCCCGTTCGTCGATCTACGAGCTGATCCATCAGCTGGCCGCGGCCGGCGTCGCGGTGATCGTGGTGAGTTCGGATCTGGAGGAGGTGCTCGGCGTCTCCAACCGCATCATGGTGATGGCGAGCGGGCGGCAGACCGGGATTCTGGACCACACGGCGGCCAACGATGTCTCCGTGATGGAACTGGCCACCGTCTAGGAGTCCTGCCATGCAACGATTCAAGGGTCGCACGGTCGTCGTCACCGGAGCCAATCAGGGGATCGGGCTGGCCATGGTGCGCCGGTTCGCCAGCGAAGGCGCCGATGTGGTGCTGGCCTCCGTCGATGCGGGCGTCATCGACGTGGCCGGCGCGTTGAGCGAGGAGTTCGACGGCAGTCGGGTGCTGGGCGTGATCTGCGACGTCACCGACCGCCTCGCGGTCGAGGCGCTGTACGAACGGGCTGCCAAGGCGTTCGGGCGCATCGACGTGTCGGTGCAGAATGCCGGCATCATCACCATCGCCCGGGTCGAGGACCTGACCGAGGCACAGTGGGACGACACGCTGGCCGTGAACACCAAGGGGGTGTTCCTGTGCTGCCAGGCGGCGATCGCCCACATGCGTCGAGGCGGTGGCGGACGGCTGATCAACACCGCCTCCGGGCAGGCGCGCGACGGCTTCATCTACACGCCGCACTACGCCGCCTCGAAGTTCGGTGTCATGGGGCTGACGCAGAGCCTGGCGAAGGAGGTGGCCATGGACGGCATCACCGTCAACGCGATCTGCCCCGGCATCATCCAGACCGACATGTGGGACTACAACGACCGGGTCTGGGGGCAGATGCTCGGCGACCATGGCCCCGGCGAGCTGATGCGGTCGTGGGTGCAGGGCGTGCCGATGAAGCGCGCCGGCAGCGGCAGCGACGTGGCCGGCCTGGTGGCGTTCCTGGCCAGCGAAGATGCCGCCTACATCACCGGCCAGACGATCAACGTGGACGGCGGGCTGATCATGTCGTGAGCGCAGGCCCGACCCTGCGGCGCATGACCGCCCGTTCGCCCGAACCCATTCCCGAACCTGTCAACGGAAAAGCGCAGATGGACTCGAAGGCACCGACACTGTTCGATCTGTCAGGACGCGTCGCGCTGGTCACCGGAGGCGGCAGCGGCATCGGCCAGGCGATCGCGCGCGGGTTGGCGCAGTGCGGCGCACGGGTCGCCTGCCTGGACCGGCGCGAGGATGGCGGCCTGGACGACACCGTCGCGGCGATCGAGGCCGACGGCGGCGAGGCGCTCGCGCTGGTTGCCGACGTGACGTCCCGTGGCGAACTGGACGCGGCGGTCGCGCGCACCGAGCAGGCGTTCGGGCCGCTGGGCATCGCGGTGAACGCGGCCGGCATCGCCAACGCGAACGCGGCCGAGAACATGGAAGAGGCGCAGTTCCGCACCCTGATGGACATCAACCTGAACGGGGTGTTCTTCTCGTGCCAGGCCGAAGCGCAGGCCATGCTGAAGCGTGGCAAGGGGTCGATCATCAACATCGCCTCGATGTCCGGATCGATCGTCAACCGCGGGCTGGAGCAGGCGCACTACAACGCCTCCAAGGCCGGTGTCATGCACCTGTCGAAGAGCCTGGCGATGGAGTGGGTAGGGCGCGGGCTGCGCGTCAACACCATCAGCCCGGGCTACACCGCCACGCCGATGAACACCCGGCCCGAGATGGTGCACCAGACGAAGGAGTTCGAGGCGCAGACCCCGATGGCGCGCATGGCCACGGTGCAGGAGATGGTCGGGCCGGCGATCTTCCTGGCCAGCGATGCCTCCTCTTACTGCACCGGCGTCGATCTGCTGGTCGATGGCGGCTTCTGCTGCTGGTAGCCGCCCCCGAGCGATCCCCGTCACCTTGTCGAGCCTGCAATGAACCCGTTCCGCCTGGATGTCCCCGAGCTGGAAGCCAGGGCGCGAGCCGTGCGCCGTCGCATCGTGGTCATGAATGCCGAAAGTCCTGCCGGTGGGCACACCGGTGCCGACCTGTCCGAGGTCGAAGTGTTGACCGCGCTGTATTTTCGGCTGCTGGACATGGCGCCCGATCGCCTGGACGATGCTGCCCGCGACATTCACATCCAGTCCAAGGGGCACGGGGTCGGCGGGCTGTACTGCGTGCTGGCCGAGGCCGGCTACTTCCCGGCCGACTGGCTGAAGCGCTATCAGCACAACGATTCGCCGTTGCCGGGTCATCCGGTGCGGCAGAAGACGCCGGGCGTGGAGCTGAACACCGGTGCGCTCGGTCACGGCCTGCCGGTGGCCATCGGCGTGGCGATCGCCGCCAAGCGTGACGGCGATCCGAAGACGGTGTACGTGCTCACCGGCGATGGCGAGCTGGCCGAGGGCAGCAACTGGGAGGCGGCGCTGGTCGCCGCCCATCACGGACTGGACAACCTGGTGATCATCAACGACCGGAACCGCCTGCAGCTGGCCGGCTACACCGCCGACATCATGAACACCGACCCGCTGGGCGAGAAATGGCGCGCCTTCGGCCACGATGTGGTCGAGTGCGACGGCAACGACATGGCGGCTGTGGTGAGCACGCTCGAAGGGCTGCCGCGCAACGGCCGTCCGAACGTGGTCATCGCCAACACGACCAAGGGCCACGGCATCTCGTTCATCCAGGGAAGGCCCGAGTGGCACCACCGCGTGCCCAAGGGCATCGAGATCGAGCAGGCGCTCGAGGAGCTGGATCGTGGCTGATGCCGAACACCTCGCCGACGTCATGATCGAGCGCTTCATCGTCGCGGTGAACGAGGGGCTCGACCTGGTGCCGGTGGTCGCCGACTCGACCTCTACGGCGAAGATCAAGCCGTTCATGGAGGCGTTCCCGGGGCGTGTCGTCAACGTCGGCATCGCCGAGCAGACGATGGTCGGTACCGCTGCCGGGCTTGCATTGGGCGGCAAGGTGGCGGCCACCTGCAATGCCGCCCCGTTCCTGGTCTCGCGCGCCAACGAACAGATCAAGGTGGACGTCTGCTACAACGACCTGCCGGTGAAGATGTTCGGCCTGAACGCCGGTGCCAGCTACGGGCCGCTGGCCAGCACGCACCACGCGACCGACGACATCTCGATCATGCGCGGGTTCGGCAACGTGCAGATATTCGCACCGTCCTGCCCGCTGGAGGCCGGGCAGATCATCGATCTTGCGCTGCGCAGCGATGAACCGGTGTACATCCGGCTGGACGGCAAGCCGTTGCCCAGACTGCACGAACCCGGTCACGCGTTCGTCGTCGGTCGCATCGATCGATTGCGCGACGGTGCCGACCTGATGTTCGTGGCACTGGGATCGGCGGTGCACGAGGCGATCAGCGCCAGCGATGCGCTGCGAGCTTCCGGTATCGGCGCCGCCGTCATCGCCCTGCCGTCGATCCGACCGCTCGATCGCGACGCGCTGGCCGAGGCACTGCGCGATCAGCGCACGGTGATCAGCGTCGAGGAACACAACATCAACGGCGGCGTCGGCTCGATCGTCGCCGAGACGCTGGCCGAGCAGGGTATCGGCGCACGCCTGCACCGGCTCGGCGTCGGCGACGGGTGCTACGCCATCGCCGGTGATCGTGCCGCCACCCGGGCGCACCTGGGGATCGATGCGGACAGCCTGATCGCCCTCGCCCGACGCCTGCGGACCTGATCGATCCGTTCCGTTCCGATCCCCACCGAGCGCGCCGCCGATGCACGACGTCATCCTCGCCATCGACGAGGGCACCACGAACGCCAAGGTGGTGTGCGTGGACCGTTCGGGCGCGATCGTCAGCCGCGGCTCCCGGCCGCTCGTGCTGTCGCACCCGCAACCGGGGTGGACCGAACAGGATCCGCTGGCGATCCTCGCCGCTGTCGGCGAGGCGGCAGCGGAGGCGATCGCCGCCCTCGCATCCGGGGTTCGTGTCGCAGGCATCGCGATCAGCAACCAGCGCGAGTCGGTGGTGGCCTGGGACCGCCTGAGCGGGGAGCCTGCCAGTCCGGTCATCGTGTGGCAATGCCGCCGGTCCGGACCGTTCTGCACGGCGTTGGCCGCCGGTCCGGAAGCCGACACGGTACGCGACAGGACCGGTCTGCCGATCGATCCGCTGTTCCCGGCCGCCAAGATGCGCTGGCTCATCGATCACATCGAGAACGGCCGTGCCCGTGCCGAGGCGGGCGAGCTGTGCATCGGCACCATCGACAGCTGGCTGGCCTGGCACCTGTCGGGTGGCGAGGCGTTCGTCACCGATGCCTCCAATGCGTCGCGCACGCAGCTGCTCAGCCTCGCCTCGCTATCGTGGGACGAGGACCTGCTCGGGCTATTCGGTGTGCCGGCCGCCTGCCTGGCGACGGTCATGTCGTCGACGGGCGAGCGTGGCCGCACGTGCGCGTTCCCCGCGATTCCGGACGGGCTGCCGTTGCTGTCCCAGATCGGCGATTCGCACGCGGCGCTGTACGGACAGGGCGGTTTTCTCGGCGGCGTCACCAAGGCGACCTACGGCACGGGCAGCTCGCTGATGACGCCGATCGACGGGATCGGACGTGACGATCGTCGGCTGGCGCGCACCGTCGCCTGGCACGATCGTGTGGTGCGCTACGCGCTCGAAGGCAACATCACTCACACCGGTGCGGCCGTGGAATACATGGCGCGCCTGCTCGGACTGGGCGACGCGGCCGCGGTCGCGGCACTCGCCCGGACGGTGCCGGATACCGAAGGGGTCCATTTCGTGCCTGCGCTTTCCGGGCTCGGCGCACCGCATTGGGCGTCGGATGCGCGCGGCCTGGTCACCGGTCTGACCGAGCGCGCCGGCCCGGCTCATCTGGCCCGCGCCTCGCTCGAAGCCATCGCCTACCAGATCGGCGACGTGTGCGGGGCGATGGAGCAGCTGGCCGGACGATCGCTGGAGCGCCTGCTGGTGGACGGCGGTCCGACGCGCAATCGCTGGTTGATGCAGTTTCAGGCCAACGTGCTCGGACGGGAGGTCGCCCGCGCGAGCGAGGCGGAGGTCTCGGCGCTGGGCGCCGCCTACCTGGCCGGCATGGCTGTCGGTTGGTGGTCCACGCACGAGGAACTCGCCGCGCTGCACCGCGAGCCGGAGATCATCGAACCGGATAGCGACCGCCAGCGGGTGCAGGACGGACAGGCGGGCTGGCAGCAGGCGGTGCGGCTGACGCTGGCGAGCGCGTAAGCTTCACCGATGGATCAACTCGGTGAAATCCGGCTGCTGGTCAAGATCGCCTCTCTGTACTATGAGCAGAACCTGAACCAGTCCGACATCGCGACGCGACTCGGCCTGTCGCAGTCGTTCGTCTCGCGCGCGATAAAGCGGTGTCACGCCGAGGGCATCGTGCGGTTCTCGATCGCGCACCCGACCGGCACCTACGTGGCTCTGGAGAATGAACTGCAAGCCAGATACGGTACGGATCAGGTGATCGTGGTGCACGTCGACGACGACGCGTCGGATCGCTCGATCAAGCGCGCCATCGGCTCGGCGGCCGCGACCTGCCTGCAGCAAGCGCTGAGCGGAAGCGAGCTGGTCGGCCTGTCGTCCTGGAGCTCGTTCGTGCGGGCCATGGTCGATCAGATGCACCCCGAGGGGGCCCGTGCCAAGGGGGTGATCCAGATCCTGGGCGGTATCGGTCACAACGAGAACCTGGCGGCGAACATCGTGACCAACGATCTGGCACGCCTGCTGCGCTGCGAGGCGCACCTGCTGCCGACCCGATCGTTCGGCCGAAGCGCTGCCGACACGCCCACCCAGCTTGAAAGCGAAGAGTTGAGCGACGTCGTGAAGCGCTTCCCCGAGGTGCAGCTGGCCATCGTGGGCATTGGCGCCAACGAGCCGTCCGAGCTGATCCGCAAGGCCGGAATCTTCACCACCGAGGAGACCGACCTGACCGCACTGGGTGCGGTGGGCGACATCTGCCTGCACTTCTACGATCGCGACGGCGCGCCGATCCTCGACGAGGCCGAAGATCCGGTGATCTCGATGACGCTGTCGCAGCTGGTCTCGTGCCCGAAGGTGATCGGACTGGCCGGCGGGCTGCACAAGGTCGAGGCGATCAGCGGCGCACTTGCCGGCGACTACCTCGATCTGCTGATCACCGACTGCCTCACGGCGCAGGCCCTGTCGGCACGTTGAGGGCCGCAGACGTCACCGGTGCAGGATGGGCGCGCGCGCGCCGGCGCAGGCTGAGCGAACGCCGCTCCGGTTCTGCCTCGTGCTCTGTGAGATCGGTCGGCATCGATTGGAGTTCCTTGACGGAGCGCACATCCCGAAGCCGGTGGACTGCCGATGTCGGTCCGATAGGGTAGACAGGCCGCTTGAGATCCTCCCCTGCGTGAACTGAAGGGGATTCCCACCAAGGAGCGCGATGTCCCGCGCCGAGCCGACAGATGTTCCGAGCCGCCTGGCACGTCCCGATCATGGAAACCACCACAGTCCCCACACTGCCACGCCCATGCCGACAAGGCTCCCAGACCCTGCGGACCGGTCATCGACCCGCATTCGGAGCATTTGTGCTCGAACGCCTTCGAGGCCCCGATCGTGTAGGGCGAGAAATCGAAGCCTGTCATCCAGACACCGCGCTCGCGGATCACCCGATCCGACAGCTCGTTGGCAAAGTTCCAGACGAAGTTCGTCTCGTGGGCCATCGCGCGCAGCAGCTTTGCGTGCTTGTCCTTCACGCGGACCTGCAGGACCTTGACGGGCTGCGACTCCTTCACGCGACCACTGCAAAGGCTTACGGCATGCAGTGCTGGCGTGCCGCCTTTCCTCCACGCCCTGAAGGACGGGGTTTCCCGGCGACTGTCTGATGAACGCGCCCCCGGATCTGCTGCGCGTGCTGGGCGGTGCGTTCGTGCTGCTCGTCATCGCCTCCTCGATCGGCCAGTGGCTGGCCCGGCGGCGGCCCGCCGGACGGGAATCGCCGGTCATCGACAACCTGAACGCGCGCATCAAGGCCTGGTGGGCGATGGTGCTGCTGCTGGGGCTGGCCCTGCTGGCAGGCGATGTCGCGGTGATCCTGCTGTTCGCGGTGTGCTCGTTCGCCGCCCTGCACGAGTGCCTGACGCTGACGCGGACCTCGCGTCACGATCACCGTGCGCTGGCGGTCGCCTTCTTCGTGGTGCTGCCGCTGCAATACGTGCTGATCGGGGTCGGCTGGTACGGCCTGTACTCGATCTTCATTCCGGTCTACGCGTTCCTGCTGCTACCGATCCTGGCCGCCTTGCGCGGCAGCACGGAACGCTTTCTGGTGCGGGTCGCCGAGGCGCAGTGGGCGTTGATGATCGCGGTGTTCTGCCTGTCCCACGTACCGGCGCTGCTGACGCTGTCGGTACCCGACCACGACGGTGCCGGGGTGATGCTGATCGTCTGGCTGGTGGTGGTCGTGCAGCTGAGCGACGTGTTCCAGTACGTGGTCGGCAAGCTGGTCGGGCGTCGCCCGGTCGCACCGTCGCTATCGCCTTCGAAGACGCGCGAGGGTACCGTCGGCGGCATCGCGCTGGCGGTGCTGGCGGGCGTGGCCCTGCACGGCATCACGCCGTTCTCGTCGCTGGAAGCGGCGGGGCTCGCCCTGGTGGTCACGTCGATGGGCTTTCTGGGCGGGCTGGTGCTGTCGGCCGTGAAGCGCGATCGCGGCATCAAGGACTGGGGCCACCTGATCGCCGGGCACGGCGGCTTCGTCGATCGGCTGGACTCGGTGCTGTTCGCCGCGCCGGTGTTCTTCCACCTGGTGCGCTACGGGTACGCCGCGACGTGAACGAGGACCGTCGTCCGCTGGCCAGCCGCGATACCGGCTGGGCGCGCGCCCTGGCGCACCGCGCCGCCGCCGCGGGAGTCACCCCGAACGCGATCTCGATCGCCAGCGTCGGCTGCGCGGCGGCCGGTGCTGCCGGTCTGTGCCTGGCGGCAGGCAGCCCGGGTCTTGCAGGCATGCTCTGGCTGCTTCTGGCAGTGTTCGGCTGCCAGCTGCGCCTGCTGTGCAACCTGATCGATGGCATGGTCGCGATCGAGGGAGGGCGGGCCAGCGCCACCGGCGTGCTGTGGAACGAGTTTCCCGATCGGCTTTCCGACCTGCTGCTGCTGGCGGCGGCAGGCTATCTGGCCGGCAGGCCCGAACTGGGCTGGGCCGCGGCCACTGTCGCGGTGCTCACCGCCTACGTGCGCGAGTTGGGTCATCGGCTGACCGGCGTGGCCGATTTCGGTGGCTGGATGGCCAAGCCGCAGCGCATGGCGGTGCTGACGCTGGCCTGCCTCGGGGCGATCGGAGCGCGCCTGTTCGGGCATCCGATCGATGCATCGACGTTCCAGGCGGCGCTGTACATCGTGCTGGCCGGTGCGTGCTGGACCGTGCTGGCGCGTGTCGGTCGGCTGCTGCAGCGGCTTCGCACCGGATCGCCCCGCTGAGCGCTGCCGTGCCGTGGCGATGTCCGTGCACGCTACCGCGAAGCGTCAACCGATCTGCGGATCGAGAGAGACGCCCCGTCCATCCCGGCGTCCGGCATCGGCCGCTTCGTCGTCCAGCGGACCGCGCAGCCTGAGCGGCCTGGAGACCAGGTCGGCGCCGAACGCCTTGGTGACCTGCTCCTGCTTGCGCACCGCCAGCGAGGTGCCGCCGCCGGACTCGCCGCCGGACTCGCCAGGGCGTGCCTGCGCTTCGGCCACCGCGCGTTCGGCCGCCAGCCTGCCGACCCGCTGGCGTACCTCGTCGGCGAAGGCCACGCGGTAGTCGAATGCGGCCGAGCGCCCCGGCGGCAACTCGCCACGTTGCTTGCGCGACGACAGCGCCCGCTCGATCGCCTCGCTCAGGTAGGCGAACGTCATCGTGGCGACCTGCACATCGATCTCGTAGCCGCGAAACTCGGCCAGTCCGCCGCGCCCGATCACGAAGATCGCATCGTGCAGCATCGCCACCGCGCCGCCGAGCAGCTTGACGTGCGTGGCGACGGTGCGTCCGGTGGCGACCGAGGCGACGGCGAACTCGCTGGTCTCCAGGTCGGCCTCGGTGATGCCGAAGCGCGCCATCAGGGATTGGCAGCGGCGCAACGCGATCTCCGCCTCGTGCGGCGAGGCCTCGGTCTCCTGCGCCATCGCGAACAGCTTGCGGATGCGTTCCAGCAAGCGCTCGCGTTCCGGGTCGGCAGCGCCACCGGTTCGTGCCGTTCCACGGGGCGGGGGCCGCCCGGACGAGCGCTCCCCGCGCGATGCGCCCAGCGTCTGGAGCCATCGATCCAGCACGCGCTGGTCGCCGAGTGCGATCAGCGCCCATAGACAGAACGCGCGCTCCAGAAGCGGCGCGCCCTCACTGCCGCGCAGCACGGGAACGGCGCCGTCGGGGAAGGCCAGCCACCCGTCGGCGAACACGCGCCAGGTGCCCAGCTTGATGCGGCGCGCCACCACGCAATCGCCCTTCTCGATGCTCTGCCAGCCTTCCAGCAGTTCCACGCGGCGCGGTGGATCGTCGCCTCCCAGCCGATGCACGAACGCCCACCGCCCCGGGTGAGCGTCGACGACGTGCCACGACCGCAGCGTAGAGCCTTGCAACCGCTGCAGGAACTGCTGCGCGATCGCCCGCTTGCGCAAGGCCTTGGCGCTCAGCAGTTCCTGCCCCAGGGACACCCCTTCGGGTGGGGTCCACAGCAGCAGCTCGTCGCACAGGAGCGCACCGTAGGCTTGCCCGGACACGCTGTCGAGCAAGCGCCGCTCGATCGTCATCGGATCGCTGCCGAAGGCGACGCCGACCGGCGTGCACAGGCGTTGCACGACGGCTTGCTGCGCCGCTGCATGGGCAGCGTCGTTGCGAACCATGCGTTCGGCGACGAGCTGGTAGACGCGACGGACTTCGCGCACGGTCTTCTGGGCGGACATGGATCCACGGCACGTTGAAGGGTCGTCGACAGGTTACCGCCAGACAAAGGACAGGCGGTGCCGAGTGCATCCGGTCGGACGGCACGGCTACACTGATGGTCCCGCTCGCGAGGTATCCGCCTCCGGCACCGATGGAGACACCGTCCCATGGCCACTCCCCGCATTCCCGTTCGAACGCCGCGCCTGCTGATCGGTTCGATGCTGGTCGTCGGCACCCTGGTGCTTGGCGCCTGCAGCAGCGACGACGACGATGCCGAGCCGAACGATGCCGATGGCGTAGGCGACACCTCGATGCAGGCACCCGGCACGGGTCCGGACGACGAGATCGACCTCTCACCCGTCGCGTACACGATCCCGCTCACGGTCGAGGAAGAGGTTCCTGCTCCGACCGGCGCGGACGGCGCGAGCGGCGAGGCCGCCCTGGTGTTCGATCCGGCCACGCGCGGCCTGAGCGGCAGCATCACCACGAGCGGTCTCAGCGGTCCGCCGACGATGGCGCACGTGCACGAGCAGCCGGCGGGCGAGGAGACCGGTCCGCCCATCGTCGACTTCATCGAGGACGGCTCCGGAACCGGCTTCGTGCTGCCCGATGACGTGATCCTCACCGAAGAGCAGGCCGAATCGCTCGAGACCGGCCTGCTGTACGTGAACGTGCACACCGAGCTGAACGCGCCGGGCGAGATCCGCGGTCAGATCGTCCTGCAGGAAGAGAACGATACCGGCAACTGAGCGGTGCGCGGACGCACCCTCCCGACCGGTCCGAGTCCGGTCGTGAGTCGCGCCGCACACGCGCCGGGGCAGGGCCCCGAGTCCTTCGTTGCCGTCGACTGGGGAACGTCCGGTTTCAGGCTCTGGCACCTGTGCGCACGGGGCGAGGTGCTGCAACGCGCCAGCGGCCCGTTCGGCATGTCCACGCTGCCGCCGTCGGCATTCGGGCCGCTTCTGGAGCAGCAGCTCGATGCCGCCGGCGTCGGACCCGCCGTGCCGGTCGTGATCTGCGGCATGGCCGGCGCCAGGACCGGCTGGCACGAAGCGCCCTACATGAACATCGACGAGCCGTTGTCCCGGCTCGGGACCCGGGCGGTGCGCGTGCCGGACATCGAGCGCGAGGTGCACATCCTGCCGGGCATGAAGCAGGGCAAGCCTGCCGATGTCATGCGCGGCGAGGAGACTCAGCTGCTCGGTCTGATGGCGATGCGACCGAACTGCACCGGCACCGTCTGCCTGCCGGGCACGCATTCGAAGTGGGTCGCGTTGCGTGACGGGCGGATCGAGCGATTCACCACGTGCATGACGGGCGAGCTGTTCGGCTTGCTGAGCGAGCGCTCGACGCTGAGCCCGGCGGTGACGGGCGGTGCTCGGGATCCTGCAGCCTTCGATGCTGCCGTGCACGAGGCGATGCGGGCGCCGGAGCGGGTGGCGAGCGCGCTGTTCGAGCTGCGCGCCCGGTCGCTGCTGACCGACCGGTCGGCCGGTTCCCGCCGGTCGCGGCTATCGGGCCTGCTGATCGGTCTGGAGCTTGCCGCGACGCGATCGTTTCGTCAGGGTGGCACGGTCCTGCTGCTGGGCACCGATTCGCTGATGGCCGTCTACGCGCGGGCGCTCGCATCGCTGTCGATCGAATCCGAGACGCCCGATGCGGAGCGGCTGACCCGGCTCGGCCTGACGGCCGCCTTCGCACGCATCCGGGAGAGAACCGATGGCACGTGAACTGATCGCCATCCTGAGAGGGGTGGCACCCGACGAGGTCGTCGACATCGGTCAGGCGCTGCTGGACGCCGGCATCACCCGGATGGAGGTGCCGCTGAATTCGCCGTCGCCGCTGAAGAGCATCGCGACCCTGGCGGCGGCGCTGGGCGATCAGGCGCAGGTCGGTGCCGGCACGGTGCTGACGGCGGACCAGGTCGGCCGGGTCGCCGACGCCGGTGGCCGGTTCATCGTTTCGCCCAACACGGTGCCGGCGGTGATCGAGGCCACCGGGCGCAGGAACCTGCAGTCCTTTCCCGGCGTCCAGACCGCGACCGAGTGCTTCCTGGCACTGGAGCACGGAGCCGACGGGCTGAAGTTCTTTCCCGCCATGCTGGTCGGACCGGCCGGGCTGAGCGCGATTCGCGCGGTACTGCCGGCCGGAACCGCGACCTACGCGGTGGGCGGGGTCGGGCCCGACGATTTCGACCGCTGGCTGGCGGCCGGCGTCACCGGCTTCGGCATCGGGTCCGGGCTGTACAAGCCGGGTTTCTCGGCAACGGACGTGGCGGCGCGGGCCGCCGCTTGCACCCGTGCGTTCGATGCGGCGAGCACCGCCGTGCCTGCCGGAATACGCTGATAGCGAAATTGCATTTGCAGCGCTGCCGGTGTGTCGATAAGTTGTCCGGCATCCCCGGGCGCACCGCGCCCGTCACTCGTGTCGAGATACCGATGAAACACCTTGTCGCCGCCACCGCGCTGGCTGTCACGTTCGCCGCTCCGGCCAGCTTCGCCGCCACCTTCGGGCCTCTGGTCACGCCCGCCGAACTGGCCGAGCGTCTCGAAGCGGTCGATCCGATCGTGCTGGACATCCGGGGTGATGCCTACGAGACGGGCCACATCGACGGCGCCATCTCCGCGCCCTACGCGCTGTTCCGCGGCCCGAAGGAGAATCCTGGCCAGGCGCTCGATGCGGACACGCTCGAGGAACGCTTCGAGGCGCTCGGCCTGGCGACGGATCGTTCGGTGGTGATCGTGCCAGACGGTGCGACCGACACCGATTTCGGGGCGGCGGCTCGGGTCTACTGGACGTTGAAGTCGACCGGCTTCTCCGACCTGTCGATCCTCAACGGCGGCATCGCCGGCTGGGAGGCCGCGGGGCTGTCGCTGCAGAGCGAGCCGAGCACGCTGCCGGCCACCGAACTGGACATCACGTTCGACGATACCTGGACCGCGGATACCGACGAGGTGGTGGCCGCCACGCGTGGCGAGGTCGATGCACTGTTGCTGGACGCTCGTCCGGACGCGTTCTACGAAGGGCGCAAGGGGCACGCCGCGGCGGCCATGCCCGGCACCCTGCCGGGTGCCGACAACCTGGTCTACACCTCGTTCTTCGATGACGGCTCGTCCGCCATCGACAGCCGCATCGATGCGCCGGACCTGATGCAGACGCTGGGCGTGACCGATGGGCAGGAAGTGGTGTCGTTCTGCAACACCGGGCACTGGGCCGCGACCAACTGGTTCGCACTGTCCGAGGTGGCGGGGCTGGACAACGTGAAGCTCTACCCCGGTTCGATGGTCGAGTACTCCAACGCCGGGCACGAGGTGGCCAACGCGCCGGGTCTGGTCGGCAACTTCATCAACAAGCTGCGCGGCAACTGAGCGAGCGGCGACGCCGTCTCGTTCGGGCGTCGCTGACGAACGTTCGTTCGTTCATGAGCGCCACCACGTTGCCGGCCGATGCCGTCGCCGCCGCCCCGACAGCGCCCGCCTCGTCGTCCCGCCCGTGGCCGCGACGGGTTGCCCTGATCGTGGCGGCGCTGATCGCGGTGCTGGCGGTGATGATCCTGTCGGGCATCCGCTACGGGCTGTTGCTGGCGGTCGGGCTGGGTTTCGGTCTCGTGCTGGAGGGGCTGCGCTTCGGTTTCGCCGGTCCGTGGCGCGCGGTGATCCTGCGCCGCGAGCCGTCCGGCGTGTTCGCGCAACTGATCGCGATCGGACTGGTGGCCATCGTCGCGCTGCCGCTGATCGAGGCGCGCGGAGGAGAGATCGTCGGTGCGCAGGCGCCGATAGGCTGGGCGATGATCGGCGGCGCCTTCGTGTTCGGCATCGCCATGCAGGTGGTGCTCGGTTGCGGCTCGGGCACGCTGGTCAATGCCGGTTCGGGCAACCCGGTGGCCGGGCTGGCACTGCCGTTCTTCGCGCTGGGAAGCTTCGCCGGTGCCTACCATCTGTTCTGGTGGACCGATCTGGGTGCGTTGCCGCCGCTCGGGGTGAACGGCTGGAGCGGCGTGGCCGTCACCCTGGCAGGGCTTGCCCTGGTGGCAGCCCTGCTGCACCGCCTCGCAGCTCCCGGTCAAGGCCGCCTGCAACGGCGCCACGCCGTGGCCGCGCTGTTGATCGCGCTGCTGGCGATCGGCAACCTGGTGGTCGCCGGGCAACCGTGGGGGGTGGTCTACGGACTCGGGCTGTGGGCCGCGAAAGGGGCGACGGTGCTGGGCGCCGACCTGTCCGGTTCGCCCTTCTGGTCGGCCGCAGAGAGCACCGGGCGCATCCAGGCCAGCGTGCTGACCGACATCACTTCGCTGACCAACATCGGCATCGTGCTCGGTGCGTTCTTGGTCGCCAGCTGGCGACGCGGCGGGCTGTCGGCGCGCGCTCCCGCACTGCCGTTGCGCGCTTGGATCGCCACCGCCGTGGCGGGCCTGCTGCTCGGCTACTCCTCGAGACTGGCGTTCGGCTGCAACGTCGGTGCGTTCTTCTCCGGCATCTCCACCGGCAGCCTGCACGGCTGGGTGTGGTTCGCCGCCGCGTTCGCAGGCTCCGCGTTCGGTATCAGGCTGCGCCCGGCGCTCGGCCTGGAACCGCGCGCATGAGCCGAGCCTTGCCCGCCTGTCTGACGGTCGGCCTGCTGCTGGTGCTGATCGGCCTGGACTACGCGGCCAGTCCACCCGACCCCTACCGGGCGCCGGCCATGATCGCGCTGGGCTCCGGCGCGGCCAGTGCCGGCGGGTTCTGCGGCGCCCTGCCGGACTGAAACCCGCTTCAGGCGATGAGTCCGATCGTGCGCGCCCCGGCGAGCACGTCCGGGGCGATCACGTGCCCGAGCGCGCGAACCTCGGCCGAGGGTTCGACCAGATCGGGTACCTGCACCACCGTGGCACCCGAAGCCACCGCGGCCCGGGTGCCGGGATTCGAATCCTCGAACGCACAGGCCTGGCCCGGCTCGATGTCCAGCGTGGCCGCGGCCATGCGGTAGATCTCCGGATCGGGCTTCGGGCGCACGACATCGTCGCCGCCGGTGACCGACCGGAAGAACGGTGCGAGGGCCGTGCGTTCCAGCAACTCGATCGCGGGCCCTCGGTCGGTGGAGGTCGCGACCGCGCAGGGCACGTCCTGCTCGGCGAGTCGTTGCAGCAGCTCCGTGACGCCGGGGCGCACGGCCACGACGTCGCGCTCCAGCTCGCTCATGCGCGCCGCCCACTCGGCGCGAAACGCGTCCAGGCTCACCCGCCCGGCCAGGGCGGCTTCCAGCAGCGGCCTCGAATGGTCGCCGCGCAGTCCGATCATCGCCAGCAAGGTCGGTCGCAGGTCACCGAGCGACAGTGCATCGGCGGCCTCGACGGCCGCCTGCAGGATGCGCCGCTCGGTGTCGATCAGCAGCCCGTCCATGTCGAACAGCGCACCGCGAAAGGGGGTGAGGCGGCTGGAACCGCCACGGGGGTCGGTCTTCTGCTTCGTACTGTTCATCATCGTGGGCGGGTCGTGTTCCGGCGCTGCGCCGTCATCGGTCGACCCCCATGGTAGACGCTACCGACCCCTGCGTTCCCGATGGCGTTATCCGCCGGTGAGCAAGGGTACCGGCGAATCAGGCAGGCGCCACGAAATCACCGATCGGCTCCACCTCGATCACGCAACCGCCGGTGCCGGTGGGCAGGCTGGCCTGCACCTGGTTCTTGACCACGCTGCCGGCAAAGTCGGTGTCGCTGGGAAAGTCGTAGAACGCCGCGCGGCTTTGCGGGGTCACCATGACCTTCAACGCGCGAGGGCTCTGCGCCGAACCGTCGACCTGGGGCAGGGAGACCTGCACGTAGCCGCGAACCTCGAAGTTGCGTCCCACCAGCAGGCTGTCGCCTCGCACCGGAACGATCTGCGGGAGCACGGCCAGCTTGGCCGTGGCCTTCGAGGCGATCCGGAGGTTCAGATCGGCTGCCCGATAGGTCTCCCTGGAGCCCGGCACCCGGGTCAACCGGTCGAAGACGTTATCGGTTTCGGGCGCGCCGGGGTTGTCCAGGATGACCAGCGTGTTGTCATCCAGCTCTCGATTGGCCTGTCCGCTGCTGGGGGGCAGGGAGACGAACTCGATGTCGAACAGGAAGTCCTTTTCCTCCAGGTTGGTCAGCTCCAGGAAGTAGCCCTGCAGGACCGTCTCGACGGCCAGGTTCATGACCGGTGCCTGCTTGACGAACAGGATCTCGAAGTGCGAAACGAGGGTTGACATGAGTGTGCTCCACGAATTTTAGGGAGGATTTTCACGATAGAGTTCACATTTTTTCCGGTCAACGCTGGGGAGTTGGGAAAACGGCTAGGCCGGATGGCCGCCAGCGGCATGGCAACGACGGATCCGAAGTTGCAGTCCGACGAGATGGTCGAGGCGGCGCTCGGCGCCTCGTCGCGGGGCGCGCGGTGTCAGGGGCTGTGAAGGAATAAAGGGTACATCCTGTCGCTTCGCAGGGCGTGTCAGCCTAGGCGCGAGGAGCGGAGCTTGGCAGGGCCAAGCGACCGACGAGCAACAACGGATGGCGCGCCCTGCGAAGCGACCCTGCGGGCCGGCCCGGTGCGTTCGTGCGCTACGTTGCTCACCGCGAGGGTAGCCCTGCTACCCTCGTTCACAGCGCCTTGCGGGACAAGCGCACAGGGCCGGCGCACAGGGCCGGCGCACAGGGCCGGCAGGATGCACCCTTTATTCCTTCACAGGCCCTTAGCGTGGCCCCACCATCCGGGCCCGCGAGCGCGCGGCGCCCCATCCGCAGGCCCTGAACGTGGCTTCACCCACATGAACGATCTCGATTCGACAGCCGCTGCTGCCGCTCATGCCGATGTCGCCGTCGATGCCCGGCGCCGTCAGGACGACAGCACCGAGGTGTACCGCCATCGCTGGTCGCCGGCGGCCGGAGTGCGGACGCGCCCGCGGGGGGTCTACCTGCTGCACGGTACCGGCGAGCACGCGGCGCGCTACGAGCGTCTGGCGCAGCGCCTGACGGCTGCCGGCTGGCGGGTCGGTGCGCACGATCATCCGGGGCACGGCCGTTCGGGCGGTCCCCGCGGACGCCTGCCGGTCGACGGGGCGCTGGCGACGCGGGCCGCGATCGAGTGCGCCCGCTTCGCGAACGAGACCGGCGCGGTGCCGTTCCTGTTCGGTCACAGCCTGGGTGGCGTGGTGGCCTGCGAGCTGGTGCTGCTGCATCGGTTCGAGGTGGCGGGGCTGGTGCTGTCGGCGCCGGCGATCGTGCCGCGACTGACCCGTCTCGACGCGTTGAAGCTGCGAACGCTGTCGCTGCTCGCCCCGTCCCTCACGGTCGACATGCCCTACGATCCGACGCGTCTGACCGGTGACCCGGAGCAGCGGCGCATCGCGCTGGACGACACGCTGATCCACGGCTTCAAGTCGGCCGAGCTGATCGGCTGGCTGATGCGCACCGCCGAACGGGTGCTGCGGGCCGGTCATCGTCTGGAGGTCGAGACCCTGCTGCTGGTGGCCGGTGACGATCGCGTGATCGACATCGAGCGTACGCGCGAATTCGCCGATCGTGCGCCGCAGCCGCTGGTGACGATGCGGACCTACGAGGGGGGTCAGCACGAGCTGCTCAACGAGGTGCCACGGCTGCGCAATCGGGTCGAGGACGACATCGTGGAATGGCTGGAGCAGCGCACGGAAGGGTTGTCGGCCGCACACCCGACGCTGTCACCGACCGGCCACGAGCAACCGTGAGCCAACACCGGGACAACCGTGAGCCAGGCGAGGCGAGTCGGACCGACACCATCGATTCGGCGATCTTCGACTGGGACGGGCTGCTCGGCTTGCCCGCCTTCGAGCGCATCGCCTGCAAGGATCTGGAAGCGGCCTTCCAGGTCGCGATGGACGCGGACCGGGCCGAGATCGACGCGTTCTCGGCCGAGCCCGCCGCCACGGCCGAGCTCGATGCGCTCCTGCACCGCACCGAGGCCGAGGATGTCGACACCGCGATCGCACCGCGGGAGTGGGCCTTCCATGCCGAGAAGGTGCGGCACGATCGCTTCGCGCTGGATCCTGCCGAACTTGCGCCGCACTTTTCGCTGGAGGCGATGATCGCGGCCGCTTTCGATGTGGCGCATCGGCCGAACCCGGACGCCATGTTGCGCGACCGGGGGCTCAGTGCCCGGCCGGATCCCCGCCACCGTCGATGATCGCGGCGGCGCACCGGTCGCCCGCCTTGCCGTCCCACAGCGTCGGGCAGCGTGCGGGTATCTGGCCGGTCTGGACACGCTGCCAACCGGCCAGGATCGCCTCGCGATCGGTGCCGACCACCTGGTTGGTGCCCTCGGTGACGGTGATCGGGCGTTCGGTCGATTCGCGCAGCGTCAGGCACGGCGTACCCAGCGCGGTCGTCTCCTCCTGTATGCCCCCCGAATCGGTCAGCACGACCGCGGCCTCCTGTTGCAGGGCGATGAAATCGAGATAGCCCTGAGGCTCGATCAACTGCAGGCCCGATACCGTTCCGATGTCTGCCAACCGTGCCCGGGTACGCGGGTGCACCGGGAACAGCAGCGGCAGCGTCTCGCCGATGTGCGCCAGGGTTGCCAGCAGCGAGCGCAGCATCGTGTCGTCATCCACGTTGCTCGGACGGTGCAGCGTGACCAGGCCGAACGGAGCGTCGCCCAACCCGAGCCTGCCGCGCGCGTCCCGTTCGCGAGCGCGCGGCAGGTTGAGCATCAGCGTATCGATCATCACGTTGCCCACCAGCGCGATGCGCGACTCGGCAACCCCTTCGGCGCGCAGGTTGTCCACCGCGTCCGCCGACGGGGCGAGCAGCCAGGTCGCCAGCCGGTCGGTCAGCACCCGGTTCACCTCCTCGGGCATCGCCCAGTCGCGGCTGCGCAGGCCCGATTCCACGTGCGCGACCGGCACGCCTTCCTTGGCCGCGACCAGCGCACAGGCCAGCGTGGAATTCACATCGCCGACGACGACCACCAGGTCGGGTGCCCGTGCGCGCAGCACCGGCTCGAACGCGTTCATCACCGCGGTGGTCTGCTGCGTGTGCGTGCCCGAGCCGACACCCAGGTTCACATCCGGGGTACGGATGCCCAGCTCGTCGAAGAAGATGTCCGATAGGCTCTTGTCGTAGTGCTGGCCGGTGTGCACGAGCGTGCAGCGCACCCCTCTTGCCACCAGTGCATCGAGCACCGGACGGATCTTCACCAGGTTGGGGCGGGTGGCGACGACGAGGAGCGCGTGCATGTCGGAGGCTTCGGGAGAGGGGCGGGCGGATCGTCGAGGCGATCCCGGGGAAATGCGCTCAGGCGAGAGCGCGGCGGTAGACATCGGCGTAACGGGTGATCAGGGCGTCTCCGTCATACCGCTCGATGGCGTGCTGCCGGGCCGCGACACCCAGGCGCCGGCGGTGCTCTGCATCCTTCGCGCACGCGGCGATCGCCGCGATGAAGGCCGGTGTGTCGCCCGGTGGCACCAGCACGCCACGGCCGTGCTCCAGCAGCCGGGCCTGATCGCCCACGGCGCTGGCCACCGTGCAGCAGGCAGCCGCCATCGCCTCGATCACCTTGATCGGGCTGGCGTAGCGAGTGATCGACAGGTCATGACGCGGTACCGCGAAGATGTCGATACCGATCAGCAGGGCGGGAATGGCGGCCGCGGGCACCGCACCGGCAAAGCGCACCCGGCCCGCTCGTTCGCGGTTCAAGGGCTCGGCCGACGCCTCCAGCCGAGAGCGTTCCGGGCCATCGCCGATGAACACCAGATCGATGTCGGGCAGGGCGGCGGCGCAGTCGAGCAACGTCTCCAGCCCTTCGTATCGCAGCATCTTGCTGGTGGTGCCGAGCGTGACCCTGCCCGTATCGGACAACGCGTCGGCGCGGTCCGCCCTCGCCGCGTCGCAGGCCGCGACGAAGGCTGCGGAGATGCCGTTCGGTACCGTGGCGAGCCGATCCTCGCACAGCGCGTGGGTGCGGTTGACCAGTGTTCCCAGGGCATCGCTGGCGACCACCACGGCGGCGGCGTGCCTGACATGGCGCTCGAACCAGCGTCGCGCCATCGGCTCGAGCGTGCGGCCGTACCCGTTCGCACTCTGGGCGAGCATGGCGCCTGCCAGGTCGAAGCGCAGCTCGGCCACGGTCGGCAGGCACAGCGCGCCGGCGGCGCGCGTGGCCGCCCGTCCGATGCCGCTCGGCCAATGCACGTGCACCAGCTCGGCGCGGTGCCGACGAGCCGAGCGCTCGACCGCGCCGATCAGGTGATCGACATCGACGTGAAACGCTCGTTGCAGGATCGGTGGTGCCTGATGGCGACGCCGCCGTTCGCTTCTTGACGGGGCCAGCAACTCGACCGGGAACGCTTCGGTGTCCGATATCGGATCGGACGTGTAGACGTGCTGGCGACTGGTGACCAGTACCGCCGGGCGCGAGACGCCCAGGCGCGCCTGCGTCTGCACGATCCAGCGCGATCGGCTGGCGTATCCGGAGGGTACCGGCGGCCAGCTTTCGACGACGTGCAATACGCGTGGGGCGGCATTCACCGGCTTGCGGATCAGTCCGTTGACAGGGCCGGCACCGAAACGGTTCGCCAGGCATCGGCGACGTCCCGCACCGTGTCCACGCGCCAGTCGGTGTCGCGCGCATGCCGCAGCATGCGTTCGAAGGCGGCGCGCGTGTGTTCGTCGCGCATGACATCGATCGGGTCGAAGTAGACCGACGCGAACCGTCGGCGCTGCGCGCGCGCCAGCATGCGTTGCCAGCGTCGCTCCCACTCTGCCACGTCCAGCAGGCCGGCACCGCGTTGCGGGTCGCGCGGAATGCGAATCGCGCTGTAGGAGCAGAACGGCGACCAGCGCATGCCCGGGCACGGGGTGAGCGGAACCATCAGCGGGCCGCTCATCGCATCGGTGTCTCCCGCGTCGGCGGGAAAGTGCAGGCTGAGGTCCCCGGCCCGTTCGCGGCGGGTGGGCCGATACGGGGTGGGCACCGGGCACTTGCTGGCAAGCGTGGTGCTGATGCAATCGATCTCCGGCGCGGCGCGCAACGCCTCCATCATCCGGAACGCATCCTTGAAGTGCGGCGTGCGGAAGCTGGTCGGGCGCTGGCCGGTACCGGCCTCGATCGCCTCCTGGCCCCGCACGATCTCCTCGCGCATCTCCTGCTCGCTCAGGTGCCAGAACTCCCGATCCGGGTTCAGCACCGGGTTGTCCGGATGGGACCAGGTGTGGTTGCCCAGTTCGTGGCCGGCCTCGGCCGCCCGGGCATAGGGCGCCGGGTCCTGCTCGACCAGCTTGCCGATCGCGAACACCGTCATCGGCATCGACAGCCGGTCGAGCAGCTCCAGCAACGGCGTCAGCGCGATGGTGTCTTCCCGATAGTCCAGATCGAAGCTCAACGCCAGCCGCTTCGGGCCGTCCGGCGTCGGCTGCACGGTGCGCGGCAGCGCCCCCCACAAGGAACGTCGCGTCAGCTGCGTGGCGAGCGTGGAGGGCAGAGTGTTCCAGAGCGTATTCATCGAAGGGTATCGCGGAGGCCGAACAGTTCGGCGGCAAGGTCGTGACCGATACGCCGGCGCAGGTCCGGATCGTCGACCACCGACTCGACCATGGCCCAGGCCACGCGCGGGGTCGTCAGCGGACAGTCCGACCCGAACACGATCCGTTCGGGCACTTCGGCGACGGCATGAGAGAGAAAATCGCGTATCCAGATGCCGCTGGTGTCGAGCACCACGCGCGGCTCGCGCCGGGCCAGCTCGATCGCCTGCTTCAGCTCGCGCTCGCGATCCGGGAACGCGCCCAGGTGGGCGATGATCAGCGTACCGGTCAGCCTGGACAGGATGTGCCGCTCGATGAAGCGCGGGGTGGCGTAGCGACCCGCATGGGTGAGCACCGGCAGTCCCGCCGCGTTGATCGCCTCGAACATGGCATCGTCCGGTACGCCGTCCAGGTGCGGCAGCAGTTTCACGCCGGCGTAGCGGTGCAGGGTGTCCGGTTCGATGTCCGGCGCTCGACCGCGCCCGGCCAGTGCACCGAGCCGGGCCCTCAGCGCACGTCGGGCTATCCAGGCCTGCGGTTCCGAGACCGGCAGGCGGTCCCCGCCGAGGCGGGCGAACGGGCGGATGCGTCCGTCGCCGGCTTCGCACTCGGCCAGCAGATCGGCGTTGGCGGTGCGATAGCCATCGGTGCGCAGCGGTGCGAAGGCGAAGGCCCGGACCACGCCCGCCTCGTCCATCAGGCGCTCGTACTCGGTGCGTTCCAGCAAGCCGTAGTACAGCTCGCCGGTATCGCTTTTGCCCAGGTGCACGTGGACATCGAACAGCGGCATCATCGGCACGGCTCCCGCGCATCGTCGACAGAGATGCCGAACAGTCGGGCGGCGTTGCCGTGCGCGATGGCCGCAAGCGTCGCGTCGTCCGCCACCGATGCGGCCACGTGCGCGAACTGCACCCGGGGCGCGCACATCGGACGGTTGCTGCCGAACAGGATGCGCTCGGGCACGCGATCCACGGCGTGGCGCAGGAAATTGCCGATGTTCGCGCCGCTGGTCTCCAGATGCACGCGTGCGTCCCGGCTCGCCAGCTCGACCGCGCGGTGCAGGTCGTCGGCCGAGCAGGGCCAGCTGCCCAGGTGAGCCAGCACGACCGGGCCGCTCAGATGGGGCAGCAGGTGACGCTCCAGCCAGCTCACCGGACACTGGATGCCGGCGTGTACCAGCACGGGCGTGCCGTGCCTGGCCAGGTGAGCCAGCGTGGTGCGTCCCGGCAGGCCGGAATGCTGCGGCATCAACTTCACGCCGGCGAATCGCGCGAGCAGCTCCGGATCGGCGTCGATGGCGGCGGCCACCGCTCCCGTCCCCGTCCCCGCCCCCGCCCCCGTCCCCGTCCCCGTCCCGCCGCGCCGGGACACGCGCGACAGCAGCCCGTCGGCGCCCAAGCGCAGGGCTGCCTGTGCCAGCGGCCCGGAAGGCGGACGTTGTCCGCCCTCGTCGTCCAGCCGCAGCCAGCACTGCCAGCCCGGCGTGCCGAGCAGATCGTCCTGCAGCGCCATCGAGGCGTGCAGCAGCTCCACGCCGGCAGGCGGTGCCGCTATGCCGCCCACGAAGCGGGGTGCATCGTCATCCGCCCCGTCACCGGTACCGCCCGGGTCCGCCTGCATGGCGGCCAACGTCTCGGCCGCATAGAATCCCGGCGCCGGCTCGATGCCGCTACCCAGCGCATTCAGGTGCACGTCGATGACATCCAGGCCGGCGGGTACGGGCGTGCGTCTGAACAGCGCATCGTCTGGAGTGCCGTTCGCCAGGGTCGTCGCGCTCATGCGCCGGTGCCGGTCGCCGCCACCGGCGGGTCCGGAAGGTAGGCGTGCGTCCACCGGTCGTCCGGCTCGTAGCCCAGCGCCACCAACGCCTCGAGCATCGACGGGCAACTTGAGATCAGCTCGGCGATGCGCGTCCGGTGTTCGGGCGCCTGCCAGCGCGCGAGCGCATCGGCATCGACGGGTCGCAGCCCGCCCAGCGCGCCTTCGGTCATCGAATCGCGCGTGCCGAGCGCGGCCCGCTCGTACCAGTCGCCGAAGCCAAGTTCGAGCGGCCAGCCGGTCAGACGCGCCAGCGCCTCGCTGACCCGGGAGGGCGCCGTGACCAGGTCCTCGTAGCGGATCAGGATGGCATCGTCGCGTTCGAGGGCGGCGAGCAGGGCCTGCGTGCTGCGTTCGAACCGTTCCACCGACACGTAGTAGCCGCGCTCGCTCGAATAGGCCTGGTGCCGACTGGTCAGGACGTCGCGCGGGTCGCGCACGGTCAACGCGAAGCGAGCGGTGCCGCCGGCCTCGCGACGGGCCCGGGCGATGCGATCGAGCAGGAGCACATCGTCCGGGTTCTTGCTCGACAGCCGCCCGCTCGGCGCGAGCGCGTCCATCACGTCCAGCGCCTCGACCTCGGTGTCGAAGCTGCGCAGGGGCGGGCCGCCATGTTCGAGCATCTGCTGGAGCAGCGTCGATCCGCTGCGCGGATAGCCGCAGATCACCAGATGGATGGCCGGCAGGCGGGCGCGGGCGCTACCTCGTGCCGGCTCCGTCACCAGCGCGGTTCCGCGGCGCAGGTCGGTGGACAGTTGCACCGCTCCGGTGCGCAGTTGCCGGGCGAGCGCTCGGCGCCCTCGCGCAACCGGTGCGCCGGCGCTCATCGCCCGTTCGTAGACGTCGCGATAGCGCTGCACCTCGAGCGGCCAGGCGCGCTCGGCGATCGCGCCGAGGCCCGTGAACGGCTCGTGCGCGAACGCCTCGATCGCCTCGGCCATGGAGGCGGCCGCCGGCGTGGTGAAGCGCACGTCGCGCCGATCGGCCAGCAGCTCGCGCATGGCCGGCAGATCGGTGGCCAGAAGGGGCAGACCGCAGGCCAGCGCTTCGAGCGGTTTCAGCGGGGTGGTGTCCATCGAGACCGCGTGCGCCCCGCGCGGCACCAGGAACAGGTCGAGCGAGGTGTAGAAGTCCGGCATCCGTCCGTACGGGATCAGGCCGGGCAACCGGACGGTGCGCTGCAGTTCCAGCTCGTCGACCAGCGCACGGATGCGCGGCAGGTCCCGACCGGTGCCGGCCAGCGACAGGATCAGTCGGACGCCCTTGTCGGCCAGTCGCGGCGCCGCGATTCCGGCGGCGCGCACCGCCTCGTCCAGGTTCTCGATCCGTTCGAAGGTGGTGGCGTAGCCGACGTGCAGCTCGCGCATGCCGTGCTCGTCGGGGGTGCGGGACGCGAACGGCGTGCGATCGCCGTCGGGGTGGAAGCGCGTGGTGTCCACGCTGTTGCGCACGATCGATACCTTGTCCGGCGACACGCCACCGTCCGTCATGATGCGCTTCAGCCCGTCGGCGATCGTGACCACCGCGCTGGCCTCCCGGGCAAGCTCCAGGTCGAGCCGGTTCTGCCACCGGCCCCGCAGCGTGCGTATCGGCGAGCGGGTGCCCAGATCGTAGTAGCCGTTGAAGCAACGCAGCTCGAACACCGCGGGCAATCCGAGCCGGGCCGCCACATCCAGTGCCGGACCGGCGATGTAGTGCGGATGGTGGACATGGATGATCGAGGCGTCGGTGCGACGGGCGATGCTGGTCAGTTCCTCGCGAAAGCCTGCCGCGGTGACCGGTGCCAGACCGAGCGCCGGACGTTCCCAGCTTCGCGGCCCGATCGGCTCGCCCCCCGAGTGCCTGGCCGCCTTCAATTGCAATCCCGGCCCCCAGTTCGGGGTGACGAAGTTCTCGTCGCGCCCGTGCGCCAGGGGCGGGAAGGGCGATACCGCCACCTGGGGATCCACCCCGTCCAGGTGCTCGGCCTGCGCGCTGACCAGACCGATCGAGCGCGCCGTGTAGCCGTCGATGTACGGCCACGCGTAATTGAGTACGTGCAGGACCTTCATTCGTGTTCTACCAGCCAATACGGTGTTCGGCTGCATCCAGCCAGGGACAGGCGCGATGGGAGACGACCAGGCACACCCGTTGTCGGCACCAGTCGATCAGCGCCGTCTGCACGCGTTGTTCGGTCGCCATGTCGAGCGAACTGGTCGCTTCGTCGAACACGACGATAGCCGGGTCGCGCACGACGGCGCGGGCCAGCTGCAGAAGTTGCGCCTGCCCGGAGGACAGTCCGCCGCCGCTCGCATCGATCAGCGGGGTCTGCCAGTCGAGTGGAACGCCGTCGTGGGACAGCGCGTGGCGCACCGCGTCGAAAGCCGTCGAATGCGGCAGCGAGGAGGCGGAAGCGTCCAGGAAAAGGTTGTCGCTCAGCGAACCGGGCAGAGCGATCGGTTGCGCGCCCAGATACAGCACCTGACCCTGCGGCAGACTGCGGATGTCGATGCCCGCATCGTCGTCGTCCGATTCGCTCGTATGCGCCCGGACAGTGCCTGCGTCGGGCGGCAGCAAGCCGCACAGCACCCGCGCGAACGTGCTCTTGCCGGCACCCGTCTCGGCCGTCAGGCAGGCCATCCGCCCTTTCCGGAACGTCAGTGTCACCGCGTCGAACACCGGGGCACGGGACCCGTAGGCGAAGCTTAGCGCGTGCGCATCCAGACGGGTGATCGTGCCCGGCGGTGCGTCGGGGGCGGGCCGCATCGAGGCGCCGTCGGGCTCCCAGTACACCGACAATCGCCGACCGGCGGTCGCCGCTTCCGCCATGCGGCCGGCCAGGTCCCCGGTCTGCAGCACTGCGGCAAGCAGTTGTCCGACCACGAACAGCGCCGCCAGCAGCACACCTGGCTGCATCGTGTCGGTGGCGATGAAGTGCGCGCCCACCAGCACCAGACCGAGGAAGGCGACCGCGTTCAGCACGGCCAGTCCGGCACGGATGCCGGCGCTGAGCAGCGCCTGGCGCAGGGCCACTTCGTGCAGCGCGGCATGGGCATCGTGAAAAGCGTTCACGAACCGGCGACCTAGTCCGAACTGACGCGTCAGCATCACCCGCTCCACCTCGACCACGTCACGTGCCGCCTGGCTGAGCACCGCGGTCCGCTGGAAGCGCTGCCCGGTCAACGCCAGGTGCCGTCGCGCACCGATGCCGAAGATGAGCGCGCACAGCGACACCACCGCACCGAGCACCAGCAGCAGCGGTGCTCCGTACAGCAGCAGGAACCCGACCGCGGCGATCGACCAGAGCGCCAGCACCACCAACTGGGCGAACGTCTCCACCGCGAATCGGGTCAGGTAGGGAGCATCTGTCATGATGATCTCGCGCAACGCCGCCATCGGTACCGCGGCCAGATCCTCGAGCGAGCCGTCGACGATGTGGCCCGACAGGCGGCGCACCGCCGCGGAGCGCCACCGCAGCGCGCGCGATTCCTGCCAGGCGTGGCGTGCCCAGACCAGCGCCAGCACGACCAGCAGCAGCACGATGGCGACCATCAATTCGTTCCCGCCGAGGGCTTCGTGCCTCACCGCCGCGGTATCCACGCGCAGTGCATCGTCCAGCAAGGACTTTCCGAACAAGGCAAGCCCGACCTGAAAGCCGACTTCGCAGATCACCAGCAGCAGCAGCACCCCCATCGCGACCCCGCGGGCGGGCATCGCCTGGAACAGGGCGAGCAGCGTACGGCCCAGATCGCTCAGTCGCGTGCGGCTCTTGAGCACGTCTTCGATCGCGATGGAGCGGCGTCCGGACGGCATGGTAGACAAACGGGCAGATGCGCTCATGGAGGACGATCCTTCGTCGGACACGCCGCGCACGTCGGCGGGCACTTCGTGAGGGGAGGGAAAGTGTCGCAGATATGCTCGTCCGGAACACTCCGGCCGTCGATCAGTTGCTCGGTCTGTCACGCATTCGTCCGGTGAGGCGCCGAGCCCGATGCGATTCGGTCGACCGGATTATCATGCTTTAACGCTGGAACGTGCGTCGCATCGAGTTTATTGCACGGTCATGTCCCGCCCGCGTCGCAGGCGATTCGATGGCGGTAAGCTCACCGAGAGCGGGCAATGACTGCCCTTCCTGCCCATGCAAGGCGAACGCCTTCCGAACCAGATTAGACAGTCTCGATGAATGCACCTGTGCACGTAGCGGACGCGCCGCACTACATCGTCGGCGGAGGGCCGGCCGGCCTGACCGCCGCACTCGATCTGGCAGAGGCCGGTCATTCGGTGGACGTGGTCGAGGCCTCCGAACTGGTCGGGGGCATCGCGCGCACCGAGCAGTACAAGGGTTATCGCTTCGACATCGGCGGCCACCGATTCTTCACCAAGGTCGGCGAGGTGGACGCGCTGTGGAAGCGCCTGATGGGCAAGGACTTCATCCTGGTTCCACGCCTCTCACGCATCTACTACGGCGGCAAGTACTACGCCTATCCGCTGAAGATCGGCAACACGCTGGCCAACCTGGGCGCCATGGAGAGCATGCGCATCGGGCTGAGCTATGTCGGGTCGCGGATCCGGCCGATCAAGCAGGAGGACACGCTCGACCAATGGGTCAGCAACCGCTTCGGCAAGCGGTTGTTCGAGACGTTCTTCAAGACCTATACCGAGAAGGTCTGGGGCATTCCCTGCACCAGCATCCAGGCCGACTGGGCGGCGCAGCGCATCCAGAACCTGTCGTTGATGAAGGCGGTGAAGACCGCGCTGTTCGGTGGTAATGATACCACCAGCCTGATCGAGGAATTCCAGTACCCGCGTCTGGGGCCGGGCATGATGTGGGAGCGGGTCCGGGACCTGCTACGCGAATCGGGCAACACCGTACGCATGCAGACACGTTGCGAAGCGGTGCACCATGACGGTGCCGGCAGGGTCGTGTCCATCAGCGAGCGCAGCGAAGAAGGTGAGCGGGTGCACCGCGAAGTGGCGTCGGTGATCAACACCATGCCGCTGGGTCAGCTGGTGCGCGCACTGGACCCGCCCGCGCCGCAGCCGGTGCTCGATGCCGCGGCGCGACTGAAATACCGCGACTTCCTGATCGTCGCGGTCATCGTCGACCAGCCGGACCCCTTTCCGGACAACTGGATCTACATTCACAGCCCTGACGTGCAGGTCGGACGGATCCAGAACTTTCGCTCCTGGAGTGCCGAGATGGTGCCGGACGAGAACCGCTCCTGCATCGGCCTGGAATACTTCTGCCACACCGGCGATGGCCTGTGGAACGCGACCGATGCCGAACTGATCGAGCAGGCGAAGCGTGAGCTGAAGGTGCTCGGCCTGGTGGAGCCGGGCAACGTGGTCGACGGAACGGTGATCCGGCAGCCAAAGGCCTATCCGGTGTACGACGAACAATACAAGGCGGCGGTGGACACCATCAGTGCGTACATCGATTCGTTCGAGAACCTGTACAGCGTCGGTCGCAACGGCATGCATCGCTACAACAACCAGGATCACTCGATGCTGACCGCCATGCTCGCGGCACGTAACCTGCGCGGCGCCTCGCACGATGTGTGGAACGTGAACCTGGAACGCTCGTACCACGAGGAGTTCGTGAAGGCGGACGACCCAGGCACGATCGACGACACCGTGGACGCGGTGGTCGAGGAGATCGCCGGCCAATCGGTCGAGGACAAGCCGAACGAGCGGTCGAACGGTTCGCAGGCGCGCACGACCATCAGGAAGGAGCGGGCGCTGCAGGATGCCTGAGCAGCTGGTCGCGATCGTTCCCGTTCACGATGGCGGGGACGACATCCGGACCTGCGTGGCGGCATTGCGGCGTGCCGACCTGGCGGGCGATCGCATCATCGTCGTCGATGACGCCTCGACCGATGGTGCGGCCCGGCAGGCGGCGACCGAACACGGTTGCCGCTATCTGTGGCTGCCGGGCAAGCCGTCGCGTGCCGGCGGCACGCCCGGACCCGGCGGTCCGGCCCGGGCTCGCAACCGCGGCGCCGCATCCACCGACGCCGACATCCTGCTGTTCGTCGATGCCGACGTCGAGGTGCACGAGCAGGCGGCGCGGCGTTTCCGGGAGCTCTTCGAGGAACGGGCCGAGTTGTCGGCAGCTTTCGGCAGCTACGACGACAGACCGTCGGACAGCGGCTGGATCAGTCGCTACAAGAACCTGCTGCACCACCGGATGCACCAGGGCGGGCCTCGGCCCGCTACCACGTTCTGGAGCGGCTGCGGTGCGGTGAGGTCGGCGGTGTTCGCTCGTCATGGCGGCTTCGACGAGAGCTACCGAGGCGCAACCATCGAGGACATCGAGTTCGGCATGCGCCTGCACGCGGCGAACGAGCCGATCGAGGTGCGCCCCGAGATCCTGTGCACGCATCACAAGCGCTGGACGCTGCGTGGCTGGCTGCGCACCGACATCCTGGGGCGGGCGTTGCCGTGGAGCCGGTTGCTGGTGGCGCGTGCCTCGGAACTGCCCGATACGCTGAATCTGTCCACGCACGAACGTCTCACCGCCGTGATCGTCTGCTGCATGCCGCCATTGCTGCTGTCGCTGGTCTCGGGTGTGCTGCCGGTCATGGCGACCGGCCTGCTCGGGGCGGCGTTCCTGGGATTCCTGTGGTTGCAGCGCGATCTGCTGGTGTTCTTCTGCCGGCACGGGGGGGTGCGCTTCGGCATCGCGGCCGGTGCCATGCACATCGCCTACTACCTGTACGCCAGCGCCACGTTCGCGCTGGTCAGGCTTCGGCTGGTTTGAGCGGCTCAGGATTCGCCGCCACCCTCGAGTGCGAGTCGGCGAATCCTGTGGACGCGTGCGTGCAGCACGATGCGAATGGCGTTCATGGCCGGCAGCAGCAGCAGCAAGTCGAACGGCAACCGATAGCGGATGCGGGTGAACACGAGGGCGTGGAACAGCGCGGTGAGCAGGTACAGCATCAGGGCGATGCGTTCGGGACGGGACAGAGGCGTGGTGCGGGCGAACGGCAAGGCCTGCACCAGCCTCAGCGCGACCAGGCCCAGCAACGCCAGGTAGGTGATCGCCATGACTCGTTCGCGCACCGGCGAGCTCTCCGTGCGCACCTGCAGGTCGTTGCTGGTGGCGAAGAAGCCGAGCAGCCTGTCGAGGTAATCGGTCGGCGAATCGATCAGTTGCGCCAGCCGCTCCAGGCCGTACTCGAGCGCACCCTTGGGGGGGCGGATCTCGTCGGCGTCGAGCGGCTCCAGCGACAGGACCGCATTGTCCAGGTTCTCGGCCAGGTTCTGGGAGAACAGGACCGGCTGTTGGAGAACGATCAGGTTGCGCACCAGCCAGGCGCCCGGCACGAGGGCTGCGCACAGCATGAAGGTGCCGGCGATCTGCCAGAGCGGCGAACGGGCCTCGTTTCGCCTGGGCTTCGCAGTGCGCACCTCGGCCATCCTCGACTGCTGTTCCTGCAGGCAATACCAGCCGAGCACCGGAACCAGCATCAACGCCGTCGGCGAGACCTCGGCCGTGAAGCCTGCAAGCAATCCGGCAAGCGCCGCGACGATCACCGGTCGGCGAGCGGCGAGAGGGCTGCAGACCAGCGCGACACCGCCCACCACCAGGAGGCCGATCAGCGCTTGCGGAAACAGGGTGCCCGCGGTGTAGATCAGTACCGGGTAGCCTGCCAGGCCGATCAGCAGCGCTGTCGCCAGGCGATCGCGATGCGTCGAGGGGCCGTTCTCTCGACCGGTCCGGGGGGAAGCGCTCGGCAACGGGGTCTGCATCGCCAGACCGGCGAGCCACCAGACCGTGACGCTCAGCAGCGCGAACTGGACGATGCGAACCGCGTGGACCGAGTCGGCGATCGCGACCACCGGCGCGAGCGCCAGGCTGTAGCCCGGTGGCCGGTAGCTGTCCGGCACCTGACCGTCGAGAGAGTAGTGCCCCGCCTGGATCAGATGGCGTGCGTACGCCAGGTAGTCCCGCTCGTCGGGAAAGCGCAGGTGTTCGCCCAGCAGTATCGAATAGCCGGCGCCCGCCAGCACGAAGGCCAGTGCGGCCCAGGGAAACCAGCCGAGGCGCAAGGCGGCCGGCGGACCCGACCGAGGCGATGTCGATACTCGTGAAGTACGCATCAACCGATTCCTTAGAGCGATGCCAGCGGCCGAAGGGTAGCACCGGCGTCTCGCTCGCAAGACGGAGGGATTCCCATCTTCTCCGGCCAGCCAGGACCTGTGCGGGAGCGGAACCTCGATGAACGATTCACGTATCGATCAGAGCGCCGACGCCCCCGTCAGTGTCGTGATTCCCACGCACGGCCGACCGCGCCGATTGATGCGTCTGCTGTCCTCGCTGGGCGCATCGGTCTCGGGCTCGGTGCGTTGCGAAGTGGTCATCGTGGACGATGGAAGCGACGTGCCGGTGTGCGCTCGCCAGATCGGCGAGGTGCTCGCCGGCACCGCCCTGGCATCGTCGGTCCGGGTGGTGCGTCAGGTCCAGCGCGGCCCGGCGGCGGCGCGCAACGCCGGTGCCGATGCGGCTCGCGGCGAGGTGCTCGTCTTCATCGACGACGATTGCACGGTCGAGCCCGGATGGCTGGAGGAACTGCTCGCGATGCTGCGGGCCCGGCCGGACGCGCTGGTGGCCAGCCGGGTGCGCAACGGCCTGCCCGATTCGCTGTACGCGAGCGTCTCGATGAGCCTGCTCGATGTGGTCGAGGCGGCCGGTGCCCGGGCCGATGGCTCGCTCGCCTTCGTCGCCTCGGCAGCGATCGCCTGCGCCCGCGAGGGCTTCCAGGCGATCGGCGGGTTCGATACGCACTACCCGCGCGCCGCCGGCGAGGACCGGGCCTTCTGCCGGGCCTGGTGCGCATCCGGTCGGCGGATACTGCGTGCCGAACGCTCGCTCGTGAACCACTATCACGCGTTGGACGGTGCGGGATTCTGGCGACAGCAATCCAACTACGGGCGCGGTGCGGCCCGGTACCGCGCGACCCATCCGGGCGATGCCGGCAGAGCGATGCCGCGCGGGTTTCATCGCAGACTGCTGTTGCACCCGCTGGCACGCCGCGACTGGTCGCCGGGCAAGCGCCTGCTCGCCCTGCCGGTGGTCGCGATGTCACAGCTCGCGATCGCCTACGGGCTGTGGCGCCAGCGCGTACACGGTTCCTGAATCGGCCAGCCGGCTGCAGGCCGGGCGGTCAGCCTTGTCAGAAGCGGTAGCGGATATCGATGGCGGCGTAGTTCAGCCAGGCGAAGTTGTAGACCTTGTCGGTATCGGCGCCCCCTTCCAGGGTGCGATAGCCACCGCTGACCTGCCAGTTCGGTCCCAGGTTCACGTTCAGCTTCAGCGCCAGGTCCAGCAGGCGGCCGGGACCGCCTGCCAGGCCGTCCGCATCCAGGGTCAATGACCAGCGATCATCCCGGGCATAGCGGCCCATCAGGTGCAGCGCGGGCACGAAGCCGACGTTCTCGTTGCTGGCGGCGAGCTCGCCCTGGCGCAACGCGATCTTCGCATCGCGCACCACACCGGTGAAGCCCAGGCCCCAGCGCCACCGGCCACGATCACGGAACGTATAGCGGTAGGTCAGCTTGTAGGCGTTGAACCGGTAGGTGCCCTGCGCGGCACCCGTCCGGAACGTCTCCCCTTCGAACAGCGCGTCCTGAACCAGCCGCCCGTCGTCGATGATGTCGAGCGGGGCGTACACCCCGTGCACGCTGTGTCGTTCGTCGATGTGCCAGTGCGCGCTGAAGCGTGCGAACGCGCGCGCCTGCGAACCGAGCAGCTTCGCGGCATCGAACCGCGTGCCGTCGTCACCGGGAATGCGCACATCGTTTCTTGCGATCCACACCGAGCCTGTTTCCACGCCGATGCCGAAACGTTCCGGTGCCGCCTGTGCGGCGTGCACGGGTGCGGCGACCAGCAGCAGCACTGACAGCAGCACCGGCAGCAGCACCGGCAGCAGCACCGGCAGCTGGGCCGTGCGCCGGATGCGCCGTCGTGCGCCTGCCCGGGATTGCTGTGTCAGGGGAGAAGCTCTCCATCCAGGCGATGCCCGACCGATTCCGGGTGCCTTCAGCGCGTCAGTGTGTACGAATCGGCCCGTCCGGTGGCCAGAGGCTACCAGCAGATGTCCGGGTTCACGCCGCTGGCACCGGTAAGACCGGTGTGCGAGTAGGTCAGCGAGGCGCAGGCGGTATCGAGCGCCTGGGGACCATCCGCCACGGGCGTGGCCGTGAGGGCGAAGGTGGTCGCCGTGCGGATCTCGGTCAGCGAATAGTGGCCTTGCGCGGAGTTCTCGCGCAGCACGCAGCCGGCGTCGTAGACGCCCTCCAGCGTGAAGCAGCGCTGCAACCGCTGGGCGTTCACCTCGAGCAGCGCTCGGCCGTCGCCGCGGCGGACCTGCATCGTGAACGCCAGGTAGGAGGGCATGGCAAGGGAGGCCAGGATGCCCAGCGTGGCCACGGTCACGATCAGCTCGACCAGGGTGAAGCCCGAGGGGCCGGTACCTGGCCGGACGCGAGGTTCAGCGTGTCTGGACATAGAGGGACTCGACCACGGCATCGGTGCTGGCCACGCTGCCGGTACCGTGCGATTGAAGACGGTACAGGACCAGCTCCCGGCCGCTGGCGGTGGTTCGTCCGTAGCCGGCGGCGCCACGGTCCAGGCTGACGATGCCGCTACCGCCGTCGGCCACGTAGGTGCCGATCTCCTCCATCACCTGCCGGGGCGGCGTGATCACCCCCAGGAACGTCTGCTCGGGAACCGAGGTGGCGGCGCCGAACGTGGCGTCCAGCCACCACTTGCCGGCAAGCGAGCCTTGCGAGAACAGCTTGTCGGTACCGCTCGCGTCGGCGATCGCGTCCGTGCGCAGGCGCTCGGCCACCTCGCGTTCGCTCATGATCAACGCGCCTTCGGCCGCCTGCAGGGCGCGGCTTCTCTGGATGCTGCTGCCGGACAGCATCTCGACCAATCGGGCGGTGCGCAGGCCGCTGGAGGCGATGATGCCCACCACGATGACGATGAACAGCACCGTCAGCAGGGCGAAGCCGTCCGTTCGGGACGCGCCCGGGCGGGTCGAACGACGAGCGGTGGCGAGCGGACTCAATTGCGTATTCCCACGGTGACGATGTACTCCTCCCGGGCACGCCCGTCGGTCGATGTCAACGTCTGGCCATCGAAGCGGTACGGTTCATCGGTACCGCGAATGATCGATGCGCTCGTCAGCAGCACGTGCACGATCAACGAGCGAGGGCGGGCGTCGCCGATGTCGTCGGCGGCCGCCACGATGCGATCGACCTGCCCGTCGCCGTCGTCGTCGACGCCGATTCTCCATACCATGCGTTCCACCAGGACCTGTTCGCCATCACCGGCCACCGTCACGGATTGACCGTCGACGCTGCAGGTCAGTCGCGTACCGTCGGTGGCGAACACCATCGTGACCCGCTCATCGGCGCCGATCCGGTTGCCCAGGCAATCGGTGATGCTGCCGTCCGCGCTGCCGTCCGCGTGCGACGAGCCGGCTGCCCGCAGCCGGATCCCGTTCGCGGTGCCGGCCAGGTACTGCCCGGCTTCCCAGACGCCCGCCACGGCGGGGAAGGTCTGCTCGTGGGAACTCAACGGCAGGAGCGAGCCCACGATCGCGTCTCGATCGAGCGGTCGATAGCCGGCCTCGGACGCGTAGCGTGCCAGCGTCTGGCGAATGAACCAGGCGCTTTCCTGGATGTCGATCTGCTCGTTGACGGTGGTCCGGGTGTTGATCGCCCCGAGGTAGACCGACAGACCGGCCCCGATCACCGTGGCCGCGATGGTGATCGAGATCATCAGCTCGATCAGGGTGAAGCCGCGCATGGCCGCGCGGTGCGCGCCAGGGCGGCTCACAGCGGTGCCCTGGCGCGGTAGAGCTGACGGTGGGTCCGGCCGTCGATGACTTCCCGCCAGCTGATCCGGACTTCGCACAGCTCGGCATCGCAGTCGATCTCGCTCTGCCCCTGCGGCATGGCGCTGGCGACGCGCTCGCGCCAGCTCGCGGTCAGCCGGTCGATGCGGGACTGCGTGCTCGCCTCGTTGTCGGCGGCGTGATCGAACTGTCCGTCGGCAGCGGCGAGCGTGTGCGTGCGCAACGTCTCGATCATCTCGTTCGACAACCGGTCCACCGCCAGATGGAAGGCGGAGACCTGAAGGCCTGCCAGGGTACCGATCTGCATGTGCGCGATCACCAGCGAGCCGAACAGCAGGATCGCCAGCGCCACCATGACCTCGACCAGGCCCACACCGCCCTGCCGCGATCGGGGATGAGGGAGCGGTGCACTCATTGCCTGAGCGTCCGGCCGATGGCGGTGACGTTCATCTGCGAGCTGATGCGGCCTCGCGAGCCGGTGACGAGCACGGCCCGGTCCGGATAGCCGCGCGAGTTGAAGGCGAGCCGGCTCACCGCGCTCCCCTGACCGCTCATGCCGATGGCGATCCGTCGGTCCGTGCCTCGTTCGACCAGCAGGACCGGTTCCATCGCCGTGAACCCGCCATCCGCATCATCGTCGCGAAACACCATCCAGCCCTGCGACCAGTCCCCGTCGCAGTCCGTGCCGCTCCGGCTGGCGCACAGCACCACGGTAGAGCCGAACTTGAGCGCCGCGCTGCGCGCGACCGACAGCGTCGAGGCGAGTCGGCCCAGGTGTGCGTCCACGCGCGCATCGTCGTACCACTGTCGCAGCGACGGGGCGGCGACACTTGCCAGGGTGCCGACGATGGCGACCACCATCAGCAGCTCCACGAGCGTGAAGCCGGTCGAACCTTGGCGCGATTCATGCCGATCCTGTGCGGTCTGCAAGTTGGTCTCTCGTCCGTATCGTTCGTCTCGGGCTATCGCGACGCCGCGTCCTCGCTGACGCCCCGAGCACGCCTAACGGCGGGACCAGCGATAACTTCAGCGCCTTGCCGGAACGGGCTGTCGAGCTGGTCGTCGATCGTGACCCACCCGGAAGAAGTGCGTCATCGCAACGCAGGTTTGCCGCGCACCGGCCGATCACCGTCCGGCAGGCCCGGGCGCTTCACAGGGGGGGAACAGCCGTGCGGATGGAACGAACGAGTGGTCGGGCCGGCACGCTGATCGGCCGACTGCGGTGCGCCCTCGGTGCGTCGGTCGCCCTGCTGTGCGGCTCGGTGCACGCCACCGGTACACTGAACCTGCCGGACACGCCGCTGTTCGTGGGCGGCAGCAAGTCGGCCCTGGTGCAGCTGGTGGTGCAGCGGGACAACAAGCTGTTCTTCGAGGCCTATCCCTCCTATGAGGATCTGGACGAGGACGGCGTCGTCGATGTCCGATTCGATCCGACCCGCATCGATTACACCGGCTACTTCGAGTCGAGCTACTGCTACGTGCCGCTCGACGATGTCATGACACCGGTGGAGCGGGCCGTGGACGGGCGGTGCACCACGAACGATGCCAGCTGGAGCGGCTCCTTCCTGAACTACCTGACGATGACCCGCATGGACATCGTGCTGCGTGCGCTGTACGGCGGCCGGCGTTCGGTGGACGTGGACGGCAGGACGGTGCTGCGGCGCGCGTTCGTGCCCTGGGAGGCCCACACCTGGGGTATCGAGTACGCCTCCGAGACGATCGATGGCTACCGCATCGGTGACTACAGCCCGATGAGCGAGCCGTTGTCCGGAACGCGCCACCTGATCGCGACCAACAACTGGACCCAGAAGAACGATGTGCCCTACCTGCGGGTGCGCGAGAACGAGACCGACCGGATCGGCGACTGGATCGAAAAGGAGCGGCTGCAGGGTGATGGTCCGGTGGACCGCGACGTCGTGGTCGACGTGGAAGCTTGCGCACCGGGTTTCCTGGATGCCGCCTGCAAGCGTTATCCGAATGGAAACTACAAGCCTGTGGGCCTGTTGCACGAGTACGGCGAAGACGATTCGATGTACTTCAGCCTGGTCACCGGCAGCTACGAGAACAACCTGCGCGGCGGAATACTGCGCCAGGCCATGAGCTCGTTCGGCCAGAGCGAGGTGGATGCGGACTCTGGACGCTTCCTGCGCGGTGTCGATCCGGATACCGGAACGGGCGATGGCGGCGGCATCGTCGCCACACTGGACGCGATCCGCATCCCGAACGACTACCGGGGCGAGACCATCCAGAACGACTGCGGCTTCATCTCCGACCGGCCGTTCGAGAACGGCGAGTGCCGTGCCTGGGGCAATCCGATCGCCGAGATGATGTACGAGGGGATGCGCTACCTGGCAGGGGCCGGAGCCCCCACGCCGCGCTTCGACACCCGCGGCGGCATGGATGCGACCCTCGGGCTGGGCAATGCGACCTGGGACGATCCGTACGCCGCCGAGCAGCCCTACCCGCAGTGCACGGATGCCTATCAGCTGGTCATCAGCGATCCCAGCCCATCCTTCGACGGTGACGATCTGCCCGGCAGTGCCTTCGCGACGTTCGACGGATCGGCACTCGGCACGCTGCACGTGGGCGAGCTGGCCGACACCATCTCGGCGAACGAGGCGGACGTTGCCGGGCCGAAGTTCATCGGCGAGGCGGACGGGGTCGCCGACGGTTCGCCCACCCCCAAGAACGTCACCACCCTTCGCACCGCGCGGGGCCACGCACCCGAGGCGCCGCACCGGCAAGGTGGCTTCTACGCCTCCAGCGTCGCTTACCACGGCAACGTCAACGACGTGCATGCAGGGGCGCCCGGCACCCAGAACGTGGGCAACTTCACGCTGGCGCTCGGCTCCCAGCTGCCCACGATCGATGTGCCGGTGGCGGGCCGCACGATCAGCTTCGCGCCGTTCGGAAGAACGGTCGGCAATAAGAGTCGTACCGGCCCGCTGCCCTACTTTCCGGTCAACGCCATCGTGGGCTTCGTGGTCGAGGAACTCGCACCGGATTCGGGCAGCTTCCGGGTCTCGTTCGAGGACATGGAGCAGGGCGGGGACAACGATTCGGACGCGGTCGTGCGCTATGAGTTCGAGGTCGTGGGCAGTACCGTGAAGATGACGATGACGAGCATCTCCGCCTTCGGCAGTTTCATCCAGCACCTGGGCTACACGGTGTCCGGTTCCACCGATGACGGCGTCTACCTGGTGCTGCGCAGCACCTCCACGCCGCCGGACCAGGATGTCGACTATCCGCTGGACGTTCCTCCAGGCGAGAAGCCCGGTGGCGATTGGGAGGACGGTCAGCCCCTGCCGCTGGTCAGCGAGGTGGTGTTCACGGTCAGTGCGGATCCTGCGGCCGAGTCGCTCGAATCACCGTTGTGGTACGCGGCCAAGTGGGGCGGGTTCGACGATCGCAACGCGGACGGTCTGCCGCAGGACGACGAATGGGACGAAAACGGCGATGGCGTGCCGGACAATTACTTCTACGTGGCCAACCCGTCGCGCGTCAGCGACTCCCTGCGCACCGTGTTCGATCGCATCGACGATGTCAGTCGCTCGTCGACATCGGTGGGCGTCACCGGCAGCTCGCTGCGCTCGGGCTCGCGTGTGTACGCCACCTCGTTTCGCAGCGGTGACTGGAGTGGCGAGCTGGTATCGCGCGAAGTGTCGGCGACGGGCCAGGTCGCCACGGTTCCCGACTGGTCCGCAAACGACAGCCTGAAACGCCAGATCCGCGACGACCGGCGCCAGATCCTGACCTGGAAGCCCTCGTCGGGCACCGGCATCCCATTTCGCTGGCCCGGCGTCCCGGGCGATCCGGCGGCCGGCGAACTGGACCCGGCGCAGGCGCTGGCGCTGTCGCGGGATCCGGTGAGCGGGGACGTCGACCTGCTGGGCGCTCGTCGGCTGGCCTACGTGCGGGGCGAGGAGCACGATAGCCTGCGTGCGCGGGACAAGCCGCTCGGCGACATCGTGCGTTCCAGCCCGCAGCTGGTGGGTGCGCCCGGTTACCGCTACCCCGACACCTGGGGCGAGAGCGCCGCGGAGAATGCGCGCCCGTACTCGCGCTTCGCCCGCGCGAACCTGGCGCGCCAGCGCGTGGTGTACGTCGGTGCCAACGACGGCATGCTGCACGCGTTCGATGCGGGCCGACTCGTCGACGGTGCCTGGACTGCCGGAACCGGCGAGGAGCTGTTCGCCTACGTGCCGGATGCGGTGTACGACAACCTGGCCGAGCTGGGCAGCCAGCGCTACTCGCACCGCTACTTCGTGGATGCCACACCGCGCATCGCGGACGCGCTGTTCAACGGTGACTGGCACACGGTGCTGGTCGGCGGGCTGGGCAGCGGTGGCCAGGCGATCTATGCGCTGGACGTGACCGATCCGGGGGCGGTGGACGAGAACAGTGCCGCGGACACCGTGCTGTGGGAGTTCAACGACGATGACCTGGGCTATACCCACGACAGTCCGTTGATCGTGCGCACGCACGACGGACGATGGGCGGCGATGTTCTCCAGCGGCTACAACAGCGCCGAGCGCGACGGCACGGCCGGAGACGGCCGCCCGTACCTGTATGTGCTCGACCTGGAGGACGGCAGCGAGATCGCCAAGATCGCGATCGGGCTCGCCCCGGACGCGACGCCGAATGCGTTGTCCGCACCGACCGCCGTCGATCTGGACGGGGACGCCATCGTGGACATCGTCTACGCCGGCGATCTCAAGGGCAACATCTGGAAGTTCGACATCAGTTCGACGGATGCGGACCAGTGGGCGGCGGTGGGCGCTGCGCCCGTGTTCAGCGCCACCGATGCGAACGGCGCGGTGCAGCCGATCACCTCGGCCGTGTCGGTCGGGCGGCACCCGAGCGGTGAAGGGGTGCTGGTCTACGTCGGCACCGGCAAGTACCTGGAGGCCAGCGACCAGCAGGCGGACGCGGCGCGGCACCGGTTGTACGCGCTGTGGGACAAGAAGCCGTTCGAGGCCTCCGCGCTGCTGCGTCGTGCGCTGCAGGACGAGGCGCTGCTGGCGCAGGCGATCACCGGCGAAACCGAGCTGGAGGTGGACGCCGACCAGGACGGCAATGCCGAGAGCACGGTCGCGATACGTCGTTCCACTCAACAGGCGATCGACTGGAACGACCACCTGGGCTGGTACCTGGACCTGGCCGTGGAAAACGCTGCCGGCGAGCAGGTCATCACGCCGGTGCAGTTGCGCGAGAACCGCATCATCGCCTCCACCCACCTGCCCGGTGGCGACCCCTGCGCGCCCGGTCAGGAGGGCTGGCTGGTGCTGCTGGACGCCGCTTCCGGCTCGATGCCGGGACCCAGCATCGACATCGACGGGGACGGACTCTATTCCGAGGCGGAGCGGCTGTCGGGGGTGGCCGGCATCGGGAATCCGTTCGCCGAGATCACCGTGGTCTCGGGAGAAACGGACGATGTGATCCTGTCGAATTCGCTGTCCGGCTCCGGCGCGCAGGGCACGGCGCTGGATGCGTTGACACCGCTGGGGCGGGTGAGCTGGCGCGAGCTGGAACCCTGAGCTGGCGCGGGCTGGAACTCTGAGCTGGCGCGGGCTGGAACCTCGGGCTCGATCAGTGGGTCAAGGCGTACACCAGGTAGTTGATGCCGACCCGGTAGGCGAACGAGGTCATCGCCACCGGATAGGCCGGATCGTCGGCGTGTTCCCAGGCATCGCCGGTATCCATGTTGAAATTGATGGCGGCCATCAGCCGCCCCGCCTCGTCGCGGATGCCGCGCCAGCGCGGGGGGCCGTGCGGCATGCGGGCCTCGATGCCGTCGCTGCCTCGCACCAGGTGACGGCGTCCCGGGATCTGCGTGCGCCCGTCCAGCTCGTAGAGCACGTCCAGCAGCTCGTCTTCGGCCAGATCGACGATGGCGTGATCCGGCACGGCACGCCGGATCGCCTGCTCGAACACCGACCACTGCGCCGGCCCGTGAAAATCGTCGACCATCAGGAAGCCGCCGCGCCGCAGGTACTCGCCCAGCCGGTCGGTCTCGGCGGAGGACAGGCCCCAGCGCCCCGGTTGCTGCACCAGCAGCCAGGGGTGATCGAACAGCGCATCGTCCAGCAACGAGACGTGCGCACTGTCCGGTGCCGTGTCGATCACCGTGTAGCGGGCGACGCCTTCGAGAAAATGCCGCTCGGCTTCGGGCCAGTCGATGCGCCACCAGGCCCGCCCGGGCCCGAAGCCCGATCGGTTGCCGGGTTCGTAGATCAGCCGGCCGATGTGCAGCTCGTGCGCCGGGTTGCCCGGCAGGTTCGCATTGCCGGATGCGCTGCCCGTGCCGGCCAGCCCGACAAGGCCGATAAGACCGATCGGGCCGAGCACGCTCGACAGCAGCGCCAGCACCGGCCCACGCAGGGGATCAGGAGTGTTCACGCCGAAGCCGCCTCGTCGATGCCAGGTGCCGATGCTAACGGTGATCGGCACCGGCATGCGTCACGACCGGGTCCGATACCCGCCGCCCTCGGATCGCGGCACACGCCGGTTCAGTGCGCGACGGCTGCGCGCCGGCGGCGCGCCGTGACCAGGGCGAGCACCAGCAGCGCCACCACGTAGGGCAGGGCATCGGTGAACTGCTGCGGCAGTCCCAGTCCCTGGATGCGGAATCCCAGCGCCTCGATCGTGCCGAACAGGCAGGCGGTCGGCAGGATCCATGACGGGCGTCCGTTGCACATCAGCACGATCACCACGGCGATCCAGCCGCGGCCGGCGCTCATGCCCTCGGTGAACAGCGTGACGTTGGAGATCGACAGCTGCGCACCGGCCAGTCCGCACAGCACGCCGGAGGCGACCAGCGCGCCGCCTCGCAGCCGATCGGGCGACACGCCCGCCGTGCGCAACGCCTCCGGATTGTCGCCGCTGGCGCGCAGACGCAGACCCAGCCGATGATGCCCGAGCAGGTAGGCGAGCGAGCCGGTCAGCACGATCGCGAACCAGAACAGCAGCGACTGATCGTTTAACAGCGCTCCCAGTACCGGAACGGGTTCCAGGAACGGCAGCGGTAGCCGCGGGATCGCCTCGATACCCGGATCGTCGAACTGTCCGCGCGTGTCGAACACCAGCTGGAGCAGGAACACGCTCAGTCCGATGGCCAGGAAATTCAGGCCGATCGACACCACGATGTCGTCCCCGCCGCGATGGATCGCGAACAGCGCGTAGGCCAGGCCCGTCAGGGAACCCGCCAGCATGGCGAGCGCCACGCCGCCGAGCCAGCTACCGCTGGCCCAGGAGCCTGCCACGGCGGCGAAGGCGCCGATCAGCAGCATGCCCTCGAGCGCGATGTTGAACACCGCGGCGCGATGGCACAACGCGCCGGCCAGGGAGGCGAGCAGCAGCGGGGTGATGAAGCGCGGCAGCGATTCGAGCAACGCGGCGTCCAGCATCAGGACGCGTCTCCGGATCGACGCGAATGCAGCCTTGCTCCGAAGCCGGCGGCGAACAGGATGATCAACGCCTGCACGATCTGCGCGGCCTCGCGCGGAATGTCGGCAGCCCGTTCGATGCCGACCGCACCGGTGGCGAGTGCGGCGAAGAAGAAGCCGGTCAGCGGTGTCAGCCAGGACAGCATGCCGGCCAGCAGGACGGCGATGACGCCGGTCCAGGAGTAGAGCGGCAGTGTCAGCATGCCGTCGATGTAGCGATGATTGACCCCGAACACGGCGATGAAACCGACCAGCCCGGCGATCGCGCCGCTGCCGGCCAGCGTCTGGAAGTGCACCGCCCGGATCGGAAAGCCCGACGCACGAGCGAACGGCAGGCTGTAGCCCTGCAGGCGATGTCGGTAGCCGAACACGCTGCGGCGTTCCAGCAGGATCACCACGAAGATCACGCCGATCACCAGGAAGATGCCCATGTCCAGCAGGGTGCCGTCGAAGCGTGGCAGTCGCACCTCGCTGGCCAGGCGCGGGGTCTGCGTGCTGCCGCTCTGCACGTCGCGCAGCGGGTGCGAGACCAGGTAGGAGGCGAACAGCACCGCCGGGTAGTTGAGCAGCAGCGAGCCGACCACCAGCGGCAGGCCCGCGAACCGTTCGAAGGCACCGGCCACCAGCGCCCACAGCGCGCCGGCCAGCATCGCCGCCACCAGGGCGGCCACCATCACCAGCAGCGGCGGGGCGTGGAGCCAGGCACCGACGATGGCGGCGCAGAGGCCGCCGAGCACCAGCTGGCCCTCGCCACCGATGTTGATCAGCCCGGCGCGGAACGAGACCAGCACCGACATCGCCATGCCGACGATCAGTACGCTGCGGTTCAGCGTGGTGTAGAAGTTGAAGCGGTTGCGACCGCCGAACGCGCCGTCGATGAAGCTTGCCGCGTTCTCGCGTGCGCCGGGTATCGCCAGCACCACCAGCGTGATCACCAGCAGCGACAACGACAGCGAGCCGAGCCGACGCAGGCGCCCGCTCATGCCGGTGCCGCGCTCGACACCGGAGCGCTCGTCGCCGGCACGGCGCCCGACGCGCGGCCGGACATCGCGGCACCGACCGTGCGCACGTCGAGTTGCTCGCGCGTGAACTGAGCGCTGATCCGCCCGTCGTAGAACACCGCGAGACGATCGCTCAGCGCGAACAGCTCGTCCAGGTCGCTGCTGATCAGCAGGATCGCCGCGCCGTCCCGGGCCGCCTCCATCAGCTGGCGGTGGATGAAGGCGATCGCGCCGACGTCGACGCCCCAGCACGGATTCTCGGCGATGATCAGCGAGGGACCGGCCGCCAGCTCGCGGGCCACGATCACCTTCTGCTTGTTGCCGCCGGACAGGCGAGCGACCGGCTGCCGCGGGCCGCTGGTGCGGATGTCGAAGCGGGCGATCAGCTCGGCGGCATGCCGTTTCGCGGCGGCGACGTCCAGCCAGCCGGCACGCGAGAAGGCCGGCCGGGATTCCATGCCGGCCAGGGCGTTCTCGGCGATGCTGCCCGACAGGGCGAGCCCGACGCGCATGCGATCCTCGGCCAGGTAGCCGAGTCCTGCGGCGCGTCGCGCGCCGATGTCGTCGTCGCCGATGTCGCGACCGTTCAGCACGATGTGACCGCCGCTCATGGAGCGCAACCCCACCAGCGCCTCGACCAGCGCCTGCTGACCGTTGTTGGCCACGCCGGCGATGCCGAGGATCTCACCGGCCCGCACCGACAGCGAGACGTTGTCCACCAGCGGCTTGCCGTGCTCGCCGGACACGCTCAGCGAGCCGACCTGCAGCGTCGTGCGTTCGCGGGCCCAGCCTTGCCTGGACAGCGTCTCGACCCGGCCGTCCACCATCAGCGTGGACAGCTCGTCGCGATCGGTATCCGTGGTGCGGCGTTCCGCCACCCGGCGCCCCCGGCGCATGACCGCCACGCGATCGGACAGGGCCATGACCTCGCCCAGCTTGTGGGTGATGACGATGATCGACTTGCCCTCGTCGCGCAGGCGCCGCAGCATCGCGAACAGCGCCTCGATCTCCTGCGGTGTCAGCACCGCGGTGGGCTCGTCCAGGATGATCAGGTCGGCGCGGCGGTACAGCAGCTTGACGATTTCCAGCTGCTGGCGGGCGTCGACCGCCAGGTCCCGTACCGGCCGATCCGGATCCAGCCCGAAACTGAACCGGGCGAGAAGCGCTGCCACCTCGGCCCGGCGACGCCGAAAATCGATCAGCCCGAGCCGTCCCGGACCTTCCGCACCGACGATCACGTTCTCCAGCACCGACAGTTCCGGGTAGAGCATGAAATGCTGGTGCACCATGCCCAGGCCGCGCTCGATGGCATCGCGGGCCGAGCGCAGGCGAACCGTGCGGCCGCCGAACTCGATGTGCCCGGCGTCCGGCTGCAGCAGACCGTACAGCACGCTCATCAGCGTGGACTTGCCGGCGCCGTTCTCGCCGACGATGCACAGGATCTCGCCGGCCCGCAGCTCGAGCGAGACCCGCTCGAGCGCGCGGACCGGCCCGAAGGCGTGAGAGACGTCGACCAGGCGGCAAAGCGGTGTCGCCGGCGCCCGCGTCCGCTGCGTCACTGGGCGAACATCGGGTCCTCGATCACCAGCGAACCGTCGGCGATCTCGGCTGCCGCGGCCTGCACCCGTGCGATGACATCCGGTGCATCGGCGATCAGGCATTCGCTGGCCTGGATGTCCTCGTTCGAGCCGAGGGCGATCGCGCCCACCCCCTCCTCGGCCAGCCCGTAGGCGGCAAAGCTTGCCGGCTCGCCCGACGCGATGCGCTCGATCGCCCGCACGATGACCTCGTCGACACGCTTGAGCGCGCTGTCCAGCAGCAGCCCCGGTGCCTCGGGACAGTGGTTGACATCGACCGCGATGGCCTTGAAGCCGCTTTGCTGGGCCGCCTCGTAGATGCCGAAGTTGCCGCCACCGGCCGCCGCGAAGATCACGTCCACGCCGTCGGCGCCCAGCGCCAGCGCCTGCTCCTTGGAGCGCACCGGATCCGAGAACGGATTCTGGCCGCCGATCCAGCGGGTCTGGACGGTGATGCCGGGCACCGCGTGCTCGGCGCCCAGCGCGAAGCCGTCGCTGAAGCGATGCATGAACGGGATGTCCAGCGCGCCGATGGTGCCGATCCTGCCGCTGTCGGAACTGAGCGCGGCGATCATGCCGACCAGGAACGCGGATTCGTATTCGCGGAACACCGCGCAATGCACGTTGTCCGGGGGTTCGTCCTGCAGGCAGGAATCCACGATCAGGAAATCGGTGTCCGGGAAGATCGGCGCGACATCGGTGACGATGTCGATGAACTCGAACCCCAGCACGATGACGATGTCGGCACCGTCGTTGGCGGCGGCACTGACGTTCTCCAGCTTGGACTGCGCGGTATCGCTCTCTACGGTGGTGACCGTCGCCCCGAGCGCATCGCCCGCCTGTTCGGCGCCGGCCTTGCCCATGATCAGGAACGGATTGACGCCGATGGAGGTGGGCGAGACGTAGACGATGCGTTCGATGTCGGCGCCGCCCGGGCCGGCGATGCCCAGGCAGGCGATACCCAACAGGGCACTTCGGAGCAGGAGCGCTGCACGCATGGATCGATTCCTCGTGTTGAAGTCGTCTGTGTCGAATTGGTCGCCCGGGGTCGTTGCTCCGGAGCCTGCGTTCACTGATTACACTATACGGCGTCGGAATTCCCGTCAGCGATGAGAGACGATCAGTGAGCGAGCCGTGCCGGATCCTTCTCGACGTCGATACCGGGATCGACGATGCCATGGCGATCGTCTACGCGTTGAATCGCCCGGCCGTCGTGCTGGAGGCGATCACCACCGTCTACGGCAACACCGACGTGGCGAGCGCGACCCGCAACACGTTGCAGGTGCTGGAGGCGGCCGGGCGGGACGATGTGCCGGTCGCCTCCGGCGCGTCTCGCTCGCTCACGACCTCGTTCGGCGGCGGCGTGCCGCATATCCACGGGAACAACGGGCTGGGCGACGTGGCGTTGCCGGCACCCCGGCGGCGAGCGCTCGACACCTGGGGGCCGGATCTGATCATCGAGCGCGTGCGGGCCGAACCCGGAGCCCTGTCGCTGGTGGCGGTCGGCCCGATGACGAACGTTGCCCAGGCGCTGATGAAGGCGCCCGATATCGCCGCCGCGTTGAAGCAGATCGTGGTGATGGGGGGCACGCTTGCGCATCCGGGCGTGCCGGGCGTGCCCAGTCCGATGGCGGATGCGAACTTCCACAACGACCCCGAGGCGGCGCGCATCGTGCTGGAAAGCGGGGCGAACGTCATCGCGGTCGGCATGGACGTCACGATGCGCACCCGCCTGACGGTCGCGATGATGGACACGATCGAGGCCCGGGGAAGCGCGGCGGCTGCCATCACGATGCGCGCCGCGCGATTCTACCTGGAGGCCTACCGCAAGCAGTACCCGGGCATCGACTTCTGCGCGCTGCACGATCCGCTGGCGCTGGCGGTGGCCGAGGATCCCACGGTGGTCGAGCTGGAGCCGATGCGGGCGGACATCGAGTGCCGTGGCGAGATCACCCGCGGGCAGATGATTCCCGATCGACGGGCGACCGGCACGAGCACGCCGAACGTGCGCGTCGCGGTGCAGGTCGACGAGAAGCGCTTCGAGCAGGCGTTCCTGGACGCGATGTGTCTAACGCCACCGCACGACGCCACGATCGGATGATCCGGGGACGCTTGCGCCGGGGCGTCCTCGCGCCGGCGGTTCAGACATCCTGCGCGGGATCGTGCTCCTGCTCGTCATCGGTGGCTCGTCGCGTCCATTTCAGCTGGAACTCGATTTCCTCCTCACCGTCCTCGCGCTCGTGCTCGACGTTGAAGATCGCCTCCCGAGGAACCCGGATACGCTCGTTGGCCACCTGGATGGTGAACGGCCGGTCGGCCTCCAGGCAGTCGGCCAGCCGGCGCAGCTTGGCGACGAACTGGGTCGTGGTATAGGCCTTCTCGATATCCCGGTCGGGTTTCTCGCTCATCGGTTTCTCCTGGCGATTCGACGGATCGTGGTTCGATCTATCGTGAGCGCAGCATCGCATCATCGGCGGCGAATCCCCAGCAATTCAGGCGCTGAACAGCGGGAAGCTCACCCCGATGACCCACGCCAGGCTCAGGCCGAGTCCCGCGCCGGCCGCCAGCGCTCCGCATCGCTGCGCCACCCAGCGCCCCATCAGCCCGTGCACCAGGTAGAACAGCAGCAGCACCGGCAGCACGATCACGAGAAAGCCCAGATCGGCCGGTCGCAGCGCCGCCGCCAGACCGAGCGAGAGCATGAAGCAGACGCGCACCACGAGACGACGCCACCAGCGCCCGTGGCCGGCGCCGCTGAGCAGGCTGTCGGCCAGCATGAACGGCAAGGTGCCGAGGCAGAGCGCCGCGATGATGGGCAACCGCTCGGGCACGGGCAGGAAGCTGGCTGCGTAGCGGTCCATGGCGAAGCCGAAGAGGCCGATGCCCCAGCCGGCCAGGACCAGGGCTGGCAGGGCACTCGAACGAAGCGTCCGCCACGCCCCCGTCGACCAGTGCCGAATGATCAGGAGTTGCAGTATGCCGTACAGGGCCAGGTGCACCGCCAGGTAGTCGGCTACCAGCACCGGCAGGAAGCCGGTGGGCAGCACCGTCGCGACGAGGGGAATCAGCGGCAACGGCAGGAGCGTGGCGACCAGAAAGCGCGCGACCCCGATGTCGGAGCGTGGCCCGGCGGTAGCGGGCAACCGGCCGACGACCGGGCGCAGCAACGCGACGATCGCCGCGAGCAGCAGCAGGATCCAGATGCCGGAGCGGGCTATCGCAGCTTGCTCGTTCGCGCGCTGGAACCCCGCATCCAGCCAGTGTCTGGTTTCCTGCAGCGCCTGACGGCTGTACAGCACGCCGACGTGTTCCACGTTCGCCGCGACGGCGGCCCGTCTCGTGACGCCGTCGTGGCGAACGGTCCGGCCTTCCCGTGCGGCGGCATCGAGCTGGCGAACCGCGGCCAGGGCCGAGTCGCGCAGGCCGCTCTCCCACTCGCCGGACAGCAGGAGCAGTCGTGCCGGCTCGCTGGCAGTGATGGCGGGCGAGAACGGCGAGATCGCGATCACCGAGTCGATCGCCCGGCCGGCTTTGCGTTCCAGGTGCGCGGCCCGCACGATCACATCGGTCGCCATCGAATGTCCGAGCAGGGCGGTACCCGCATCGCCGCCCGCCAGCTCGCGTCCTGCGGCGAGTACGCGTCGTGCCTGCTCCACCAGCAGGGCGGTGGTGCCGTCCACGCGGGTGACGTCGCCGGACATCGGTACCGGATGGCGCCCGTGGCCGAGCAGGTCGTAGGCGAGCACACGGTATCCGGCATGCGCCAAAGTCAACGAGTAGGCCTGCATCAACTGGCGGGAACCGGCGAAGCCGTGCGCCACGACCACCAGCGGGCCATCGCTGCCGGGCACCCGATAGTGCGTCGTCGGTGTGCCCTCGACCCGGATGTCGTCGATCAGCAGGCCGGCGCGCAGGCGTTCGAGTTGCCAGACGCACAGCGCTATCACGAACACGGCCACGAGGCTACCCGCTCGCGTTGCAAATCGCTCAATGTGCTTTCGCTTGATGGCAATCACGCGAGTAGGGTGGTCATCCCGTCGAAAACTGGTGATTGTCCATGCATTCAACTGAACCGGGCGATCTCGCTCCGGATCCTGTCGTGTCCGATTACGAGATCGGACAGGACAACATCCGGCCCTTCGGTCTCGATATCCACAATCCGGTGTTTCTCGTCTCGGGCATCTCGGTGGTGGCGTTCGTCATCATCACGCTGATGTCCCAGGAAAGCGCCGGCGTGTTCTTCGGCGACCTGCGCAACTCCTTGACCGGTTCGCTGGACTGGTTCTTCCTGTCGACGGCCAACATCTTCGTGCTGGTCTGCATCGCCCTGGTCGTCACCCCCCTGGGGGGCGTCAGGCTGGGCGGGGACGATGCGCGTCCGGACTACGGCTACCTGGGCTGGTTCGCGATGCTGTTCGCGGCCGGCATGGGCATCGGCCTCATGTTCTTCGGCGTGTCCGAGCCGATGTCCCATTTCGACTCGTCGATGAGCGGTACCGTGCTGGAGGAGGGTGTGCGCACCGATTGGGCGCCGCTGGGCGGCGCGGCGGGGGACATGGCCGCCGCGCGCGATCTGGGCATGGCGGCGACCCTGTTCCACTGGGCAGTGCACCCGTGGGCGATCTATGCGGTGGTGGCGCTCTCGCTGGCCTTCTTCTCGTTCAACCGCGGCTTGCCGCTGACGCTGCGCTCGGCGTTCTATCCGCTGCTGGGCGAGCGGGTATGGGGTTGGCCGGGGCATGTGATCGACATCCTGGCGGTGTTCGCCACGCTGTTCGGTCTGGCCACCTCGCTCGGTTTCGGCACCGAGCAGGCGCTGGCCGGGCTGAACTACCTGTTCGGCTGGGGAACCGGCAATGTAGCCAAGGTGGTGATGATCGGCAGCATCACCGTGCTGGCGTTGATCTCGGTGATGCGCGGGCTGGATGGCGGTGTCAAGGTCTTGTCGGAGATCAACATCGCCCTGGCATTGCTGCTGATGGTGTTCGTGATCGTGGTCGGCCCGACCGCCGAAATCTTCTCCACGATCGGAGGCGGGGCGATCGCGTACGCAAAGGACGTCATTCCCCTGTCGATGCCGTTCGGTCGCGAGGACGCGAACTTCTCGCAGGGCTGGACCGCCTTCTACTGGGCGTGGTGGATGTCCTGGTCGCCGTTCGTGGGCATGTTCATCGCCCGCGTATCGCGGGGTCGTACCGTGCGCGAATTCGTGCTGTGCGTGATCCTCATTCCCACCGCCGTGTGCATCGTGTGGATGGGTGCCTTCGGCGGAACCGCCATCTCCCAGGTGGTGGCGAACGCCGCGGCTCCGGTCGGCGAGGCCGCGCTGGAGCTCAAGCTGTTCGCCATGCTGGCCCAGCTTCCGCTGGCCAGCATCACCTCGTTCATCGGCATCGTGCTGGTGCTGGTGTTCTTCGTCACCTCGTCGGACTCCGGCTCGCTGGTGATCGACACGATCACCGCCGGCGGCAAGGTCGATGCGCCGGTAGCGCAGCGCGTGTTCTGGTGCGTGTTCGAAGGACTGGTCGCCGCGACCCTGTTGCTGGTCGGTGGTGCGGAGGCGCTGAGCGCGCTGCAGGCGATGGCGGTGTCGATGGGGTTCCCGTTCGCCATCGTCTTGCTGATCATGTGCGTCGGGCTGCTGCTGGGATTGACCCGCGCCTACAAGCGCGGGGCGTCGGACAGCGACGAGCCGGTCAGCGACCCGCGCACCGTCTGAGCGACGCTCGGCGGTTTGAACAAATCGGGTAGCGGTAGCGGAAGGCATGTGACCTGCTGTGCAGGGCGGTCTCGTGTCCTCCCGCCGCTTCGATCGCATGAACGTCATCCTTTCGCGTGTACCGCCCCGGTTTCTCGACTCCGCCTTCGGCCGGATCGTCATGACATGCACGATGCTGGCGATCGGCAACGGATGCGGTAGCGGTGTCGCGCCGGAAGCAGCGCCGGAGAGCGGATCCGGTCCGGTGAGCGACCTCTTTCCCGATCTGCACGCCGAGCCCGCACCCCGACCGGAACTCAAGCCCGAACACGAGCCCGAACCCGAACCCGAACCCGAACCCGAACCCGAACCCGAACCCGAGCCCGAGCCCGAGCCCGAGCCCGTGGCGCCGATCGTCGAGGCGCCGTCGCGCGTCGGTGTCACGGTGGGCGACGACGTCGACGTGGACATCGTGGCCCGGTCGGCGGACGGCGCGGACATCGACCTGTTGCTGACCGATGCGCCGGACACGGCGCGCCTGGTCCGCGTCGCCGACGATCGCTGGTCGCTCGTCTGGTCACCGCACGAACGCGACGAGGGATCGCGCCTGATCACCGTCGAGGCCAGGCGTGCGAGCGCGCCCGGTGACGCTCGCGTGACGAGCATCGCGTTCGACGTGGCGCCGGCTCCCGACGCTCCGCGCAAGAGTCGGTTGGGCGGCTATCGGCTACGCGACCTGGCGGGCAGGCACGGGCTGCTGATCGGTATCGCGCCGCTGCAGCGCCGCGCCGTCGACTACGACACCATCCAGGAACGCGAGCTGTACCGAAGCCTGATGGCCGAGGAGTTCAACATCCTCACCCCGGAGAACTCCCAGAAGCTTCTGGAACTTCGCCCCTCGGCGACGGAGTGGGTCTGGCAGCCTACCGATCGTCTGCTCGCGTTCGCCGAGTCGAACGATCAGGTGCTGCACGGTCACGTGTTGCTGTGGCACGAACAGGTGCCCGATTGGGTGAGGGCGATGTCCAAGGCCGAGCGTGCCGATCTCATGGATCGGCACATCACCGAGACCATGGCACGCCACCGCGGCCGCGTCGCGATCTGGGACGTGGTGAACGAGCCGTTCGAGCTCGACGGCTCGCTGCGCCATACGCTGTGGTACCGCGCCCGGGGCGAGGACTACATCGCGGAGGCATTCCGGACCGCACGCGCCGCCGATCCCGAGGCCACGCTGATCCTGAACGAATACGGGATCGCCTGGCTGAACCGACGCTCCGACGCCCTCTATCGGCTCGTCAAGCGAGCAAGGCAGGACGGTGTACCGATCGACGGAATCGGTTTCCAGTTCCACCTGAACACCGCATACGACGACTTCGACGGCATACGTCGCAACTTCGCACGCTTTGCCGACCTGGGCGTGTCGATCTACGTGACGGAGCTGGACGTGATGACCGATTGGCGGAAGGACCACGACGAAGAGGCAAGGCGCCAGGCGGTCGTCTACGAGAACGCGCTGAGGATCTGTGTCGAGCAACCGGCCTGCAAGGGGTTCCAGACCTGGGGCTTGTCCGATCGCCATGCCTGGCGGGGTGTGGTGGATGGAATGCCGCTGGACGAGAATTTCCAGCCGAAGCCTGCCTGGCGCGCGATGCAGCGTGTGCTGGCGGAGACACCCGCGACGCCGCGCAGCGAGTGAACGGGCGGGACCGTTCGAGGCGGGCGCGCCGCGAGGTCGGAAAATTCGTACGCCGATGACAGCGCTTTCCCAGTGATCTTGCAGTGTCTTCCTATGGTCCGGCGGGTGCGCACCGGCGATACTGCGTACAGGTCGACGGAACGGCCTTGCAGCGGTTCGGCAGGAACGCCGTGAAGCGCAGGGAACACGACGGGAAAGGATGCCCGTCGTCGGCGCCCGCAGCCGTCAGGAGGACGTGCACCCCGACTCGCCTGGCGAGCCGGGGTGTTTCATGTCGGTTGCCTGCACCGTCCCGCCACGTTACGCGTGCCGCCATAACCTCGTGGGCCTGCAAGCATCGCGTGGGGCGGTCGATAGTTACAAGGACAAGACGCGCGCACCATCGCGCACGTCGGTTGACACGGGCTGCCACGAATCACGTGCCGATAGCGCGAACTCGACGGCCTGCGCAGGCCGAGGCGGGCACGGAGACGGCGACGGCGAGCATGCCGCGGCCTGACGAGCGACGGCGCCGCAGGGATCTTGTCGGTATCGCGTGCCTGCTCGCATTGCTCTCGCTGGCCGCCGCGCTGCCCGGGGTGCTGGCGCGGTTCGGTTCCTGGCACGCGCCGGCGACCGCGTTCGATGCCGTGCCGTTCGGTGCCTCGATGGCCGCCATCGCCATCATCGCGCTGATGGCCCTGCAGGCACATCGCCTCCAGTCACGGTGCCACCGGTTGGAAAGCGCCCGCGAGGCGGACGGTCACGCCGCCCTGCACGATCCGTTGACAGGGGCGGCTAACCGGCGTCAGTTCGAGCAGCGCCTGCATCGCTGCATCACCGAAGAGGCGCCGCGACACGCGTTGCTGATGATCGATCTCGATCGGTTCAAGCCGGTCAACGACCTGTACGGACACGCGGCCGGGGATGCCTTGCTGCGTGATATCGCCACCGGTCTGACACGGCTCGTCGGACCGGGGGATCTGGTGGCAAGGCTGGGCGGTGACGAATTCGCGCTGCTGCTGCACGGCTCGACCGGCGCTTCGGCCGAGCGAATCGCGCTGGCGGTACTGGAATTCGTGTCACGGTACCGGCTGAACTGGGAAGGGCAGCGGGTGAGTGTCGGTACCAGCATCGGCATGGTGGCGATCGATCGGGCCGGGCTGACGGCGAGCGATCTGCTGGCCGCGGCCGACGCCGGACTGTACGCGGCCAAGGAGGCCGGCCGTGGCGCAGCCTTCATCATCGATACGCCCGATGGATCGGTGCCTGCGGAGGGCGCCAGGCGCATCGATGCGGGTCGGCCCGAACCGGTCTCCAGCGCACGCAGTCACGAGCCGCAGGACGGGCGGCGCCAGGAACTGTACGCATCGCTCATGACCTGTCGCCCGACCGAGCGATCGGCCAGGCTCTCGCAGCGGCAGGGGTCCCGACGTCGGCGCGAGATCGGCCGGTGGATAGCCGTGGAACCCGTGACCATCGGCGATGAGGACTCACCGGGCATGTCGGTGCGCGAGCTTGTCGACGATGCCGCGGTACAAGCCGATGGCGGTGCCGATCTGGCGCGCTGGGTGCTCGGCATGACGCTCGACGCCGCGGCGCGCCTGACACCGATGGCGCTCGGACGGATCGGATTCGCGCTACCGATCTCGGCGCACGCGGTGGCGGCGGTACCCTCGCTGGGCGACGAGCTGTTGCGCGCGAACGCGTTGGCCACGCGACCGATCCGGCATCTCTCGTTCGTGCTGCACCATACCGGTGCGGTGCACGGCGATCCTGCGCTGAGCGACTTTCATCGACGTCTGCACGCCAGCGGCGTGCGTATCGGTATCGAGTTGCGAGTCGGCACGCTGGACGTGCTCGCACCGCTGAGCGACGTGCCGTACGACGAACTGCACCTGGGGCGCGAGCTGACTCGCGGGTTTCGTCCCGGCACCAGCGGGCACGCGGCGGTGAAGGCGCTGCTCGGCATCGCCGATCGGTTCGGTGCGTGCGTGGTCGCGACTGGTGTGGACACACCCGAATCGGCCGAGCACCTGATCGGGTCGGGCGTGGAACGGCTCTGCGGCCCGGTGACAGGACCGGCCGACACCCTGCACCGGGCGCTGCAGGGTCTGAAGAACGAGTTGTGATCGTTCGGCCCGGCTGGCAGGCTCGGCAGGGCGCCCGCTATCCAAGGCCTGCCGGCACGCCCTCCGCTTGCCGATCGATGCGCTCGATCGTCGCGGGCAGCAGCGACACGCCGCAGGGACGGGCGAAATGGAAGCCCTGGACACGAGTGCAACCCAGACCCAGGGACTTGTCGAGCTGGGTTGGCGTCTCCACGCCTTCGGCCACCGTCTCCAGTCCGAGGCTGCGCGCCAGCAACATGATGGTGTTGGCCATCGAATGTTCCGCCCGCTCCGCTTCCAGCCGCTCGATGAAGGCGCGATCGATCTTCAGCACGTCCAACGGCAGATCCTGCAGGTAGCTCAACGAGGAGTACCCGGTTCCGAAATCGTCCACCGCCACCCGAACCCCGGCCTGACGAAGCGCATCGAGCTTGCAGACCACGGAGGCGACATCGGTCATGATCATGCTCTCCGTCAGTTCCAGTTCCAGCAGGTCGGCCGGTACACCGTGCCGCGCCAGCAGGCTCAGCACGTGGGTGCCGAAGTCATCGCACAGGAACTGGGAGGCGGCCACGTTCACACCGATGCGAAGCGTGCGCCGCGGTGTGTCGCGCCACGCCGCCAGCTGTGCCACCGCCGCGCCGATGATCCAGGCGCCGAGCCGGTCGATGATGCCGATCTCCTCGGCCGTTTCGATGAATTCGACCGGTGTGATCAGGCCCCTGACCGGGTGGTTCCAGCGTAGCAGGGCCTCGACACCGGTCACGCGGCCGGCTCGGGCATCGATCTGCGGCTGATAGTGCAGCACGAACTGGTGCGTCTCGAGCGCCTCGCGCAGTTCGCTCTCCAGCTTCGCCCGTCGGCGTGCCGCCTCCCGCATGTCCCGGTGAAAGCAGACGATGCGGTTCTTGCCGCGCGACTTGGCCTGGTACATCGCATCGTCGGCGCTGCGCAGCAGCTCGTCGACGTCGTCACCGTCGCTCGGATACAGGCTGACCCCGACACTGGTACCGATTCGCACCGGTGGGTCCTTGATGTCGAAGGGGGTCGCCAGTGCACCCAGCAGCCGGGCGGCCATGCCCTGCGCCTGTTCACGGTTGACGATGTCATCGAGCACGACGGCGAATTCGTCTCCGCCGATCCGGGCGACCAGAGCATCATCGCCCACGCAGTTCGACAGGCGCTCGCCGACCAGGCGCAGCAACCGATCGCCCACACCGTGGCCCTGGGTGTCGTTGACGGACTTGAATCCGTCCAGGTCCATGAAGATCACCGCCACCTTCGTTCGCGAATCGGTGTGACGCGCAAGCCTGGCACCCACCTCGTGCTCGAAACGGCGACGGTTCGGCAGGTCGGTCAGGCTGTCGTGAAAGGCCTGGTGGTGCAATGCGCTCATGAGCTGATGGCCATGGACCGCACCGGAGACCTGGCCGACGATGCTGCGAAACAGGTTGATCTCGTTCTCGTCGAAGTTTCGCTTGGCGCGTGCTCGACTGACGTTCAAGGTGCCGACCATCCGCTTGCCGGAGTGGATCGGCATGCACAGCGTGCTGCCGATGTCCATGCGCCGGCGTGCCGCGTGCATCGAGGGCGATTCTCGGGGATCGTCCGTGTTGCGCTCGACGCAGGCGAAGGTGCGCCGCCGTTGGCACCAGGCATCGATCGAGCCGACGATGAGAGCGTCGGACAACGGCTCCGCCGGTACCACGTCATCTTCCACCCGCACCCAGCAGGCATCGGCCTTCAACGCGCCGGACGGGCCGATGCGGTGACTGCCGGTGCGATCGATGTCCATCGCGTCCACCAGCGTCTTGGTGATCGCGGCGAGCAGCGTGTCGACGCTGTCGGCCGAAGCCAGTTGACGGCCGATCTCGCTCAAGGCTCGGGTGCGCTTGAGCTCCGATCGCGATTGCTCGCTCGCCTGTGCACTGGCGATGGCGATGCCGGCAAGGCGTGCCAGGTTGTTGACCAGCCCGGTGGAGGCGCTGAAATCCACCCCGTCACCGGGGGCACCCAGGATGGCGACACCGATGACGGTGCCGTCGACCGCCAACGGCACCGCCAGCAGCTGCGTGCGCGGTGGCCAGAACCCGCGGGTCCTGGGATTGGTATCGCTGTCGGCAAGGTATCGAGGTTCACCGCTGGACCAGGCGAGGCCGGCGAACCCTGTTCCGGGTTCGCGCCGTTGACCCAGGTTCTGCCGGCAGTGCGAGCCTGCGCTCGCCACCACCTGGATGTATTCCCCGGTGTCGTTCACCAGCAGGATCAGCGCGTTGTGCGCAACGGTACGCTCGATCATTATCTCCGCGATGTGCTGCAGGAGGGGGGCCAGAGCCTGGTAGCTCATCAACCGTTCCATGAGTTCGTTGAGCACGTGCAACTGCTCCTCGGCGGTATCGATGCTGAGCTGCAGCGAGCGTTGCAGATCCTCAATCAGTGCGTCCTGATCGCACTGCACCAGGACCGCCACGATCTCGCCGCGTGCGTTGCGCAAGGCCGTGCGGCGTATCCGCGCGCTGATTGGCGACGTGCCACCGCACCCCGACAGGTCCGAACACGACTCGACCCGGCATTCGCCGGCGAAGACCCGGTCATCCAGCGCCCAGCTACCCGGCAGGCCGGTCGACGGATCGCCGTGCACCAGGGACGGTGCGACGCCGATCTGCAAGTCGTCCCGACCGATGATCCGGTCCATCTCCCGGCTGACCAGAGCGGCGAACCGGGCATTCACCAGCAGGTATCGGTGCGCGCGATCCTTGATCGCCACGGCGCAGGATTGCGCGTCGACGAACTGGCGAAGCAGATCGAGTGGCAGGGCGGCGTCAGTCACGACCGTTTTTATCGAGGTAGACCGTTTAGCGGGTTGGCGACGAACGACACGAATGCCATGATGTCGTTGCGTGGCAGGCGAATCGAGTAATCAGCCTCCGCTGATGGGGCCGCCGGGCTGATCAGAAGCCGCTCGGCGAGAAGCGCATCGTGCCGCCGATGATGTTCGATGTCGATTCAATCACATTTTAACCGGGAGCGTTCGCTACCGTGAAATCGGCAGGTCGGTGGCGGGAACCGGTACCCGACAAGGTACCGTGCAAGCCGTGTAACGTGCGATGCGCATGAGATCGACACTGATCACGGCGTTCGCAGGCCTCTTGCCCGTGGTGGTCCTCGTTCTGTTCGCCATCGCGCCGGCGCCGGTATCGATCCCGGTCGATCCGCCGGTCCTCGTGGCCATCGGCTCGCCGGACCACCCGGCACCGGTACCCGACCTGATTTCCTCGCTGAACGTCGAGTTGCAGATCGAGCGGGAGGCCATCCGTGAAGCCATCGACGCCTTCGTGCCACGCTCGCTCGGCGGACGCGAGGATGATCCGATCGCCGCAGCGTCGGACGATACACTCGTCTGGTCACTCGACATCGGTGCCGCCACGGTGGGCGCGCTGGGGGGGGCGCTGGCCTTTCGCATTCCGATCACGCGTGGCACGGTCACCGTGACCGGACGGGTGGGCGCACGCCGTGACCATCGTGGAGCGCTCGGATGGCTGCGAGGGTTCGCAGGTTTCGACATCGACGAGAGCGTGAGTTTCGACGGAGCGGTGTCGGGCACGCTGCGGCCTAACCTGACGGCGCACTGGACGCTCGATCCGGAACTGAAGACGAGCATCGCCCTGTCGCAGGCCGATGCGGTGCTGTTCGGCGGCATGCTGAAGATCAGCCTGCGCACCCTGATCAGCGATCGCATGGAGGCACGGGTTCGCGAGCAGGCCGAGCGTCTGCGACATCGATTGGCCGAGGATGTCCGGATCGTCGGGGCGGTTCGTCAGGTGTGGAACGCGCTGCATGCGGTGGTGCCGCTGTCCCGCGAGCCGTCGGCATGGCTGAGCTGGCAACCGCTTTCGCTGGTCGCCGGCAGGGCGGTCGTCACGGACGATCGATTGGCCATGACGTTCGGCACCACCGTTCGCGTGGCCATCGATGCGACCGGCACCGAACCGGTCCTTGCCAGGAGCCCGTTGCCCGCGCCCGTCGTTCCAGCGCCGGACGGCGCGATCGCGTTGCGCATCCCGGTGTCCATGCGCCTCGATGCGTTGCAGGGACTGTCACCCGCCACGCTCGGTCTGCCGCGATGGATCGAGCACGAACGCGGCACGATCTCGATCGAATCGATGGCCGTTCACGGCGTGGCCGACGAGCTCACGGTCGCGGTAGGCCTATCGGTGGCGCGCGAGCGGTCACCCGAGCTACGCACCACGCTCTACCTCACCGGTACGCCGGTGCTGGATCGCACGAGCAATCGCCTGCACCTGACGCACGCCCGCTACGATCCGAACACCCGCGCCGCATTGCCGGATGTTGCGGATTTCCTGCTCGAGCCTGCCATCCTGGAGCAGATCGAGCGTCGCGGCGTCTTCGCGATCCTGGAGAGCGAACAGGAACTGCTGGCACGCGCCCGTGCCGAACTGGCCCTGATCGAGGCCTCCATGCCCGGTTGGGCCGAAGCGCGATTGCTCATCGACAGCGGGCAGCTCAGCGACGTGGTGGCCGAGCAGGGCTGGCTGGTGGCCGTGCTTGAGGTGACGGGCCGCGCCAGCGTCCGGGTGACCGATCTGGCCGGGCTGCTCGGTCAGCGGCCGTAGAGTGCCGGGCGCTTCGTCGAGGCGTACGGTTATCCGGTCGATGTCGACTCGCCGCCCGTGGCCAACCTTCGCATGAATACCCTCTCACCCACGCTCGGCATCAACGAACGCATCCAGACCCTGCGTGCCGCCGGTCGACGGATCCACCATTTCGGTTTCGGCGAGGCACCGTTTCCGGCACCGCCGAGGCTGGCTGCGGCCCTGCGCGATCACGCCTCGGCCAAGGCCTATCTGCCGGTAGCCGGGCTGCCGGAACTGCGCGTCGCCGTGGCCGCGCATCAGGCACGCCTGACCGGCTGCGATCCGGAGCGATTCGACGTGCTGATCGGCCCGGGCAGCAAGCTGCTGCTGTTCGCGATCCAGCTGGCGATTCCGGGAGACCTGCTGCTGCCGGTTCCTTCCTGGGTCAGCTATTCGCCGCAAGCGGCGCTGCTGGGGCAACGCGTGCTACCGATCGAGACCTCGCTGTCGGACGAGGGCTACGGGTTGAGTGCCTGCGCCATCGACACGGCGATCACCGAGGCGCGAGCGCAAGGCCGCGACCCCACCAAGCTGCTGATCAACTTTCCGAACAATCCGACCGGGCTGACGATCGACGAGGCGAGCCTGCACGCCATCGCCGAGGTCTGTCGCACGCACGGCGTGACGTTGATCTCGGACGAGATCTACGGTCGGGTCAGCTACGATCAGGTCTACCGGTCGGCTGCGAGCGTCTACCCCGAAGGCACGCTGGTGACCAGCGGCCTGTCCAAGCACCTGTCGCTGGGCGGCTGGCGATTGGGTATCGCGATGGTTCCCCGGTCCATGAGCGAGCTGTTCAGCGCCTTGTCCTTCATCGCCAGCGAGACCTGGTCCTGCGTGGCCGCGCCGGTGCAGATTGCGGCGCTGGAGGCGTACGCGGGGCATGCGGACATCGAGCGCGTGGTGCGCGACATGACCGACATTCACGCCATCGTGAACGGTGATGTCGCGCAGCGGTTGCGTCGCGCCGGTGCGACCTGCCCGCAACCGCAGGGCGGCTTCTACAGCTGGCCGGACTTCGGGCCGGTGCTGGGCGATGCCTTCGACGGCTCGGATGCGCTGGCGAAGGCACTGCTGGACCAGGCCGGCATCGCCAGCCTGCCCGGTACCGCGTTCGGCGAACCGCCCGCGGCGCTGAAGCTGCGCCTGGCCTCCTGCGACTACGATGGCGAGCGGGCGCTGGCACGTCACCGGGACGGTGCCGGCGATATCCGGACGCTGGCGCCGACGATCACCGCCGGGCTCGATGGCTTCGATCGTTTCGTCGAGCGGCACCGCCGCGCCTGAACGACAGGGCGGTGCCGCACCGGGTGATCAGACCTTGCCGAGCGCCTGCTCCAGGTCGGCCTGCAGATCGTCGATGTGCTCTATGCCCAGGGACAGGCGCACCATTTCCGTCCTGACCCCGGCCCGCTCCAGCTCTTCCGCATTCAGCTGGCGGTGCGTGGTGGAGGCGGGGTGACAGGCCAGCGACTTGGCGTCGCCTATGTTGACCAGGCGGGTGAACAGCTGCAACGCATCCTGGAAGCGGGCGCCGGCCGCCAGGCCGTCGGCCGCCTCTGGACCGAAGCTGACGATGCCCGAGGCACGACCGTTCATGTATTTCTGCACCGGGGCGTGATCCCTGTGGCCGGGCAGGCCGGCGTAGTTCACCCAAGCCACCTTGGCGTGTTCGTCCAGGTAGCGGGCGACCCGCTCGGCGTTGTCGCAGGGACGGGTCGCAGGTACGGTCCATGCGCAGGGCCAGCGTCTCGACGCCCTGCAGGATCTGGAAGGCGTTCATCGGCGACAGGGCGGCGCCCATGCTGCGCAGCGGAACCACGCGTGCCCGGCCGGTGTAGGCGGCCGCACCCAGTGCCTCGGTGTAGACCACGCCGTGGTAGCTGGCGTCCGGCTCGTTCAATCGCTTGAACCGTGCCTTGTGCTCGGCCCACGGAAACTTGCCGCTGTCCACGATGGCGCCGCCGATGGTGGTGCCGTGTCCGCCGATGTATTTTGTCAGCGACTGCACCACGATGTCGGCACCGTGCTGCGTGTCGTCGAAGGCGTAGGCCACGGTCTGGTAGATCGGTACCGCGACCGCCTTGGTCTGCGGGTCGGGGGCGTAGCCGCCGTGCACGGCCAGGGTCTCGAATTTCGTTCGAGGAATGTCGGGTCGGGTCGGGAGGAGCGCATCCGGTGCGCGAATCGGTGCCGACGCGCAGGAGGCGCCGGCACCGATTGTCTCATCCCTTGCGCGTCACGCCTGGCGCGTCAAGCCGCGACCGGCTGGCCGGTGGGCAAGTGCTCGTCGTCGGCGTAGTCGCCGGCTGCCGGATCATCGAACACGGCCCGGTCCAGCTTGCCTTCGCTCTTGGCGACGATGGTCGACACGACGCCGTCACCGGAGACGTTGACCGCCGTACGCACCATGTCCAGCAGGCGGTCCACGCCGAGGATGAGGCCGATGCCTTCCAGCGGCAGCCCCACCTGGGCGAACACCATCGACAGCATGATCAAGCCGACGCCCGGCACGCCGGCGGTGCCGATCGAGGCCAGTACCGACATCAGGATGACGGTCAGGTAGCCACCGACGCCCAGCTCCACCCCGTAGATGTTCGCGATGAACACCGTCGCCACACCCTGCATGATGGCGGTGCCGTCCATGTTGATGGTGGCACCGAACGGTACCGTGAACGAGGCGACCGACTTGTCCACGCCCAGCCGCTGGGTGACCGTGCGCAGCGTCACCGGAATCGTGGCATTGGAGCTGGAGGTGCTGAACGCGAACACCTGCACGTTGCGCATCTTTCTCAGGAACGTGATCGGGCTCAGTCCGGAGAACAGCAGCAGCGTCCCCTGAAGCGTCACGAACAGGTGCAGCAGCAGCACACCGATGAGCACCGCGACGTAGCCCAGCAGCTGCACGAACAGGTCGAGACCGAGCTCGGCCATCGCCTTCGCCAGCAGGCAGAACACCGCGTACGGCGCCAGCGACATGATGATGCCGACCATCTTCATCATGACCTCGTTGGCAACCTCTATCGCGCCGACCACGCTGTCGGCGCGCTTGCCCACCATCAGCAGGCTGATGCCGACCAGGATGGCGAAGAAGATGATCGACAGCATCTCGCCCTGCGCCATCGCGTTGACCGGGTTGCTCGGAATGATGTTGGTCAGCACGTCGCCCAGCGGGGGCGCATCCGCCCCTTCGAACGAGGCGGCGGTGGTTGCCTGCATGCCCTTGCCGATGCCCAGCGCGCCGGCGATGGCCAGGGCGCTGGCGATGGCCACGGCGGTGGTCATCATGTAGAGCGCGAACGCCTTGGTGCCGATGCGGCCCAGCAGCCGGATATCACCGATGCCGCACACGCCGCTGATCAGCGAGAACAGCACCAGCGGCACGACCAGCATCTTCAGGGCGTTGACGAACATCTTGCCCACGATCGCGAAGAATCCGTCCACGACGTAGAACTGGAGCAGGGATCCTTCCCCACCGAGGCCGAGCACGTTGATGCCGAGCCCGACGATGATGCCGAGCGCCATGCCCAGCAGTACTTTCGTGGTAAGTGTCACGTTGCCTCCCGAGGTGTTTTGACAAGGGTGCGAGGCGGTCGCGACGGTGCGTCACGGCACTCCGCGGGCGCCAATATGCGCCGATTGCGCGACAATGTGAACATTACCATTCGATTGCCGCGTGCCGCACCGGAACGGTGCGGCACGCGGGCAGGGCGCACGTCGTCCGGCGTCGCCGATTCAGCGACGCACCGGCAGCACCTCGTGCAACGTGGTTTCCGCGCCTCCGCCGCGCGTCAGGTTGCCCGATACCGCGTGGATGCCATCGACCAGCAGGGCGGCCGCGCCACCGTGCCGACCGGTGACCATCGCATCCAGCGAACGCCAGCGCTCCGTGGTCACGTCATAGGCCTCGACCGTGGTCAGCGCCTTGGCGGTGCCGGGCGACTCGCCACCGATGACCACGATCTCGTCGCCCACGCCGACCACCATCGTGCCGGCCCGCGGCGTGGGAATCGACGAGGTCTGGCGCCATTGCCCGGACGCGAAGTCGTACACGTCGACGGCGGTCACGGTGTTGGCGAACACGTTCGGTTGCGTGCTGCGCCGTCCTCCCGCCGCGACCAGACGTCCGTTCGCGATCCCGATCGGCGCATGGTCACGCCGGTTGGGCGCATCCGGCAGTACCGTCCAGGTACCGCTGCTCGGATCGAACGCGTCGAACCAGGCGACCGCCCGACCATCGTGCCCGCGCTGGTTGCCGCCGAGCAGATAGATGCGACCGTCATGCACCGCGGCGCCGACCGAGCCGCGGCGTCTATCCGCGGGAATGTCGCGCTCCTTGGCCCAGACGTCCCGAAGCGGATCGTAGGTGTAGATGGCCGGCACGCTGGTCTCGCGCGGGTAGCCGCCGGTCATGGCGCCGATGACCCAGATCCTGTCGTCGAACACGACCGGCTGGAAGTGGTTCAGCTCGATCGGCGGCGTCGCTCCCACGCTCCACCGGTTCGTGACCGGGTCGTAGACGCTGACCGCCCGCTTGCCCCGGCCGCCGAGCACGTACAGGCGCCCCCGATACTCGACGCCGCTGCCTTCGTGGCGCGGCACGATCCGGCTGCCATCGCCGCTGTTGCGCGGGACCCAGTCGGCATCGGCTGATACGCTGCCCGCCGCTCCCCCCGAGGCGTTCCCGCCGTCGCCGTCGCCATCGTCGTCGATGGCGTCGCCTGCCGGCGCGCTCGCCCCGCCGCTCTCGTCCGGGTGGTCGATGGCGGCACCCGGTCCGATCAGCACCAGCCGGTCGAACGCGAACCCGTCCTCTCGCATCCACACGTTCAGCGTGTGCACGCCGGGCGCATCGACGACCACGCTTGCCGGGCCACCGGAGCGCCGGCTGCGGCTCCAGCTCCAGCGAGGCGGAAATCCGTCCATGGCGGACGCGCCGCCCAGCCGCCCGTCCAGACCGACGTGCACGCTGTCGTCACCGCCCTCGTTGCTCGCGTCGGCATCGCCGAAGCCGTGCACCCATACCTGCCAGGTGCCGGCGCGGTCGAAGGCGACCCGGTAGTCGAGGCGCGGCGAACCCGCGCTGTTCGCGCGTAGCTGGCCGACGTTCGGCAAGGCCGTCAGGACGCTGCCGTCGCGAACGCGCCAGTCATGCCCGCCCGCGGCTGCTCGGGCGCCATGATCGGTGGCCTCGACGCGCAGCACTCCGTCCCGCGAGGCGATCGGTCCCGCCTGCTCGCCCCCGCCCCCGGTGCCGCCCCCGGTGCCGCTTCCGTCGCCGTCATCGGTGTTGCCATCGGTGTCGTCAGCGGTGTCGTCATCGGTGTCGTCAGCGGGGCTGGTCCCCTCGTTCGAATCGACAGGCGCACCGTCACCCGTGGGCACGACGGTCGGGTCCTGCGTGAACAGCAGTCGATCGATCTCGAAGCCGTCCTCGCGCATCCACACGCTGATCTCGTGCGAACCGCCGGTGGGTACCTCGATGCGCGCATCGGAGCCGCCGCGCGTCGAGCGTGTCCAGGTCCACCGGTTCGCCGGGAACCCGGCGATGGCCGTGCCGGCGTCCAGGACACCGTTCACGCCGACGTGCACGCTATCGTTCTTGCCTTCGCCACCGCTGTCGGTATCGCCGAGGCCCCGCACCCACACGTACCAGGTACCCGGTGTCGGAAAGTCGACCCGGTAGACGAGTTCCGGCGAGAACTGGCGAGTGGCCCGCAAGGTACCGACATCGGGCAGAGCGCGCATCGATCCGCCTGCGCTCGCGCCGGACGGGCTGCCGCGCTGCCAGCGGTGCCCACCGGCCACGCTGGTGCGAATGGCCGATTCGGCCTCGATCATCAGCGGCAACCTACCGTCGCCGGAACTGATGTCGTCACCGTCACCGTTGCCGTTGCCGTTGCCGTTGCCGTTGCCGTTGCCGTTGCCGTTGCCGCCGCTGTCGTCGCCGCTGTCGTCGCCGCTGTCGTCGCCGTCGTCGCCGCCATTTCCGACATTGCCGTCGCCTTGGCCGTTGTCAGGGCTGTCGCCTTGGTCCCCGCTCTGGTCGTTGCCTTGATCACCCGTCTGATCACCGCCGCTGCTCGCGACGCCCGGCACCGTGCCGGCATCGACGACACGGATGTGGTCCCAGGTGGCGGTGAACGGCGCGGCCCCCACCGAGGTCGAGATCAACCCGACCGCCAGGCCCGATCGAGCGTTCAGCCACGCGCTCGGCAGGGCGGTGGGTGCGCCCACCGCGACCAGGGGGCCGTCGACGCTGTCGCTGCGCACCTGTCGGTAGGCCCTGACCAGTTCGGCCTGCGGGTCCACGTGCAGCAGCAGGTCGATCCACTCGCTGCCGTAGAGCGCCGCCGACGCCTGCTTCACGTGTTCGAAGCGGCCGTCGCGTTCGGCCGCGAACTGCACACCGCCCTGGGCCCCGAAGGTGTTGGCGACCAGCTTGATGTAGTTGTCCTGGTCGCCGGTGCCGATGTACAGCCCGAGCGATTGATGCGGCTTGCGACTTGCGCCTGCCAACGGCTCCGGCAGGCGTGTCCGCACGACGAACGGTGCGGTGTCCTGCGTCACGTCGATACCGAACTGCAAGCCGTAGGCCTGATCGTTTCGGTCATGGATCGGGTCGGTGGCGGGAACCGCGCCGATGCTCAGCACGCCCGCGGCGCCCCCGATGGTCAGGTTGTCCCGATCGTACGATGCGCGCCAGTCGGTGGTGCCGTTGCTCATCAGGCCGCTGAAGCCCGAGTCGAGCAGGAAGCCGTCGGCATCGCCGTCGTTCCAGCCGTAGTCCAGCGGGATGGGCGTGGCGCGACCGTCGGCCGCATCGAGCGGGAACGGATCGCTCGGGTCTTCCTGTCCATCACCATCGGCATCCTTCTCATCGCCCGGCGGAATGTCCTCCGGCGGCGAGACGTCATCCGTATCCGCCGGCTGGCCATCCACGATGCCGGGGTCGCCGACCCGCACGAAGTCCCAGGTGGCGCTGAAGGGCTCGGCGCCGAGCGAGGTCGAGATCAGACCGACGGCAAGGCCGGTCGAACCGTTCAGCCAGGCCGTCGGCAGCGATGTGGATGCGCCGATCGCGATCCACTCGGCGTCCTTGCCGCCATCGCGCGAACGGTGAAAGGCGCGCACCTGGCCCGCACGCGGGTCCACGCGCAGCAGCAGATCGACGAAGTCGGTGTCGTACACGATCGCCGGACCCTGATGCACCGGATCGAAGCTGCCGGCGCGCTCGGCAGCGAACTGCACGCCGCCGCGTGGCCCGGCGGTATTGACCACCAGCTTGATGTAGTTGTCCTGGTCTCCGGTGCCGATGAACAGTCCGAGCGACTGGTAGGGCTTGCGGCTGGCACCGGCCAGCGGTGCGACCACGCGGGTGTGCACCACGAACGGTTCGGTGTCCGGTGTCGCATCGATGCCGAACTGGAACGCGTAGGTCTGATCGTTGCGCGCGCCGATCGGGTCACCGTCAGGTACCCGATCGATGGTGAGCACACCGGCCGCTCCGCCGGTGGTCAGGTTGCCGACATCGAACTGGTCGCGCCAATCGCTGGCCCCGTCGTTCATCAGCCCGCTGAAGCCGAGGTTGAACAGGTAACCCGGTGCGTTGCTGTCGTTCTCCCAGGTGTAGTCCAGGGGCAGGGACGTACCGCGCCCGTTGCGCGGGTCGAGCGCGAACGGATCGATCCTGTCCTCCAGTCCGTCGTTGTCGTCGTCGGCATCGCTCAGGTCCGAGACACCGTCGCCGTCCGCATCGGTCGGTCGGTCCGCGCCGGAGCACGGGTCGGTACCGTTGGCGATCTCGTCGCCGTTGGAGAAGCCGTCCCCGTCATCGTCGGCCGAGGGTTGCGTGCCGCACGCCCCGGGGCTGCCGGGGCTGCCGGGGCCGCCCGGGCCATCGGCGTCGTCGGAACCGCCATCGTGCTGCAGGGGCTCGTCCGTGGTCGAACTGGCGTCGAAGTCTCCGGGCTCGAAGACGACGATCGATCGGGCCTGAAAATCGGCCACCCAGATGGTGCCGGGGAATCGCTGCCAATCGGCCTGGGCGGTGACGTCCAGCGGAATGCCACCCACGTTGGAGAACAACTTGGTGTTGCTGAGCACCGCGGTGCCCGCCTCGTTCAAGCGCAGCTGATAGAGCACGTTGTCGAACGCGACGGTCAGCAGGTCGCCCTGCATGGCGCCGCCGAAGTTGCTCGCGCGATACTCCACCAGGCCGTTGGCGGAGGTCCTGAACTCTGCCAGCGTCCCGTTCTTGCCGGTTCCTGCGTGCACGCATTCGATCGCATTGGACACGGCAACCGGCGAGGCGCCGTCGGCGTTGAAGTCGTTCGAGGCGTTGCCACGGGTCGGGTTGGCGTGCCCACCGTAGTAGCCGCGACCGGTGATGTGGTGCAGTCCGTCGAAGTGGGTGGCTCCGGGTTCGGAGCGGGCGTTGCTGCAGCTCGTGCCTCCCTTCGGGGTGCCGCCCCAGCCGGCATTGCCGCCGTTGTCCACGCTGTACATGCGACCTGCCTCGGTCACCACCAGGTCATAGGCATTCCGGAAGCCCGGTGCGTACACCTGCACGGGCCCGCCGGGAACCAGCATCGCCTGGTTCTTGCCGTTGTTGCCCCCGAACGGATCGTTCGCATCGTTCACGCCGCTGCGCGAATCATCGTTCAGCGTCGGCAGGTCGTGGGTCGTGTCGCCGATCGCACCCAGGTCGATTTCCAGGATCGCCGCGCTGAGCGCGAACTCGGGCAACCCGGCGAAGTTGTTCGACGGCGCTCCCAGGTTGGTATTGCCGCCCGCCGATACGTACAGCCGATTGGTGCCCTCGTCCAGCACCATGCCGTTGACGTGATGATTTTCTTCCGAACGCGGCAGTCCGCGCACCAGGTCCTGCTTCTTCCATGCCTGCCCCTGGCGCGTCAGGCGCGAGATGATGCTGGAATTGGTGTCCAGATCGGTGTCGGTGTGCGTGTGGCCGCCGCCGATGCGCGGATCGCTGGAACCGACGTAGATGACCGGCTCCTGTGCCGTGCCGGTCACCAGCAGGCCGGTGACCAGCCGGTTGGTGACGTTCGGTGCACGCCGGCCGTCATCGTCGTGGTTCGGGATGTCGCGCACCAGCGTGATCGTTTCGCTGGCGCTCACCTCGTAGTTGTTCGCCGCCCGACGTTCCACATCGTAGATCTTGATCAGGCCGAGCATGTCGGCCACGTACAGGCGCCCGTCCGGCCCGAACTGCAGGGAGGTCGGCCTGACGTTGCCGATGCCGGCCAGCAGGCTCTTGTTGAACGAGGGACGATTCACGCCGGGTGCTGCGCGTCGGCTGACCTCGGGCGCCTGACGACGCTGAAGCTGGCCGGTGGCCGTATCCGTCGCATCACCGATCAGCGTGAAGATCTCGACACCGGATTCGCCATCGTGCGAGACGTACAGCGGGGAGACGATCTCGCCGGTGCGTCCGGGCGCGAAGCGAATCGGCAGCACCAGCGATTCGCCGGGGTGCAGCTCGACCGGTCCGTCGAACTGCACCGAATAGTGCGGCGCGTCAGGCTCGGCCAGCCAGACGTTGAACACCGTGATCGTCCGCTCCGAACCGCCACCGTGAAACAGCAGCAGGCGTTCCTCGGCCTGGTTGCCGAGGCTCACCTGACCGAACTCCACGTCGCTGACCTTGCTGATCAGGCGTGGCGCGGCATCATCCGGCTTGGCGGCACCCAGCGAGAGTCCGCCGCGGCCTTCGGTGACCAGCCATCCCAGTGCCAGCACGGCCAGCAGCATCAAGCCGAGCAGGCAGGCGATCGTTCCCCGGCCGGCGCCAGGCGGCATCCCGCTCCTGCGTTTCGCGTCGCTCATCCTGATGGTCTGCCTGCGGTTGGAATGCCGTATCGCAGGTCAGGGATCGGACGCGTGCACGATTGCTTGACGTATCAGCCGGAAGGATTCGATGCCGTTCACGTTGCGCGGATCAATTGCGCGAGTTGGTTGCGCGAGTTGGTTGCGCGAGTTGGTTGCGGGGATAGCCTGCCTGCGCCTCGTGCCGGCTACGAGGTGCCCGCCAGCATCCGATCGAGCACGTTGGCCAGCAGTTGCGACACGTCGTTGTCGAAGTCGTTGCAAGGCAGGCTGCCGCAGAAGGTGATCGATCCGACCGAGAACACCGCCCCGCCCGCCGGCGTCTCGTACCAGGTCATGTCGGCGTGCAGCAGCTCGGCGGCCGGCCTGCCAGGCACCGTGGTCAGATGCGTGAGCATTTCCTCGGGTACCAGCACGAAGTCGTCGCCATGCTGCTCGGAGGCGGCCAGCACGACGGTGCCCTCGGGAGTGCCCAGCCGGTGATCGGCACGGTCCAGCTCGAACCCGGCCGCACCGCCGCCGCACAGGCCGGTCGTGCCGATGAGATCCGAATCGATGCCGGCGAACACCCAGTCCAGGGACGGATCGCGCGTGACGCGCCGATAGTGCGAGCCGTTCATGCGCCCCTGCGCCGAGAAGCCGATACCGACGAGAGCCTGCGGCGCTCGGCCGTTGCGCCGCCACAACCCTCCGTACGCACCGTCGAAGGCCTGCCAGTATTCGCCCGGTTCCGCCGCCCAGGCCCGGATGCCGTCCTCCGCTCGCCGGATCTCGATCGCCGCGGGGTCTTCGGCGTGCAGGGCGATGCGCCAGTAGAAGCCGTTGCCTCCCAGGTAGAGCAGGTTGCCACCGCCATCCCGGTAGCCGGTCAACGCGTCGAGCGTCTCGCGGGTGTGGTACTCCGGATGCGTGCCGGTGGTCACGGCCCGGTACGGAGTCAGGCAGGCGGCACCTTCCTCGTGCAGCTCGCGATCGGTGATGATGTCGTGCTCGATGCCCTTGGCGTGCAGCCAGGCGATCAAGTGGCTGTCCGCCTGGAAGTGGCGCAGACCGGATCCTTCGTGGCCGGGCTCGCTGAACGTGAGGTAGCCGGGGCGCAGGTTGAGCAGCGGGCGCCGGTGCGAGGCGTGACAGATGCCCGACCCGTCGGTGTGATCGTTGTAGGTCGACAGGCCGTAGCCGGGGTAGCGTGCCGGGTTGTAGGGCCAGGCGTTCCATTCGCGCACGCGCTCCTGCCAGTCCGGACGCCAGTCCGGGCGGGCATGATTGCCGTAGACCGCGTAGGTGAACGTCGACACCAGCACGCACAGCGAGGCGGTCGGCGCACCGCGCGGAGCGCACACCCAGAACGGGATGGCGTCCTCGTGCGCTCCCTGGCTCAGGCGCATCAGGTAGATCCCCGACGGTAGGCCGGACGGTACGTCGAACACCAGATCGTCGCTCCAGCCCGCATCGACCAGATCGTCATCATGGAAGTGGATCGCGCCGTAGTGTTCGGGCGCGTGCCGCCAGCAGGTCTCGCTGCCATCCCAGGCGGCGCCGGTCATCGCGCGTGCGGGCAGGTTGATCAGGTGGCCGTGCCGCCCGGCGGGGCCGACGTCCACGAGGCGGGTCGTGGGCGTTTCCTTCGAAAAATCCCAATGCAGCCGGAGCGTCAATGCGTCGCAGGACGTGCCGGCGCGGATCGACGGTGCCTCCAGCTTGCCGTTGAAGTGATCCGTCAGCTGCGTGCCCGAGCCGTCCTGGCGGGCCGCGACGCACAGCGTGCCGACCAGTGCGCCGGGTCGCCCATCCGTCGATGCGGTCGTCGATGCGTCCGTCGATGGGTCCGTCGATGGGTCCGGGTCGACGATGCCGCCGCCGTCCAGCGGTGTGGTGGTGCTGGCGTGAGCATCGACCCCGTCGGGCGACATCGTGCACAGCCTCAGTGCGCCGGGGGCGCCGTCGGCACCACGATCGAGCGTCAGGCGGATCCGTGCCCAGCGGTGCAACGGAACCGGCTCGGGCAACGTGGCGACCGCGTCGGCGTAGCGGCACGCCGGTCGGCCGGCCGGGTCGAGGTACAGGCGCAGCGGCCCCAGGCTCATCAGGCATTGCTCCGTGATGCATCGCAGGGTGGGGAAAGCGAGCAGCTCGAAGATCACCAGGGTTGTCGTATCGAGATCGAGCGGATGATCGCAAACGCCGGCGGAACCTGTATGAATCGGCTGGTGGCGCCCGGTGAAGCGGCGCGGTTCGAACCACTCGTCGCACGGCTGCTCGATCAGGCCCGGGCCGTCCGGATTCGGATCGGCACAGATCGATCGGTACAGACGGGCGCCGATCCGTTCGCCCGGAGAGGTGGTGCATATCCGGAAGCCGATCGGCTCGCCGCCGCGCACCGACAATCGGTCCGCGTAACCTGTCAAGGGCACCTGCTCGGCTTCTGGCACGTCTTTTTCCTCGCTCATCGACCGGATCGCCCGACGGTATCGCACCATGCGGGTCGGAACGGGGGATCGGTTTCAGGCTTGTAGGGCGGGTACGATCAAGGCTAACGTAGTGCGCGTTCGCCTAGTGCGCGTTCGCCGACGATCCCCGCTTCCACGAGGTTGATGACGCCATGGCCCTTCGTTCGCTTTCCGGCCCTTCCCTTGCCGATCGTTCCCCGGACGGCCGTTCCCGGATCGCGATGCTCGCCCGGATCGTCACGGCTGCCACGTTCCTGCTGTCGCTCGCCTCCACACCCTTGCTGGCGCAGCAGGCCGGTGGCACCCTGGTGCTGATCGCGCAGCCCGAGCCGCCCACGCTGGCCTCGTACCTGTCCACCTCGGGTCCCATCGGACTGGTGGCGCCGAAGATCTACAACGGCCTGCTCGACTACGATCTGGACCTGAACCCGATCGGCGAGCTGGCCAGGGACCACCAGATCAGCGACGACGGGCTGACGGTGACGTTCCAGCTGGAGGAGGGCGTGCTGTGGCACGACGGTGAACCGTTCACCTCCGAGGACGTGAGGTTCACGATCATGGAGGTGCTCAAGCAGTTTCACCCGCGCGGGCCGAGCTCGTTCCGCGAGGTCAGCTCGATCGATACGCCCGATCCGCTGACCGCGGTGTTCAACCTGGAGCGTCCCGCGCCGTACATGATCCGGGCGTTGTCCGCCTACGAGTCGCCGATGGTCCCGAAGCACCTGCTAGAGGGCAAGGACATCCGCGAGGCCGATCTGGCCAGCAACCCGGTCGGCACCGGGCCGTTCCGGTTCGTCGAGTGGAAGAAGGGCCAGTACATCCGGCTCGACAGGAACGAGGACTACTGGAAGGAGGGCTATCCGCTGCTCGATCGCATCGTGGCACGTGTCATTCCCGATGCCTCCACCCGCACCGCGGCCATGGAGAACGGTGAAGTGCACTACGGCGCCTTCGGCGCGATCCCCAACGTGGACGTGGTCAGGCTGCGCGAGGACGAGAGCATCGGCGTGACCACCGACGGCTACGCCATGATCAATCCGATGGCGCTGCTCGAATTCGACACCACCCGGCCGCCGTTCGACAGCGAGGCGGTGCGCCAGGCGGTGTCCCTGGTCGTCGACCGGCAGTTCCTGATCGACAACATCTGGTTCGGTTACGGCAAGCCTGCCACCAGCGCCCTTTCGTCGAACTATGAGCCGCTCGGGCTCTACGTGGCGACCGACAACTACCCGGCCACGCCGAACGTGGAGGCGGCCGTGGCGCTGCTGGACGAGGCCGGCCTGGCGGCGGATGCGGACGGGGTGCGGGCGAGCGCGGTGCTCGACCTGATTCCCTACGGGGAGGAATGGCGACGGGCCGGCGAATACATGAAGCAGGCGCTCGGGGATGTCGGCATCGAGCTGGAACTGCGCTACGAGGACGTGCCGACCTGGTTGAAGCGGGTGTACACCGACTACGATTTCGCGATCAACATGAACTACTTCTACCAGCTGCCGGATCCGGTGATCGGGGTGCACCGCCACTACAGCTCCGACCAGATTCGCCAGGGCACGCCGTTCGTGAACGCCTCGCGCTACAGCAATCCGGAGCTGGACGAGCTGCTGGTCGCCGGATCGATCACCGAGGACGAGCAGGAACGCGCCGGCATCTACGAACGGGTGCAGGGCATCCTGGCCGAGGACCTGCCGGTGGTGAACCTGTTCGAGATGCAGTTCCTGACGGTCTACAACGAGAAGCTGAAGGATCACACGGTCACCGCGACCGGACCCTACAGCTCGTTCGATCGCGCCTACCTGGAGGAGTGAGGGTCGTCACGTGAGCTTGCCGTTTCGATGAGCGCCGTTCTCGCATGACGCTGGCCGCGCGCCGGGTGCGCTACGTGTTGAAGCGTCTTCTGCAGGCGGTCCCGGTGGTGCTGGCCATCGTCGTGGTCAATTTCTTCCTGCTGCAGCTGGCCGAGGGAGACGCGGTCGATGTGCTGGCCGGCGAGGCCGGTTCCGCCACCCCCGAGTACATGGCCCAGCTGCGCGAGAAGTTCGGTCTGGACCAGCCGCTGGTGGTGCAGCTGGCCGTCTACGTGAAGAACATGCTGATGCTCGACCTGGGCTATTCGTTCCGGCACGACATGCCGGTGGCGCAGCTGGTCCTCGATCGACTGGTGCCGACCCTGCTGCTGATGGTGTGCACGATCCTGGTGGCGGTCGGCCTGGGGATCGTGCTCGGCCTGCTGGCAGCCTCCGGGCTGAACACCTGGCGCGACAACCTGATCTCGGTGTTCGCGCTGGTCTCGTACGCCACGCCGCTGTTCTGGGTCGGGTTGATGATGATCGTGGTGTTCTCGCTGAACCTCGGCTGGTTCCCGACCAGCGGCATGGAGAACGTCGCCATGTTCCACGAAGGCTGGGACCGGGTGAAGGACATCGCCCACCACCTGGTGATGCCGGTCATCACGCTGTCGCTGTTCTACCTGGCCCTGTACACGCGGCTGATGCGCGCCTCGATGCTGGAACAGGCCGGCATGGACTACGTGACCACCGCCCGGGCCAAGGGGCTGACCGAACGGCGCATCGTGTTCGTGCACATCCTGCGCAACGCGCTGCTGCCGGTGTTGACCATGGCCGGCGTGCAGATCGGTGCGCTGATCGGCGGTTCGGTCATCGTCGAATCGGTATTCGCCTGGCCAGGGCTGGGCATGCTGGCGTTCGAGGCGCTGTTCGCGCGCGACCTGAACCTGCTGCTCGGCATCTTCCTCTTGTCGGCGCTGCTGGTGGTGGCGATCAACCTGGTGATCGACCTGCTGTATTCGTTTCTCGATCCGCGCATCGAGGTCGGCTGAGCCGATGGACGACGCATGAGCTTCTGGCGACGCTTCGCGCGCAACCGCTCGGCCCTGCTCGGGCTGGCCATCCTGGCGGTGGTCATCCTGATCGCGCTGGGCGCCTCCCTGCTGTTTCCCGAAGACCCGTTCCGGCTGGTCGGCCGGCCGATGTCGGCGCCCGGCAGCAACGACTTCCTGCTCGGCAGCGACACGCTCGGGCGGGACGTGGCGGCCGGCATCGCGCACGGTGCGCGCGTCTCGCTGCTGATCGGGCTGCTGGCCACCACCGTCGCCGTGGCGCTGGGGGTGGTGCTCGGCGGCATCGCCGGCTACTTCGGAGGCTGGATCGACGACCTGGTGATGCGCGTGACCGAGATGTTCCAGACCATTCCCTCGTTCCTGTTCGCGATCCTGCTGGTGGCGATCATGAAGCCGTCCATCCAGAGCATCGTGATAGCTATCTCGGTGGTGTCCTGGCCGGCCGTGGCGCGGCTGGTGCGCGGTGAGTTCACCGCGCTGCGCAACCGCGAGTTCGTGCAGGCCTGTCACATCGTGGGCATGGGGGACCTGCGCATCATGCTGCGCGAGATCCTGCCGAACTGCCTGTCGCCGATCATCGTCACAGGCTCCCTGATGGTGGCCACGGCGATCCTGATCGAGAGCGGACTGTCGTTCCTGGGCCTGGGCGACCCGAACGTCATCAGCTGGGGCTTCCAGATCGGTGCCGGGCGCACCGTGCTGCGCTCGGCCTGGTGGGTGTGCACCTTTCCCGGCATCGCCATCCTGCTGACCGTGCTGGCGATCAACCTGGTGGGCGAAGGGTTGAACGATGCGCTGAACCCGCGGCTGCGCGAACGATGAGCGCACCGGTGCTGCAGATCGACGACCTGCACGTGCGCCTGCCGGACGGTGCCGAACGTGACTACGCGGTGGAGGCGGTCAGCTACGCGCTGTCGCCGAACGAGATCCTGTGCGTGGTGGGCGAATCGGGCAGCGGCAAGTCGCTGACCGCCCGGGCCATCATGGGCTTGCTGCCCGAGCCGCAGGTGCGCTACGAGAAGGGCGCCATCCGCTTCGGGGGCGAGGACCTGACCCGCGTGACGCCTGCCCGGATGCGGGCGGTGCGCGGCGGCGAGATCTCGATGATCTTCCAGGAGCCGATGACGGCGCTCAATCCGGTCATGCGCATCGGCCAGCAGATCGACGAGGTCATCCGCTTCCACGCGAAGTTGGCGCGCGGCAAGCGACGTGCGCGTGCGCTGGAGCTGGTGGAAGACGTGCAGCTGCCGGATCCGGAGCGCATGCTGCGCGCCTATCCGCACGAGCTGTCCGGCGGGCAGCGTCAGCGCGCGATGATCGCCATGGCGCTGGCGATGGAGCCGAAGGTGCTGATCGCCGACGAGCCCACCACCGCGCTGGACGTCACCACCCAGGCGCAGATCCTGTCGTTGATCGCGGCGCTGCAACAAAAGCACGACACCGGCGTGCTGTTCATCACGCACGATTTCGGCGTGGTGGCCGACATCGCCGATCGGGTGGCCGTCATGCAGCACGGGCGCATCGTGGAGATCGACACGGCCGATCGCGTGCTCAACGCACCGAGCCATCCGTACACCCGATCGCTGATCGCCGCGGTGCCCGGGCTGGTGCCGCGTGCGGCAAAGCCGGTTGCCCGGGACACGTTGCTGGAGGTGCGCAGCGTCAGCAAGACCTACGGTGGCGGGCGAGGGTTGTTCGGACGCGGCAGCGAGGGGGTCAGGGCGGTCGATGACGCCGACCTGGCGCTGAACGCGGGCGAGACGCTCGGCATCGTCGGCGAATCCGGGTCGGGCAAGTCCACGCTGGCGCGCTGCATCGTGCGTCTGATCGACACCGATGCAGGTCAGATCCGTTATCGGGGCGATGACATCGCCGCGTTGGGGCGTGCGCGGATGCGTCCGTACCGGGCGAAGCTGCAGATGGTGTTCCAGGACCCGTTCGCGTCGCTGAATCCGCGCAGTCGCGTGGGGCGCATCATCGCCGACGGTCCGATCGTGCTCGGTGAATCGCGCACTGTGGCCGAGGCGCGCGCGCGCGAGATGCTCGAACTGGTCGGGCTGGATGCGCGCGCCTACGACCGGTATCCGCACGAATTCTCGGGCGGCCAGCGGCAGCGTGTCGGTGTGGCGCGGGCGCTGGCGCTGCGCCCCGAGGTGCTGGTGGCCGACGAGCCGGTCTCGGCGCTCGACGTATCGGTGCAGGCCCAGGTGCTGGAACTGCTGGCGCGCATCCGTGACGAGCTGGCGCTGTCCATGGTGTTCATCACGCACGACCTGCGCGTGGCGGCCCAGGTGTGCGACCGGGTCGCGGTGATGCGGCTGGGGCGCATCGTCGAGCAGGGTCCCACGGCCGCGCTGTTCGAACGTGCCGAGCATCCCTACACGCGCGAACTGCTGGCGGCGGTGCCGGGCCGGCACTGGCGCGCACCGCTCGTGGCGCCGTTCGACGATCGAGGCGCGCGGAGCGCGTCGGGTGAATCGAACGGGTGAATCGAACAGGTAAGTCGATCGGGTGACACGAATGGCTGACGCGATCGGCTGACGCCGTTCCCGCTCGGCCGGGGCTCACCGATCGGACAGCGCATCGGCCACGCTGCCGGCCAGCGTCAGCACCCGGGCATCGGCACCGTGCGGTGCCAGCAACTGCAAGCCGCTCGGGCGCCTCGTGTCGCCGATCGGCAGCGATACCCCGCACTGGGCCAGCAGGTTGCCCGGCTGGGTGTTGCGCGACGACAGCAACGCGCGTGCATGGACCACCGGGTCGTCCAGCTCGGACAGCGCCATCGGCAGGAACGGACAGGTCGGGGTCAGCCACAGGTCCAGATCCAGGTCGTCGAACAGGGCGTCGCCCATCCGTATCAGCTCGCGCCGGCGAGCCTGCGCCTGCGCATGCTGCACGGCGCTGACCTGCAGTCCGGCCGCGGCACGCGCGCAGGTGACAGGGTCCATCGCCCGGCGGATCGATTCGAAGCGTTCGATGCCCAAGGTCGCGAGCAGCTGCGGGGCCACGATCGCCGGAAAGATCGTCTCCCGTTCCTGCACCTCGGGCATGTCGATGTCGATGCGCACCGCGCCTGCCTGCACCAGCCGTGAACAGGCGTCGTCGAAGTCGGCCGCGACCCGCTCGTCGAGTTCGTCCAGGAACAGCGAGCGGGGTACGCCGAAGCGCAGCCCGGACACCGATCGGCGGCTGGTCGGCACGCGCTCGCCGGTCACGATGCCGTGCAGCAGGATCGCGTCGGCCACGGTGCGGCACAGCGCACCGGGCGAATCCAGGGTCGGGGAGAGCGGGAACATGCCGTCGCCCGGCCAGCGCCCGACCGAGCTCTTGAATCCCGTGATGCCGGTGAAGCAGGCCGGTATGCGCACCGAGCCGCCGGTGTCGGTACCGAGCGCGAAGCCTGCCAGGCCGGCGGCCACCGCGACCGCCGAGCCGCTGGAGGAGCCGCCGGGAATTCGATGCGTCGTGCGATCGAGCGGATTCCACGGCGTGCCGCGTGCCGCGTTCACGCCGGTGGAGCCGAGCGCGAATTCCACCGTGCGGGTCTTGCCGATCACGATCGCGCCGGCCCGCCTGAGCCGTCGCACCAAAGTGCCTTCGGTGCCGCTGAGCGCCGCGGTATCGGCCAGCGAGCCATTGGTGGTGGGCAGCCCCTCGACCGCCATGATGTCCTTCACGCCGAACGGTACGCCCATCAACGCTCCCAGGTCGGTGCCCGCGGCTAGCAGGGCGTCGCAGGCGTCCGCCGCGGTGCGCGCGCGCTCGATGTCCAGGCACTCGAAGGCGTCCAGGTGCGGAGCGTCCTCGATACGCGCCACGCACTGCTCCAGCGTGTCGCGAAAGCGGTGCTCGCCGCGTCGCACCGTGTCGGCCCAGGCGGCGATCCCCCGGCTGAAGGGGTCGGAGATGGCCTCGCTGGTCTGCATCGGTCCTGTTCCCTGTCGCGCTCGTCGCTGTGCGAGGCGACGATAGCAGTTGCACGGGTCGGTCACTGGCCTGTCACTGGCCTGGCACCGATCCGTCGTCGCCCCGCCGCCGACCCGCCGCCGACCCGCCACGCCGGGGTGGCGGACCATCGAGGCATCGCCGGGTGGGGTAGGCTCGTGGTCCTCTGCCACCGAGCGAACCGTCCGCCAGGCGATGCCTGCGCGGCTCGGCACACCGCACCGAACCGGACCCGATCGACGATGAGCACAGCGGCCTTCATTCACGGCAAGCGCGACCTGCGCATCGGTGCGCACGAACCGTTGCCGCCGGGCAATGCCGAGACCCTGGTGGACATCGTCTCGGTCGGGGTGTGCGGCAGCGACCTGCATTACTACAAGGACGGTGGCATCGGCAGCGCGACGATCGGCGAACCGTTCGTGCCCGGTCACGAGTTTTCGGCACGGCTGAGCGAAGATGTCGAATCGCTCGCTCTGGCACGCGGTGCGCTGGTGGCGGTCGATCCGGCTCAGCCGTGCCATCGCTGCGAGTGGTGCGAGCGCGGGCACCCCAACCTGTGCCCCCGGGTGCGCTTTCTCGGCGCTCCGCCGTTCAACGGAGCGCTGACCCCGCAGCTGGCCGTGCCGCTGGCCAGCCTGATCCCGTTGCCCGAGGGCATGAGCGCCGATCAGGGCGCCATGCTGGAGCCCTTGGGGGTGTGCATCCATGCGCTGGAGCTGGCGCGGCCGAGCGTGCACGAGGCGGTCGCCGTGCTGGGCTGCGGCCCGATCGGGCTGGGCATCATCGACCTGCTGCGCCTGGCCGGCTGCCGCCGGATCGTCGCCATCGATCCGCAGGCGCACCGCACCGACCTGGCGCTGAAGCTGGGCGCGCACTTGGCCGGCGCGACGCCTGACGCGGTGCGCGAGTGCGATGACGGGCTCGGGTGCCCGCTGGTGATCGAGGCGACCAACGCGCCGGACGGGTTCCGCGATGCGATCCGGTGCAGCCGCATCGGTGCCCGCCTGGTGCTGGTCGGCATTCCGGACGGCGACGTGTACACCGGGCTGGCGGCCTCCGAGGCGCGCCGGCGCGGCCTGACCATCCGTTTCTCGCGACGCATGGGCAACGTGTACCCGCGTGCCATCGAGCTGGTCGCCGACGGCCGCGTCGATGTGGATGCGCTGATCAGCCACCGGTTCACGCTCGGCGGGACGCCCGAGGCGTTCGCCCTCCAGGCGGACGAGAGCGTCGGACTGATCAAGAGCATCGTCTATCCGGCCGGAACGGATACCGGCGCTCGTTGAGTCCCCGAGTGGACTTGCACGGCGCCTCGCCAAGCGGACGCGGCGTCGGTTAGGATCGGCCGACGCACCATGTCGGATCGACTCATGTCACGCACCGCTCGCCTCTCGACCGTCCTCGCTCTCTGCACGGCCGCCGCCGCACCGGCCTTCGCGTTCGATCAGGACAAGCTCGTCATCTGGATGGGCGCGAACCGCGGCGCCGCCCAGCTGGCCGAGGTGGGGCAGCGCTTCGAGGAGGAGCTGGGCATTGCCGTCGAGGTGCTCGAGGTGGAGCCCCTGGCCGAGAAGTTCCAGCAGGCGGCCAGCACCGGCGACGGTCCCGACATCGTGCTGTGGGCGCACGACCGGTTCGGCGAATGGGCCTCGGGCGGCCTGCTCGCTCCGGTGCAGCCGACCGCGGCCTTCCGGGACGGCGTGCTGGACACCGGCTTCCAGGCACTGGACTTCGATGGCAAGACCTGGGGTTTTCCGGTCGGGCTGGAGACCGCGACGCTGGTCTGGAACCGGGACCTGATCGAGGCGCCGCCCGCCACGTTCGAGGACATCGCCTCGATGGAACTGCCCGACGGGATCGCGCCCATCCTGTGGGACTACACCAACGCCTACTTCACCTTCGGGCTGATGATGGCGAACGGCGGCTACGCCTTCGAGAAGGTCGACGGCAGCTACGACGGCACGCGCACCGGGGTGAACAACGAGGGGGCGATCGCGGGTGCGCAGGCATTGGCGGGCCTGATCGAGAGCGGCGCCATGCCGACGGGGGTCGACTACGGCGTGATGGACAGCGCGATGAACAAGGGCGATGTGGCCATGGTCATCAACGGCCCCTGGGCGTGGGCGGCACTGGCCGCCTCGGGCATCGACTTCGCGGTGGCCCCGGTGCCGCCGGTGGACGGGGCGGCGGTGGTGCCGTTCGTGGGCGTGCTGTCGGCCGGCATCAACGCGGCCACGCCGAACGCCGACTTGGCGGTGGAGTTCCTGGAGAACTACGCGCTCACCGACGAGGGGCTGGCCACCTGGAACGCGAACAGCGTGCTCGGCGGGCTGGCCGACGTGTCGGCGGCCGCCGAGCAGGCGGACGAGAACGTGGCGGCGATGCTGGAGGTGGCGGCCGACGGAGTGCCGATGCCGTCGAACCCGGAGATGGGCGCCTTCTGGGCCGCCATGGAGCCGGCCCTGGCCAACATCACCACCGGCGCCCAGTCGCCCGAGGCGGCGCTGGACGACGCGGCGGCCCGGATCCTGGGCGACTGAGCGTCCTCCCGGTCGCTGCTCGCCGATGAACGCCGTACCGGCGAAGGCGAACGGGCCGGATGGCGCCACTCGCTCCGCCATCGGACGGTGGCTCGGCACCGCGCTGGCCTGCACGTTGCTGCTGGCCGCCGCGTTCCGACTCTACCTGCTGGCGGAACCGCTGTACGGGGCGCTGCTGCTGGCACTGGCCGCCGGTGTGGCCATCGTGTTCGGCCGCGAACGGTTCGTCGCCGCGCGGTTCGTGTTCCCGGCGGTCGCCGCGGTCCTGCTGTTCATCGCGTTTCCGGTCGCCTACACGATCTGGCTCGGCTTCACCAACTACGGCTCGTTCAACCTGCTGTCCAAGCAGCGCGCCACCGAGGTGCTGCTGTCGACGCAGAGCATCGATCAGGGATCGACGCGTGATTTCTCGCTGGTGCCCGACGGGGACGGCTACCGGGTGTTCTTCGCAGGCGATGCGGGGCAGTCGCCCCTGCTGTCCGATGCGCATCCGCTGGACGGCTCGGCGGCCTCGCTCGACAGCGCCGAGGTCGATGCCGCACCGGAGGAGCCGCTGGCGCGGCGCGAGGCGATCCGGCTGCGCGACGGGTTGCAGGCGATCTCGATCGCCACCCCCGACGGCGGCACGCTTCGCTACGCCAGCCTCCGGGCGTTCGCCGTCACCACGCCGGAGTTCACCCGTGATGATCAGGGCCGGCTGGTGTCGGCCGACGGGACGCGCATCCTGGTGGCCGACGACGATCGCGGCTTCTACGTCCAGCAGGACGGCACGCGGGTGGCCCCCGGCTGGCGGGTGCCGATCGGTCTGGACAATTTCGAGCGCATCTTCACCAGTGCCGGCATCCGCGAGCCGCTGTTCGGCATCTTCGTGTGGACCCTGGTGTTCGCGGCACTGTCGACCGGGCTGACCTTCGCGCTCGGGGTGACGCTGGCGACCCTGCTGCAATGGCCGCACCTGACGTTCAAGCGCACCTATCGCATCCTGCTGATCCTGCCGTACGCGGTGCCGAGCTTCATCTCCATCCTGGTGTTCCGCGGCCTGTTCAACCAGAACTTCGGCGAGATCAACCTGATCATCGAAGCGCTGTTCGGTGGCCGTCCGGACTGGTTCACCGACCCGGCGCTGGCGCGCACCATGGTGCTGATCGTCAACGTCTGGCTGGGGTATCCCTACATGATGCTGCTGGCGATGGGCTTTCTGCAATCGGTGCCCGGCGAGCACACCGAGGCGGCGACCCTGGACGGCGCCGGTCCGCTGACCCGTTTCCTGCGCATCACGCTGCCGCAGATCCTGCCGCCGTTCGTGCCGCTGCTGATCGCCACCTTCGCGTTCAACTTCAACAACATCGTGCTGATCCTGCTGCTCACGGGCGGCGGGCCCGACATTCCCGGCACGCGCATACCGGCAGGCTCCACCGACATCCTCGGCAGCTTCACCTACCGGCTCGCGTTCCAGGACTCGGGCCAGCAGTTCGGGCTGGCCGGCGCCATCACGCTGCTGATCTTCCTGGCGGTCGGCACGCTGGCCTGGCTGAACCTGGTCGCGCTGCGCCGGCGCACCGAGGTGGGCGCATGATCGTCGAGGATCCGCGCGCGCTGCGCCGCCGCAAATGGCTGGCACACGCGTTCCTGATCGTGTTCATCGCCGTGCTGATGTTCCCGTTCCTGATGATCGTGTCGATCAGTCTCAGGACCGGCAACTTCTCCACCGGCGCACTGATTCCGAGCGATCCGACGCTGGAGCACTGGTACCTGGCCTTCGGACTGGAGTACACGCGCACGGACGGCACGGTGGTGCCGCCGCGCTTTCCGGTGCTGGTGTGGATGTGGAACTCGATCAAGGTGGGCACCATCGCCGCCTGCGGGGTGCTGGTGCTGTCCACCGTCGCCGCCTACGCGTTCAGCCGCCTGCGCTTCGGTGGGCGGCTGGTGCTGCTGGATTCGCTGCTGCTGATCCAGATGTTCCCGACCACGCTGGCGCTGGTGGCGATCTACGCGATCTTCGATTCGCTGGGCAACGTGTCGCCGGCACTGGGCATCGATTCGCACTGGGCGCTGGTGCTGGTCTACCTGTCCGCGCTGACGCTGCACGTGTGGACGATCAAGGGCTACTTCGACAACCTGGACCCGGCGCTGGACGAGGCCGCGATCATCGACGGCGCGACCCCCTGGCAGCGTTTTCGCTACGTGCTGCTGCCGCTGGCCGTGCCCATCCTGGCGGTGGTGTTCGTGCTCGCCTTCATCGGCTTCGTGAACGACTACCCGATCGCCTCGATCCTGATCCGCTCCGAGGACAAGATGACGCTGGCGGTCGGATCGCGTTTGTACCTGAACGAGTTCCAGTACCTGTGGGGCGACTTCGCCGCCGCGGCCATCCTGTCCGGTCTGCCGATCACGGTGGTGTTCCTGATCGCGCAGCGCTACCTGGTGTCCGGGCTGGCGGATGGCGGGGTGAAGGGCTGAGCGGGGAGATCGGGGAGATCGGGGAGATCGGGAAGAACGACCGGTTGCTTCGCCCGGCTTCGCCGGAGCCGGCATTCGCGCCGGTCCGGGACACCCGAACCAGGCTTGCAAGACGACTGCCCGCCGGCCCCGTCTGATTTTGCAAAACGTGCTGCAGTTCTGCCTGAAGTGAATAAGGTCTGGCTGCACCTTTGCACATGGATTCGGCAGATGAGCAGTTTCGGCGCGTTCAACTGGGCTATCGTCCTGCTTTACCTGGTCGGCAACCTGGCCCTGGGATGGGTGATGAGTCGCCGGGTGCATACCTCGGCGGACTACTACCTCGGCGACCGCTCCAGTCCGTGGTGGGCCATCGGCATCTCGGTGGTGGCGACCTACGTCAGTGCGCTGTCGTTCCTGGGCGGGCCCGCCTGGGCATACGGGGACGGCATGGCGGCGCTCGCCATCCACGTCAACTATCCGCTGGTGATCTTCATCGTCATCGTGGTCTTCCTGCCGTTCTTCTACAACAGCGGTGTCGCCTCGATCTACGACTACCTGGAGCGCCGCTTCGGCAAGCCGTCACGCGTGGTGATGAGCCTTTTGTTCCTGCTGACGCAGAGCATTACCGCCGCCTCGATCCTCACCGCCACGGCGGTCGTGGTGACGTACGTGACCGGCATCGATCCGAAGAGCGCGATCGTGCTGATGACGGTCATCGTGCTCGTGTACACCCTGATGGGCGGCATGAACGCGGTCATCTGGACCGACGTGCTGCAGGGGGTGATCCTGTTCATCGGCGCCGGCATCATCCTGTACGCGCTGCTCGGCGACGTCAGCCCCCTGTCCGGTGCCTTCTCGACACTGGCCGAGAACGGCAAGCTGAATCCGATCAACACCGACCTGGACTTCACCGTCGCGCCGACGATCTGGGCCGGCGTGTTCGCGATGACGCTGTTTCACATCACCGTCTACGGGGCCAACCAGATGATGGTGCAGCGTGCGCTGGCCGCCAAGAACATCGGGGATGCGAAGAAGTCCTACCTGCTGATGGGGTTCGCCGCCTTCTTCATCTATTTCCTGTTCTTCTTCATCGGTGCCCTGCTGTTCGTGCATTTCGACGGCGAGCCGTTCGACCAGCCGAACGAGATCATCCTGATCTTCGCGCAGACGCTGGCCATTCCCGGGCTCATGGGCGTGCTGGCCGCCGCCGTGCTGTCGGCGTCCATGTCCAGCCTGTCGTCGGCGTTCAACTCGCTGGCGACGATCACCGTGACCGATTTCTACCAGCCGTACATCAAGTCGGACGCCAGCGAGACCTACTACCTGCGCCTGTCTCGCATCGTGACGGTGATCTGGGGCGTGCTGGTGATTCCGGCCGCGTTCGCGTTCGTGAACAGCAAGGGGTCCATCCTGGAGCAGCTGACCGCCGTGGGCTCCTATTTCGTCGGTGCCAAACTTGCCATGTTCGGTCTCGGTTTCTTCTCGCGCGATACCACCCAGCGAGGTCTGCTGATCGGGGTGGCCGCAGGCTTCGTCGGCATCTACGTGCTGAAGGTCGGCATCCCGTTCACCGACTGGACACCGCCGCCTATCGCCTGGCCCTGGTTCGTGGTGATCGGTGCCGGCGTGAACATCGTGGTGTCGCTGCTGGCCAGCCGATTGCTGGACGGCAAGCAGGCCGAGTGGCACGAGCAGACCGTCAAGGGACAGCTCCGCAAGTTCCGCGAGGAAAAGCTTGCCGAGCGGGACGGTGGCTGGTACGTCGTGCCCGGCAAGATCGAACCGGTGGTGTGGCTGCTGCCGGTGTTCTTCGTGCTCACCATCCTCTCGTTGATGGCCTTCGCGCGGTTGGGCTGAGCGATCCCGTCCGGGGCGCCCGCCCCGCCCCGGACGTCGGACTCGCCGCCCGGCTCGCCGGGACAGGCCAGGACAGGCCGGGGGCGGACGTGGGATGCTCGGCTCCTTTCTCGATCCATGAATCGACCATGATCCGCACGGCTTTCTCGTCTTGAACGTCCCGCCGACGCTGCTGGACGGTGGCATGGGACAGGAACTGGTACGGCGCGCTCGCGCCTTGTCGGGTCGCTCGCCGACCGCCCTGTGGTCGACCGAGGTGCTGGCCGACGCGCCGGAGCAGGTCACCGGATTGCACGCCGACTACCTGGCCGCGGGCGCCGACGTGATCACCATGGCGACCTATACCGCGACTCCGCAACGCCTGGCGCGTGACGGCCTGCCGGAACGCTTCGAGGCACTGCAGCGTACCGGCGCGCGGTGTGCCCGCGACGCGCGCGAACGCTCCGGGCGAACGAACGTGCGAATCGCCGCCTGCCTGCCGCCGCTGGTGGCCAGCTACCGGGCGGACGTGCAGCCCGAT
>ENA-ORXU01000037-ORXU01000037.1-marine-metagenome-genome-assembly--contig:-NODE-37-length-157940-cov-15.369498_pt1 | contig 157940 bp, 126 predicted proteins | sample MGYA00237869_ERZ511484 | MGnify/ENA metagenome assembly ERZ511484 | reverse complement strand
CAGGTCGAAGATCAGCAACCGATCCCGCACCCAGGGACCGACGCGCAATGCGCGACGCTCACTCCCGCGTTCGCCGGTGAGCTTCACGCGCTGCACGCCCTTGCCCATCACGCTCATGACCCGGTGCAGCTTCGCCGCCGCGGGGCTCGAGTTCGTTCGCGTGCCGGGGTAGCGTCCGGCGAGCAGCCGATGGAGCTTGATCACCGAGCCGTCGGCGAGCACGACGTCGGCGAACGGGGCGAGCAGTCCCGCCGCCTTCGAGGGCACGGCGCTCTGGCGCCGGATCAGTGCCTCGAGCACGCCGGACAGTAAAGCGTACGAGCTCGGGGGTGAAGCGGGCGTGGAAGCTCGAGGCGGCGAGCCGCGTGCCCGTCACTCTCTGGTAGACCCGCCGCAAGGAGGCCAGCGAGCGAGTGCGCCCGGCCCCGAAGCCGAAGGTGAGCGTCCAGAGCAGGGCCACCGGATCGAGCTTTCGACGACGACGGACCAGGGTGCTCTCGTGCGCCAGGCGCTCAAGCTCCTCGGGCGGCAACAGGGTGTTCAGACGGCGGCGGATTGAAATAGACTGCGGACGGGTCACGGCTTCCCTCGGTTCGGATCGGGTCTCGACAACCGCGATCAGAACAGAGGGCCGTGGCCCACTTCAAGTCCTTGTTCCTCCGTCAGATCCTCGTTAAGCGATCACGGATGCCCGACGCCACGGTGCTCGTCGCCGGCGAGGGACCGCCGGGTCCGCAGACCAACCTGAACGCCAACGTCTACCACCCGCCGTACCTCTACACCGGGGGCGGGCGCGAGGCGCTGCGTCCCGTGATCCTGAACGCCGGTCAGCTGAACTGCGGCCAACCGGTGCGGCTGAGCGTGCAACCGGGGCAGAACATCTCGCGGGTAGCGCTCGTCCGCGCCGGTTCGGTCACCCATTCCTTCGACCAGGGCCAGCGGTTCGGCAGCCTGCGCTTCGAGCAGAACGGCTCGACCGTGACGGCGAACCTGCCGAGGAACAAGTGCCTGAACCAGCCGGGGCTCTACATGCTGTTCGCCATCGACGACAACGGCGTGCCCTCCGAGGCGGTGCTGCGGATGCTGAGGCAGGTAGCGCTCGGCCGCGCGCCGTCGCGGGTCTCGACCGCGTCGGCGAGCTGTTCGCGGGCGTCGGGTATCGGCCGGGCGCGACGGGGCCGAGTCGTCACGGCACGCCGAACCTCTCGTCGCGCGACGACGACCCCGAGCGCGTCCGGCTGCACCCGCTCGGCCCGCGTGATCCCGACGGGACGCTTCGCCGGTCAGCCTGCACGTGCACGCCCGTCCGACTCGCCCGGGATCTCTATCCGGAGATACGCGTCGGCGAGCGGCGAGCCGGTCTCGGCGCGGAACGCGTCGTCGTCCGTGCAGTCACCGGTGTCGCCGGTCCTCAGGCCCTGAAGACGCGCTTCGCGACCCGTTAGCCGTGGACGACCTGACGGGCGATCCGTCGCGTGCTCGATGCCGCGATACACCGCCACGACGGCGCCTCTAGCTCAGGGACGGAAGCCCTTCACCGTTCTCGTGCCCGGCGAGGTTCACGGGCCGGTAATCTTTCCGGGGAAGGCCGGCCACCACCTTTTGTAGACTCCACGTCCACCTCATCGGTCCAGGACCGGACGACTCAATGAAGCGACACGACACGACGTCCCGCCTCGCGAACCGCTGGCTTCGGTCCGGCACCGCGTTCGCGGTCCTGACCGTCTTCGCCGGCTGTTCGAGCTCCGGCGGTGACGGCCCGGCGGCACCGGCCGACGACGGCGGCCTCGCCACGATGCCGGGCGACACGCTCGCCACGCCCGGCACGGCGCCCGGCGACGAGGACACGGGGGTCGATACCGGCGCGGGCACGGGTGTCGACACCGGTACCGGGACAGGCACCGGCGATGTCGGGCCGACCGCACCGCCCGTGATCGAGCCGCCGGGATCGGCGATCGCGCCCGACGCGGACACGCTGCTCACGTTCCTCGTCAACCCCGAGACCGGCGTCGGCGCCGAAGGAGATGTCGTCGTGCAGGACGGGCCCGGAAGCGACTCCTTCGACACCTTCGACGCGTGGCGCTGTCGCACGGACAGCGGCATCGTCGAGTACGTGTTCGAGCCGAGCGCCGCGGACGACCCGACCCAGACGACGCCCTCCAACAACGGCCTGCGCTACGACGAGACGAGCGATGCCTGGGCCCGCTTCAACATCGATGCCGTCGAGAACGACTCGTTGATGTTCAGTGTCGCCATCGGCGTGCGCGAGCAGGATCAGGCGAGCGTCGAGGGCGGAACGACGGGTGAGCTCACCACGGTGCGAACGGGTCCGGGCCGGGCCTGGAGCGGGTTCGATTCATTGGCGCAGTCGGCGCTGGCCTGCACCGAGTCCGAGGTCACGCGCGCGCAATTCCAGGCGCGCGCCGACACCGGAACGCCCGCGAAACGGTGAGACGGCTTCGCGCTGCCTCGCCGTTTCGCGGATCACGATCCACCGCCGGGGCCGAAAGGTCGATTCTCGTCGGCTTGCGGGGTGCGGCGTGCTATGCCTCAGCGCGTCAAGGTCATGCAGACGCGTTGCCGCGGCGGTAGCAGGCCGGCCCGGTAGCGGTCGACCTCGCCGGTCGTCTCGCGTCCGCCGGGGCCGGGGCCGTGGCGAGGGCGGGGTCAGGGTCGGTCTCGGGCACGTAGCCCACGCGAGAGTGCGGACACACCCGCACCCTGAGCGGTGTCCACGATGGGGATCGAGACCGAAGGGCTCCCCGCGGGCGAGCCAGGCCGCCCCGATGCCTGCGTCGTCGTACTCGTTCGAAGGGGGCGCCCGGCCTACTCCGGTACGCCTTCACTTTACATGCCCTTCAGGGCACGAACGCCTTGCCCTCGAGGCGGCCTGGCTCGCCGAGCCCGACAGTATCAGCGAGTTGGACCACTAGAACAGCACGCTCAACAGCATGGCGACGGTCGCGAGAAGACCGGCTGCCCAGATGAGACTGCGCCAGGGCACCCAGCCGAAGGCGTACGCGGGCACGTACAGCACCCGCGCGAGTAGATACAGCCAGGCGCAGCCGCTCGTGAACGCGCTCGATTGCCCGGAGAGCGTCACCACCAGCACCGCGATCGTGAACAGGATCAGGGCTTCGAAATGGTTGTTCATCGCGCGGATCAGGCGTGCCGTTCGACGGCTGACCTGCTCCACCATGGGTCCGCCGAGCCGATCGGCATCGCGCGGCGACAGTGTCTTGCCCGTGCCGAGTTCGAGATTCGCCGGCACCGCCATGAGAACGAACTGCACGACCTGGAGCAGGGCGGCGAGCGTGAGGACGGTCAGTTCCGGCGTCATGGGGTCGTTCTCGTGAAGTCCGGGACGAGGATAGCGCGTCGGCCGCCACCGGGTATCGCCTGCGCTCGACGAGCGCGGGTCGCGAGACTCGTCGTAGACTGACGGTCGCCACGCGGTCACCTCCTGCACGCGTGCCTGTTTTCACAAGACTGCCACCGAGAACCCGCCGATGAGAACACTTCTGCATGCGTGCGCGATGCTCGCCACCCTTGCCGCGGCACTGCCCGTCCTCGCCGCCGACGATTACCCGAGCAAGCCGGTCGAGTTCATCGTCCCGTGGTCGCCCGGCGGCGGCAGTGACACGCTGATGCGCATCGTCTCGAACAATGTCGAGCCCTTCCTCGGCGAGCCGATGCCGGTGATCAACATGCCCGGTGTGGGCGGCACGGTCGGGCTCAAGGAAGCGGCATCGCGCGCCGCCGACGGCTATACCGTCAGCCAGGTCCACGAAGGACTGCTGACCGCGGGCGCCACCGGTGTGACCGACCTGAAGTGGGACGATTTCGATTTGATCGCGCTGATGACCGCCTCGCCGCAGTTGATCGCGGTCAACGCCGAACGGCCCTACGACACGTTCGAGGCGTTCATCGCCTACGCCAAGGAGAACCCGGGCGCCATCCGCTTCGGGGTGACGCTCGGCGGCGTCCCGCACCTGCACGCGGCGATGATCGAGGACGCGTTCGGGGTGGAGTTCGCCTATGTCGGCTACGAGGGCACGGGCGAGCGCATCCGTGCGCTGGTCGGTGGCAACCTCGACGCGGCCATCAGCGACATCCCTTCCGGCGGGCAGTTCGTCGAGGCGGGGGACCTGCGCTTTCTCGCCACCGGCGCCGCCGAACGTCTGGACGAGGCACCGGACGTGCCGACGCTGAAGGAGCTCGGTGCGGAGCTGGAGCTGCTGGTCACGCGTGGTCTGGTGATGCCGAAGGACTCGCCGCAGGGCGTGAAGGACACGCTGGAGAAGGCGCTGGCCGAGATGGCGGGGGACGAGGGCTTCGTCACCCAGATCGGCAATGCCGGCGCGAGTGTGGATTTTCGCGGGCAGGCGGACTACGCGAACTACCTCGGCGAACTGGCCGTGACGATCGACCGTCTGGCCGAGCGCATGGCGCCCTGAGCGGATCGCGACGAGCGCCTGGCGTGCGCCGCCAGGTGCCGCGCGCGGGACATCTCCGCCGGCTACCGTGCCGGCGATGAGCGTCCCTGCCGCCGAGTCCGCCCGGGAGACGCACCGCGTCGGCACCGAGCTCGCTCGGCTGGTGGCAAGCGTCGCGATCGGTCTCGCCGCGGCGTTCCTGTTCGTGGATGCCGGCTCACTGCCCGATTCGCGTTGGGAACCGCTCGGCGCGGGTTCCTTCCCGCGGCTGGTGTTCGCGCTGCTGGTGCTGCTGGCGGTGCTCGACGCCACATCGATCGTGCGGCGTCTGCGTGCCGGGCCGCCGCTCGATCGTGGCGCGCTGGCCGCGCTGCCGCGCCGCTGGATCGTCGAGCGGCATTTGGTGATCGCGATCTTCGTCGCGTTCGGCGTCTACCTCGCGCTGGTCGGGCGACTCGGCTTCTCCGTGGCCACGCTCGGCTTCATGCTGGTCGCGGGACTGTCGCTCGCGCCCCGCACACCGCGTGCATGGTTCGTCGTCGTGACCCTGGCGCTCGCGTTCTCGTTCGGTCTGAACGCCTTGTTCGCGAACGTGTTCGACGTGTTTCTCCCGCGTGCGCGCGGCTGAGGCCGGACGATGATCGAGGCCTTTCTGTCCGGTGCGTCCGAAGTGTTGCAACCGCTGACGTTGCTGCTGATGCTCGGTGGCTCGATCGCGGGCATCGTCGCCGCCGCCATTCCCGGGTTCACGGTGACGATGGCGATCGTGCTGACCCTGCCGCTGACCTTCTCGATGCCGCCGCTGCAGGGGCTCGCCGTGATGTTGTCGGTCTACGTCGGCGGCTACACCGGCGGACTCGTCTCGGCCGCCTTGCTCGGCATACCCGGCACGCCGTCGTCGGTCGCGACGACCTTCGACGCGTTCCCGATGGCCCGTGGCGGCGAGCCCGGGCGGGCCTTGTCGATCGGCATCTGGGCCTCGTTCTTCGGCACGCTGCTGTCGACCGCCGTGCTGCTGATCGCGGCTCCGCCGCTGGCGCTGATCGCGGTCAGGCTCGGACCGTGGGAGTACTTCGCGCTGATCGTGTTCGCGCTGACGATCGTCGCGAGCCTGGTCGGTGCGTCGCTGTTGCGCGGATTGATCGCCGGCGCGCTCGGGCTCGCGCTGGCGACCGTCGGGCCGGATCCGATGATGGGCCGCCCGCGCTTCGACTTCGGTATCGACGCGCTGGCACCGGGCCTGCCGTTCCTGGTGGTGCTGATCGGTGTCTTCGCGATCTCTCAGCTGGTCTCCGAGGTCGAGGATGCGCGCGCGGTGCGCAAGGGTGTCGCGCTCGCCACCGAGGACATCCGCTTCGAGACCTGGAAGGTGATGCGCGAGGTGCTGTCGCGCCCGCTCAACCTGCTGCGCTCCTCGACCGTGGGTGTGCTCGTCGGTGCGTTGCCCGGCGCCGGCGGCTCGATCGCGAACCTCCTCGCCTACGACCAGGCCAAGCGCGCGTCGAGCACGCCGGAGGCGTTCGGCACCGGCGTTCCCGACGGCATCGTCGCCTCCGAGGCCGGCAACTCGGCCACCGCGGGCGGCGGTCTGATTCCCTTGATCGCGCTCGGCATTCCCGGCTCGGCGGTCGATGCGATCCTGATGGCCTCGCTGATGGTGCACGGCATTCAGGTCGGTCCGCGACTGATCATGGAGCAGCCGGAGCTGGTCTACGGCATGTTCGTCTCGATGGTTGTCGCCAGCGTGCTGATGCTCGCGGTCTGCCTGTCCTCGATGCGAGTGTTCCTCAAGGTCACCGAGATTCCCAAGTGGGCGATCGTGCCGGCGGTGATGGTCTGCTGCACGGTCGGTTCCTTCGCGCTGAACAATCGCCTGTCGGATCTCTACGTGCTCGGCTTCGTCGGGCTTGCAGGCTACGTGCTCAAGAGTCTCGACTACCCGCTCGCTCCGTTGGTGCTCGGCGTCATCCTCGGCCCGATCGCCGAGACCAACCTGCGGCGCTCGCTGATGACCGACCCGGACTGGTCGGCCTTCCTGACCCGCCCGGTCAGCGCGCTGTTCCTGGTCGCCGCGGTCGTCTCCGTCGTCTACAGCGTCGTGCGCCACCGACGGGCCGTCGCCGCGCGTGCCGGGCCTCGTCGCGAACCCGGCTGAGCGACCGCGAGCGGCCGTCTGCCTCACCGATCCGGACCATGGCGACGAAACCATCGAGCGGCTTCGTGCACGAGATCCCCCGATGGATGTGGCCGCGTTCGATTCCCGGTGCGGCTCGATCGGACTCGAGCATGCGCCCCCCGTTCCGGATGACGGCACGTCCGCTCGTGGGCCCGAGGGCCGTGACCTGGCGGTCTCGAGCACTCGGGAAAGTCGCTGTATCATCGCAGTGGAACCGCGTGAGAGTACCGCCGTCGAGGTACCGATGCCGTCCGGGGTCGCGGGTATGGGGGTGAACCCTGACTGGCGAATTCCGCCTGCCCCGAGGGAAAGGCCTCGACCGCTCTCACCTTCACGTACCGGACCGGTGGCAGGTGGTGAGAGCGCGGCGCTACGGGCCGCAGAACCTGCCGTGAACACGTACCAAGGTGCCGGGGCGCACAGAGCTGAACGCTCGAGCGGTACCGAAGGCTCTTCGAGCGTCCTCTCGTCTTCCGGACATGGCCGCCGCTCGTCACGGACGAGCTCGCGTGCCGCACGCGGACGCTACCTGCGGTGACGGCACGGTGAAAATATCGATCGTCGGTTCAGCTGGCGGGATCGCCGAGCAACCGCATCAGCGCCGGCACGTTCTCCTCGCCGTGGCCGTCGGCGACGACGCCCTCGAGGAGACGCCGCGCCTCCGCCGGCAGCGTCGCGTGCGTGCCGAGCGCCGCGTTCATGTCGTCGAAGTAGCCGACGTCCTTCGCGCCGTTGGCGAGCGAGAAGGCGAGCTTCGACTCGTTCCCCTCGAGCGCGGCGGCGAACATCCAGTCGAAGAAGTCGCTCCGGTTGGGGCCGGCGGCCATGACCCCGTGCAGACGCCCGAGGTCGACGTCGCCCGCCCGTGCGACCTCGACGATCTGCGCGGCCAGGCACGCGACGCCGAGCGAGTAGGCGTTGTTCATCAACTTCAGCCGGTGGCCGACGCCGAGCGCACCGACGTGAAAGAGGTTCTCGCTCATCGTTTCGAGCAGTGGCCGCGCGCGCTCGAAATCCGTCTCGGCGCCGCCGGCCATCATGTTCAGCGTGCCGCTCTCGGCCGCCGCCGCCGAGCGCCCGAGCGGGACGTCGAGCATCGCGCAGCCGCGCTCGGCGAGCCTCTCGCCGAGCGCGACGGTCGACTCGGGGCGCGAGGTGCCGCAGTCGATCAGCAGGAAGCGCGCGTCGGGCGCGGCGAGCAGGCCGTCCGGACCGTCGACGATGCCCTCGACCGCCTCGGACGTCGTCACGCAGAGGATGACGATGTCCGAGCGCTCGGCGAGCTCGCGCGCCGTCCCCACCTCCTCGGCCCCCAGCCCCGTGAGCCGCTCGAGCGGCTCGCGCCGTCGGTGCCCGAGAACGGTCAGCGGGTAGCCCGCCTTCGCGACGTTCGCCGCCATGCCGACGCCCATGGCGCCGAGCCCGACGAAGCCGACGCGCTCGCGCTCCGCTTCGCCGGACGTTCCCGATGCGTTCATCGAAGTCGCTCCGTGGAGACCCCGCCGCTCGGGACGGGGAGAAAAGGGAACATGCTCGAACGGCATGCCTCTGCATTCTCCCAAATATTTCGACGGCAGGGGACGTACGCGCGGCGGCACCCGCTGCCACCCGTCACCGACGCCGTCGGATCGCCGCGAATGGCCGCGAATGGCCGCGAATGGCCGGCGACGGCGTTCCGGCGTATGTTGGCATCGCAGCCGGGTGCAGGCTACGGGAGCGCGTCATGCAGGGAGTCCTCGACGAGGGTGTGGCGAGCGGCAGCGTGCCGTTCGCGGTGGCCATGAGCGGTGGCGCGGCCGGCACGCGCTGATCGGGTGCGGCGGGCGACACGTCCCGGGGATCGCGGCGACGCCGGACACGGTGTTCCGGATCTTCTCGATGACCAAGGCGGTCGGCTCGACCGCCGCGATGCAGCCGATCGATCGCGGCAAGCTGTCGTTCGACACGCCGGTCGTCGAGATCCTGCCCGCCTTCGCCGAGCTGCAGGTGCTCGAGGGCTTCGACGGCGACGAACCGATAGTGCGAGCGCCGAAGCGGGCCGCGACGGTGCGCCATCTCGCCACCCACACCTCCGGGCTCGTCCACGAGTTCTGGAGCGATGTCGTCGCGCGCTGGTTCGAGCTGAACGGGCGGGCGCCGATCCTGTCGGGGTCGCGCCGAGCATCTCGACCACTTCGCGCGAACGCCGGTGGCGGCAGGCGCTCTCTTCCTTCTGACCGGGAAAGTCGGACGAGATGATGTTGACGGTGAGCCGCCCCTCCGGCATGTGGTCGAGCGTGGCGAGCGTTCGCGCCAGCATGATCGGCTGCATTTCGCCGCAGCGCACCGCGGCGAGCATGTCGATGTCGTCGGCGATCTGCGGGGCGGCGACGAAGCTCAGGGTATCCTGCCCCACCTGGCAGGACGAGGGGCAGAGGATGTCGCGAGAGCCGAGCCGATCGGCCAGGTCGATCACCTTCGAGGTGTGCTCCCGGCTGCTGCGGCAGTCGCCATCGGGCACGCCGAGGTAACGGTAGTCGTCCGAGCACGGCGGAGCGAACCGGGATACCTCGGACGCTTCCGGCTCCTCGGACCTTGCCGGGACCAGCGACACGACCGGTGCTCGCGCCTCGTTCTCGCAATCGATGTATCAATGGTGAAAAGATATGCCGGCGTCGCGATCGAGAAGGGACATGCGACCCTTCGTGCCCTTCCCTGAAGGACTCTCCACCGGTTCGTTGCCGCTGCACGTCCAGCTCGGCGAGCTGGACGGCAGCTGCGCCGAGTCGATCGACAAGGCCGACGTCACCGAGTCGCCGTACCTGTTCTACCGGGACGAGCTCGGGTTCCGGATCACGCGCGCCGAGGATCGGGTGGGCGTGGCGAGACTGCCCGACCGGGTACCGTCCGACATGGTGGCCGGGGAGACCACGCACCGGGGCTGCGTGGAACGGTTGTCGCGCGACAACGAGGGGCGCACGGCGGAGTACTCGCGGACCTGGTTCGATCCGGTGAACGTCCGGTTCGTGGCCCGCTGACATGATCGCCGCGCAGATGAAGGGCATGAGAAGGATTCGCTACGCGCTCGTCGGGACCGGCATGATGGGCCAGGAGCACATCCGCAACCTGGCGCTGTTGCGCGCAAGCGGGGAGGTCGATGCCGAGGTGGTGGCGGTCGTCGACCCGAACGACGAGATGCGCGACGCGGCACTCGCGCTGGCCGGGGGGTTGGGCAATGCCCGGGTCCGGGCGCACACCCATCACCGCGCATTGCGAGTCGGGGACTGCGACGCGATCGTGTTGGCCAGCCCGAACCACACCCACCGGCAACTGCTCGAAGAGCTGTTGCCGCTCGGCACGGCGGTACTGGCGGAAAAGCCCCTGTGCTCGACGCTTGCCGACTGCGAGGCGCTGCTGCCGTTGATCGAGCGGCACTCCGAACCGTTCTGGGTAGCGATGGAATACCGCTACATGCCGCCCACCGCCCGCTTCCTGGAACGCCTTCGCAGCGGCGCGGCGGGCCGGCTGCGCATGCTCTCCGTTCGCGAGCACCGTTACCCCTTCCTCGACAAGGTGGGTGGCTGGAACCGCTTCAGTGCCACCTCCGGCGGCACGCTGATCGAGAAATGCTGTCACCACTTCGATCTCATGCGGCTGATCACCGGCTGCGAGCCGGTACGCGTGTTCGCCAGCGGCGCCCAGGACGTCAACCACCTGGACGAACGCCTGGAACGGGGCGTGCCGGACATCCTGGACAACGTCATGGCGATCGTCGACTTCGAGAACGGCGTGCGCTGCGCGCTGGAGCTGTGCATGTTCTGCGAGGGTTCCGATCCGCAGGAGCAACTCACGGCGATCGGTGACCTGGCCAAGCTCGACGCCTTCGTCCCGGGCCCCGATCGATTCCGGCCGGATGCCGGGGAACGTCACGGTGCGGTACTGCTCAGCCCGCGCTCCCGACGTGCGCCCGAACGCCACATCGTGACGATCGATGAACGTCTCGCGGCAGCCGGCGATCACCACGGATCCACCTACTATCAACATCAACGCTTCGCTCGCGCGATACTCGACGGCGCTCCGGTCGAGGTCACGGCGGCCGATGGCGCAGCAGCGGTCCGCATGGGAGCGGCGGCGCAGGAGTCGATCCGTACCGGATTGCCCGTGGCGCTGTCCGTCTGAACGCCCGATCGTGGCACCGGTGTCACCTGGACGCCTCGGCGAATGCCTCGTCCGGTCGGGTCTCGCGTCCAGCCACGGCGTTCCGGCCGGGCGGCATCGATCCGTTCGCGCCCGAAGTTCTTCTCGTACCGTTCCCGGACGCGTCCCCCGGGGCGATGTTCGCGACCGTGGCGGTCGATTCGGTGCCCGGCGGACTCGAGGCACTCCATCTCGTCCGGTTGCCATCCACGGGAGTGTCGAACCGCTTCACTCGCGTTTCCCCTCGCCCCCGCCGTGCGCCGCGTCCAGCGTGTCGAGACTCTCGACGATCTGCACCGCCAAGGCATCGACGCCACGTCTCGTCAGCTTCTCGCCCCACCCCTTGATCTCGACCACGAAGTCCGCCGCGATCTCGCCGTCACTCGCGTCGACGAGCTGCGCCTTGAGGTAGACGAACAGGTGACTCGCCTTGTGCAGCCGGCCGCTGACCACCCAGTCGGCACCGCTCTGCCGTCCGAGCCGGGCCGCCACCGCCGGGCGCTCGAACAGGTAGCCCGTGCCCCGATCCGCCTCGACCCTCGCCTGCTCCGGAAGCGCGCGCACCTCGACGTTCTCCGCGTCCGCGAACGCCTCGAGCAACAGGGGACGGAGCGAGGCGACGCGCGCGCGCTCCTGCTCGACCTTCGGGTACAGCGTCAGGTCGTTGAGCTCGAACTCGAGCACCAGCACGTCCGCGGCGAACGACTCGAGCGGGCCGGACGACAACGGCACGAGCAGGGCGAGCGCGCTCGCTCGACGGAGGGCGGTTCGCATCGGACTCGGCATGGGTAACCTGGATTCGGTCGAGATCCCGCCCACGATGGTAGCGCGATCCGCGAGCGGTCTCGTCAGTGCGTGCCGTTCGAGGGCGGGACGTCGCCTGCCGCCGCCGGGCGACGGCGCACACCATGGCCGTCGCCGCAAGGCCCTCGGCGAGCCCGAGCGCGAGCGCGGCGATGACGGTGGGAGAGCGCCGTGAGGCTCGCGACCTCGGGACGCCACGCATGGCCGGCGTGCACGACGGTGGCGAACACCGGACCGGTGCCACGGCGCAGCTCCCGGCGCCGCTCGGCGCGAAGATGGTCGGTGAGGTCTTGCTCATGCGCTCATGACTACGGTCGCGGCGGCGTCGAGCAGGGACACGAAGCGCCATCGGGGGGACTTCGCGCACTCGGACGCCCCTGCGAACCGTTTCCCTGGCCCGAGGCGCGCTCCCGACCGCTCCGTCGTGCGTTCGACGCCGCGATACGCCGCCACGATGGCGTTTCGGGTCAGGGAGGAAGGCCCCCTGTCGTTCCCATGCCGGGCGCGGTGCCGGACAAGAGCTAAGAACGTCGGGCGAACGGTCGATAACCCGAGCGAAGGAGCGACCGTTCGCAAGCTCCCCTCCCCCAAAAGGGCGATCACTCGATGTCCTCACATGACCTGTTCCGCGTCGCTCCCTTGCTCCTCGCCGCCTGCCTCCTGCCGAGATCGGCGATGTCGGACACCGCGAAGGCTGCCGTCGAGGGTGGGGGTGCGCCGACCCCGCAAGCGACCTGCTTCTTCGTCGCCTCGTACCACGCCGGTCACCGCTGGACGGACGACATCGAAGGGGCACTGCGCGCCGGGCTCGTCGATCGCTGCCGGGTGATCACCTCCTATCTCGACACCAAGCGCGAGCGCGCCGTCGAGCGCATGGCGGCGGCCGGCGAGGCCGCGCACCGACGCATGCTCGAGCTCGCGCCGGACGTGGTCATCACCTCCGACGACAACGCGGTCCGTCACTTCGTCGAACCTTGGCTGATCGGTACCGACATGCCGGTGGTGTTCTCGGGGGTCAACTGGACCATCGAGGGCTACCGACTCCCTGCCTCCAACGTCACCGGCATCATCGAGGTGACGCCGGTACGTTCGCTGCTCGAGCTCGGACGCGATCTCTCCGGGGGCACGCGGATCGCCTTCGTCGGCTCGGACACGCACACCAACCTCAAGAACCTCGCGCACGCGCAGCGCTACGCGGACGAGCTCGGCCTGCAGGTCGAGAGCCTGCTCGTCGACAACGTCGCGGCCTTTCGCGAGGCCTACGTCGAGGCCCAGACCTTCGACTTCGTGGTGCTGGGCGAGCGCTTCGGCATCGCCGGCTGGAACGAGGCCGAGATCGAGGACTTCACCGCCAGCGCCACGCGCACGCTGGTCTTGAGCGCCATCGCGCACATGCGACCGCACGCGGCCGTCTCGCTGACCCAGATCGCGGCCGAGCAGGGTGAATGGGCGGCCGCGGCGGCTCGAGACATCCTCGACGGCGTGGGCCCGGCGGCGATTCCGCTGTCGGTCAACCGCCGCTGGGACGCCTGGGTGAACGAGTCACTGCTGACGGCGAGCGGCGTCCGGATCGACGAGCGCTTCCTGCACACGGCCAAGCGGGTGCGATGAGCGGGTCTCGCGCGTCGCGCCCGCACGTCGGGGTCCGCGTCCTCTCGCGCGCCGAACGCACCCTCGCGATCCTCACCGCGATCGTGCTGTTCGGCTCCCTGCTCTACACGAGCACGCTGACCGACGCCTGGCACCGGAACACCGAGATCGACGCCGAGGAGCGCTTCCTCGAGAGTGTCTTCGGCGATCGCGTCGACGAGTTGTCCACCTTGATGAGCGCGCTGCGCACCGTGCGTCGCGGCTCGGCCGACTTTCGTGCCTCCGAGCTGTCGGCCCTGGCCGCGAAGCTGCTGTCGCGGCACGAGTTCCTGAGCGGTATCGGCCGCTACGAGATGGTTCCCGGGGCGGAGCGCGCTCACTTCGAGCGCAGCGTCACCGGTCACGGCCTCTACGAGTACCGCATCGTCGACATCGACGCCGCCGGCGCCCGTCGAGCGGGCGGGCGGCGCGACCTGCACGTGCCCGTCACGGCGGTCGAGCCGCTGACGCCCGCGAACCTCGGCATGGTCGGTGCCGACCTCGCCTCGATCGACGGTCTGGCCGCACGGGCGAGGGCGGCGACCGCCGACGATGCCTACCTGCTCGCACGCCTGCCGGGTAGCTGGACGCTGGCGGGCGACCTGATCGTCATGCACCCGACCTATCTCGGGTGGGAGCCACCGATCGGGCGCGAGGAGCGGCTGCGGCAGGCCGACGGCGGTCACTGGATAGCGATCGACGGCGAGCGCCTGATCGACAGCCTGCCCGTCGCGGCCGATGATTTCGACGTGAGCGTCTCGATCGGTGACGCCACGGTGCTGGCGACGCGCGCGAGGGTGCCCGGCGGGAAGCTCTGGTTCGAGACGCTGTTCCAGCCGAACACGAGCGAATCGTACTGGTCGCTCGGCGACTCGCGCATCGGCCTGCGACTGTCGCACCCGGTGGGCGTGCCACCACGCACCGTGGGAAGGATCGCGATGCTGCTGCTGGTGCCGCTCCTCGCCCTGTTCGCCGCCGGAGCGTTCGTGGCCCGCCAAGGGCGACGCGCGGAGCGCGCGCGAAACGCCGACCGGGACTTGCTGAACATCGAACGCGAGAAGGCCAAGAGGACGCTCGACAGCATCACCGAAGCGGTACTGACGCTCGACGCCGGGCAACGCGTGGTGCAGCTCAACCCCGCGGCCGAGCGCCTGCTCGGCATGCGCCGGCGCGACGTGCTCGGCGAGCGGTTGGACGGGCGGCTCGCCTTCGATCGCGTCGGCGACGGCCAGCGGCTCGATCTCGTCGCGCTCCTCGCCGACGCGACCCCCCACCCGGCCGCGCGGGAGATCGACATCAGGCCGGTCGGCAGCCACGACGAGGACACCGTGCTGACGCTGTCGGTGATCGCCACCGGCACCCCCGGCGCCGATGCGGGACACATCCTTCTCGTGCGCGATGTCAGTGCCGAGCGCCGGCTGACGCGCGAGCTCGAGCACCTGGCCAACCACGATTCGCTGACCGGCTGCACCAACCGCTACTTCTTCGAGCGCAGCCTCGCCGAGCTCATGCGCGACCGTGTCGAATCGGAGCGCTCGCACGCGCTGTGCTACATCGATCTCGATCAGTTCAAGGTGATCAACGACACATGCGGCCACATGGCCGGGGACCGGCTGCTCAAGGAGCTGACGGAGGCGATGGGCACGCTGGTCCGTGCCGGCGACGTGCTGTCGCGGCTCGGTGGCGACGAGTTCGGCGTGATCGTCGTCGACGTCACGCCCGAGCAGGCGGCGGCGGTGGCCGACTCGCTGTTCGAGTTCTTCCAGGGCTACCTCTTCCAGCACGAGGACAAGGTCTTCGCGGTGCGCGCGAGCATCGGGCTGGTGCACGTCACCGAGGTCGGCGGCGAGGTCGACGACCTGATGGCGGCCGCGGACATCGCCTGCTACGCGGCCAAGGACAACGGTCGCAACGGCCTGCGCGTCTACACGGCCACCGACACCACGCTCGCCGAGCGCTCCGTCGAGCTCGCCTGGTTGCCACGCCTGAGGAGTGCCCTCGAGCACGACGAGTTTCGTCTGCACATGCAGGAGCTCGCCGAGATCGGGACGGTCACGCCGTCCGGGCGGATCGGGCACTTCGAGTTTCTGCTCCGCCTGAGCGACGTGGACGGGCGCGAGGTCACGCCCTGGCAGATCATCCAGGCGGCCGAGCGCTACGATCTGATGCGCGACATCGACCGCTGGGTCATCCGCAACGCCTTCGATACCGTCGCGCGGCTCTCGCCGGGGCTCGGCGGCCGGTGCAGCTATTCGATCAATCTCTCGGGACAGTCGGCGGCCGATCCGACGCTGCACGCCTACATCGCCGCGGAGCTCGCGCGCTCCGGAGTCGATCCGAGCTGCATCTGGTTCGAGCTGACCGAGACCGCCGCCATCTCGCACTTCTCGACCGCGTGCGAGCTGTTCGCGAAGCTGCGCGAGCTGGGCGTCAAGATAGCGCTCGACGATTTCGGTTCCGGCCTGAGCTCGTTCGGCTACCTGAAGAACCTCCCGATCGACGTGATCAAGATCGACGGCCAGTTCGTGCGCAACATCGTCGACGATCCGACGGATCGCGAGATGGTTCGTGCCATCCACCACATCGGGCGCGCGATGGGAATCGAGACGGTCGCCGAGTTCGTCGAGAACGAGGCCATCCTCGAGGAGCTGATGACGATCGGCATCGACTACGCTCAAGGCTACTACCTCGGCAGGCCCTGCCCGGTCGACGAGGCGATGGCGCGGCTCGGTACGGGTCGGCGCGCCGCGTAAGGCCTCGTGCACGTCGCTTCCTGTTCCGCGTCGAGCGTGACCACGATCGAGGCGAGAGCACGACACGGATGCTGGCGCTGTCACGCGACGGCGTCGTCCTCCGGGCGGTCTCGGACGTGCCGTCCGGCGGTGAGCGGCGCACCGTGTCGTCGGTGGGCAGCCGTCCGCGCGGCACCTCCCCCGCGGGCGATCGCGGCCTGCTCGTCTCGGCGGAGTAGCGCGCTGCGAGAAGCTCGACAAGAAATCTCTCCGGCCGTCGATGCTCCCTTCGCGATGGCTTCTCGTCTCGACCGCGCCCGTGCGGGCGGCCCTCTGCCGTGACTCGAGATCGGCTACACCGTCGCGTCGTCGCCCCAGATGTCGACGAGCCGCTGATCGCGGCCGCAGCGCCAGCGATACGTCTTGTACCGCAGCGGGCTCTTCTTGTAGAAATCCTGGTGGTGGATCTCGTCCCCCTCGATCGGGTAGAACGTGGCGGCAGGCAGGACGGGCGTCACGACGGTCCGATCGGGGAAGCGCTCCACCACGCGTTGCCTGGAGGCTTCGGCGAGCGCGCGCTCCTCGTCGTTCGCGACGAAGACCGCGCTGAGGTAGCTCGGACCCTTGTCGCAGAACTGGCCGCGGTCGTCGAAGGGATCGACGTTCACCCAGAAATGCTCGAGCAGTGCCTCGTAGCCCACCACATCGGGGTCGTACGTGATCCGGACCGCCTCGTAGTGTCCGGTGTGATCACCGCGATAGGTCGGGTTCTCGGCGGTGCCGCCGGTGAACCCCGACACCGCCTCGGCGACGCCGTCCAGCGCCTCGAAGTCCTTCTCCACGCACCAGAAGCAGCCTCCGGCGAAGATCGCGGTATCCGCGACGAGACCCGCGGGGGCCAGACAGGCGGTGGTCAGCAGGGAAACGGTGAGAGAGCGTCTGATCGGCGACATCACGGCAGCTTCGATGAAGTGTGGGTTCGGCCTCTATGACGCGGGGCGCTCGGGATGGTTGCATGCGAGGCCACCGGAACACCGGATGGGGGGGTGTGATTCGCATCCCGCAACACCGTTGTCGCGCTTCGCCGTTCCCGGCGCGGACAAGTCGCACGAGCGTCTGGCTCGCGGCGTATCGCTGCCGTACCATGTCCGAGGCGGTCCGGACCGACGGTGGAGAGCGACATGAGAGATGGATCGGGACGGGCACGAGCGCTGACGCCATCGAGGACGACGCGGGCGGCCGCGCTGGCCACCGTACTGTTCGCCTCGTCGGTCATCGGTGCCTGCGGCGCCGATCCGACGCGCTCGGCACCCGGCACGAACGACGTCGGTCCGGCGGATGATCCGTCACCGCCGCTCCCTCTCGCGCCCGCGTCGGCCGCCGACCTGGGTGCCGTCGTCGAGCGCGTCCGCGCCGCGCACGACCTGCCGGCGATGGGCGGCGCGGTCGTCACGGCCGACGCCTTGGTGGCGTTCGGCGTGGCCGGGGAGCGGCGTGCCGGTGGCCCCGCCGTGACGGCGGCGGATCGCTGGCACATCGGCTCCAACCTCAAGGCCGTCACCGCCTACCTCGCCGGCATCGCCGTCGACGCGCGGATGATCGACTGGGAGGACACGGTGGCCGGATCGTTTCCGGAGATGGACGTCGAGGAGCACTACCGCGAGGTGACGCTGCGCGACCTGCTCAGCCACGGTGGCGGCATCCCCGGTTCACCGCCACGGGGAATCGCGACGGCCGCGGACGCCCGCGGCCAGCGCGACCAGATCGTCGCCTGGGCGCTCGGGCAGCCGCCGGCCGCGCCGCGCGGCATCTACCACTACAGCAATGTCGGCTACGTCACGGCCGGGGCGATGCTCGAGCGAGCCTACGGCACCACCTACGAGGCGGTCATCGAAGCCGCCCTGCTCGCCCCGCTCGGCGTCGACGGCTACGGCTGGGGGGCGCAGTCGGCGCCCGGCGCGAGCGACGCGCCGGTGCCGCACTCCCTCGACGGCGGTGCCTGGATACCCTGCGGGGGCTGTGACAACCCGCCGTGGCTGTCGGCGGCGGGCCGGATGCACCTGCCGCTCGGGCAGTGGGCGACGTTGGTGCAGGAGATGATCCGCGCCGACGACGGCGACTCGACTCTCCTGAGCGCCGAGACCGGAGCGCTGCTGTCCAGCGGCGTGATCCCGATCGGCGACTCGGGCGATCGCTACGGTTACGGCTGGCTCGTGACGACACGCGACTGGGCCGGCGGCCGGACGCTGACCCACGACGGCAGCAACACGCTCGATCACAGCGTGGCGTGGGTATCGCCGGCGCGCGACGTCGCCTTCCTGGCGGTCACGAACGCGGCCGACCTCGACGGCGGGCGAACCGCTCGGGCGCTGGACGACCTGGTGGGGCGGCTGCTCGAATGGTTCGAGGCGAACGGCTGAGCGAGCGGCCGGACACCACGGAGCGCGAGCGACGGCGGCCTGCTCGCCGGAAGCTCGCTCGATGCCGTGGTCGCGTTGCAGCCCCGCTGCTTCGACCACGAAGGCGCACCGCGTCCCTGCGGGCCACGCCGGCGCGCGGACGTCAGGGCGAGCTCTCGAGACTCGCCCGGTAGATCACGCCGTTGCGCTTGTTCATGATGTACAGCCTCCCCGTGCCGTCCGTCCCCAGTCGCAGGTCGACTCGGTCGGAGCCGTCGTAGCCGGGGTCTGCCGCGACGATTTCCTTCATGCTCCTCCGGAATACGTCCGGGGTGAGCAGGTCCCCCCCGACGCGGATCTGGACTCTACGGGTCTGGGCGTAGGTCAGGTATCGGGGATCGCCCGTCGTCCTCGCCGCCCGGACATCGCGCATCCGGGAGTAGAGGAGCACGCCCGTGCGCGCGAACTCGGCGTACAGGTAGACGGGGTCTCCGCCCCCGCCGCTCCGCACGATCGGTCCGCCCACGATCGCGCGCGTGACGAAGCTCTCGCCGACTCGCCCCGGGTGCCCGTACGCGGCGACCGGGTACACGTAGCCGTTCGACGCGTCGTCCGCGGGCAGCGGAGCGATGCCGTCGAGGATTCCGCCCGAGGGCAGTTGCACGTAGGCACCCTCACGCTCCGCCCAGCCGTAGTCGCCGCCGGCGACCACACGGTTGATCTCGTCGACGTTGTCACGCCCGACGTCGGCGACGAGAAGCACGCCGTCCTCGGCGAACGAGAGGTGGTGAGGGTTCCTGTGACCGATCGAGTACGCCTCGTCGATCATCGAGTCGTCGCCGACGAACGGGTTGTCGGCGGGAACCGAGTACGGCGCGCCGTTCGATGCCCGCGGGTCGATGCGCAGGACCTTGCCGAGCGCGTCGTCGCGACGACCGCCGCGCGCCGTCGTCGACGCGATGCTCCCGTCGCCGTGCCCGATGTAGAGCAGCCCGTGGTCGGCGTCGCCCTCGCGTGCCGACGGGTCGAACTCGATCTGCTTGATCGGGTGATCGTACTCGGGCACGCCGACCCGGAACACCTCCCGATGACTCGCGGTGTCGACGACCATCGAGCGCGGGTCGACCGTCCACTCGACGAGCACGCTGTCCGCGGCGATGCCCCCTTCGACGTCGGACAGGTAGACGTGTCCGCTCGGGTCCGCCGGGCGCTCCTCCATCAGCGAGGTGTACAGCAGGCCGTTCTCCAGAAAGTCGGGGTGGAAGGCGGCCGAGCGCAGTCCGCCGTGGAAGCGGTTCGTCGTGTCGAGCGCGCGCCCGGTGCTCGCGCGGATCGCCGCGGCGACGTCGAACCAGACCGTCGGCTCGTCGCCGTCGGTCACGTCGTAGATCAGCCCGTCCTCCTCGACCAGCACGTAGAGCCTGCCGTTCGCGTGGACCATGTCGTTCATGCGCGGCTGGCGACCGGACGCGGCGCGCGGCAGCCGGGTGTGCGTCGACACGCGGACGAACAGGCCACCGCCCGAGATGCTCTCGAACGGCCAGCTCACGAACCCGTCGTCACCGACCGTGGGCAAGGTCGCGGAAGGCAAGGTGCCGGCGACCGGCGCCGTCGCCGGATCGTGGACGAACCGCGCGGGTTCCGACCGCGCGCCGTCCGGGGCGACGGCGACCACCTCGTACACGCGCCGACTGTCGAACAGCCCCGTCAGCCGATCCTTGTAGTTCGTCCCGGCGCTCGCCGCGATCAGCGTGACACCATCCCGCGTGACGTCGTACACCACCCCCGGCGTCGCCGCGCGATCCCAGAACAGCGCGCCCCCGACGGACGAGTAGTACTCGAAGCGCAGGTTGGTCGGTGCGTCCGGACGCGGGCCGGCGGGTTCCCCGACCGGCGGTCGGGCAGGACCGGAATCGGTCGTCTGCTCGTTGTCTTCGATGGTGAGCCGGGACGGCGCCGAGCGTCTGCCGTCGGGCGCGATGGCGATGACCTCGTAGACCTGCCGGGCGGTCGGGAAAGGTGCGAACCTCTCCTGGTAGTTGATCCCGTCGGTCGACTCGATCACCGTCGCGCCGTTGCGCCGGACCTCGTAGCGCAGGCTCGGTGTCGCCGGACGGTCCCAGGACAGGGCACCGGAGAACGTCGAGTAGAAGGTGAACCGCAGGTTGGTCGGCGCGGCGAGGCGGTCGGCCTCGTCGGGAAGCGGGGCGGGATTGCCGAGCGGATCGGGGTTCTCGCGGAAACTCTCGAGAAAGTACCTCGTCGGTTCCGAGCGACTGCCGTCCGGCGCGATGGCGATGACCTCGTACAGGTGATCACGATCGAGGAGCCGCGCCTCCCGCTCCTGGAAGTTGATGCCGAACGTCGAGGGGACCACCGTGACGCCGTCGCGTCGGACCTCGTAGCGCAGGGCCGGCGTCGCCGCGCGATCCCAGGACAGCGCACCGGCGAACGTCGAGTAGAACTCGAACCGGACGTTGGCCGGAGGGGCGGGCCGCCGGGCGTCCGGCTCGTCGGCGTCGGGGGAGGACGAGCCGGGCGCGATCACCACCGTGGACTTCGTCGCGCGCCAGCTTCGATCGAAGGTCTGCAACTGATAGGTGCCGGGCAGGACCTGACAGGACGGGTCGACCAGGCTGTCGCAGACGACCGACGAGAAATTCACCGGCACCGGTCCGGAGAGCTTCGCCTGGAGCACGTCCGGGCCGTCCGGCAGCACGTACGTCACCGCGCGCTCCTGTGCCTGCAGCGGCGTGACCGCGGTCACCGCGAGAATCGAGAGGAGGACGAAAGACCCGAGAGGTAGACGCATGACGGGGAGCCCGGATGTCGGCGAGGGCTCGACAGGGTATCGCACAGACCTTTCCGTTTGGAAAGGATCTGGCGCCGGTCCGATGGCGCCGATCGCCGACGGCGGGCCCGAGCGCGCTCGTCGCCGCCGCGAACCGCCCTCCCCGCGCAGCGACGATCCCGCGCGACGATCCCGCGCGACGGCCCCGCTCGGCCGAGAAGCTTCGTCGATCGACGGTCGGTCGTCAGCGTCCGATATCCACGCTCTCGCGCCCTTCGGTATCGATGCCGGCGTACAGCCAGTCGGCGAACAGATCGTCCATCAGCGGTGTGATGACGTAGTTGAGCAGCGGCACCACGACAGCCGTCGACATCAGCAGCTTGAGCGGAACGGGCGGGTCGATCGGAAGGAACTCGATCAGGTAGGTGACCGTGAGCAGCACCGGAAAGAGTCCGAGCCACTTGACCAGCATCAGCTTCCACGTCGGTGGCGATGCACCGTCCTTCGGATCACCCATGGCGAAAAACGTCTCGATGTGTCGTCCACGAAGCGGCGGACTGTACCGACCCGGGGGTGGTAGCCGTGTCGGACTGCAGCTTCTGCAGGCCCTGCCCACCGCTCGCGGCGCCCACGCCTTACTCGCACCGCGGCGACGACACCGGTTCCGAGCGTCGTGTCACCCGGAGTCGATGTCCGCCGCACTGTCGCCGAGCAGGTAGCGCGGCCCGCTCCCCAGCATCGCTGCCCGATCCTCAGGGTTGTAGAGCCTGCAACGATCGAGCGACAGGCAACCGCACCCGATGCACGACGAGAGCCGGCCGCGCAGTTCCTGCAGTCCCGCGATCCGCCGATCGATGTCCTCGGCGAAGCGGGCCGAGAGCTTCTCCCAGTCGCGGGCCGTGGGGGTTCGTCGTCCGGGCAGGCCGTCCAGCTGCGAGCGGATCTCGCTCAGCGAGAAGCCGAGCCCCTGGGCGATGCGCACGAAGGACACGCGGCGGATGGTGGCGCGCTCGAAGCGCCGCTGGCCACCGGCGTTGCGCACGGACCCGATCAGGCCACGCTCCTCGTAGAAGCGGATCGCCGAGATCGCCACGCCCGTGCGTTCGGCGAGCTGACCGATCGACAACGACGGATGGCCCTCGGACGAACGACCCTTGCCGCGGTTCGATGCCATGGGAAAGCGCTCCGGCGAAAGTGCTTGATCTCAAGTTAAGTCGAGGTTTTACACTTCCGTTTCCCGTCGGGCAACCGCTCGGCGAAAGACGCCCAGGAGATCCGCGATGACATCTTCCCGACTCGAACACGTGAACCTCACGGTGCGCGACCCGCGCGCGACGGCAGAGCTGCTGGGAAGTCTCTTCGGCTGGCACGTCCGCTGGCAGGGCGAGGCGATCCACGGCGGCTTCTCGATGCACGTCGGTGGCGACGACTCCTACGTGGCGCTGTACACGAGGGAGACGCCCGCACGCGACGAGCTCGCGAGCTACGACCGGCTGAACGGGCTGAACCACCTCGGCATCGTCGTGGACGATCTCGACGACGCCGAGGAGCGCGTCACCGCGGCCGGCCTCACGCCGCGTTCGCACGCCGACTACGAACCCGGCCGGCGGTTCTACTTCGACGACGCCGACGGCCTGGAATTCGAGGTCATCGCGTACGACCCCTCGTGACGACCTGCGAGACGGGCCTCGACACGGTCTCCGTGACGGCGCCCGGACACGCGCTCCGGAAGCGCCGACGAGACGTCGGAACGTCGAACCCGAGGTCGCCGACCGGTGGCCCCGGACGTGCCGCCCGCGTAGCCTGACGCCGTTCGGCGCCCTCCCGGGAGCAAGATCGATGTCCGCGTCGCTCGTCACGCTCGCCCTGTGGGTCGCCGGTCTGTGCGCCGCGGCGCAGTTCGCCAAGGTCGGACTGGTGCTGCCCGAGCTGTCGCGGGTCTACCCCGGGGCGGGCGCCACGCTCGGCCTGCTCGTTTCCGCCATCAGTGTCGTCGGGGCGTTGCTCGGCCTGCTGGCCGGTGCCCTCGCCGCGCGCCTCGGCGCGCGCCGTCTGCTGATCGGCGGGCTCGCGCTCGGGGCCGTGGTCTCGGCGCTCCAGGCCACCCTGCCGCCTTTGCCCGTGCTGCTCGCGAGCCGTGTGGTGGAAGGCGTGGCGCACCTCGCGATCGTCGTTTCCGCACCGACACTGATCGCCTCGCTCGCCGGCGAGCGCCTGCGCCCGGTGGCGATGACGCTGTGGGGCACGTTCTTCGGCGTCGCCTTCGCGTCGACGGCGTGGCTCGGCCTGCCGCTGGTCGAGGCGCACGGCGTCGGTGCCCTGTTTCTCGCGCACGGCGCCTGCACGGCGGCGGTGGCGCTCCTGCTCGCGCGCCTGTTGCCGCACGAGCCGCTCGCGACCCGCACCGGCCCGCCGTTCACCCCGCGCGGCATCGCCCGACGTCACGTCGAGGCATGGTCGTCGCCGTTCGTCGCCGCGCCCGCGGCCGGCTGGCTCTTCTACACGATCACCTTCGTGGCGCTCCTGGCCGTGCTGCCCGGACTCGTGCCACCGGAGGAGCGTGCGTTCACGGCCACCGCGCTGCCGCTCGCGAGCATCGGCTCGTCGATGACGCTCGGCGTGGTGCTGCTGCGCGCGATGACGGCGGTGAGTGTGCTCGGCGTCGGCTTCGGCGCCGCCGCGCTGGCTTGCCTGACGCTGCTGGTCTGGCCGGGCGAGCCGCTGCCGTGCATCCTGCTGTTCGCCGCGCTCGGACTCGTGCAGGGCGCGAGCTTCGCGTCGATCCCGCAACTGAACCCGCGCGCGCCGGACCAGGCGCTCGCCAACGGCGCCCTCGCGCAGGCGGGCAACATCGGCAACGCCTGCGGCACGCCGCTGCTGCTCGCGCTGCTGGCGGCGGGCGGACTCGGTGCGACGTTCGCCGTCGTCATCGGCTGCTACGTGACGGCGCTCGCGGTACACGCCTCGATGGCCCGCCGACGGCGCACGCAGCGTCGCGAGGCGAGCACCACGGTGGCATGACGGCGGCGCCACCGGGCAATCCGCATGAGGTTCGACCCGCCCTCGCACGGACCTCGCGCCGACGTATGCTCACGGCGACGGGACGGTCGGCTCCGGGTCCGATAGCGCTTGCCGTGGAGGGGCGGAACACGCGCTTCCATCCGACCACTCGTCGAACCTGTCCGGAGACCTCTCGTGAAAGCGCGCAACCCGATTCCCGCCGCCACCCTCGTTCTCGGCACGACCCTCGCCGCCCCGACGATGGCCTCGATCTCGACCGGCAACCACGGCGTCGACATGCGGTCGGCACTCGGCAACGGCGGCGTCCGACTCGACGGAGGCGTCGCGACGCTCTCGGGCAACGTGGACGGGGTGAGCACGAAGGCGAGGGTCCGTCAGGCGGCGCTGGCGAACGCCGACGTCGAGCGGGTCGTCGATCTGCTCACGCACTGATCGACCGCAACCATGCGTCGCACGTTCCGTGCACACCGTGAGTGACGCACGAAAACCCGCTGAACGAGGCTTCCGCGACGGTGCGCGCTCGTTCTCCGACCGCCTGACAGGGGTTCACCCCAGTGTCGGAAACCGACATCGCTTCGCAAGGTGCTCTCCACCGCCTCGAACAGCATCGGAGTACATGTCGATGATCACCACTCAGGACACTCGACGTCAGGGCACGTCGCTACCGGCGACGCCGGTCGGGACGACACGATCCGCTGGGGCGATACGCTGAGCGAGCTGGCGGTCAGGTTCGGCACCAGCATCGCAGCCCTGGCGCGGGAGAGCGGCATCGCCGATCCCGATCTCATCTACGCCGGTGCCAACCTCAAGGTGCCCGACGGTAGAGGAGAGGGTGCAAGTGGTCAGGGACGAAAGCGCCACCGATCGCGCTCCGGATGGGCAGTGTAACGACGCCGGGCCGCGCCCAGCGGCACTGACGAGCTTCGCAGAAATGCCTCGTAGTAGGCCTGCTGCGCGATATCGCAGCTGTTGCCGACGTCGATCAGGTCGATCGCCGCCAGCGCCCAGGCGAGGCTCGCTCCCGGCACGTTGCCGGACATCGAGATCGAACCCGCCCGGGTCGCGGACAATACGAAATCGACCGTCGCCAAGCCGCAGTTCAGAGCGTCGTTGCCGAACAGCTTGAGCGTGTCCTGCCCCTTCGACAACAGGAAGTCGCGGAGAACCTTCGCATCCGTCGGATCCTTGCCCTGCTTGATCGCGTACGGCACGTACTCGTACATCATCTTGAAGCAGGTCAGGACCCGCTCACGGGTTTCGTCCGCCACACCCCGCGATCTCATCGCCTCGTCCAGCCGCGCGAGAACGAACTTCAGGCCGGCCGAGTTGTACAGCTCCGCGCTGCTCATGATCGTGCTCCGTCGGTGAGGGTTCGGTCCACGCGCCGCTCGTCACCCCGACGCTCCTCCTGCAACGCCGGACTCCGGTGCGCCGACTACGTCGTCAGGCTCGGACGCTTCGACACGAGCATGAAGTTCAGTCCCGCTCGAACGAGCCCCTTGTTCATGAAATCCGCGACGTTCTTCTGGCACTGAGGATCCTCTGACACATGGGGCCAGCCGACACCACCGAGCGCACCGTGCGATCCGAGGAACTCCGCCTTCCTCACGATAACACCGGGCGCCGCCAGTGTGGCCGTCGTACCGAACCAGTTGCGCACCGGGTTGTGCCCTGCCAGGTCGAATCCGGTCCAGCCGGGAATCGAGTGATCGTACTTGTCCATCTCGGGAGCGCCGATTCTGCGTCGAACGACCCACGCTTCACCGACGTTGGAGGGAATCGTGCCGCTGTCTCCCGAGAGATGTCGTGCCACCGGGTCGAACAGGAACAGGAAGTCGACGGTGACTCCGGCGGTTTCCAGCAGGCGAGCGGCGATCACGGCAGCGGAACCACCACGACTGTAGCCCGCGAGCATCAACCGCCTGCCGCGGTACGCCTGCAGGAAATCCACCGCTCGCGCGGCGCGCTCGCGAATCCGGTATCCGTCGCCGGACGGACCCCGCTCATAGCGGGGCGCGTGCACTCGGCACGCAGAGAGCCCCAGTTCGAGCTGCTTGCAGAAAGAGCCTGCCATCGAGCGCGCATAGTCGTCGTCGGACCAGTCGCCCGTACCGTCTATGATCGCCATGGCCGCATCCGACGTCGCGCCTCGGGCGGTGGTTCGCTCTACCGGGACGCTCATCGGCACAGGGCTCGGATCGGATGAGCCCTTACCCACCATCCTGACGAACTCGCGCAGCTCCAGGAACGGGCAAGCGGTACATGAGAGTACGTGTCGATCATGGTGTCTCCTCGACAAGGGGATGTCTTCCGCGCCCACGAGGCGAAGCCGGAGGCGAGCGTCTGTCGAATCGAACGGGATCGACATCGGCGACGGAAGGAGTTTCGTCGGATACGAAGCAGCTCGGGGGCGAGTCCGTGATAGGTCGTCGTCCGGCGCTCTCGATTCGGCACGAACTTCTTCCGTACCAAGTCTGCCCGTGGTAAGTCGTTCACGGACAAGCCCGATTCCCGACCATGACGGCGATCGCCGTCGCGTCGTCACCGTGACGGGCGCCTGTCGCGTCCGCGGCGTCGAATAGCGAAGCGAGCCAGCTCTCCGGGTCAGGCGAGTCGAAGGCTGCCGCCTCGTCCATCTCGACGTGCTCCCACCATCCGTCGGTGCAGAGAACGAAACGATCGCCCGACCGCAACGGCAGCGCCTCCCTGACGGCGCGCGGGCGGGACTCGCTCGTGCTGTCGCCCCCGAGAGCACGGAGCAGGCGGTGACGGTCGGCCGATGCTGCAACGTCATCGCGGGACTCTCCCGACGAGCGCTGCATCTGTGCGACCGAATGATCGAGCGTGCGACCGAGCAGGCACCGATCGCGGTAGCGGTAGACTCGGGTGTCACCACAGTGCAACCACCAGGCACTGACGCCATCGAGGTGCAGCAGCGCGAGCGTCGTGCGCATGTCCCGCAACCCGCGCGCACGTCCCTGAGCCTCGGTGATCGCCTCGTTGGCCGTGGCCACGATCCCGACAAGCCGCGCTCGTTCGACGACACCGCCTCGAATCGCTCGCTCGATACTCTCGATCGCGATCGTCGCGGCCAGCATGCCGGCCCCGTGACCTCCGAGCCCGTCGGCGAGCAGACAGAGCACGCCACCATCGGCGGTGTGGAGCACGCGGGCGACATCCTCGTTGCTCGCCCGTCCACCGCGCTCGCTACGCATCGCCGTTCGAACCGGGAGCGCGTCGGTGCGCCGGACATCGAGCGCCTGCCCGTCCGGCACTGTGTTTCGCGCGCTCATCGTCCGGTATCGATATCGTTCACCCGGAGGGACTTTCCGTCCGGACCGGGGGCGAGTTCGGCCAGTGGACAAGGCACCGGTTTCCTGCACCCGAAAACCACGAGGTGTTCGAAAATCGTCGTCACGTGATCCTCTCGCTGCCGAGCACGTCGAACGCGCTGGACGCCAGTGGCCCGTTCCAGGCAAGGCCCGGTATGTACACCTGATAGACCTCGAGGACGCCTTGCACGGGAACGGTTCTCCGCTGATCACGTACATCCGTGACCTCGCTCTCGATCACACGGCCGCGCCCCTTCCAAGCCCGCAGGGGAGCCCTGACGCGGCAGCGCACGACGGCATCCACCTCGCTCCATTCGTGGCGGATCGCGAGAAACAGCCGCGCGGCGTAGTTCATCGAATGACCGTGACGACGGGCGAATGCCTCGATGCTCCTGTAGTGCTCGAACTCGAGCCACCACCCACCCATCGTCGCCGCCTTGTCGCTCGGACACCGGCGGCGATCGAAGAAGCGGTAGACGACGTGCCCGAACGGCACGTCGTAGTCGCGAGGTATCGCGATGCCCCCGCGAGCCACACCGATCTCGGCAACGAAAGCCGCTTCGTTCAGGTACGTCGCGCTCACGGCTTCACCTCACCCGCGCGCCACCGGGTCGGCTACCTCTTCGGAAACGGGTACGTGCCCGAGCTTTCACGACTCGTCGAAGACGAGATGCAGCTTGAGCATCCCCTCAAGTCGCGGCATCGGCGGATTCGGCATCAACGAGTCTGAACTCGAAACCCGCAGGATCAGCGTTCCGCGTCGCGAATCGTCGACCAGCGGAATCTTGCAGATATGCTTGAGAATTCCGGCCCCGTCCGAGAAATCTTCTCCGGAAGCCAGCGGCACTTTTTCACAGGAGATGTCCATGCCACCACCGAAACTGGCTGTCACGAGGAGCATCGAATTGTCACCTTGATCCAGATCCACTTGCAAACTTGCCACGAGTTCAGCTCGGCTGCTGCCGGAGGCGGAAGCCGCAGCGGTCGCGAGCTCGACGGTAAACGCGTCGGCACCTGGCAAGGCGACGCATTGATCTTCCGGAACGCAAGCCAGCTCCAGGTCTCGCTCCAACCCTCGGTAGCGTTGGCCGCCGCTGGTCGGCGAAACAATGCCGTCGAGACCCTCTCGATCCTCGACCAGGCCAGGGTTGTTCTTATCGGAGGCCGCCGCCAACCCCAGTCCCGAGTTACGGAACTCCTCCAGGTTGGTAAACCCGTCACCGTCGACATCGAATATCTCGACAGGGGTCTGGTCTGGTTTCACTATCGAAATACAAGGATGTATTCTCGGCGATTCGTCGTTTATGTCTCTTACTTCGAATTCTTCGCCCGCTTCCGGATCTTCGTTCGCATCGGCCAGCTCGAACCGAACGGGAGAAGAATCGTGATCCACCGAGAACTCGTAAATACGGCCATCGATCATCAGCCGGTCGATGTCTTCGCCCGATGACGCGGTGCGGAGCACTTCCTGCAGCAGCTCGTCATTGACGATTCCGTCGAAGCCAACGCCCCAGTCGAGAACGAGATCGAACGAAACCCGAGTGCCGTCTACGAAGATGCTTTGCAACACGTCCGCGCCGAATGAAATGGTTCGGCTCGGCGTCTCGTCCGGCGCCCCGGCCGGCGTCTCGGCCGACACTTCAAGGAGACGGCAGGCTTCGTCGTCGCCGAACTTCACCCATGCACGCGGTTCGATGTCGATACCCGGACCGAGCGAACCGAGTGTCTCCGGCGCCACGATGTCGAAACTACCCGTTTCATTCATCCCCGGAGCGATCAGCTGATACTTCTTCTCGCCCTTCGACAAGTCGCACCCGACGATCAGCGACGCGGCGATCAGCACCCCGCTCGCCGTTCCCGATCGTGTCGCGCGAAGCGCACCGGTGACACGCGTCCGAGCGGCGACCAGCCCATGGTGTTCCTGATTCATCGTCATTGCCCACCCAGGGTGATTTCACAGCACACGTCGATTCTGTCGGGACCCGGGTAGGAAAGCGCCACGGCAAGACCGACGGCGAGGGCCGCACCGACGACGTACAGCGCGGTCCGGGTGCCCGAGCGGGAGGACGACACGGTCGGCGCCGTGACCACCGGAGCAGGTTCGATCACCCGCACGGAGAACGGGTCGAAGTCGAAGCCGCGGGATTCGACGTTGCCGGCCGCATCGGTCGCCGTGACGAAGTAGTCGATGGTGGTGCCGGGCGCCACACCTTGAGCGCTCAGCGGACCGCCGAACCGATCCGGGCCCTCCGGTTGCATGCGGAACGCCGTGAACCCGCCTTCGCCCGGGTAGCGAAGGTTCAGCCGCACGTCGGCCACTCCCGAGTCGTCCGTCACGGTGGCGACGACCGGTGTCTCGCCGCCGGCGGCGACGGTCTCCTCGACCGGATCGAGCACGATGACCGGCGGCACGTCGTCGGCCGCGAACGCCCGCCCCCAGCCGCCGAGGCAGTGGAGGAAGACGAGCACCACGCTCAGGGTGACGGCCCCTGCCCTGCGTGGCGGACGTGCTTCTCGTGCCGGCGGGCCGGTGCGGCGCGCCGGGCTCGGGTGTCGCTCGGTCATTCCGTTTCCCTCAGTTCGTGGGCCAGATCGGGGTGGGTGAGGTGCCAGGCGCAGAGGCTCAGGAGCCCGACGAGGAGCATCGCGACGAAGGTGAGCGCGAGCGGCGGCGCGGCGCCGACGAGGCCCTGCCACGGGATCGCCGCCGGCGACAGCGCGCCGTCCGTCAGGGAGGCGAGTGCCCGCACGGCGGCGTCGCTCGCGGCGAGCGCATTCCACGCGAGCGCCAGCAGTGCGAGCACGCCGAGGCTGTAGAGGAAGGTCAATGTCAGCTGGAACGGGATCGCCGCGACGAGCGGTGCGATCGAGGCGTCATGGGCACGCAGGAGCGCGATGGCCTTGGCGTTCTGCGAGAGATAACTCCAGATGAGGCCGGCAGCCACCGTGACGGCGACCGCGAGGGAGAGCCAGGTGATCGCGAGGAAGGTGTTGCGCAGGCTCGCCGCCGTGCCGAGCAGGCGCTCGAACTTGGACACGATCTCCTCGTCGAAGGCGAAGGCGCGCGCGCGCAGGGCATCGATCACGCGCGCGTGGTTCTGCCGGTCGAAGTAGACGGCCGCGCGCGAGTAGCTGCCGATGGCGGGCTTGCCGACACGCGAGACCCAGTTGCGCCAGACGTCCGCCTGCATGACGAGGTCGAAGCGATCGTAGCCGTCGGCCGGTAGCCGCTCGGCGACGCCGACGATGCGGAAGGTCAGCGGCGCACCGGCATCCCAGAGATCCACGCTCGGTTCGGAGCAGAGATCGATGCCGTACATCCGCGAGAAGTCGTCGGCGTAACGTCGGCTGACGACGAGCGCGAGCTCGTCCGCGTAGGGAATCAGCGACGCGGGCGAGGCGTCGGCCGCCCCCGAACAGCCCGGCAGGCCGGAACCGAGGGGCGTGACGGCGAGCTCGCGGTAGACAGGCTCGTGGCGCTCGAGGATGCCGACCGTCGCCTCGGCGATGAAGCCCGGCGCGATCGCGTCGACGCCCTCCGGGTAGACGTCGACGCTCTCGGTGAAGCGCCCGAAGCCCCAGCGTGGCGCGTCGTCGCCGCTGGTTTCGGTCGTCGTCGAACCGCCGGATTCGATCTCTTCGCTCAGCGCGGCCAGCGAGGCCGCGTCGATCACCGATCGATCGAGCTCGCGCACGTTCTGCTGGACGATGACGTGGCGCAGCGCCGGATCGTCGAGCGCCGCGTCGAAGAAGCCGATCACTTCCTCCTGCCCGTAGGTCACGATCAGCACGAGTCCGAGCACGGCGGCGAGCTGCAGTGCTCGGACGCGGTGCGCGAACCTCGACGGCAGGCGAAGCGTCCGTCCGACGCCGTCGAGCATCCGGCGCACGCCCGATCGACCCTTCGCAGGCGGGCGAGCGACGTTCTCCGGCGACCGGGCCTCGATCGGTTCGGACAGTCCGGCCAGGCCCTGCGCCTCGGTCGGCACCGGTGCGTACGCTACCCGGGCACGCACCGGCACGTCGCGAAACGCCTCCATCCACGACAGGCGGACGCCGGCGCGCATGTTCGCGAGAACCGACCCGAGGCCTCGTGACGGTTCGGGCGGTGGCGCCGAGTCTCCCGCGTCCGACAGCCGCAGCGACGCCGGGGGCAGCACGCGACCGGGCACCCGACCCTTTCTCAACCAGGACTCGATGTCCCGCGAGGTCACGGCGTGCTCGAGCGAGTGCAGCTCGATCGGACGCACGAGACCGGGCATCGGTCCTCCCGGCGCGAGCACGATCAACGCGTCGGCGAAGCGGCAGGCGAGCGGGTAGTCGTGCGTGACCCAGAACATCGTGCGAGTCAGTCGAGTACGCTCGAACGGCACATGGTCGGACCGATCGTTCGAGGGGCGCCCCCCTTCGCCCTCGCATGTACCGGTACCATCGGTCGAGTGCGGCCCGGAGAAGGGATGCTCGTCGGTGCCGCGCACCCAGTTCCGGAGCGCCGTCAGCACGTCGGTCGCGGTCTGCGGATCGAGGCTCGAGCTCAACTCGTCGGCAAAGAGCAACGTCGGCTCGCGACCGAGCGCACGGGCGATGTTGAGTCGCTGCTGCTGACCGCCGGAAAGCGTGACCGCCCTGTCCTTCAGGGTCTTCCTCACGCCACGCTCGCCCTCGCCACCACCGAGCCGGGCGAAGCGCACGAGTTCCTCGAGCGTCCGTGTGTCGACAGGCAGTCCCGCCGCACGGCGCGTGATCTCCAGATTGAGACCTATCGAGGCCTGGCTGAGCAGATAGCCCTGCTGGAAGACGTAGCTCGCGCGGCGGCGCGGGTAGCGGGACGCGGCGGCACCCGGCGCGCCGAGCCGGCGCGTCGCGCGCTCCCCCGGCAGGCGGATGTCGAATACCGGTGCGAGCGAGGAACGCCCGTCACGATCGCCATCGTCCGGGAAAGTCTCGCGGCCGTCCCCCGGCGTGTCGTGCGCCTCCAGCCCGCCGAGGATGTTCAACAGCGTCGTCTTGCCCGAGCCCGAACTGCCGACGATCGCGATGATGCCGCCGAGCGGAATGTCGAGACGTTCCACACCGACCGCCGGTGCCGCGCCGTCGTCGCTTCCCGAGAACCGCTTGCCGATGCGGCGCAGGCGCACGAAACCGCCTGCCGCGGTCGACGACGCGCCCGGGGAGACGCCGGCGTCGATCGATGAAGTCGGCGTCTCTCCGGGGCGCACGGACCGCGAAGGCGTGCGTGCCGGTGGAGGTCGCCGCACCTCCTCGTCGAGCGCGTCGCTCACGGGGAACCGACCCGGCTCGGGAAGAAGTCCACGGGCAGGTAGAAGTAGTTGTTCTCCCCGCCCTGACTCCACTCCCAGTTGAAGTCGAGCACCCGGGCGTTGTCGCGCACGGTCCACGCGAACTCGCTGTTGGCGCTCTCGGTCAGATCGGCGACGCGCACCAGGTCGGTTGCCGGGTCGACCAGGCGCTTGCTGTCGAAGGCGAGTCCGAGCAGCGCGGCGCTGCGGCAGATCGGGTCGGCGATCCGCAACGTTCGCTCGTTCGTGTCTTCGCGCGTGTCGGCGTCGCGCGCCTGTTGCCACTGCTCCTCGATCCTGTCCGGGGTGGACTCGAGGATGCTCGGAAAGTGGTTCGCCGGCAGGAAGATGTAGCGCCTCAGGAACTCGCCGACCGGGACGTCGGGTCGGTACTGGTCTCCGCCGAGCGTCGTCGTCAGCAGGAGCATGGCCTGCTCGATGTTGCGCTTGACGGTCGAGCGCTCGAAGCCGCGGCAGGTGAGCTGCATGATGCGCCCGAGGATGTCGAGCTCGAAGTAGTCGAGGTTCACCCAGAAGTCGTAGTTCGCCAGCCGCTCGTCGTAACGCACGTACCCCTCGCCCATGAACTGCCCGCTGCGGGCGGCGTTCTGGCAACCGACGTTGCCGAAGGCCATCTCGCAGATCGCCGTCGAGATCCGCCGCACGTCGCCCTCGGCCGCGGGAATGTCGAGCTCGAGCAGTTCCTCGCGCTCGGCGAGCGTGCGCTCGATGTCCGTACCCTCGCGGATCGCGATGCTCGCGGCGAGCGAGGACACGTAGAGATTCGCGATGGCCTCCTCGATCTCGCTCTCGGTCTCGGCGTAGTCGGCGCGGCCGTCGCTGTCGTGGGTGATCGCGGTCTCGAGCCCGCGCACGGCGGCGAGCTCGTTCCCCTGGCGGATGAATTCGCCGTTCCAGATACCGTCGAAGCGTCCGCCGACGTTGATCGGCAGGAGCAGCACGTCGTTCGCGACGAGCAGGTCGCGCACCTCGGGAATTCCGGTGCGCTCGGCACTTCCCCTCTCACGGCTGCCGTGATCGCCGATCCAGACGACGACCTTGAACTCGGTCCCCTCCGACCATTGCAGCTCGCGAATGCCGCGGGCGATGCCGGCGAGACCCGCCTCGGGCTTGTCGGCGAGCGCATCCTTGTAGTAATCCCCGCTGTCGGCGATCGCGCTCAGCCGCCCGAGATGCTCGGTGTAACCGGGACTGCCGAGCTTCGAGATCACCTGGAACTGCATCGCGTCGGGGGAGGCGCCGCGATCGAAGTAGTCGCCGTACACCGCGGCGGCGTACTTGACCTCGACGTCGTAACCCTCCGAGGCGTTGATCGCGGCGATCCGGTCGGCACTGCTGCGCACGGCGCTGACGACGTGGGGAAAGTACTCGGTCATGCTCAGCGTGTTGTCGAGCACGAAGAGCATGTCGATCCGCCGCACGTTCTGCTGCTTGCGCCCGCGCTCCGACGACGCCTCGACCTGACCGGAATCGCCGAAGAAGCCGATCCGGTAGACGGTCTGGCCGCGTCCCGCTCCGCTCGTCTCCTCGTTCAGGATGGGAAAGCGGGCGATGTTCGCGACCGCCTCGCCGTCCTCGTTCAGCATCGGCTCGCCGTTCGAGCGCTCGCGGTAGTCCGCGGGCCGGTCGGCGATCAGGCCGGAGGGGTCGGCGCTCGCGGCGAATTCCGGATCGACGTAGATCGCGGTACCGCTCGTCTGCGCGTTGAAGTAGAGACTCAGCTGCGACTCCCAGAGCAGCAGGTGATCGGCCGGCACCCAGCCGGCGAAGCGCGTCGGCACGTGCGGCTCGTCGCCCGCGATCCAATACCAGAAGCTCCCCGCGACCTCCCGCTCGGCATAGATCAGGTAGATGCCGAACACGCTCGCGTCGGTTCGCGGCGAGGAGGTGATCGTCGGCTTGTCGTAGATCTGCACGACCGTCGCGTCGTCCGGATCGGACTCGGGGTTCGAGCGCAGCACCGCCTTCAGCGGCAGCGGATTCTCGAGCGTGCGCGTCTTGCCGGTCTCCGGATCGGTCCAGTCGATCGGCGTGCCGACGGTGATCGGCTGCGGCTTGCTCAGGATCGGCAGCACGTCGGCCTTGTCGATCCAGGCGCAGACGAAGGCGTCGCCGAGCAGCTTCCGCTGACTGCGGAACAGCATGCGAAAGCCGGTCTCCTCGACCTTGAGAAGCGCCGTGTGCATCTCGAGCAGCGCGAACGCACCCGGGTCGAGCGTGCGGTCGTCGTCCGCATCGGTATACAGCCTCGGAGAGTCGACGAGCGTGAAATACTCCACCGGATTCTCGTCGTCGCCGGAAGCGCTCGATACCTCGGGCACATCGGGCGAGCAACGACCATCCTCGGAAATCTGCTGCGCACGCGCGGGTCCGGCGAACGCGGACACCAGCACGATCGTCGCGATCAGGGCGATGAACCTGGCCATCAGTTTCCAACTCCGTGGCGGTTGTCGTCGAGGTCTTCGAGGATCGTCTCGAGCATGAGCTCGAAGTCCTCGTTGGCGGCCCGTTCGCGCCAGTTGAAGGCGTAGACGCGCAGCGTCGGCGATTCGACGCAGACGTGCGCGATCCCGCCCGACAGCGAACGACGCGGTCCGTCCCTCGCCGTGTAGCCGTCGATGCCGGCGAGCACCACCGCATGGCGAACGTCGAGCGACGCGGCGGCGAGATCCGACGGATAGCTCTCGCAATCGGTCGCGAGATCGTCGTAGACGAGCAGCTCCAGCGGTGCATCGCCGAGCTCGGCGGCGAGCTCGTCGAGCTGGGAGGCGAAGAAGAGCCTCGCGACGCGTGTCTCGTCGAGCCGCGTGCGCGCGACCGAGCGGAGCGCGCCGGCGTCGCTCAGGGAGGCCACGAAGTTGTCCTCCGGTGCGACGACGGGCACGATGTCGCCGCGCTCGCCGGCCCCGTAGACCACACCGTCCGCCCAACGCCCGGCCGAGCGTCCGGTGCCGTGAAAGCGATCGAAGAACTCGAGCGCGTTCTTCCAGCGGGCGAGCGAGGAGGCGAACGGGGCGGCGTTCAGTTGCAGGTAGCCCGCGAACAACGGCTCGTCGGTCGCGAGATCGATGGCGACGGGGCCCGTGGCCGCGTCGGCACGCAGGCGTTCGAGCGTCGTCGGCGTCGCGCGGAGCCCCGCCACCGGACAATCGCCGCCGCCGCGGAAGCGATCGAACACGAGGTCGATGACCGAGTCCTCGCCGAGCGTGTCCGGCAGCGTCGCCAGATCGAATGTCTGACGCCCGAGACGCAACGAGAACGGTTCGCTCGCGAAGTCGTCGCTCACGATGCGGGCCAGGCACGAGATCAGCGGTTTCCGGTAACGGCCGAAGACGACGCTCGGCTCGAGCACGAGAGCCTCGCCGGCACCCGGTGCTTCACCCGCGCGCGGACCGTCGGGTTCGCGCCCCGACGGTGCGGCCGCCGAGGCGAGTCGAACCGCCGGTGTCGCGACGTCGTCCGGTTCGGGCGGAACGGGAGCGGCACCCGGCGCCCCCCATTCCACCTGGAACGTCACCTCGCCCGCCGCGAGCAGCTCCTCCCGCGAGAGCGCGAAGGAACTCCGGCCGATCGGCAGACGGGCGATCGGACGCGCGCAGTCCCGATCGGCACACAGTGTCGCCCGTATCGCCTGTGCGACGACCGGATCCCAGGTGGCATCGAGCGTTCCGGCGAACTCCGCCTCGACCTCGTCCCGCCAGGGCCTGCCGTTCACCCGTAGCGCATCCGGGGGCACATCGCCGACCGCCGAGTAGAACACGCTCAGCGGGGCCTGCGATTCACCCGCTCCACGCTCGTCGCTCAACAGCAGGGTCGGCACGCCGCCGGACGAGAACCAGCCGCCCGCCGCCGTGGCACCGGCACCGCCCATCGTCGGCGACACCTCGGCGAGCGTGTCGTCGTCCGCCGCCAGCACGACCCGGGCATCGGCCAGCGCGAAGCGTGCCGCCTCGCTCGTCTGCCGGATCTGGAATCGCGCCTCGCCCTGCAGCAGCGCGCCGCCGGTCTGCACGACGAGCGGAAAGGCGAGCGTCTCGCCGGGCACACAGCGATCGAGTGCGGGTGGCGGCTCGCCGCCCACCACGTAGTGGCCATCGGCACCCCGGAAGAGCCCGACACGGCGACCGTCCCGGTCGTAGACCGCCTGCACGCAGTAGCGCCCGACCGAAGGGTCGCCGAGTCCGTCGACCACCTCCAGGTAGAGTCGCTGCCACGACTCCCCGGCTCCCCACTCGATGACGGGCGGGGATACCACCTCGGCACCGAGATAGACGCCTTCCGGATCGACATGCCCCACCATCGAGAACGCGAAACCCGCGGCGGGCAATCGCGCGGTGCGCGCCCGGGGCATCGGAGAGGCCGTCACCGCCTCGGAGGGGACATCGTCGGCGAGCACCAGGGCCGGGAGACCGGGCAGCCGCGGGTCGCGAATCCAGCCGCTCCCGCGCGACGTGCCGCCGGAGCCCGGCGAGACCTGGGCGACGAGCTCCCAGCGATCGCGCCCCTCTCCCTCGAGTGTCCAGCTGGTATCGCCGAGCCAGACCGACTGACCCTCTCTCGTGCCGGGCGGCCAGCGCATCACGAGGCGGAACCGAGCGGCGTCGCGCAATCGCCCGCGCATCGACTCCGAGGCGGCCGCGAACACGCGAAAGCCCAGTCGTGGCCCCCCGTCGAGAGGTGTCGTGCAGTCTCCACCTCCGCCGCGCGCGTTGGCAGGCTTGAACAGGCCTTGCCCGGGGATGTAGCGGTACTCGGCCTCGTTCCGACCCGGCGCGTAGTCGACATGCAGGCAGAACGAACCGTCCGTGTCGCGCGACAGCGGCACGAGGGCGACCATGGACTTGGCCTCGACGATCCACGCTCCCGGTACCGGTGATCGCACGAGCCCGAGACCGCTCGCCCGTGACATCACGTCGAACGATCCGCTCGCCGGCGATACGCCGTCGATAGCGTCGGCAGGCATCGCGGGCCGATGAATCACGATCAGCCCCAACAGCAGGAAGAACGGCAACGACGATCGTCCGACCACAGACAGCCTGCTCATCCGCATCCTCCGTTTGGCGCTCGACGCTCGCGTTCCGCCGCTTCCCGCCCGCTCAAGGCCACCGCTCCACGTCACTGGCGCAGCGAAAGCCGATGTCGGCGTAGGTTTCCTCCGGGTACTCCGGCCGGCGCGAGGCGAGACGCAGGTTGACGCTCGCCATCTCGCTCGACGAACCGCCCATCGCGACACGACGCGAGCGTCCGGTACGCGTCGGCTCGATCGTGTCGGTCCATTCCCAGACGTTGCCCGTGCCTCCGTAGAACCCGGTCCGCTCGTCGCGCAGCGCCGGATCGTCGACGGCGCGCGTCGGCATCGGCGTCCCCGCCGTCGCGCTCGCCGCGTGCGCGTCCGGGTCGAAGTAGCTCGCGTGCACCGCACGCTCCACGCCCCGCATCGCGTGTTCCCATTCGGCACGCGAGGGCAATCGTGCCCCGCGTCGCTCGCAGTAGGCTCGGGCATCGAACCAGGAGACATGAGCCACCGGTCGATCGGCGATGTCGCGATGACTCGAACCGGGCCCCTCGGGGGTGGCCCAGGTGTGGCCCTCGAGCGTCTCCACGCCGAGATCCGACCGCAGTCGTCGCGAACGGCCTCGCTCGCTGGACGTCGCCGAGTGTCCGCTCGCCTCGACGAAGGCGGCGAAGTCGGCATAACTCGTCTCGCGCTCGTCGAGCGCGTACGGGGTCAACCGCACCTGTCGCCGGCGCTCCGCCTCATACCAGCCCGGCGCGCAGCCGTCGGCACCGTAGTGCGCGCGACAGGCGGCCAGCGCCTCGCGGATCTCCTCGGGTCGGCTGCCGACCGACACGTCACGCGGTGACGTCGACAGCAGTCTCTCCTGCCTCTCGATCCCGAGTTCGAGCGCGGCGAGCGCCCCGGTTTCGTCACCGGTTGCCGTGTGCTCGGTCGCGAGTCGTTCCGCCTCCCCCAGCGCGCGCGCGTCGTCCGGCGGGATGACCGTCCCGAACGCCGCGAGCGACGCGATGTTGTCGTCGAATCGCGCACGTCGCGCGGCGAGCCCTTGCCCTTGGGCATCGGTCGACGCCTCCGGGTTCGCGACCGCGCCATCGGAGCCGATACCCGCGATGCGCGACACGAGAAACCACCCGCCGAGAGCGAGCGGCACGAGCACCAGCAGCGGAATGGCGAGACGGTGTCCCTTCGAGCGCTTCATCCGATTGTCGTCGCGTGCGGGCGGGACGACCTCGACGTCCGCTTCGGCGCTTGTCGGCTCTCCGCCTGTCGGCAAGGACCACGGATCGGGCGTCGTCGTCATATCGACCGGCGGCAGCGCACCATCGACCGGGGCGGACGCGACGCGCCGGTCTCTCGCCGGCGGACCGGTGCGCGACTTCAGTCGCGTGGCTTCCGAGTCCGGCTCCGGTCGCGGATCCCGGATTCGTTCCGGGGCCGGATTTCCGTGAGCGCCCGGATCAGCCCCGTGACTCGCCACGGTACGCGCCGTACCGTGCTTTCCGTCCCGGCCGCGGGGTCCGGGGTCGCTCTGTCCGCTCAAGCCGTCACGCAATTCGTCGACCGACTGCGGACGGTCCCGGGGAGCGTAGGCGAGCGCGTGATCGATGGTGTTGAGAAAGGCCGGGGTATAGCGCCCGGCGAACATCTCGGCCGCGCAGGGCAGCGGGTCCGGCTCGTCGTGATCGAAGGCTTCGGAGCGGTCCATCGCGCTCGCCGGCAGCGCCCCGCTCAGGCATCGCATCAGGGTCGCACCGACGGAGTAGATGTCCGTCCACGGCCCCTGCCGCCCGGAGCTCGCGTACTGCTCCTTCGGTGAATAGCCTTCGGAGACCATCACGTGCCAGCTGCGGCTGCGCGCGCCCATCGAGGAACGCGCCGCGCCGAAGTCGATCAGCAGCGGCGCGTCGTCATGCTGGAGGTAGATGTTGTCGGGCTTGATGTCACGGTGCAGCAACCCGTGTTCGTGGACCTCCTGCAGACCGTCGAGCAGTGGCAGGAAGACGCCGGTCAACGTGTCCTCGTCGGGCGCCCCCGAGCGCTCACCGAGCCAGCTCTGGAGGGTTCGCCCCTGCGCGTACTCCATGACGATGTAGGCCGTGCCGTTGGCCTCGAAGTAGTCGGTCGCGCGCACGATGTGCGGGTGCCTGAAACGCACCAGGTCGCGCGCCTCCTTCAGGAATCGTTCTAGCCCGTAGATGAAGTTGTCAGGTGCGCCGCCGTTCGCGGCGGGACGGCTGTTCGGCTCGATGCGCAACTCCGACGTGCGGTGGGAGAAGTCGCGCGGCATGTACTCCTTGATGGCCACCGGTGAACCGAGCCGCCGGTGCCGGGCCAGGTAGGTCACCCCGAACCCGCCGATGCCGAGCACACGCTCGATCGAATACCCCTGCAGGATGGTGTCGGGCGGCAAGGTCTGCTCGACGAGCACGGTGCTCATGTGGAACTGCCGATGGAGAGCACAGTGACGAATCCGTTTCTCATCCGGTGGGTGCTCAGCGAGGTGCGTCGACGACGAACTCGAGCGTGCAACTGCCGTCGCAGCTCTCGTCCGGTTCCCCGTCGACGTCGACGAGCGCGGCGATCGCTACCGCCGCGAGGACGCCACCGACGACGTACCAGAGCGTTCGCCGCCCTCCGCCCGCCTTCTCCGCCGTGCGCGGTTCGTCCTGGAACGTGATCTCCGGGGCCGCCGGCGGGGCCTCGAGCGCACGCTCGAGCGGCGAGAGGTTCGACGCGCGCGTCGTGCGTGTGCCCGCGAGGTCCGCGGCCTGGATGAAATACTCGATGACACCCACTCGATCGTCGTCGCTTCGCACGGTGGCGACGTAGCGATCATCGCCGACGCTCCGCATCTCGACGCTCTCGAACTCGGTCTCCCCCGCACGGCGATGGAACAACGTCACGGCCCCGACGCCGACGTTGTCGCTGACACGCGCCTCGAATCGCTGCGGCTCGCCGGCAACGCCTGTGCCCTCCGGCTCGTGCACGATCGTCGGCGAGACGAGATCAGGCGCCGCTGCATCAAGCGCCGCCGCGGTCGCGGCATCGTCCTCCGGCGCCGCCTCTCCCGAGATGACGACGCTCGAGGAACCGGCCGCGTCCGGGGCTTGCGCCGAACCTGTCGTCGGCAAGACACTCGTCCAGACGAGTACCAGGCTGGACAGCAGCGCGAGCACGTGACTCGACGGACGTTTCTCGTGACGACGATGCATGGGTCGTGGTTTCCGGAAGGGGACAGGGAAGCTCGTCGGCATCAGTCGCTCGCCTCCGCGCGCGCCCACCGGACGTCCGACCAGCGATTCGGAGCGTCTACCGAGCGCTCGCTGATGACGGCGGTATCGCGAAACGACGCGGCAGGCTCGACGAAGTTGCCGTCGGCGTCGACGAGGCGTTCGATACGCAGCACCGCGGCGATCCGCAGGTTGTCCGGACTCGCCTCGGCGGGAAGCACTTCGATGTCGATCTGTGGATAGAGCCCGATCAAGGTCAGCAGGCGCTCGCGATTCGGTCCCGCCGGCACGAGTGCGCGAAACGATGCGGTATCGGCCCGTTCGATCGCGTCGCGTACCGCGGCGAACTTGGCTCTCGCCCTGAGCAGGTCGCTCGCGTCGACCACGGGCACCGTCGGCGATCCGGCGGCATCGTCACGGGTCGCAGGCTCGGCCTCGGGCACGAGCGGCTGGTCCGTACCTCGCACGACGGCCGACGTCGCGGGTCCGCGCTCGCGACTTTCCTCTCTCGTGGCGGTGTCCGGCTCGACGATATCGCGTCCATCGTCCCCGTCGGGGGGGTCGTCGAGAACCACGGAGTCATCCGCTTCCGACACCGCCGCCTCGTCGAGACGTATCTCCAGTTCGAGATCTTCCTCGCCGAGCCGCACGAGACGTTCGACTTTCGGGTAGTCCGGATGGCTCACCTCGACCCGATAGCTCTCGTTCGCCCACAGCGACATGCCCGCCTCGTAGGCGGGCAGGATGTTCAGGATCCGCACCCGCGCATCGCGCGGCCGGGTGTTCACCACGAGCCGTGCCACGGGTCCCGCCGGTTCTTCCGGAGGATCCACCCGGGCGATGTCCGTGCTCGAGTCGAGGTTCGACCGTTCCGATCCGCCTGCCGTCTCGGACGCCGTCCCGGATGCCGTCCCGGGTTCCGTCTCGGATGCCGCCGCACCCCGGCTCGACGACGGCGACGCTTCCGGAGAGCGCGGCACCGCGAACCGCAGATCCCCCGGTGCCGGACCGACGAGCACCGGCGTCCGTGCTCCCTTCCCGCGCGGTGCCGATTCGCTCAGGATTCCCGTGAGCGCCTCGCCCGGCTCGCCACCGGCCACGACGCGCCGGCCGAACGCCGCGAGCAGGCGCTCGCCATCGACGCCCGTGTCATCGCCTCGTGCGGCTACCGAGCCGCCGAACACGATCGTCGTCGTTTCAGACGAACTCGCCAGATCCGTCTCCGCGTCCGCGCAGACGGGCGTCTTGCCGTATCCACGCTCTCCCCAACCGGCGGCGAGCGCGGATTCGTGGCAGGTATCGAGCAGGACCACACCGCGCGCTGCGCCACCGGTCGCTTCGAGAAGGGTTCGGAGGAGCGGTAGTCGATTCAGGTCGCTACGGGTACGCAGGCTGACATTGACAGGCACCACGAAGGCGCTGCCGCCGAGTTGCAAGGCATGACCCGCGTACGCCGCCAGTGCGAGGTCCGCCTCCCGCGCTGCGGCCTCGAAGCCTCTCACCGCGGTTTCCCACTCGTGGCGCGACGCGTTCGCGAGGAGGGTCACGTCGACGTTCCGTGCCTCGAGCGCGGCGGCGAGGGTGCGGGCGTCGTCGAGCGCCCCGACGATCCGGTTGCCCGCGTAGGCCTCGCTGCCGACGACGAGCGCGACGGTGGTCGCCGACGACGCCGGAACCGCTGCCAGCGATATCGCGATGCCGACGACGAAGCGAATCGCGCGACCGGATGCGCGTCGCCACCAGTCGGCATTCAATGCAACCCCGTTCGATCCGGGCAGGCTCTTCGACGTTTCGGCGCTCACTTGTCCGAGTATCTATAGTTCGAGACCCGGATGCTTTCCCCCCAATGGGTGATTGAGAAGACGAATTCATCGATCACGACTCACTTTTAGTCTAGAAAATGGCCGGTTTCGATACATGCAAGCCCCCCATCCCCCGTTCGGGGGATTACTCCTGTCTCGGTGGACATTAGACTCGCTCGACACAAGGAAGATGTCGTCAGTCGAGGGAGGGCCGTTGGCAACCGGAGAACATTCAGCGCGGGACGAGCGCGCTTGTTTACTCGCGACCGGGCATGTCCTCGTCGCGTTTCTCGAATCGGCGATGCCTGCCTCGACGCGTCCTGAACGACCCGCGGACATGTGCGGTCCGAACACGGTCCGGTCGAGCGCTCTTCGCCCGTCGCCCGAGAGAGCGATCGAGCGCGGTGCCACGTCATGTCGTCGTGCCGGCGTCGAGACGATCCGCTCCCGATACGGCGGCATGCCGCGCCGACCCGGGATCACGGCGCGCTCGTCGCTCTCGCGGCGGATCGCCATCGCCCCCGTGCCGCGAAGCGATGCGTGACGATCGCCACCTGTTCTCGAGCCTCTACGATGCGGCGATCCGACCGCAACGGTGGACTCCCCTGCTCGACGAGCTCGGCGAGCTCGTCGGTGCGAGTGGCGGCGCGATCCTGAGCTTCGATCTCAGGCGCGATGCCGAATATCGCATCAGCTACGCCAGCTCACTGTATCCAGACACCGAGCGCATGGAGTACGCCGAAAGCTACGCTCATCACGAGCGAGAGCATGTTGCCGCCGCACTGGCATCGGCACCGGGCACGATCGTCGTCGATCCTGCGTTCACCGAGAATCGGGATGCCGTCTGGAACAGACCCGACGTGCGCTTCCTGCGCGAGCGCTACGGCGTGTTCGACCGCTTCGGCGTGAAGCTCGGGGACGACGATCTCCGACTCGACTTTCTCGCCTTCCAGTACGACGTGTCCCGCGGCAATGTCATTCCTGCCGAGGCGCACGCGCTACGCCCCTATCTCTCGCACACCGCGCAGGCGCTCGTGCTGCTTCGCTCGTTTCACACGCTCAAGACGCGGTACCAGGCCGTGCTGTCGATGCTCGACCATGTCGAGACCGGCGTGGTGCTGGTCGACAGACGCGCACGCGTGGTGCTCGCGAACGCGTGCGCGAGACGCTTCCTCGAGGCGGAGGACGGACTGGCGAAGAGCGAGCGCGGACACCTGATCGCGACGGATGGTTCGGTACGCAACGCACTGGCTCGACGCATCGAGAAGGCCAGCGACACCGCGTGCGGCATGGGCGACGACCCGGTCGCGGGATTGCTCGTCTCGCGCCCGTCGGGTCAGGACGACTACTACGTCGAGGTCTCGCCACTGAAGGACACGGACAACGAGCTCGACGAGAGCTTCCGAGGCGCGATGATCACGATCATAGACCCGAATCACCGGGCGGCGATCGACCTGCGTGGAGTCAACCAGGTCTATTCGTTGAGCAAGGCGGAGACCGCTGTCGTCACGCTGCTGGTGGACGGCCTGACCCATGCGGCGATCGCGGAAACACGTGGGGTCGCGCCGGAGACCGTCAAGTCGCAGGTTCGCTCCATCATGCGCAAGATGCGAGTGCGCAACCGCACCCAGCTGGTACGCCGGGTGTTGCGACTGAACCTGCCGATCAGGACCTGACAGGAGCATGCGAATGAACATTGGAAAGGACGCCGAGGTGACGAATCGTTCGTGGACGACACTTCGTCTTGTCGCGGTAGCGCTCGCGATCGGCCTGTCGGGCGGATGCGAGCGACCATCGGATGATCGCTGGGGTCGCTCGGGACCCGACGACCCCGCACTCGCCGTTCAGCTGCCCGCACCGCTCGCCACGTCCCGCATCCGTCCGGAGGCACTCACGCTGCGCCTGACGGTCAACGGCACCGAGATTCCGATGGGCCTCGACGGTGGCCGCTGGGCGGGCAGCTGGACGGTCGAGGAAGGGCAGCCGATGAATCTCGACGTGTCATTCTCGAGCGCCGGCCTGGATCTGGCACGGCATTCGCGCTCTCTGGGTTCCATCACGCGCAACCGGCGTATCACCGTCGGTCCGGACGACTACGATCTGTTCGACGATGACGGCGACGGCTACTCGAACATACGGGAGCTCGACGACGGCAGCGATCCGAACGATTCCTTCAGCATCCCGCCCGGCCCCGAGACCCCTGACCGCCCCGATGGCACGGGAGGAGAGAGAGTTCGCTACGTCGACGATCGTCAGAAGGTCGTGAACGAAGCGGACGGAAGCGTGACGCTCTCGATCGAACGCATCGGCTCGCTCGATCGCGAGTTCTCGCTGACGTACGAGCCGAAGTCCGGATCGGCGCTGAACGGAGAAGACTTCCTTGCCGAACCCGGCACACTCACTTGGGGAATCGGCGAGGGAGGAAGACGCTTCGTCGAGATCCAGTTGATTCAGGACGATATCTTTGAGGAACAGGAGTTCTTCGAGGTCGCCTTCTTCAACGCGACCGAGCCGGACGAGTTCGTTCCCTTCGACGACACGGGAGGGTCCGTCGGGCAGGTCTACATCAACGATGCCGGCGGATCGTTCGACTCGCTCGACACCTCCCGGATCGAGGGGGAATACGACGCGAGCACATTCTCCGACGACGGCGCGTTCGACGAAGTGTACGTGGTCATCCATTCGTTCGGACGCTACTCCGTGCACGATTGGCGAGGGGACACGGTCGATGCGGATCCGGACTGCTATATCAGTCAGAACCTGGCTGTCACTTCGCTCGGTGACGATCTGTACGATTTCGAGTTTTCCTTCGTCTTGGAGGGCGTCTTCGAAGTGCGTCGACGTGACGAGGCGCTGGTCTTCGCTCTCGATGATGGCGACGAAGTCGTGTGGCCTCGCCTGGGCTCATCGGAGTTCGTGTTCGAGGATGGGGACCCCGGCACTGTCGATGATTTCTACACCTCTCTCTCCTGCTCCTGACCGGGCACGCTCGGACTCTCCCGTGAATGCGTACGACGACGCGCCGAGCGTGATGGCGAAGCCGAGGCCGGCCGAGCGTGGCGAGCCCTCGTCCCGACCGATACGGGAGACGCCCGCACGCGACGAGCTCGCGAGCTACGACCGGCTGAACGGGCTGAACCACCTCGGCATCGTCGTGGACGATCTCGACGACGCCGAGGAGCGCGTCACCGCGGCCGGCCTCACGCCGCGTTCGCACGCCGACTACGAACCCGGCCGGCGGTTCTACTTCGACGACGCCGACGGCTTGGAGTTCGAGGTCATCGCGTACGATCCCTCGTGACGACCTTCGAGGCGAGCCTCGACACGGTCTCCGTGACGGCGCCCGGACACGCGCTCCGGAGGCGCCGACGAGACGTCGGAACGTCGAACCCGAGGTCGCCGACCGGTGGCCCCGGACGTGCCACCCGCGTAGCCTGACGCCGTTCGGCACCCTCCCGGGAGCAAGATCGATGTCCGCGTCGCTCGTCACGCTCGCCCTGTGGGTCGCCGGTCTGTGCGCCGCGGCGCAGTTCGCCAAGGTCGGACTGGTGCTGCCCGAGCTGTCGCGGGTCTACCCCGGGGCGGGCGCCACGCTCGGCCTGCTCGTTTCCGCCATCAGTGTCGTCGGGGCGTTGCTCGGCCTGCTGGCCGGTTGCTTCGTCGTCATCGGCTGCTACGCGACGGCGCTCGCGGTACACGCCTCGATGGCCCGCCGCCGACGGCGCAGGCCCTGCGCACGCCGTGAGTGGCACATGAGAATTCGATGAGAGAGGCTTCCGCGACGGTGCGCGCGCTCGTTACCGGACTGCCCGATAGGGGTTCACCCTAGTATCGGAAACCGACATCGCTTCGTAAGGTACTCCCCACTGCCTCGGGCAGCACCGGAAGACATGTCGATGATCACGAGTCAGAGCACTCGGCTTCAGAGCGCGCCGCCACCGCAGCCACCCGGCGACGCCGGTCGAGACTACACGATCCGCTGGGGCGACACGCTGAGCGAGTTGGCGGTCAGGTTCGGCACCAGCGTCGAGGCTCTGGCGCGGGAGAACGGCATCGCCGATCCCGATCTCATCTACGCCGGTGCCAACCTCGAGGTGCCCGACGGTGGAGGCGGCGGCTCGAACGCCTCCGCCGGCGACAGCGCCGCGTCCGGCGACCCCGGCATCGCCTTGGCCGGTTCGAACGGCTCGACCGTCGGGGCGTCGGACGCGCAGGTCATGGCGGCACTCGAGGCGGTTCCGCAGAGCATCCGTGCGGCCAACCCCCAGGTGTCGGAGCATATTTCCCGCATCCTGACGGAGGCGCGTGCCCAAGGCCTTTCGAACGAGCAGACAGCGTACGTTCTCGCGACAGCGACCCACGAATCGAACCTCGGTCTGCACATGGAGGAGTTCGCCAGCGGTGCGGCCTACGAGGGTCGATCGGATCTCGGCAACACACAGCCGGGCGACGGTGTCCGCTTCAAGGGTCGTGGCTACGTGCAGATCACCGGTCGCGCGAACTACGCCGACTGGTCGCAGCGCCTCGGCGTCGACCTCGTCGGCGATCCCTCGCTGGCCGAAGATCCGGACATCGCCGCCAGGATTCTCGTGCAGGGCATGAAGGACGGCACGTTCACCGGCCGTGGACTCGATCGCTACATCAACGATTCCGGTACCGACTACGTCAACGCCCGACGTATCGTGAACGGCGATGTCGCGAAGAACGGCGCGCGCATCGCGGCCGATGCCAGTCGCTACGCGACGGCGCTCGACAGTGTCCCGGTCACGTCGGGAGGCAGCGCGGGAGTACCGGGCTCGAACCTGACACTCGCCGATGTCGGCCAGGTGGGGAGCGATGCACCCGTCTGGGTCCGTGACAGCGGCGTCAATCTCTCCGGCGCAGGCACGGAAATCGAATCGATGTTCGGACCGCTGGTCGACGCCTTCAAGGCCGAAGGCATCGTCCAGCCACCGATCATCACGTCCGCCAACGACAGCACGCATTCCTCCCCGCGCTCACTCCACTTCCGGGATCTCGCCATCGATGTGCGTGCCCGGCACCTCTCGATCGCCGAGGGCAACGCCATCGAGGCGAGACTGAAGGAAGCGCTCGGTCCGGCCTATTTCGTCGATTTCGAGACCTTCTCGAACAACCCCTCGAACAATCACTTTCACATACAGTACAACGGCATCCCGAGCTGATTCGTAACCTCATGAGCAAGGCTTCCGGTGGCCCGTGCGCGCACCGACACCGCCGACCGGGCGTGCCCTCGTCCACGTCAGGGGCGATTCGTCACGCTCTGCTCGCCGCTCTGCTCGCCGCGGGCGCGCCGCTGCACGCCACCGAGGCTGCCGCATCCGCATCGACGAATCCCGTCGAGTGCGCGTTCGATCCCGCGTCGGGCGCTATCAACCCGCTCGGTAACCGCAGCTTCATCCGGATTCGGGAACGGGACGGCGCGATCATCTTCATCTACGAGGAGTTGCCTGCAATCGTCGGGGTCGAGCGCGTGACCCTGGCCGTCCAGCGGACGCTGATCGTCCACGACAGGTCGCTCGACGCCGCGCGTGCGTGGTTGCGCGGCAACGACGAGGTCTACGCCGAACTGGTGGGCTACGACGACCCCGACGGATACGCACCGGTGGACGATACGATCCGCTGCCGTTAGGCAGCTTCATCGAGCGATCCGCTACCGTCGAAGCCTCACCGACGGCCGCTGCGTGTTCCACTCGAGCAGCACCACCGTGCCGGGTTTCGACGACGGCGTCGGCGCAGACCGGAACGTCGGAGAGCCGGGGCGGTGGGTGGGCTCGGCGCTCGCCGTCGGTTGCTACGTGGCGACGCTCGCGATGCACACCTCGATGGCCCGCCGACGGCGTGCGCACCGTCTCGGATCGGCCGCTACGGCCGGGTGACCGTGTCCGGCACCCAGCCGAGCGTCGCGTCCACGTCGCGCTGCTCGAAGGACATGCGCGTGAGGTGGGCATGTCGTATCCGGGCGAGATGGAAGAGGCGGCCCGCCTCGCGCAGGTGACACCACCCGATGAGGTACCAGCCTTCGGCATGACGGAGGAAGCCGACGGCATCGACCGAGCGCCGGGTGTCGCGTCCGTGCAGATCCCGGTAGTCGATCTTCACCACGAGGCCGCGCCGCACGGCGGCCTCGATCGTCCGTCGGATCCTTCTCCCCGCCGGCTCGACGGATTCCTCGCGCGTGCGGATCCGTTCGCGAAGCCGCTCGGTGGCGACCCGGGTCGTGGCCGGAAGCGCGTCCAGCACTCGCTTCATCGCGGTGGCGCCGGCATCGGCGTAGGGCATGGCGTCACCGGCGGCGGTCACCGCGGTCAGCAAGGCCATGACCTCGGTCGGCGACAGGGTGACCACGACGCTGCCCATCTGATCGAGGCTGACGGCTCCACCGTTGCGACCTGCCTCGGCGTACAGCGGCACGCCCGCGGCCCTCAGCGCGGCGAGGTCGCGCTCGATCGTGCGGGACGTCACGCCGAACTCCTCCGCGAGCCTGCGCGCGCTCACCGGCCGCGGGGCCGTCCGGCGCAGGGTTTCGGTGATGGCCACCAGTCGTTCGAGACGCTGCATGCCGTCAGTCTGGACCGATCGCGGCCCGGTCGGCAAGCAAACTCCGACAGACCGCTGTCGGAGCCGTCCGGTATGGTCCCTCCGGACCCGACGATCGATCACGCCAGACCGAGGAGCGACATCATCATGAACCCGACGACACTGAACGGCATCGAGCTGCCCGCCACCGACCTGAACGCGGCGAAGACGTTCTACGAGAAGCACTTCGGCTGGGCCTTCACCGATTACGGCTCGACCTACTCGGCCGCTCGCGTCTCGGGTGTCGAGGTCGGGCTGAACACCGAGGCCAGCGTGAGCGTCGCCCAGCCGGACGGGGCCGAGAGTTCGAACGGTCCGCTGCTCCTGATGCAGACGGACGATCTCGACGCCGTGCACGACGCGCTTTCCCGGAACGGCGCCGTGATCGTCACCCGACCGTTCGGATTTCCCGGTGGCAGCCGCTTCCACTTCCGGGATCCGAGCGGCAACGTGCTGGCGATCTACGAACTCACGTCGTCCTGAGCGTCAGGTCGTTCCGAGCATCGGGTGTCCCTCGCGCGCTACTTCGCGCCCCGCGCCGCCTCCATCTCCGACTGCATCACCTCCATCAGCTCGGGCATCACCGCCATCATCCGCTCCTGCGCGAGCGCCGCACTGGCGGCCATGACCTCGGGCGTCTTGTCGAGGTAACGCTGACCGAGCTCGGTGTCGAAGAAGTCGGACAGCGCGTTCATGTCGTCGACGGTGTAGGCATCGGCGTAGATCCTCACGTAGTCGTCCTTCAGCACGGCGTAGCCGATGCGCTCCCGCATCAGCGCCATGACCTTCTGCATGGCCGAATCCATCGCCTCGCGCTCCTCCGCCGTCACGTCCGCCGGGGCCATGCCGGAGATCATCTGCGAGATCTGCCCGTACATGCTCTCGGTCAGCTCCTCCACACGCGTCGCCTCGAGCAGGCGCTCCGCAGCCGCCGACGCGGCGGGCTCGGCAGCGAACGACGGCGGGGCGACGAGACACGCCAGCGCGACGGCGGTGGTCAGGGAGCGGATCGAGCGACGAGCGTGCGGCATCTGTTTCATTGCGAGCGGGAAGTTCTCGATGTGAGGGTCGTCGCGGCGCGACGTCGTCAGCATGACGGCGGAAACCACCCCTGTCACGGGTGCGTCACGACATCGAGGCCGCCGACGGGATCGCCCGGGATCGCCAACGGGGTCGACGATGCGCACGGGACACGTCGCGGATTCAGTCGCTCGCGGGCACCACGCCACCGGCCGCCCCGTCCATGCCGTCGGTCACGGGCTCCAGCGCAGCGACCCGTGCCTCGAGCGCCTGCAGGCGCTGACGGGTGCGTTGCAGCACCTCGGCCTGCACGTCGAATTCCTCGCGGGTCACGAGATCGAGGTTGCCGAGCGCGCCCTGCACGGCCGCGCGGACGTTCCTTTCGACATCGTCCTTGAGATCGGCGAGCCCGGGCGGCAGGAGCTTGCCGAGCGTGCGTGACAGGTCGTCGATGAGGGTGGCGTCAGGCGGCATGGAAGGGCGTCCTGGAGTGGAGTGAGAGGAGAGAGGTGTCGAGCGGTAGGGTCCCGGCCGGTCGACCGACCGCGCGTGGCGGGCGGCGTACCGGAAGGAGAGCGCCGCCACCGCGCGATCGATGCTCGCCGCGTTCCGCCAAGGATACCGGCAGTCGCGCGGAGCGTCGGCTCACGGCAAGGACGATCAACGCACCACGACGGTGCGCTCAGGACGCGAAAACGCACCAAAACAATGCTCACACGGCTCCTGAATCGGATAGAGAATCTTTCAAGCTATTGAATATATAAAATAAATTCATCTGGCACGCATGCTGCGGTCGGTCCCGCAATCGACTCATCGATCAGCAGGAATGCAACCATGAAGCTCGTCACGGCAATCATCAAGCCCTTCAAGCTCGACGAGGTCCGGGAGGCCTTGTCGACGATCGGCGTCCAGGGCATGACGGTCACGGAGGTCAAGGGGTTCGGACGTCAGAAGGGGCACACCGAGCTCTACCGCGGCGCCGAGTACGTCGTCGACTTCATCCCCAAGACCAAGATCGAGATCGGTATCGACGACGACCAGCTCGATCCGGTCATCGACGCGATCGCCCAGGCGGCCGGCTCCGGAAAGATCGGCGACGGCAAGATCTTCGTCACCGATCTGGAGCGGGCGGTCCGCATCCGCACCAGCGAGACCGGCCCCACGGCCCTCTGATCCTCGACCACCACCGACTCACAAGGACACGAAAAGCAAACGCCGATGGAAACCGCGAACCTCAGTTACGCGCTCGACACCTTCTACTTCCTCGTCTCGGGAGCCCTGGTCATGTGGATGGCCGCGGGCTTCGCGATGCTCGAGGCCGGTCTCGTGCGTGCCAAGAACACCGCCGAGATCCTGACCAAGAACATCGCCCTCTACTCGATCGCCTGCATCATGTTCATGCTGCTCGGCTACAACCTCATGTACCCCGGCGGCGACTTCGAGGGCGGCTACGTTCCGGGCATCAAGTTCCTGCTCGGCGCCGAGAACGACGCGGCCGCCTTCGCCGGCGAGGACGCGCCGTACTACTCCGCCCGCTCCGACTTCTTCTTCCAGGTGGTGTTCGTCGCGACCGCCATGTCGATCGTCTCGGGTGCCGTCGCCGAGCGCATGAAGCTCTGGGCCTTCCTCCTGTTCGCCGTGGTCTTCACCTCCCTGATCTACCCGATCCAGGGCTTCTGGAAGTGGGGCGGCGGCTGGCTCAACGCCATGGGCTTCCAGGACTTCGCGGGCTCCGGTGTCGTGCACATGTGTGGTGCGAGCGCGGCGCTCGCGGGCGTTCTCGTGCTCGGCGCACGAAAAGGCAAGTACGGCCCCAACGGGCAGGTCATGCCGATGCCCGGCGCCAACCTGCCGCTCGCGACCCTCGGCACGTTCATCCTCTGGATGGGCTGGTTCGGCTTCAACGGCGGCTCGCAGCTCGCCGTCTCGAACTTCGAGAACGCCAACGCCGTCGCCGCGATCTTCGTCAACACCAACATGGCCGCGGCCGGCGGCGTCGTCGCGGCGCTCCTCACCGTGCGCATGATCTGGGGCAAGGCTGACCTCACCATGGCCCTGAACGGCGGTCTCGCCGGGCTCGTCGCGATCACCGCGGAGCCGCTGGCGCCGACGCCGCTGATGGCGACGCTGATCGGCGCGGTCGGCGGAATCCTCGTCGTGTTCTCGATCATCACGCTCGACAAGATGAAGATCGACGATCCGGTCGGCGCGATCTCGGTGCACGGCGTGGTCGGCATGCTCGGCCTGCTGGTCGTGCCGCTGACCAACCCCGACGCGAACATCGTGACTCAGGCGATCGGCCTCGGCTCGATCTTCGCCTGGACCTTCGTGACCAGTCTCGTGCTCTGGCTGGTGATCAAGCTGATCGTCGGCATACGCGTCAGCGAGCAAGAGGAGTACGAAGGCGTCGACATCGCCGAGTGCGGCCTCGAGGCCTACCCGGAGTTCACGGCCGGACGTCAGTGACACGGGCCCCGGCCGGCGCGTCGCGACGACGCACCGGCCGGTCTCGGCAGTACCCGGAAGGGGCGTCCTCGTGGCGCCCCTTTCACGTCTTCCGGTCGAATCCTCCGGCGTCGAACCGAAAGTGTCCGACCGGCCCGGGCAACGGCGGCACACCGCGATCCGCCCTTCTCCGTCTCTCACCCCTCGAGCCCGCACAGGCGTTCGGTGCAAGCAAGAGATGCACAGGCGTTCGGTGCAAGCAGGAGAGAGACCTGACCACTCGCGGATGCCCCGCTACCCGTCGGGCAGCATCGTCTCTCGGTCGCCCGCGCCGTCCGTCGCCGTATCGATCCAGCCGTCGAGCCCGCCCGCCGTCACCACGCGCCGGTGGCGTCCGAACGCACCGCGGCCCACGAGCGTCGTGCCGGCATCGAGCGCGAGCAACACCGGTGCCCCGTCCCACGGGGACGCGAGCAGATCGCCCGCCACGTCGAGCACGAGCCGTTCGGCAGGCGCCGGCGCAAGCAGCGCCCGGGCGACGAACCCCTCGAGCGATTCCGACGACGGCCCCGCCGTTCCACCGCCCGAGCCCGACTCCGGACCCGACTCCGGACCCGAGCCCGGGATCGAGCCCGGTGCGGCATCGCTCCCGACCGGTACCCGCACCCTTACCCAGCGCTCGCCGACGGCGCCGCGCACCTCGACCAGCGAGTCGGCGGCGAGGCGGCCGACGATGTCGAACGACGTGCCCGGCCCGGCCCTGAGGTTCAGCGCCGGGGCGGCGACCGCGAGCCAGGGCCCGAGCGCGTGTCCCGGCTCGACCTCGAGCGACGCGGCCCGCGCGCGGCCCACCAGCGCCAGCGGATCCTCGGGTCCGCGAAAGCGCCGGTACCACCCGAAGTGCAGGTGCGGCGGCGTCGTCCGCGCGTTGCCGGTGTTGCCGACCGTGCCGATGACCTCGCCACGCGCGACTCGCGTGCCGGCGAGCACCGCCACGCTGTCGAGGTGGGCGTAGTACAGCGACCCGAGCCGCCCGCCCGTCGCATCCTCGGCACGCTGCCAGACGTGCAGCCCGCCACGGGTCGATCGGCCGACCCGAGCGACGATGCCGTCGGCGGCGGCGAGGACGTCGGTACCCCGCGAGGCGAAGATGTCGATGCCGTGGTGGTCGCGCTTGCCGCCGTCACGCATGTCGCCGAAGAAGCTTCGTACCGCGTCGGCGCGGTCGGTGGCGACGGGGAAGTCGAGCGGCGCGCGACGGTTCAGCGCGAAGCCGAACGCGCCGACGCTCGAGGGAAGCGCGCGCACCTGCACGACGTAGGTACCGGCGACCGGTGGCGTCCAGCGAACGCCGGGCGTCGACGCCACCGTCACCCGCGTGCCGTCACCGGTCGTGCCATCGGTGCCGAACACCGCCAGACGCCGCTCGCCGAGAGCGCCGCGCGGCTGCAGCACGTCGAGCAGCAGCGCACCGCGAGCGCCCTCGCCCGCCGCCGTCAGGACATGCAGCACCTCGGGTGGCGCGAGCTCGAGCTCGAAACGGGCGACGACCGCCCGCTCGTCGCCCCCGAGCGAGACACGCTCGGCGTACGGCAGCGCGAGCGGCACGGCACCCGGCGACGTGCTCGTCGCTCGGCCGGCCGATGTGCCGGTGGGCCTCGTCGCCGGATCGACGGGACCGCGCGCGCGGAACACGTTCACGGGCGACTCCCCGGCGCCCGTGCGCTCGGCCGGCGGCCGCACGTGCAGCGACAGCTCCGAGATCAGGCCGATCGGCAAGGCGAGCAGCACGGGAACGAGTGCGAGGGCGAGCTTGTTCATGGCGACGGGGCGAGCGAGCCGGTCCGGACACCCCATGGGATACGCGCGCCGATGGCGAAAGTGTCACCCGCCATGTGCCGAGAACCGGGAACCGAGAACGACAGGCGAACAGGCGGATCGTGCCGTCACGTGCCGACGACATCGAGCGGCGAGCCCGGCGGCGCCAGCCGTCCGAGGCGGTTGGCCAGCCGCCACCCCTGCAGCATCGCCGCGATCGTCAGCCCCGCGATCAACCCGAGCCAGAGCCCGTGCACGCCGAGCCCGAAACGATGCGCGGCGACGTAGCCCGCGCCGAACCCGATTCCCCAGTAGGCGAACAGGTTGATCAGCATCGGCACGCGCGTGTCGTGGAGCCCGCGAAGAAGCCCGATCAGCGTCGCCTGAAGGCCGTCGGAGAGCTGGAACACGGCGGCGAGCACGAGCAGCTCGGCGGCGAGCGCGCGGACGGCGACGTCGTCGGTGTAGAGCGCCGCGAGCGGTTCGCGGAACACGACGATCAGGAGCGACGTCGAGCACGCCAGCGCGAAGGTAAGCAGCACGCCGCTCGCCACGCGCAGGCGGATGCCGTTCGCCGTGCCCCGACCGAAGGCGACGCCGACGCGGGCGGTCAGCGCGAACGACAGTCCCAGCGGCAGCATGTAGCACGCCGCGGCGACGCCGATCGCGATGTTGTGGGAGCCGGCGGCGGCCGTGCCGATCATGCCCGACTGCACGCCGGTCGCGACGAACAGCCCGCTCTCGCAGAGCATCATCAGGCAGATCGGCGCCGACAGGGCGAGCAGTGCACCGAGTCGTGCCGGGTCGGGTCGCTCGAGCGGGCGATACAGGGCGAAGCGGGCGAACGTCGGGGCGCGCAGGAACGCGAACAGGATCAGACAGGAGACGCTCTGCACGATCGTCGTCGACCAGCCGATGCCGGCGATGCCGAGCCGCGGCAGTCCGAACATCCCGAGCCCGAGTCCCAGGTCGGCCACGAGGTTGACGCCGAGCGCGGCCACCTGCACGAGCAGGACCGGACGGGCGCGCGCCGTCGCCTCGCAGACGTTCCGGGCGGTGATCAGCAGCACGGCGCCCGGCACGCTCCACGAGGCCGGTCCGAGATAGCGTTCGAGCGGTCCGGTCAGCGCGTCGTCGAGCCCCCAGTCGCCGATCGAGGCACGGATCGCGGCGAGCACGGCGAGATCGAGCGCGATCAGCACGAGCGCGAGCCAGAGCCCCTGACGGAACACGATGCCGAGCTCGGAACGGCGCCCCTGACCGCGCAGCCGCGCCATCGTCGGCGACAGCGCCGCCAGGAACCCGATGCTCGACAGCGTGACGATGAAGACCAGCCCGGCGCCGATGCCGACGGCGGCGAGCTCGGCGGCACCGATCCGACCGGCCACGAGCGAATCGACGAGCCCGTTGCCGATCGACAGCACCTGAGCGCCCATCAGGGGCAGGCCCGCGACGAGCGCACGGCGCATCTCGGCGCGCAACGCCGGACGGCGCCATGAAGGGCGGGCGGTGATCATGACGGGCTCGAGGGAGGCGGCCGTGGCGTGGCGAGCGATCGCAAGCATACCCGTCGGGCTCGGGACACCGGACGCGCGAGGTGATCGAACCGTGGTGCCGGCCGTGACCGGGGCGGGGTCGGGCATCCGGAAACGGAGCCGGCCCGCCGCGGGTGGCGTCGTCGCCCGTCCCCCGCGAAGGCGCCCCGACCCCCGAGGATCAGACCAGGCGATCCCCGGGCTCGCGTCCGGCGAAGAACGCGTCGAGGTTGTCGAGCGCGCGATAACCCATCGCGTCGCGCGTGGTACGTGTCGCGCTGCCGATGTGCGGCAGCATGAACACGCTGTCGAACGCGGCGAGCGCGGGGTTGCCGCCGGGCTCGGCGGCGAAGCAGTCGAGCCCGGCGGCGGCGAGCCGTCCGCCGTCGAGCGCCCGCACGAGCGCGGCCTCGTCGACGAGTGCGCCGCGCGCGGTGTTGACGAGGATCGCCCCGTCGGGGAGCTTCGCGAGGAACGCGTCGTCGACGAGCCCGGCGGTGTCCGGTGTCGCCGGGCAGTGCAGCGACAGGAACGTGGACTCGGCGAGCAGCGTGTCGAGCGAGGCGTGGAACGTCGCGCCGTGTTCGTCGGCCGGATCGAGCCGGCGGCGGTTGTGGTAGTGCACGTCCATGCCGAGCCCGCGCGCGAACCCGGCGAACACCCGCCCGACGCGCCCCATGCCGACGATGCCGAGCCGCGCGCCCGACACCTGCGTGCCGACCATGAACGCCGGGCTCCATGAGTTCCACTCGCCATCGCGCACGAGCCGGTCCCCCTCGACCGCGCGCCGCGCCGCGCCGAGCATCAGCAGGAGCGCGATCTCGGCGGTCGCCTCCGACAGCACGTCCGGCGTGTTCGTCACGACGATGTCGCGCGCGCCGAGCGCGTCGAGATCGCAGTGATCGACACCGACCGAATGGTTCGCGACGATCCGCATCCGCTCGTCGAGCCGCGCGACGGTCTCGGCATCGAGTGCCTCGGAGTGGCACGGCACCATCGCGTCGACCTCGGCACTCCGCGCGACGATCTCGTCGCTCGTGCGCGGCCGGTCCTCGTCGTCCAGCACGACGTCGTAGTCGCGCCGCGCACGCTCGAGCGTCGCGTCCGACAGTCGTCGGGTGATCCAGACGCGCTTCTTCGCCGCCATCGCCCGGATGCCCCTCAGGTGCTGCCGCGACGTTCGTGCACGAACAGGTCCCAGGCGGCGAACAGCACGACGAGCCCGACGACGATGCCGAGGTCCCAGCGTGGCACGTACCAGACGAGGATGCCGAGGAAGCCGCACAGCACGGCGAAGGCGAGCAGGTAGAGAAGGGTCTTCATCGCGCGTCTCCCGATTCGTCGGTGCCCGCCGGGCGGGCCGTGTCGTCGGCGGTGTTCAAGCGTCCAGCACCGCGTCGAGCCAGCGTGCCGTGCGCAGCAGCCGCGCGTCGTCGCCGTGCCGCCCGACGAGCTGCACACCCATCGGCAACCCGTCGGAGCCGATCAGCTTCGGCAGCGTGATCGCGGGCAGCCCGCAGAGCGTCCAGAGTCCGTTGAAGATCGCGTCACCCGTGCTCCCGAGGCCGGCCGGCGCGGTGCCGGGGGCGGCCGGGGTCAGGATCGCGTCGCAGCGCTCGAACAGCTCGTCGAGCCCCGCGTTCAGCACGCCCGGCCAGTCGAGCGCCGCGAGGTAGTCGTGCGCGGTGATCGCCCGCCCGCGCTTGAGGGCGGCGTTCATCGTGTCGGAAAGCTCGGCCGCCCCGCGCGCGTGCCAGGTGTGGAAGTTCCGGGACATCTCGGCGAGATTGATGCGCTCGCGCACGACCGCGGCCTCCGCGAATCGCTCGGGCAGCTCCGCCTCGAACGCGCGTTCGCCGAGCACCTCGGCCAGCTCCGCGAACGCCGCCCGCGTGTCCTCGTCCGCGCGTGACCAGAACGGGGTCTTCACCAGCGCGAGCGTCGGCACCATCGGAGGCTCGCTCGCGGCCGTCTCGAGCAGCCGCGGGAACGGGCACGGCGCCGTCGCCCGATCGCCCGGATCGTGACCGAACAGGGCGTCGGCGAGAAGCGCCGCGCCGTCGATGTCGGCGGCGAACACGCCGACCGTGTCGAGGCTCGGCGATTGCGAGAGGATGCCCGTCCGCGGGATCGCCCCGAACGTCGGCTTGAACCCGACCGTGCCGCAGAAGGCGGCGGGGCGGATCACCGAGCCGCCGGTCTGCGTGCCGACCGCGAGCGGCACCATCGCGTCGGCGACGGCGGCGGCCGATCCCGACGACGAGCCGCCGGGCGTGTGCGCGGGGTTCACGGGATTCCGGGTCTTGCCCGGGTGCAGGTAGGCGAGCTCGGCGCTCACCGTCTTGCCGAGCAAGATCGCCCCTTCCGCTTCCAGGCGCGTCGCGACCCAGGCGCTCTCGCGCGGCACGCGACCGGCGTCGAGCACCGTGCCGTTGGTGCTCGGCACGCGACGCGTGTCGATGATGTCCTTCAGCGCGACCGGCAAGCCGTGCAGCGCGCCGACCGCGCGACCGCGCTTGCGCTGCACGTCGCGTGCACGGGCCGTCTCCAGGGCGTGCTCCGCGTCGAGCCAGGCCCAGGCGCCGACCGTCTCCTCGCGGGCGGCGATGCGCTCCAGGCAGTGCTTGACGAGGGTCTCGGCGTCGAGCGCGCCGCGCGCCAGCCGGTCGCGAAGCTCGACCGCGCCGTGCATCGGCGGCGGCGCACCGCCATCCTCGCCCTCGCCCTCGGACGCCTTCGGGGCACGTGTCCTCACGCGGCGCCGGCCCCGGCGGACGGCGGCATCGACCAACCGTTCATGCGAGGCGCGCTCACGGCCCGTAGAACTTCTCGGGCAGGTGGAACACGAGCTGGGGGAACTGGTACAGCAGCACCATGCTGATGATGACCATCACCAGGAACGGCATGACGCCCTTGAAGATGTCGGTCAGCATGACCCCCGGTGGCGCGATCCCCTTGAGGTAGTAGGCGGACATCGCCATCGGCGGGGTCAGGAACGAGGTCTGCAGGTTCAGCGCGACGAGGATGCCGAAGAACAGCGGATCGATGTCGAAGATCGCGAGCAGCGGCAGGAAGATCGGCACGAAGATGATGATGATCTCCGACCACTCGAGCGGCCAGCCCAGCAGGAAGATGATCAGCTGCGCGAGCAGCAGGAACTGCAGCGGCGTCAGGTCGAGTCCGCCGACGAACTCGGCGATCAGCTTCTCCCCGCCGAGGTAGCTGAACACCGAGCTGAACACGTAGGAGCCGACGAACAGCCAGCAGACCATCGCCGTCGTGCGCGCGGTCAGGTACACCGACTCGCGCAGGCGCTGGAAGGTCATCGCGCGGTACAGCACGGCGAGCAGCATGCCGCCCAGCGCACCGATCGCCGCCGCCTCGGTCGGGGTGGCGAGCCCGAACAGGATCGAGCCGAGCACCGAGAGGATCAGCACCGCGAGCGGGAAGAAGGAGGTGGCGAGCATCCACAGGAGCTTGCCGACGGGCACCGCCGGCACCTCCTCGAGCGAGGGTTTCGGAGCGGCACTCGGCTGCACCATGGAACGCCCGACGATGTACAGGAGATAGAGCCCGACGAGCGTCAGCCCCGGCAGGAGCGCCCCCGCGTACAGGCGCACGATCGAGACGCCGGACGCCGCGGCGTAGACGATCAGCATGATCGACGGCGGGATCAGGATGCCGAGCGTGCCGCCGGCGCAGATGATCCCCGACGCGAAGCTCTTGTCGTAGCGCGCGTTCAGCATCGCCGGCAGCGCGAGCAGGCCCATCAGGGTCACGACCGCTCCGACGATGCCGGTGGCCGTCGCGAACAGCGCGCAGGTGATCAGCGCGGCGACGCCCATCGAGCCCGGCACGTTCCGCGACGCGACGTTCAGCGTGCTGAACAGCCGATCGACGACACCCGCCCGCTCGACGATGTAGCCCATGAACAGGAACAGGGGTACCGCCGTCAGCACCTCGTTCGACATGACCGTGTAGGTCTGGTTGATGAACAGGTCGAATATGCGGCTGCTGAACAGGCCGTCCACGTAGGCGCTCACCTGGTCCCACAACCCCGCGTCCTCCTCCAGGCGGTTGTAGCTCCGGAACTGGCGGCGCATGTCGAAGTAGGCGTAGTAGCCGAAGCCGATGCCCATCGCCATCAGCGTGAAGGCGATCGGGAAGCCGAGGAAGACCAGCAGGATGAACAGCCCCAGCATCATCAGGGCGATTTCTGGATTGCTCACGCCGGGCTCCGCGGGTTACGGGTCGTGAATGACGTTCCGACGGCGCTCATCGGGTACGGATCACGCCGTCCTGATCGGGATCGGCGGGGCCGACGCCGGGCAGGGACGTGTCCGCCGTCGGCCCCCGCCCTTCCGCGTTCGCGATCAAGAGCTCCTCGGTTTCCTGCACGTCGCTCTCCGCGGTGCGCCAGTAACCCTCGCGGATGCAGAGGATGCAGCGGCACACCTGGGCGAGGCCCTGGACGAACAGCAGGAGACCGGCGAGCACCATGATGCTCTTGAACTGGAAGATCGGGATGCCCGCGGGGCTGTTGACGCTGACCTCGGTGTAGCCCCAGGACTTCGACGAGTACTTCCAGCCGGCGAGCACGAGGGCGAGGATGCCGGGGAAGAAGAACAGGAAGTAGAGGACGAGATCGACCTTGGCCTGGGTGGCGGGCTTCCAGAGGCGGTACAGGAAGTCGCCGCGCACATGACCGTTTCGCGACAGCGTGTAGGCGCCTCCCGTCATGAACAGGGTGCCGTACATGATGAACGAGACGTCGAGCGACCAGGGCGTGGGCGCGTTGAACACGTAGCGCACCAGGACTTCGTAGCTGACGCCGAAGGTCATCAGCAGGATCAGCCACGCGAAGGTCTTGCCGAAGGCGGCGGAGAGCCGGTCGGCGAACGTGATGAAGGCGAGCATCGGGGGGGCGCTCTCGGCGTGGCGGACCGGTCGGGCGATCGGCGGCTGGACGCGGACGGGAAGGCGTCGATACCGGCGACTCGCGAAACGGCCCGCGAGTTCGTCGATCGGTATCAGGGGTGCGGCAAGGTGAACGTCGGCAGGAAAGGCTCCGGCGAAGCGATGTCGGTACCGTCGATCGCGAACCATCGATCTCGGGCCATCGATCTCGGGCCGTCGACCGTGAACCGTCGACCGCGAACCCGGCGCGACCGGCGGGAGAATCGGCCGGGCGGATCGCTCGGGGCGCGCTGCGCTCCCGACGACGCGTCACGCGCCGCCGGGAGCGTTCGTCGGATCAGAGCTTGAGCTTGCCCGGGAAGTAGTGCTCGTAGGCGAGTGCGTAGTCGGGAGCGTTCATCAGCTCGTAGTAGGTGACCTGCTCGACCCACTCGCGCTGGCTGTCGAGCACCTTCTTCATGAACTCGTCCTTCTCGAGCTCGGGAATGAGCTGATCCCAGGCGTCGAGCTGGGCGGCGAGGATCTCCGTGGACGTACGGTGCACGGTGACGCCGTCGTCGGCGGCGAGCTCGGCCAGGTCCTTCGAGTAGTTCTTCATCGCCTTGGCGGTGTTCGCGGTCGACGCGGCCTCGACGCCGTACTTGAGGATCGCGGCGAGATCGGGCTCGATGTCCTCGAGAAGGTCGTTGTTGAAGATGAACTCGAACGCCTCCGACGCCTGGTGGTAGGACGACAGGTAATAGTTCTTCGCGACGTCCTGCGCACCGAACTGGCGGTCGGACGAGGGGTTGTTGAACTCGAACGCGTCGATGACGCCGCGCTCCATCGCCGGGACGATCTCGCCGCCCGGGAGCTGGGCGACCGACATGCCCATCGACTGCAGGAGATCCGCCGCGAGACCGACCGTGCGGTACTTCAGGCCCTTGATGTCGGCGACGGTGCCGACCTCGGACTTGAACCAGCCGAACGGCTGGGCGAACATCGGGAAGCCGAGGTAACCGGTGATGTTCAGCCCGAGCTTGTCCTGGGTCAGTTCGCGGTAGAACTCGGCGCCGCCGCCCTCGTAGAACCAGCTCATCATCGTCGTGGCCGAGCCGCCGAAGACGGGGCCCGTGCCGAACAGCGACGCGGCCTTGTCCTTGCCGTACCAGTAGACCGGTACCGAGTGCGCGGCGTCGAGCACGCCGTCGCTGACCGCGTCGATGACCTGGAAGGCGGCGACGACGGCACCGGCGGGCAGGACGTCGACCTTGAGCCGTCCGCCCGACATCTCGTCGATGCGCATGGCGTAGTCCTTGGCGAACTCCTGCCAGATGTTCGACTCGGGCCACGAGGTCTGCATCTTGATCTCGAGCGGCGCCTGACCGATGACGGCGGGAGCGGCGAAGATGCCGGTGCCGGCGACGGTGCCGACGGCGGCGCTCTTCTTCAGGAAGGAACGGCGCGCGGTGGCGGTATCGTCGACGCGGGTCGCGTCCGTGGACTTCTTCATGTCGTCTCCGGAATGGGAAATCGGCCGTGCGCGGCCGCGTGCTCGGCGAGGCCGGCGGCGAGTCACTCACGGAAATCCGTGAAGACACCTGTGCCGTCCCGCCAACACTGCCCAATATACTCCGCCGATTCGCGACGCGGCAAGCCACGCGCGGTTCCGCGGCGGGTAGCCTTTCGGCCCAGGGGCCATCCGTCGGCCACGCCCGCTCCGCAGGCCCGCTCCGCGGGCGGCCGCGCCGGGAATCCCCCCGGGGGCGAGCTCCGTCGCCAGGCACTCGGCGCGGCGCGGACAGGGATCGGCGGATCTACCCGGGGGCGAGGGCCGTCACCTCGATCTCGATCTTCATGCGCGGGTCGGCGAGCCCCGCCGAGATCATCGTCGCCGCGGGTTTCGCCGTGGCGAGACGCTCGCGCAGCACCGGCCAGCAGCGCTCGAACGCCGCCGCCTCCGGCACGATGCAGGTCACGCGCACGACGTCCGCGAGGCTCGCCCCCGCCTCGTTCAGGGCGCTCTCGACGTTGTCGAGACACTGCCGCGCCTGTTCGACGATGTCGTCCTCGATGGTCATCGACGCGTAGTCGAAGCCGGTGGTGCCCGACACCATGATCCAGCCGCCGGCGACCACCGCCCGCGAGTAGCCGATCGCCCTCTCGAACTCGCTGCCCGAATCGATCCGTCGCCGTTCCGCCATTTCCGCACCCTCCCCTCGCCCGTCACCGGTTCAACGATGGTACGTTCGATTTCGTCCCGCGCCCCTGCCGCGCCGTCCCTTCCCGCCGTCGCGATCGGCACGAACCCGGAGTCCTTCGCATGTCGCTCGCCTTCGGCCGCGATCACTTCGCCATTCCCGGTCCGTCGGTCATCCCCTCGCGGGTGCTGCGCGCGATGCACCGTCCGGCCCCGAACATCTACGGCGGCGAGCTGGTGCGACTCGCCGAGTCCGTCTACGCCGATCTCGCCGCGCTCGCCCGCTCGTCCGCCGAGCCGGTGATCTACATCGGCAACGGCCACGCCGCCTGGGAGGCGAGCCTGGTCAACGTGCTCGCCCCGGGAGAGCGGGTGCTCGGACTGGTCACCGGCCGCTTCGGGCTCGGCTGGGCACGCATGGCCGAGGCGCTCGGAGCGGACGTCGAGCTGCTCGACTTCGGCACGACGACGCCGGCCGATCCCGAGCGACTCGCCGCCGCCCTCGCCGCCGACAAGGAACACCGCATCAAGGCGGTGACGAGCGTGCTCACCGACACCTCGAGCTCGATCCGGAACGACATCCCGGCGCTCCGCGCGGCGATCGACCGGAGCGACCACCCGGCGCTGCTGATGGTCGACGCGATCTGCTCGTTCGGCTGCGAGCCGTTCGACATGGACGGCTGGGGCGTCGACGTCATGGTCGCCGGTTGCCAGAAGGGATTGATGACCCCGCCGGGGCTCGCGTTCACGTTCGCGAGCGAGCGTGCCGTCCGCGCGCGCCGCGCGCTGTCGAGCGCCGTTCGCGGCCCGACCGCCCGCGGCCCGACAAGCCCCTACTGGGATTGGCTGCCGCGCCTCGAGCCGACGATGTTTCCCGAACGCTTCTGCGGCACGCCCCCGACTCATCACCTGTTCGGTCTCAGGGAGGCGCTGGACATGCTGCTCGAGGAGGGGATCGGGAACGTCTGGTCACGTCATCGCGCACTCGCCGGTGCCGTCTGGGCCGCCGTCGACGCGTGGGGGGCGGACGGCGAGCTCGCCTGCCACGTGCCCGCGGCCGCGCACCGCTCGCTCGCCGTCACGACGATCCGGACGGCGGCCGGCGATGCGACGAGGTTGCGTGAGTGGTGCGAGCGCGAGGTCGGGATCACGCTCGGCATCGGGCTCGTGCCCGGCACGGCGGCGGCGGCCTCCGCCGACGCGCTGTTCCGCATCGGCCACATGGGACACCTGAACCCGCCGATGCTGCTCGGCACGCTCGCCGGGGTCGACGCCGCGCTGAAGGCGCTCGGCATCGGTCACGGTCCCGGCGCGCTCGAGGCGGCGAGCGCGACGATCGCCCGTCACGGCGAGCCGGACACCCTCGCCCAATAGCGGAATCCCGCAGCGGAGCCGGATAGCGCAGTCCGATGGCGCAGCCCGCCACCCCCGACCTCGTTCCCGTCAGCCGATCACCGTGATCGCGTCGATGACGAACCGGGCCGCCGAGCGCAGCCACGCGAACACCGGCAGTCCCGCGTAGCTCAGGACCACGAGCCCGAGCAGCGCCATCGCCCCGAAGCGGGCGTTGAGCTCGACGTAGCGGCGGGCGACGCTGGTCGCGAGCAGGTGCGGCAGGATGTAGTGCCCGTCGAGCGGGCCGAGCGGGATCAGGTTGAACAGCATCAGCAGCACGTTGATGTAGACGAGCAGGAAGAAGAACTCGCGGGCGATCGGTGACGCGACGAACCCCCAGCCGTTGGCGACGCCGAGCGCGTACAGGTTCGCCGCGACGACGGCGATCAGGAGGTTGGCGACGGGCCCCGCGGCGGCGACCAGGGCACCCGCCAGCGGGTGGGTGAAGTTCCGCGGGTCGGTCGGCACCGGACGCGCCCAGCCGAACCCGATGAGTACCACCATCGCGAGCCCGATCGGCTCGATGTGGCGGATCGGGTTGAGCGTCAGCCGGCCGAGCCGCTCGGCGGTGTCGTCGCCGAGCTTCTTCGCCGACCACGCGTGCCCGAACTCGTGGAACGACAGCGACAGCACGATCGCGACGAGGATCAGCGCGAACGTCTCGTGACGTCCGGCCTGCAGGAGCGAGAGCATCAGACGGTGTCTCCGGCAGTCGTGGCGCGGGCCGCTCCGGAATCGCTCACGGGGCGCGCTGGAACTCGGCGTGGATCTCGATGCCGATCTCGTCGCCGACCAGCGCGCCGAACGCGTCGATGCCGTACGCGCTCCGGCTCAATATCCCGTCGGCCGCGAAGCCGAGCGTGTAGAAGCCGGTCAGGATGTTGTCCGCCCCGCCGTTGAAGCGCGCGTCGAGACGGAGCGGCCGCGTCACGCCGCGCAGCGTGAAATCACCGGTGACGACGAAGGCGCCGCCCTCGCCGGGCTCGACCGCCGTCGTCGTGAATCGCGCCTCGGGATGGGCCGCCGCGTCGAGCCAGTCGCCGCCGCGCAGGCGCCGTTCGAGCTCCTCGTTGTCGAGATCGATGCTCGCGACGTCGACCACGCCGTCGAGACGCAGGCCGGCGATGTCGTCCGGATCGAAGTCGAGCGTGGCATCGACGCCGTCGAATCGTCCGACGACGGTCGACAGCCCGAGATGCTCGACGCGGAACAGCAGGTACGCGTGATCGGGATCGAGCGTGTAGTCGCCGGGACGGAGCTCGGCGAGCTCGGTGCGGTAGTTCGGCGTGACGAGCGCGGCGCAACCGCCGACGGACACGGCGCAGGCCAGCACCGCCGGGACCGCCCTCCCTGCGGCCACGACCCGGGACACGATATTCATTTCACCACCTCCGGTTCGGGAACGGGCGTCAGCAGCCCGCCCCTCCTCGCCGGCGGTTCCTCGCCGACCTTCGCGAGCAGACGGCGGGCGACGACGACGATGCCGACGGCCATCAGCCAGTTGATCGCGAGCACCGACCACCAGATGCCGGTGATGCCGAGATCGAGAACCTCCACGGCGAGCCAGAACAGCACGAGCTGACCGGCGACCTGGCGGACGATGTTGAACCAGAGCGCGATCTCCGGGCGTTTCAGTCCCTGCAGCGTCGCGGCGCTCAGGAAGGTCAGCGCGTAGGCGGGCAGGATCACCGCCTCGAAGTACAGGTAGACACGCCCGATGCCACGCACTTCCTCGTCGTCGGTGAACAGTCCCATCACCTGATCGGCGAAGACGGCCAGCACGACGGCACCGATCGCCATCAGCGCGAGCGCCATCAGCACACCGGTGCGGTAGATCTCGCGCACCCGGTCGTGCTCGCGCGCACCGAGGTTCACGCCGGTCATCGACAGCACGGCGATGTTGATGCCGATGGTCGGCAGGAGAATCAGCTGCTCTATCCGGAGCGCGATGCCGTAGGCCGCCATCGCCGACTCGCCGAAGCGCGCGACGAAGGTGACGATGATCAGGCTGCCGATCGCCACCAGCATCATCGAGGCGCTCGTCGGCAGGCTCTGGCGGGCGATGTCGCGCCAGCAGGGCAGGTGCGGGACGAACTCGGCGAGCCTCGGGTGGGCCATGAAGTCGAGCCGGAGCGCCTTGAACAGGAGCCACGCGACGACACCGCCCTGCACCAGGATCGTCGCCACCGCGACGCCGACGACGCCGAGATCGAGCACGAACATGAACAGGGGGTCGAGCCCGAGGTTGGCGACGAAGGCGACGATCTGCGCGTTCCGGTAGCTGGTCGTGTCGCCGCGCGTGTTGAGGATCGCGTTGACGACGAGGGCCAGGGCGAAGAAGGCGGTGCCGAGCAGGACCACGCTCATGTAGGCGGTCGCGGGCTCGAGGTACGGCGCCTCGCCGCCCATCGTGGCGAACAGCCAGGGGGTCGCGAGGAAGGCGATGAACGCGCCCGAGAGCGACACGAGCACGGCGAACGCGATCGACTGCATCGCGAGCCGGCGGGCGACCCCGGGCTCGTCGGCACCGAGGCGGTTGCCGACCAGCGCGTTGGTCGCCTGCCCGATCCCGATCCCGAGCGTCATGACGAGGAAGAACACGGGGCCGGCGAGCGACAGCGCCGCGAGCGCCGTCGGCGAGAGCATGCCGGCGTACCAGGTGTCGGTGACGGCGAGCAGGGTCGAGAACAGCATGCCGATGCTCGCGGGCAGCGCGAGGGTGCGGATGAGTCTCGGGACGGCGTCCTTACGCAGGTCCACGGGGGGCGCGAGAATCCTGCAGTCGGCGGCGGTCGCCCAGTCTACACGGCGGTCCATCAGGTGTGCCCGCGTCGCCACGGCGCCGAGCCTCTGTGGCGGGAGCCCGGCCTTGGACGGTATGCTTGCGTCAATTCTTCAGCACCTCAATCGCACGCGACCACCTATGCGTTTCAGACTCCCGCCGTCGATGTGCCTCGCCGCAGGCCCGCTGCCGGCCTTGTTGCTCGTCGCCGTGTCGAGTGGCGGATCGTTCGCGGCGGTCGGCGCGACCGGCCTGACGGATGCCGTCGGCCCGGGCGCCGCCGTGCGCTGCCTGCCCATGCAGTACCGCGACGGCGCCGCGGCCTACCGCGACTGCGTCGCCGGGGAGGACGACTCGGCACCCGCCGTGCTGGACGCGCTATCGTTCGCCGAGCGTCACGCGCTCGAACGGGCCTGCACGGACGCGGCCGATCCGGGAAGCTGCGCCGATGCCGAGCTCGCCTCGCTCGAAGGCACGTTGAGCCCCTTTCTCGACGCGCTCCACGCCGACGATCGAAACGCGATCCTGCGCCAGTGCTTCGCCGCGCAGGGCAGCGGTGGAGTGGCCGTGTGGCGGCGCTGTCTCGATGACGCGCTCGCCACCGTGGAGGCACTGCCCGCCCCCGAGCTCGCCGCGCTGTCGCCGTCCGAGCGTGGCGCACTCGCCATCCGCTGCGTGGCGGACGGGGACACCGCGGCCGATTACCGGCGCTGCCGGCTGGCGGCGCTCGGCACTCCGCTCGCGGACGTGACCGGCACCACCAGGCTCGCGGACGCCTCCTCGAGCACTGCCCCGGAAACCCTGTCCGACGCCCCCGCGAACGCCATCGCGGGCGCCCTTACGGGCGCTTCCGCGGACGCCCGCGCCGACGCCATGGCCCCGAAAGGCACGGACCTCGACACCGATGCGGACGGCGCGAGCACCGACGACCCGGCGGACGCCGCCCGGGACGCCGCCCGGGACGCCGTCGGGACGACCACCCGTCGCGTGACCTTGCCGGCCGATCCGACTCTCGACGACGGCGATCCCGCCACCGACGACCCGCGTGCCGGCGAGCCGATCGTCACGGCCCAGAGCACACCCGCCACCGGGGCTGCGGAACCGCTCGAGGATCCGGCGGACGCTCCGCCGCCGGATCTCGGCCAGAGGGTGAGCGACGCGCGCGATCGTCTGGCCGCGACCGTCAGCGACCTGGACGGAACCGAACGGATCGTGTTGTTCGCGGCGCTCGCGCTGCCGCTCCTGCTGCTCGCCCTGTGGGCGCTCGGACGCGGCCGCCGCGCCGCCGTGGAACCCGAGCCGAGCGTGCCGGTGCGCAACACCGCGCTGGTGGATCGCGTCGCACCATCGATGCAGCAGGCCGGCGGATCGGGATTCCACGACGACGACGAGGTATCCGACGACGACTTCTTCGCCGACGTCGATCGTGCCACGGGCGTTCGCGCAGGCGCCACGGCCGGCGATCGAACCGGCGGCCGGACCGGCCATGACCTCGAGCGCGATCGGGCAGCCTTCATCGCCCTGGACGACACCGATGCCTTCGGCGACGACGACTCCGGGCTCGAGCGCATCGAGGACAGGGAGGCGGACCTCGCGGTGGGCACGGCACCGCTCGTCGACGACGAAGCCGTGCCGCACTCGACGTTCGGCCGCTGGTTGTCCACCCGGGACAGGCCGCTCCGGCAGCAGTACGCGATCGAGTTCCTCATCTACTGGATGGCCTACGGTGACGAGCGTTACGAGCCGGCGCAGGCCGAGGCGCTCCTTCGCGACGGTGGCGACGACGGCGATCCGCACGATCTGATCAAGCGGCACGTGCTCGAGGAGGACACGCCCGCCTTTGCCGATGTCGTGCGCTGGGTGCAGGGTCACTGCAACGAGCTCGAGCGCGTGCAGATCATCGACCTGCTGATGGTGCTGCTGGTCGGAGAGGAGGCGATGACGCCCGTGCAGAACACACTGCTGCACTTTCTCGCCGATGCGTTCGGGCTCGGCGCCGAAGGGCTCGAGCAGCGTCACGAGGAAGCGTTCGGCGAGCCGATGCCGGCACTCGCCCGCGCCGATCTCGACGCCTGGTGGGAACGGGTCGAGCCCGGACGGCCGCCGCGCTGGGATGCCCGCTCGGTGGCCGCGCTCGACGAGCGTGACCGGCACCGCGTCCGGCTCGGCCTGCCGCTCGACGAAGCGCTCGGGAGCTCACGGATCACGGAGGCGTTCCGGCACGCGGCCAGGCGGTGCCAGCCTCACCGGTTCGATGCCCTCGGCGAGCGTGAGCGCGCACTCGTCGAGCGTCAGCTCGCCAAGTTCGAAGAGGCACGTGATCGACTGCTGGGGGTCGGGGCATGAAGAACCACTTCGCTCGCACGGGCATCGCACCGGACGTGCGCGACGAGGACATCGGACGCGCGCTGGCGCATGCCGGTGCGAGTGGGGACGTCGAGCTCGTCGCCGATGTCGACGCCGCACGCGACGTGCTCGAGGTGCCGGTGCGTCGCATCCACTACCGACGCACGCACTTGCAGTACCGGGCACTCGCCGAGGCGCTCGACGCGCTCGACGATCCGATCGCGACCGACTCGCACCGCTGGCGCGAGCGCCTGGTCGAATTCGAGCCCCGAGAACCCTAGTCTTCGTAGGGCAGCGGTTCGTGCGTGCGGCAGGCGGTCTCTATCGCCGCCGTGCTGCGTCGCGAGCCGGACAGCGAGAACCCTATCGTCCAGCCACCCGGAAGCTCGAGCTCGGCACGCGAGCCGGCGTCGATCCGACGTCGCAATCGCTCCCGCGACGCGGCGGCGGCGTCCATCCAGAGTGTCGTCACGCTCTCGTCCGTGTCGACGAACAGGTCGAGCCCCGCCGCGTTGCCGTCGATCGCGAGCGTCACCCGCCCGCCGTCTCCGAGCGCCGACCCGATGTCCGCGACCGCCGCGCCCGCGATCCGGATACCGATCAGCGGCGAGCAGTCGAACCGAGGCACGAACCTGACGCTCAGGGTGACGTCCGGCTCCTCGAGCGCCCCGGTGCGGGAGACGTACTCGTTCAACACCGATCCGTCGTCGAGCGAGCGGCTCTCGAGCCCACCACTCCACTGCAGGTAGGCCGCGTCCGGCAGTGTCTCGAGGGCACCCGCGAACCCCTGGGCGAAGAGTGTGTAGAGCGTTCCCGCCACGAGTGACGCGCGAGCCCCCCGTCGCCCGACGATCGAAGCTCGTCGCCCCGCTCTCCGCGTGACCGCTTCTCCACGTTCTGTGCAGAGCAACACTCGCCTCTCCCCCCCGACACCCCGCTCGCGTACGGCCACGTCCCCGCACCACCACAGTCTAGCCATAACCTTCGCGCGGGCACAGCGGGTGAGCGACGGACGGACCCGGATGGTGGCGCGGCCGTCACGGCATCGATTCGAGCCGGAGGCATCCATTTTGCAAACGGGTCCGCATCGCCTCGCGCACCGCGGATGACCGTCATGAGCCTCGCGCTGTTCACCCACTGTCTGCCGGTCCTGCTCGGCTACATCCTCTTCGTCGGCATCAGCGGGCGTCTCGATCCGGTGTCGCGACCGCGCTCGCTGGCCGAGCGCCCCTCCTGGGCGCTCGGCCTGTGGGTCGCGCTCGCCGTCGCGTCGATCCTCACGATCGGGCTCCGCACCGCGTACGGCGCTCCGCTCGACGATATCGCCACCGTGTTCGTGCCGAGTGTCCGGGCACTGTCCGTCGCGCTGCTCGTGGGTCTGGCCGGGTGGTTCGCCTACCGCGGCGCGATCGTCCGTGCGCTCGAGATCGATGCGCTGGACGGACGCGAGGCATCGCTCGAGAACGCGCGCATCCGCCACTTTCCCGTCCCGGACGACGAGTTCACCCTCGACGTCGACCCGATCGAGGAGCCTTCCGGCGGACATGCCGACGACGCCTCCGACGAACCGGCGGATGCACGGCACCCGCTCGTCGCGACATTTCTCGACGTCGCCTCTCCCGAGCGCCTGGACATACCCGATATCACGGTCGCCGCCGGGGAGATCGACATCGATGCCGGCATCGTGGCCGCGGCCACGGCCATCATCGAGCGGGCCGAGCCTGTCGCCCTCGACGTCGTCTCGCGCGACGAGCACGAGATCACCCTCGGCGCGGCCGAGGACGCGACCGGCATGCTGTGTCTCGCGCTCCGGAGCGAAGAGGCGATCCGGGAGGAGACCGAGCGGCATCTGCGCGCCACCCGTGGCGCCCTCGTGAAACTCGAGACCGAGTCGCGCGAACGTGAAGGCGAGAAGGCCGACGCGCTGATCGCGCTCGAGGAGGAGCTGGAATGCCGCATTCGCGAGAGCGCGGCATCGGATTCGAGAGCGTCGCGCGAGGCGGCGCATCGAGTCGAGGCGGAGACGACGATCGTCGCGCTCAAGCAGGACGTGCTCGCCGCTCGCCGTCAGGTGCGGCGCAGCACGGCGTCCCGGGCCAAGGCGCTGTCGGTGGCGACCCGTTCGGTCGCGCTGACCCGTCAGGCGGTGAAGGCCCGCGCGCGGCTCGAGAAGCGGCTGCGCGCGAGCGAGGCGAGGCTCGCCGATCGCGAGACCACGCTCGGCAGCGTCGTCCGTGCGCTCGAGAGGGAGCGGGGCCGCACGCAGGAGGAAGTCGGTGCTCTCGCCCGCCAGCTCGTCCTGAACGAGCGCCAGCTGCGCGCGAGGCGCAGCATGGAGAACGTGGCCCGCAGCGTCGAGGACAAGCTGACCACACGGCTCGCCCGCAAGGTCGCACGCGCTCGCCCGTTCGTCGTCGACAACTGAACGACGAGAACACGATCGACTGCCGTCACGCCCCGACCCTCAGGCCCTGAAGGTCTCCACCGACGTGGCCGGCTCGTGCAGCGTTGCGCTCTCGCGGGCTGCCACCGATGCGACATGCGACACGTCGATCGAACGCGCTTCGCGCATGGATGTCTCGCGATGACGACGCCGCGGATGTTCGGTGCACCCGTAGCTCTCCCGGGCGCGTCGCTGCATGCCGAGCATGCACCAGACGGCCGTCAGGTAGACTCCCAGAAAAGCCATCAGCAACGGCACTCCCTGGAGAGTCAGAAATATCACCACCCCTGCGAACATCGATACGCAGCACGCGATGGCGCCCATGACCTGATATGGATTCATCGGAACCGCTTCTTGTTGTGAACAACGGTTTCGAATATACGCGCGACCCCCGTAGCATGGCAAGGCAAATCGATTCGTGAAATTCGCTTTAAAACGCTATTTTTTCAGCGCCTGAGCGAAGCTGCCTGTGCTTTGGTCGAGGAGCATCCGTCAGGACGCCCGAAGGGGGCGACGAGACGCCCCCGAGGACCGCCTCCGGAGGGCCCCGGCGGGGCGTCCCCGCCCGAACCCCTTGTCGGAAAGCCGTTGCCGACCGCGTCGCCGCCCGCCGAACCGTCAGTCGAGCAGGGCGGCGATCACCGTGTCGTTGACGAAGCGCTTCTCCTTGCCGGCCCGCTCTTCACGGAGCACGCCACCCTCGACGAGTCGCGCGAGCCACGCCGCCGCGGTCTGGCGCCGCGCGAGTCCGGTGTCGATCGCGTCGGCCAGACCGAAACTCGGCCGCGCGCAGAGCTGCACCAGCGCGTGCGAGGGCGTCTTCGGCAACAGCGCGCCGAGCGCGTCGGGCAACGTGCCCAGAACCGCCTCCCAGCGCTCGAGACGTCCCAGGGTGTCACGCGCGCTCGCCTCGATCGCTCCGAGGAAGAACCGCAACCACGGCTCGGGGTGCGCCGCCGCACGCGTCACCTGCAGCGCCTGCCAGCAGCCGTCGGCATGGCGACTGAGGTGCAGCGAGAGCGGCAACGCCGGCAGCGGCAGGAGATCCTCCTCGACGAGCAGGAGCTGCACCAGGAGCTGACCGACGCGTACGTTGCCGCTCGTGAACGGGCGGATGGCCAACCATTCGGCGAGCGCCGTTCCGCACATCAGGAGCGGGTCGAGATCCCCGCTGTCACGCCGCACGAAGTCCTGCCAGCGCTCGAGCCGACCTTGCAGGCGCTCGGCGCCGCGCGGCAGCGGAGGCACGCGCCGCGCCGCGCAGGTCGCGCCGAATCCGGCCTCGTCCGGATCGGGAGCGCCGCGGCGCACGGCGACCGTGCGCCCGACGACCAGCGCGGCGAGTTCGAGCGCCGCCGCGCTGCCGACCTCGTCGTCCGAGCTCGACCCGAGCGCGAGCGCCGCGGCCTGCCTGGCCACGGCGGCGTCCATCCGATGGGCCGGTGATTCGAGCACGGTGCGCGGATCGATCGCCTCGCCATCGAGCTGCACGGCACCGACCGCGTCGAGCAACTCGAGCGCGTCCAGCGCCGACGGATCGAGCGGCGTGCGGGCGAGCGCCTGGGCGCAGGCGGCCAGCGCGCGATGCGCCGGCAACGCCGCCTTCAGGAGGCCGACCGTCTCGATCTCCCCGCCGGCCCACAGCGGCGGCGGCGCCGAATCCACCGCCGCGAGCCCTTGCCGGAGCGTCGGAAAGGCGGTCACGGTATCCATCGATCCGATCGGCGGCGCGTCTGCGGACATGGCGAGGCGTGAGGCGGGCGGCGATCGCATGGTAGCGCAGCGCGCGCGTCCGGGAACAGGGCCACGCGCCTCGCGAGCGGATGCGATGATGCGACGACCCTCTTCAACCGGGACGTGCCCCATGACTCTCACGCTCGATCGGGCCGACCTGCTCAGGACGACGCTCTACGTCGACGGCCGCTGGACCGCCGCCGACGACGGCACGACGCGAGTCGTCGACGACCCGGCGACGGGCGAGACGATCGCCGAGATCGCCAACGGCGGCACCGCCGAGACGCGTCGCGCGATCGAGGCGGCCGACGCCGCCCTGCCCGCCTGGCGCGACACGCCCGTCCCGGAACGCTCGCGGGTCCTGCGCCGCTGGCGCGACCTGATGATGGCGCACCAGGAGGACCTGGCGAGGATCATGACCCGCGAGCAGGGCAAGCCGCTCGCCGAGTCGCGCGGCGAGATCGCCTACGGGGCGAGCTACGCCGAGTGGTTCGCCGAGGAGGCGAAGCGGAACTACGGCGACGTCATCCCGCCGCCGGACGGCTCGAGGCGCATCGTCTGCATCCGCCAGCCGGTCGGCGTCGTCGCCTGCATCACGCCGTGGAACTTCCCGAACGCGATGCTCGCGCGGAAGATCGCCCCGGCCCTGGCCGCCGGCTGCACCGTCGTCTGCAAGCCGGCCAACGCCACGCCGCTGTCCGCGCTCGCGATGATCGTGCTCGCCGAGGAGGCCGGGGTACCGCCCGGCGTCGTCAACATCGTCACCGGCAAGACCGTCGAGATCGGCGCCGAGATGACCTCGAGCCCGCTCGTCCGGAAGCTGACCTTCACCGGCTCCACCGAGGTCGGCAAGCAGCTGATGGCCGAGTGCGCCGCGACGGTCAAGCGCACCTCGATGGAGCTCGGCGGCAACGCGCCGTTCATCGTCTTCGACGACGCCGATCTCGACGCGGCCGTCGACGGGGCGATGATCTGCAAGTACCGGAACGCGGGTCAGACCTGCGTCTGCGCGAACCGTCTGCTGGTGCAGGACGGCGTGTTCGACGAGTTCGCGAAACGTCTCGTCGCGAAGGTGCGGGCACTGTCCCTCGGCAACGGCATGGAGGACGGGACCGAGATCGGTCCGCTGATCACGGACGAGGCGGCCGACGACGTCATGGCCTTCGTCGAGCAGGCGACGTCGAACGGCGCCACGGTGCTCGCCGGCGGCCGCAAGGGCGACGCCGGAGCGCGTTTCTTCGAGCCGACCGTGCTCGTCGACGTCGACGACTCGATGCGCGTGTTCAACGAGGAGATCTTCGGCCCGGTCGCGCCGCTGTTCCGCTTCGAGACCGAGGACGAGGCGATCGCCATGGCCAACGACACCCCGTTCGGGCTCGCCGCGTACTTCTACTCGCGCGACGTCGGGCGGGTCTACCGCGTCTCGGAGGCGCTCGAGTACGGCATCGTCGGCGTCAACGAGGGCATCGTCAGCAACGCCGCCGCCCCGTTCGGCGGCGTGAAGGAATCCGGTCAGGGACGCGAGGGATCGAGGTACGGACTCGACGACTACACCGAGCTCAAGTACCTCTGCCTCGGTGGCATCGATCGCTGACGGGCGAGCGTCGGCCCGGGCCCGGAGGCGGGCTTCGGTCCGGATGTCGGAGCGAGCTTCAGGGCGAGCTCGCGAGGGCCTTCCTCTCGCCGGCGAGCAGCGCGCGCTTCCTCGCAACGCCCCAGCGGTAGCCGCCGAGACCTCCGCCCCGGCGCACCACGCGATGGCAGGGGATCAGGAGCGCCACCGGGTTCGCGCCGCAGGCGTTGGCGACGGCGCGGTGAGCGCTCGGGCGTCCGAGCGCGCCGGCGACCTCGGCGTAGGTCATCGTGCGACCGGCCGGAATGCCCTGCAGCACGCGCCAGACTTGGCTCTGGAACAGCGTGCCCTCGACATCGAGCGGGATGTCGACCCGCGTCCGCCGCGCGACGCTCGCCTCGGATACCAGCGCGGCGACGGCGTCGACCGTCTCGCGAAAGCGCGCGCCTCCCCCGCCGAGCGTGGCGTTCGGGAACCGCGCGACGAGGGCCGCGACGAGCGCGTCCCGCTCGGCGGCAGGCGACGAGGCCTGCCTTCCGAGCGGCGCGTCGCCGGACATCTCGTCCGAAGGATCGACGACGGCATCTTCGCCTGTACCTGTACTCGCGCCCGCGTCCGCACCCGCGCTTGCACCCGCGCTTGCACCCGCGCTTGCACCCGCGTCGAACGCGACCCGGCAGACGCCGCTTTCCGTCGCCGCCACCAGCAACGGCCCCAGCACGGTATCCACGACGGCGTGATCGATCGCGACGCCACGACCGCCGTCGCGCCACGCCGACGGGGACATGCCGAGCATGCCGCGGGCGCGCTCGTAGAAGCGGCTCGGCGTCTCGAAACCCGCCTCGAACAGCGCGTCGGTGATGCGCGGGGCGTGTCCGAGCGCGGCCTGCGCGCGCTCGCGCTGCAGGTGGGAGGCGTACTGCCGCGGCGTCACGCCGAGCCGCGAGCGGAACAGGCGCTGGAAGTGCGAGCCGCTCAACCCCGCGCGCGCGGCGAGCGCGGCGAGCGGAACCGGCCCGTCGGCCGCGTGCAACGCACGGCAGGCGGCGACCAGCGCGGTGTGATGGCGCGCGTCCACGCGCGCGGGTCCCTCACCGTTCATCTCGACGATCGTCATGGGTCTCGCTCCTCCGCCTCCCCGTCACGCGACGTCGTCGAGTCTATCGAGCGCGCGAGGACGGCATGTCCCGATTCCGGCCGCGTCGAGGGCGGCGCCGCCGCCGGCCGCGGGTCCGGCCCGCGCCGACGCCCGCGCCATCCGGACCCGGCGGGCACAGCACCGAACGCACGCTTCGCGCGTACACCTCCCGCATGAACGTCCGTCTCCGACGCGCCCCGATCGCGCTGCTCGCCATCGTGGCGGTCGCGTCGCCGCTCGGCTGCCTCGCGCCGAACGCACGCGACGAGACGCGCGCACGGCCGCGGGACGGGCTCGACGGCTACCGCCTGACGACGGGCGACTCGCGCTCGCTCGCCGGCTGCCGTTACGACTACCGCGTCTACACGCCGGTGAACAGCGGGGCCACGACGACCGTCATGCTCGGTCACGGGTTCCTGCGCGATCAGGACACCCTCGTCGGACTCGCCCGCGCGCTCGCGAACGCGGGCCACCGTGCCGTGACGCTCGACTTCTGCAACATGCGTCCGTGGAACGGACACCACGAGAGGAACGCCCGCGACCTGGTCGCGCTGAGCGGGCACGTCGGCGCGACGGACGTCGTCTACGCCGGCTTCTCCGCCGGTGCGCTGGCCGCCCTTCTCGCCGGCGCCGGGGACCCGGCGACGCGCGGCGTCATCACGCTCGATCTCGTCGATCAGGGCGGGCTCGCCGGCACGGCGCTCGCCGGGCTCGCCGTCCCGTTGGTCGGCCTGCAGGGACCGCCGTCCTCGTGCAACGCGAACGGCAGCGGGCAGCGCGTGTTCGACACGCGTCCGGAGGCTTCGCTCGCGACCCTGTCCGGCGCCAGTCACTGCGAGTTCGAGTCGCCGACCGACCGCCTGTGCGAGATCGCCTGCGGGGACGACGACGCCGACGACGAGCGCGTGCGCGAGGACATCATCCGGCGGGTCGTCGAGGCCGTCGGACGGCTCGACGGCAACTCGCGGGCCGCCACGTCCGCCTCGAGCCTGTAAGTTTTGCAGCCGCTCCCGTCGATCCGCTCGCTCACGAGGTTCGTGACCCGAGACACACGGACGGCACCGCGGCCACCCGCGAAATGCCCGAATCCCGCCTTCCGCCCGCACGGGCGGCGGCGACGCGGCCGGAACCGCATCGCCGAGGCTCCGATCCGGGCGATCGCGTCGCGACGACGCGAACGTGCCGCGTTGTGGCTGCCGGGACACCGGACTAAGCTCGACGGATCCGTCCTGCACTCCGCGCGCGCGTGTCGCGTGGCGTTCTCTCGCCCTCACGGCACGCTCCCTCGCGGTCGCGCCGACCAACGCCCCGGCTCGCCATGAAGAAGCGTATCGCCCTGTCCGTCGTTGTCCTGCTCGTGGTCATCGGCACGCTCGGCGGCCTGAAGGCGCTCCAGATCACCGATCTGATCGCCGCCGGCGAAGGCCAGCGTCCACCGCCCACGTCGATCACGTCGGCGCTCGCCACGCCGGACGAGTGGGAGGTCACGCTGTCGGGTATCGGAACGCTCGAGGCGGCGCAGGGCGTGACGCTGACCGCTGACCTTCCCGGTCGCGTCACCGCGCTCTACTTCGACGGCGGCGAGCAGGTCGAGGAGGGCGAGGTGCTGCTGGAGCAGGATCTCTCGAGCGAGCGGGCGCAGCTGCGCGCCGCGGAGTCCGCGCTGACCCTCGCGAGAAGCAATCTCGATCGCACCGAGCGCCTGCGGCGCAGCCGCACCGTCTCCCAGTCCGAGCTCGACACGGCGAGCTCGCAGTTCGAGAGTGCCGAGGCCCAGGTCGAGAACATCCGCACCTCGATCGAGAAGAAGCGCGTGGTCGCGCCGTTCACGGGAAGGCTCGGCCTGCGCATGGTCGACATCGGACAGGATCTCGCCCAGGGCGTGCCGGTCGCCTCGCTGCAGGCGGTCGACCCGATGCGGGTCAACGTCTCCCTGCCCCAGCAGGCGCTGTCGCGGATCGCCGAGGGTCAGGCCGTGCGCGTGATCACCGACGCGGTGCCGGGGCGGACGTTCGACGGCGAGATCACCGCGATCGACACCGTGATCGACACCTCCACCCGCACGGTGCGCGTGCAGGCCGAGCTCGAGAACCCCGATTCCGACGAAGGCAAGCCGAGCCTCCTGCCCGGCATGTTCGCCAAGGTCACGGTCGTCCTGCCCCGGAAGAAGAAGGTGCTGACGGTGCCGCTGACCGCGGTCAGCTTCGCCACCTTCGGCGACAGCGTGTTCATCGTCGAGGAGAGCGACGGGGCGAACGTCGAGCGTGGCGGGGCGGCGGAGGGCGAACTGTCCGTGCGCCAGCAGTTCGTGCAGCTCGGCGAACGTCGCGGCGACTTCGTCGACGTGGTGAAGGGCCTCGAGCCCGATCAGCAGGTGGCGGGCGACGGCGTGTTCAAGCTCAGGAACGGGGGCGCCGTCATCGTCAACGAGAAGGGCGCGTCGGAGCCGAGCCTCGATCCGAAACCCGACAACGCCTGAGGGTCCGGTCATGCGATTCACCGATATCTTCGTCCGCCGCCCGGTCCTCTCGATCGTCGTCAGCATCCTGATCCTGATCGCGGGGCTCCAGGCGATCCGCGACCTGACCGTGCGCCAGTACCCGCGGAGCGACAACGCCGCCGTCACCATCACGACCGCCTACATCGGCGCCAGCGCCGAGCTCGTGCGCGGCTTCATCACCACCCCGCTGGAACGCGCCGTGTCCGGTGCCGACGGCATCGACTACGTGTCGTCCTCGAGCGCGCAGGGCCTCTCGACCATCACCGCGCAGCTCGAGCTGAACTACGACCCGATCAAGGCGCTGGCCGAGATCACGTCCAAGGTCAACCAGGTCCGGGGCGATCTCCCGCCCGAGGCCGAGGTGCCGACGATCAACGTCGAGTCGGCCGACAGCGCGTTCGCCTCGGCCTATCTCGCGTTCAGCTCCGACATCCTCGAACCGAACCAGGTCACCGACTTCCTCGCCCGCGTCGTGCAGCCGAGACTCTCCGCGCTCGACGGCGTGCAGCGGGCCGAAGTCCTCGGCGGGCGCGAGTTCGCGATGCGCGTCTGGCTCGACCCGACGGCGCTCGCCGCCTACGAGGTGACTCCCCTGCAGGTGCGCCAGGCGCTCGCGGCGAACAACTACCTCGCCGCCCTCGGTCAGACCAAGGGGGCGCTGGTCGCGGTCAACCTCTCGGCCAACACCGACATCTCCACCGTCGCGGAATTCGAGCAGCTCGTGCTTCGCGGGGAGGGCGACGCGGTCATCCGCCTCGGCGACGTCGCGAGCGTCGAGCTCGGCTCCGCCAGCTCCGACACCGTGGTGCGCGCGCTCGGCAAGAGCGCGATCTTCATGGGCATCTGGCCGCTGCCGAACGCCAACACGCTCGACGTCATGACGCTGGTGCGCGCTGACCTCGCCGAGCTCCAGGCGACGCTTCCGTCGGGCATGACCGCCGAGGTCGCCTACGACGCGAGCGAGTACATCGAGTCCTCGATCCTCGAGGTCGTCAAGACCATGGTCGAGACGCTCGTGATCGTCATGCTCGTCATCTTCCTGTTCCTCGGCAACCTCCGCTCGGTGCTGATCCCGATCGTCGCCATCCCGATCTCGCTGATCGGGGCGGTGTTTCTGATGCAGGTGCTCGGGTTCAGCGTGAATCTCCTGACGCTGCTCGCCGTGGTGCTGTCGGTGGGACTCGTCGTCGACGACGCGATCGTCGTGGTCGAGAACGTCGAGCGGCACATCAGCGAAGGCATGAGCCGGGTGGACGCCGCCATCACCGGGGCGCGCGAACTCGTGGGTCCGGTCATCGCGATGACCGCGACGCTGGTCGCGGTGTATCTCCCGATCGGGTTGCAGGGTGGTCTCACCGGATCGCTCTTCCGCGAGTTCGCGTTCACGCTCGCCGGTGCCGTGACGATCTCGGGCATCGTCGCGCTGACGCTGTCGCCGATGATGTCCGCCGCTCTCCTTCGCGAGGGCGATCACGAGCGCGGCTTCTCCGGCCGCGTCAACCGCGTGTTCGACCGGATCAGGCGCGGCTACTCGAGAATGCTCGACGGCACCCTCGCCGCACGCCCCGCGGTCTACGTCGTCTGGATCGGCATCAGCCTGCTCTGCATCCCGATGTTCCAGATGTCGGCCAAGGAGCTCGCCCCCACGGAGGACCAGGGCATCATCTTCGGGATCATCGACGCGAGCGGCAACTCGACCATCGAGGCGGCGTCGCAGTGGTCGGCCGAGGCCGATCGGGTGTTCCGCGAGGTCGACGAGACCGAGTTCACGTTCCAGCTGACGACACCCGCGGGCGGGTTCGGCGGCATGGCGCTCCGCGACTGGGGCGATCGCGAGCGGACGGTGTTCGACGTCAAGCCCGAGGTCGCGCAGAAGCTCAACGAGATCAGCGGCCTGTCGATGTTCCCGGTCACCCCGCCCGCCCTGCCCGGCGGCGGACAGTTCCCGGTCGAGTTCATCATCGCCTCGACCGACGAGCCCGAACGGATCCTCGAGTACGCCCGCCAGCTGCAGGGCATGGCGATCCGGTCGGGCCTGTTCGCCTTCCCGCCGATCATCGACACCAAGGTCGACAAGGCCGAGGCGCGCCTCGTCGTCGATCGCGACCGCGTCGCGGACATGGGGCTCACCATGCAGCAGGTCGGCGCCGACGTCGGCACCCTGCTCGGCGGCGGCTTCGTCAACCGCTTCAACATCGAGGGGCGGAGCTATCGCGTCATCCCGCAGGCGCTTCGCGGGGACCGGCTGAACCCCGATCAGCTGAAGGATCTCTACATCGGAGGGCCCGACGGGCAGATGATCCAGCTCGGCTCGGTCGCCGACATCGAGAACCGCACCGTGCCGCGCGCGCTGAACCGCTTCCAGCAGCTGAACGCGGTCAAGCTCTCCGGGGTCACGATCCAGACGCTCGACGCCGCCCTCGCCTTCCTCGAGGAGTCCGCGGCCGAGATCCTGCCGGCCAGCTACTCGCTCGACTACACCGGGGAGTCCCGTCAGCTCCGGCTCGAGGGCAACAAGTTCCTGCCGGCCTTCGTGCTCGCGGTCATCCTTATCTACCTGACGCTCGCCGCGCAGTTCAACAGCTTCCGTGACCCCTTCGTGATCCTCGCAGGCTCCGTTCCGCTCGCGATGTTCGGCGCCCTGGTGTTCACGTTCCTGAAGATGCCGAACCCGGAGATGGCGTACTGGACCAACTCGTTCACGACGACGCTGAACATCTACTCGCAGGTCGGGCTCGTGACGCTGATAGGGCTCGTCGCGAAGAACGGCATCCTCGTGGTCGAGTTCGCCAAGCAGATGCAGGAGAGGGGACTGACCAAGCTCGCCGCGATCCGCTCGGCGGCGACGACCCGTCTCCGCCCGATCCTGATGACCACCGTCGCGACGGTCGCCGGGCACTTCCCGCTGGTGCTCGTCACCGGGGCCGGCGCCGAGGCGCGCAACTCGATCGGACTCGTGCTCGTCGGCGGCATGGCGATCGGCACGCTGTTCACGCTGTTCGTGATCCCGTCGGTCTACATGCTGCTCGCGCGCGATCTGCACGGCACGCTCGACGTGCTGCCGGACGACGAGAAGGCGGGAAGGACCCCGCCGCCGGGCGAGGGTGGAACGCCACTGGCCGACCGGCGCCGGGACGAGAACCTGCCGATACTGAAGCGTCCGCGGGCACGCCCGCGCGTCGCCAGCGTGGAGGCGCGGCGATTCGGGTCGTCGACGCCGCCGGAGTCAGGAACGATCTGAGGCCGTCGGTCGGGCGGGACGGCGCGACGCGCTCAGCGCGAAGCTTCCAGCGTGGTGAACTCGAACAGGCCCCGGTAGCTGCCGGAGGCCTGCGCGCCGTCCTCGAGCACGAGATCGAACGTCAGCGCGATGTCCGGTACCGGACCCTCGAAATCGATCGAGCCGCCGATGATGTCGCGCACCTCACCCGATTCTATCTCGCCGCTGCCGTCGACATCGGTACCGAGGCGCCCCCCCACGAAGAAGTGGCGACCATCGATCGCGGTTCCGGACGCTTCGGGCTCGGCGAGGAACGTGTATTCGGCGAAGCGGAAGGCCGTGGCTTCGGGCGCGTAGAGCTCGGCGCTAAGCACGGCGCTCGCCCGGACCGGCTCGCGCACGCTCGCGCTTTCGCCGTCGGCGACGATCGGCGTGACCGAGAAGTGCCCGTCGGTCAGCGTGAAGTCGACGTTGAAGTGCGTCGGCCAGTCACCGCCGAGCCCCCATATCTCGCCGATGGCCGCGACCAGCGGGTAGTTCGTGCCGTCGACGTTGATCCCGTCCCGCGGCACGGCCTGCGAATCGTCGGCCCTGAGCTCCCGCTCGCCGCCATCCGGAACCCCGTCGCCGCAACCGCTCCCCGTCAACGCGGCAGCGGCGACGACGGCGCAACCGAGGCGACGCGGGTTCGGGCGAGCGAATGGCGTGACGACTCTCATGAGCGCATGAATCCGGAACATGATGCGAACGGGACGTCATCCTTGGTGCCACGTACCCCGAGCACGATACAGGGACACGCTCGCCCGCGGTCGAACCCACCGCCTCCATGGACCGAAAGTCCCGCAGGCAAGAGCCTCCTGTCGGGCGCGGGGCGACTCATCGCCCGCGCACTCGACGCAAGGTCCGGTATCCCGATGCCACCCGGTTGACGGCGGTGATGCCGCAGAGCGCGGCGAACGTCCAGGCGATGGTGCCGAACGCGGCGGGAAACAGGCAGAAGGCGACGAAGCACAGGATCGTCTCGGTGCCTTCCGCCAGTCCGTCGAGATAGTAGAGCCCCTTGTAGCCGAACTCGGGGTGGGCGATGCCGTGACGGTCGGCCTGGCCGGCGAAGGCGAGGAAGCTCGCCCCGGTGCCGACGAAACTCGCGATCAGCACCGCCGCCGGGAGCGCGTTGGCCGCGGGATCGGCGATCGCGAACCCGAGCGGAAACAGCGCGTAGAAGACGAAGTCGAGCGCGATGTCGAGGAAGGCGCCGGCGTCCGACGGCGTCTCGAGCCGCGCGAGCTCGCCGTCGACGCCGTCGGCCAGGCGATTGATCAGGAGCAGCGCGAGCGCAACGAGCGGCTGGCCGCCGGCGACAGCCACCACGGCCGAGAGTCCGACGACGAACCCGGCGACGGTGACGGCGTCGGCGGACACGCCGCGCGCGTGCAGCACGCGAGCCACGCGACGGAGCGGCGCCTTCAGGTGCGGCACGACGTGACGGTCGAGCATCCTAGCGACCCCTCGCGCCGTCGTCGCGACGCCCGGACTCGCCGGACCGGATCCGATCGACGCGGACGTTCACCGCGCCTCGCCCGGCCGGACGAGTGACAGCCGATCCGGCAACGCGTCCTCGCCGATCTCCAGCACGCGGGCGCCGCTCGGAACGTCGGCGAGATCGTGCGTGACGAGCAGCACCGGCAGCGCCCTTGCCGCCTCCCACGTGAACGCGCGGATCTGCTCGCGACGCGCCGTGTCGAGGCGCGAGAACGGCTCGTCGAGAAGCAGCGCGCAGGGCTCGGACAGGAGTGTGCGCAGGAGGCTCACCCGCGCCCGCTGACCACCGCTCAAGGTCGCCGGGTCACGAGTGGCCATGCCGCCGAGCCCGGCCCCCTCGAGCGCCTCCTCGACGCGCCGCGCGCGCGCGCGGCGATTTCCGCCACGGAGCCCGAACAGCAGGTTGTCGCCGACGCTCATGTGCGGGAACAGGTAGTCCTGCTGCAACATCAGGCCCAGCCGGCGCCGTTCGGTCGGCAGCGTGTCGAGTCGCGTGTCGCCGAGCCAGAGCTTGCCTCGCGCGTGCAGGTGCGGATCGAGCGTGCCGCTCAGCCACGCGAGCACGCTCGACTTGCCGCTGCCGCTCTGCCCCATGACCGCGAGCACGACGCCCGGCTCGACCGAGAAGGCGAGCCGGTCGACGAGCGAGCGCCCGTCCGGAAGGCGGATCCCGAGCCCCTCGACACGCAGCGTCATCGCGCCCGCGGCGCCGTGTCGTGCCGTCTCCGGGGCGAGCGTCGGCGGAGTGCTCATGGCGTCACGCTCCTTGCGAGGAGAGGCGTGCGCCCCGGGCGGCGCGGGCGGCGAGTCGGCGCTGCCGCCAGCTCGGGTACAGCATCGCCGCGACGAACGCCACGAGCGGCAGCAGGCTCTGCAGCACCGCGAGCACGGCGATCACGCGCCGATCCACGCCGCCGAAACTGGTCACGAGCTCGATCGCGAGCGTCTGGTGACGACCCGCCCCGAGCAGCAGGGTCGGCAGGTACTGCGCGACGCTCACCGCCACGGCGACCGCCGCGGCCTGGGACAGCGGACGCACCAGCAGCGGCAGGCGGATACGCCACAGCACCCGCCAGTAGCCCGCGCCGAGCGCGGCCGCGGCGTGCTCCCAGTGCGGGTCGTGCTCGCGCCAGGCGACCGCGAGGATGAGGATCACGTACGGCAGCGCGTAGAGCCAGTGCGCGTGCAGCACCGCCGCCCACGTGCCGTCGGCTCCGGTGAGCAGCGCCGCCGCCTGCCAGCCGAACAGCAGGCTCACCTGCGGCACCAGGAGCGGCACGTACCAGAACCAGTCGATGCGGGGCGCACGGCCGTGACGCTCGAGCTCGAGCCAGGCGACGGCGGCGACGAGCGCGAGCGCCGCCGACGCCAGCGCGAGGACGAGCGTCTCGAACGCGGGCTCGAACAGCATCGAGCCGCGCCCGCTCCAGTGACGCGTCGTCCACTCGCTCGGCAGCGCGTCGGGGAAGCGCCAGCGCGCGGCGAGGCTCCACAGCGGCAGCACCGTGAGCGAGGCGACGCTCGCGAGCGACAGGGTCAGCACGATCCCCTGACCGACCCGTCTCCCGAACCCGAGCCCGAGCCCGCGCGCACCGCTGCGCCGTCGCACGCTCGCCGCCCCGGTGAGGACGCGTTCGGCGACGAGCGCGAACGCGATCACGACGACGACGAGAAGCGCGAGCAGCACCGCTCCGGCGGAAGCCGCCGCCCGCGAGCCCGGATCGTTGACCAGGGTGACGAGCAGCACCGGCAGCGTCGGCGGATTGCCCGGACCGAGCAGGATCGCCAGATCCACCACGCTCAGGTTGAACACCATGACGATCGCCAGGGTCAGGCGGATGCGCGGCCAGAGCCTCGGCAGGATCAGTCGGCTCCAGCAACGCGCCGGCGAGTAGCCGAGGGTGCGTCCGATGCGGAGCGCGGCATCGACGTCGAGAATGCGCAGCTGCGCGGCCGCCGCGAGCAGCAGGAAGGGCGTCTCCTTCATGGCCAGCGCGGCGACCAGCGACCAGCCACTCGCGTCCGGCACGACCCAGTCGGTCGGTGGGCGCGTCCAGCCGGACGGCAGCGGCGAGACCAGTCGCACCAGCCAGCCGCTCGGCGCGACGAGAAAGGCGAGTCCGACGGCGAACGCCGCGTGCGGCACGGCCAGCAGCGGCGGCAGGCTGGCCGTGATCCAGCGCCAGAGCCGGGTGCCGTGCACCGAGACGAGCGTCAGCGTGACCAGCGCGACGACGAGCAGTGTCGCGACGACACCGGTCTTCAGCGTCAGCAGGACCGCCGGCACGAACCGCGGATCGCCCGCCACGGAGGCGAAGCCGGCCAGGGTTCCGCCACCCGCGGCGTCCGGCGGGGCGAGCGTCGGCACGAGCCCGAACGCCGGAGCCAGCGTGCCGAGCGCGCCGAGCACGAGCGGGGCGACGAACGGCAGCGCGATCAGCCAGGCGGGAATCCGATGCATGACGCCGATCGACCACCACGCCGGCCGACGCGCCACGGCCCGACGAGGCATCGCTCCGCACTACTGACCGTAGCGTTCGATCCAGGCCGACTCGAGCGCCTCGGCCCACGAGGCATGCGGCTCCGGCAACACGCTGCCCTCGCCGATCGGCAGCGCCCAGGGCCCGAGATCGACGCTCGCGAACAGCGCGCGCGCCTCGTCGTCGAGCTTCGCCAGGTCGAGCACGGTCGGCTCGCCCCAGTGCGCGGGCTCGGCCTTTCTCGCCTGCGCCTCGGGCGACAGGAGGAAATCGGCGACGACCATCGCCCCGGCCGCCGCCGTCGCGTTCCAGGGAATCGTGACGAAGTGCGTGTTGCCGATCGTGCCGCCGTCGAACACGTAGGTGCGCACGCTCTCGGGCAGCTGTCCGTCCCGGACCGCCGCGCTCGCCTCGTTCGGGTTGAACGACAGCGCGATGTCGAGCTCGCCGTCGTCGAGCAGCTGGCGCGTCGTCTCGCCGCTCGCGGGCCAGGTCTTCCCGCCGCCGCGCAGCGCCGGATGCAGCGCGTCGAGGTAGCTCCAGAGCGGTGCCGTGACCGCGGCGAAATCGGCCTCGTCGGCAGGCTCGGCGAGCGCGTCCGGCGCGTCGCTCAGCTCGAGCAGGAGCTGCTTGACGAACGTCGTTCCGTGGAAGGCGGGTGGCGCCGGATAAGCGAAGCGCCCGTCCTCTTTCGTGACGAAGTCGAGCAGTGCCGCGGCCGAACGCGGCGGCTCGGTGACGGTCGCCATGTCGTGGATGAAGACGAGCTGCGCGGCGCCCCACGGCGACTCGAGCCCCTCGACCGGCACCGAGAAATCCGACGCGATCGACGGCGAGTCCTGCACCAGCGCCTCGTTCGGCAACGCGTTCGCGAACGCCCCCCACGTCAATCCGCCCCGCTTCATCGCGGCGAAGTTCTCGCCGTTGACCCACATCAGGTCCACGTTGCCGTCGCTGTCGCGCCCGACCGCCTTCGCCGCCTCGAGCTGACCGACGACCTCGGCGATGTCGCCGATCTTGACGTGTTCCAGCGTGACACCATGCCGCGTCTCGACGGTCTCGGCCACCCAGTCGAGGTAGCCGTTGATTCGATCGCTTCCGCCCCAGGCGTTGAAGTAGACGGTCTGACCGCGTGCCTCGTCGAGCACCTCGGGCCACGGTGACCCGGGCTCGACCGCGCGAGCGACACCGCTCGCGACGAGCGTGGCGACGAGCGCGGTGGTGACGAGCACGTGGGCGGAGGCGGTGGTCGAGCGCGGCTCGGCGACGCACGAGAAACGGCGACGGGGGATCGGCATCGGATGAGTCATGGCGTCTTCGGTCGGTGCGCAGGAGTATAGGCGGCGGGTCGGGCACGACCCCGGACGGGCAGCGGCGACAGGCGAGCCGGACGGCGACCTGGCCGAACGCATCACTCGCGCCGCCGGGCGGTGGCGGGGCGGCCGGAGCGACTCGGACGGCCGAGGCCTCCCGGCGACGGACGGGCGGGACACGGACCCGTTCACCGACCGATCCGACCGGGATTGGTTCCCGGCCGGAGACCCCCGCCGCGCCGTGCCGGGCCTCAGCGTCCCGGGGTCAACCTCAGCACCGCACCGTCGGCCGCGTCGACGAGCACCCACAGACTGCCGTCCGGCGCCGAGCGCACGTCGCGAAGCCGGCCGCGGCCGGACAGCAGCACCGCCTGTCCGACGACCTGTCCGGCGGCATCGAGCCGCACGCGACGGAGCTCGCGCGACTTCAGCGCCGCGACCACCAGTTCGCCCGCGAGTTCGGGAAAGAGCGGACCGGACACGACGGCGAGCCCGGACGGCGCGATCGACGGCGTCCAGTGCAGCAGCGGCGGCGCCGTACCGGGGTACGCGTCGTACGGCGAGATCGCCGCTCCGGAGTAGTCGCGTCCGTGGGTCGCGACGGGCCAGCCGTAGTTGACGATGGGGCCGGGAGCGTCGGGCGCGATTCCGTTCAGCCGGTTGATCTCGTCGCCGCCGGCCGGACCGTGCTCGTGCTCGAACACGCGCCCGTCGGGTGTGACCGCGAGCCCCTGGGGGTTGCGGTGTCCGTAACTCCAGATCTCCGGCAGCGCGTCGGGCACCTCGACGAGCGGGTTGTCCGCCGGTACGCCGCCGTCGTCCGCGAGACGCACGATCTTGCCGAAGTGGTTGTCCCAGCGCTGCGCGGCCTCGCGGTGATCGAAGCCGTCACCGATCGTCATCAGGAGCGTACCGTCGGCGGCGAACGCGACGCGCCCGCCATGGTGGACCGGCGTCGCCTTCCAGGGCTTCGCCGTGAACAGCACCTCGAGATCGCTCAGCGCATCGCCGTCGAGACGGGCGCGGGCCAGCCTCGTCGCGTTCCTGTCCGACGTGCCGTGGGCATAGCTCAGGTAGAGCCAGCCGTTCTCGGTGTGGTCCGGATGGAGCACGACGTCGAACAGCCCGCCCTGGCTCGCGGCGAACACGGTCGGAACGCCGGCGAGCGGCGCCGACACGCGACCGCCGTCGAGAACGCGAAGTCTGCCCGCCCGTTCCGTGACGAGCTGTCGTCCGTCCGGCAGGAAGGCGATGGACCACGGATGCTCGAGCCCCTCGGCGATGGTCTCGACCCGCGGCGGAGCGACGGCCGGCAGCGCTCGGGCCGACGTGTCGGCGTTGGCGAGATCCGACCTCCGATCGATCGGATCGGCAGTCGCCCCGATGCCGGGGTGAACGCCGGGCCGGATGCCGGCGACGGCATCGACGACCGAAGTGGCGGGGAACGTCGTCGCGAGGAACACCGAAGCGGACATGAGGGCAAGGCGCACGTGCATCGGGCAGGGCATCCGGGACGGAACGGACGGCACTGTCGCACGAATGCCGCCGAGACGACGAGCGACCGTCGGCGGGTACGTCGACGAGACCGACGAGCACGGCGGGAGGAAGGCGGAGAGGGCAGCCCGGGCCAGCCGAGCACGGCGACACCGTGAAGCCGGCCGGGACGATGCATACTGAGCGGCACCCGAGAGCACCGCGGAATCGTCCATGCCTTCCCGACTGTCGCGAATCGCCGTCGCCTGGCTCGCGGGCTCGGTGGTCGCCTACGCACTCGCGAGCATCGCGCATACCCAGACCGTGCTCGCCGGGTTGACCGCGCTCGGCGTGAGCGTCCCGCTCGCCGAACGCGCCGCGACGACGGCGGCCGACCTGATCGGTTTATGGCGCTACGCGCTCGTCATCGGCATCGGATTCGCGCTCGGACTCGTGCTGATGAGGCTGTTGTCGGGCCGTGCCGTGCCGCTGACGCGCACAGCGGGTGCCGTCATCGCCGGTGCGCTCGCGATGGCGGTCATCCTGGGATCGATGAGGTTCGCGTTCGCGTTCACGCCGATCGCGAGCGCGCGCGAGCCGCTGGGGTTCGCCTTGCAATGCGCGGCGGGGGCGACGGGAGGCTGGATCTACGGCCGTCTGCAGCGGCCGCCGCATCGAGGCGACGGCTGACCGGACGCCTTCGGCATGCCGGAAGGCCCGGCGAGAGATCGCGGGCAGGGCAAATGCCGATGCCGCGACGGTCGGCGAACCGGCCGGTTCGTCGCCTCGAGGCGCGTTGCACAGTACATCCGGAGCTCCCTCGCGCGCGACACGCGGGCGGTCGAGGAAGCTCCGGGCAAACGTGTCCGGAAGCGATTGCTCCCGGACGACGAGATCAGTTCTGGACGATGTTGAGATCGATCAGATCGGGGTCGACGCCTTCGACATCGGCGATCATCTGCTCGAGGATCGCGTAATGCTCGGACTCGTCGATCATGCCGTTGACGGTGTAGCGGCCGTCGATCTCGGTGACGTCGAGATCGTAGGCACCGAGCTCCGGGTGCAGACCGAGATCCTGCTGGAGCTTCGCGGCCACTTCGTCGTCGTCGAGGGCATCGGCCACGATGGCGGCTGCACCCTCGGCCTCTTCCTCGACCGCCATCGTCGCCTCGTCGGCCTTGATCATGGCATCGTCGCCCTCCGCACGGGTGTCGTCCGCCCGCAGCGACGAGGTGGCGAGAACGAGCGACAGGGCCGCACCGCCGAGCAGGGTCTTCGTGACGTGTTGCTTGATCATGTCGAGTGGTACTCCGAATTGGATGATGAACGGAGCCGGTCGGCCGGGACGCGTGCGAAACATGGCACGTTCGCCTCGCCGGGCCGGCGATGCTCGAAGGACGCGTGCCTGCGGCGACGCGATTCCGATGCGCTCATTATGCGAGCCGTCGCCCGGCGAGCCCACCGTCAGGCAGGGGGCGCTGCAATTCATGCCACGGTGCGAGCGGAATCGACAAACGTCACGCGCGGCGCCGGAATTACTGAACGGCGTCGTCGCTCCCGTCCGCCTCGACCGTTCGCGTCGTGTACGCCGCACTCAGCAATTCGCGCGTGTACGGGTGCTCGGGCGTGTCGAACACCCGATCCGCCTCCCCGCTCTCCACCGCTTCGCCGCGCTGCATGACGATGACGCGCCCGGCGAGCGCGCGCACGACCCTGAGATCGTGACTGATGAACAGGTAGGCGAGTCCACGCTCGCGCTGCAGCTCGCGCAAGAGCTCGATCACCTGCACCTGCACGGCCCGATCGAGGGCGGACGTCGGCTCGTCGAGCACGATCAGCGCGGGCTCGAGGATCAGCGCGCGGGCGATCGCGATACGCTGGCGCTGCCCGCCCGAGAACTCGTGCGGGTAGAGATGACGCGACGCGGCGGGCAACCCGACCCGCTCGAGCGCGGCCGAGACGCGCGCCTCGTCCTCGGCGGGCGTTCCGCCCAGCCCATGCGCGCGCGGCCCCTCGAGCACGATCTGACCGACCGTCAACCGCGGGCTCAGACTGCCGAACGGATCCTGGAAGACGACCTGCATGCGCCGCCGGAGCGGCTTGAGATCGCCTCCCGTCGACGCGCTGACCGTCGTCCCGTCGAACACGATGCGTCCCTCGGACGGGATCAGGCGGAGGAGCGCCTGGGCGAGCGTCGTCTTGCCGGAACCGCTCTCCCCGACGATGCCGAGCGTCTCCCCGGGGCGCAGCGCGACGTCGAGGCCGTCGACCGCCTTGACGTGCCCGACGACGCGCCGGAGCACGCCGCGACGGATCGGGAACCAGACCTTCAGGTCGTGCGCCTCGAGCAGCGGCGGCACGGACGGATCGACCGGCGCCGGCCGGCCGGCGGGCTCGGCGGCGAGGAGTTCGCGCGTGTAGGGATGGCGAGGGCGCTCGAACACCGCCTTCGTCGTGCCCGTCTCGCGGATCTCGCCGTCACGCATCACCGCGACGCGATCGGCGACATGACGAACGACGGTCAGGTCGTGGGTGATCAGGAGCACCGCCAGCCCGAGTCGCGCCTTCAGTCCGGACAGGAGCGTCAGGATCTGCGCCTGCACCGTGACGTCCAGCGCCGTGGTCGGCTCGTCGGCGATCAGCACGTCCGGTTCGTTGGCCAGCGCCATCGCGATCATCACCCGCTGGCGCTGCCCGCCGGAGAGCTGATGCGGATAGGCGCCGAGCCGCTCGGCGACGTTGTCGAGTCCGACCAGCGACAGGAGTTCGAGCGTGCGCTCGCGCGCCCGGCGCCGGTCGAGCCCCTTGTGGACGAGCAGCACCTCGTTGATCTGCTTCTCGACGGTGTGGAGCGGGTTCAGCGAGGTCATCGGCTCCTGGAAGATCATGCCGATGCGGTCCCCGCGCATGTCCTTCAGCACGGATTTCGACGCGCCGAGCAGTTCCTGCCCGCGAAAGCGGATGCTGCCCGAGGGGTAGTGCGCCTGCGCGGGATTCAGGAGCTGCAGTATGGAAAGCGCCGTGACCGACTTGCCCGAACCGCTCTCGCCGACGAGCGCGAGCGTCTCGCCGGCGGCGAGCTCGAACGAGACGTCGCGGACGACGCTCGTGGCGCGTTCGCCACGCCCGAAGGTGATCGAGAGGTCGTCGACGACGAGCAGCGGCGGGCGGTTCGCCGCGTCGTCGCTGCCGGCCGTTCCGCCCGTCGGATCGCCCGTCGGATTGCCCGCCGTATCGCCCCTCGCGCCACCACCGCGATCGCTCCGCTCGCCGGCGCTCATCGCCCGCTCTTCCGCGGATCGAACGCGTCGCGCACGGCCTCGCCGATGAAGATCAGCAGGCTCAGCATGACCGCGAGCACGACGAAGGCGGTGATGCCGAGCCACGGCGCCTGCAGGTTCTGCTTGCCCTGGGCCAGGAGCTCGCCGAGCGAGGCCGATCCGGGCGGCAGGCCGAAGCCGAGGAAGTCGAGCGAGGTCAGCGTCGTGATCGAGCCGTTGAGGATGAACGGCAGGAAGGTCAGCGTCGCGACCATGGCGTTCGGCAGCACGTGGCGAAGGAGGATCGTCCAGCGCCCCACGCCGAGCGCGGCGGCGGCCTTCACGTAGTCGAGGTTGCGGGCGCGAAGGACTTCCGCGCGCACCACGCCGACGAGCGACATCCAGCTGAACAGCAGCATCAGTCCGAGAAGCCACCAGAAGTTCGGCTCGACGATGCTGGCGAGGATGATCAGGAGATACAGCACGGGCAGGCCCGACCAGACTTCGAGGATGCGCTGCCCGACGAGGTCGGTCCAGCCGCCGAGGTAGCCCTGCACCGCCCCGACCGCGACGCCGATGATCGAGCTCGTGAGCGTCAGCGTCAGCCCGAACAGCACCGAGATGCGAAACCCGTAGATGATCCGCGCGAGCACGTCACGACCCTGATCGTCGGTACCGAGCAGGTTCTCGGACGAGGGCGGCGCGGGGGCGGGCACCGGCAGGTCGTAGTTGACGGTGTCGTGGGCGTAGCGCACCGGCGGCCACAACATCCAGCCCTTCTCCGCGATCAGCTCGGCGACGAACGGGTCGCGGTACTCGGCGGCGGTGTCGAAGTCGCCGCCGAACACGGTCTCGGGGTAGTCGACGAGCACCGGGAAGTAGCTTTCCCCGTCGTAGCGGACGAGGAGCGGGCGATCGTTGGCGATCAGCTCGGCGAACAGCGTCACGAGGAACAGGATCGCGAACAGCCACAGCGAGACGTAGCCTCGGCGGTTGCCCCTGAACGTGCGCCAGCGGCGCGCACCGACCGGCGACAGCGCGAAGCGTCGCGACCGGGCCGATTCATCGGCGAGGGCCGTCGCCGGCGGCAGGAGGTCGGCCGCCTCGCCTCTCGGCGTCGGGTCGCCGACGAGCGCGTGCGGTGCCTCCCGCGCGGTCGCGGTGCGTCCGTCGGCGAAGTGTGCCGCCGTCCGGTCGTCGAGCCCGTCGACCAGTCGCTCCTCGCGGTCGACGAACACACGATCGGCGTCGCCGGACCGCGGTCCCGATCCCTGCCCTGCACCGCCGTCCCGTCGCGCCGCCATCAGAACGCGCGCCGCTCGAAGTCGATGCGCGGGTCGATGACGGTGTACATGACGTCGCCGACGATATTCAGCACGAGTCCGAGCAGCGTGAAGAAGAACAGGGTGCCGAACATGACCGGGTAGTCGCGGTTGATCGCCGCCTCGAAGCCGAGGAGGCCCAGTCCGTCGAGCGAGAAGATCACCTCGATCAGCAGGGACCCCGTGAACAGCACGCCGACGAACGCGCTCGGGAAGCCTGCCACGACGATCAGCATGGCGTTCCGGAACACGTGCCCGTACAGCACCCGCCGCTCGCCGAGGCCCTTGGCCCGGGCGGTCAGCACGTACTGCTTGTCGATCTCGTCGAGGAAGGAGTTCTTGGTCAGCATCGTCAGGCTGGCGAAACCGCCGACGACCATCGCCGTGATCGGCAGGGCGAGGTGCCAGAAGTAGTCGAGCACCTTGGCGCCGGCGGAGAGCGAGTCGAAGTTCTCGCTGGTCAGCCCGCGCAGGGGAAACCAGTCGACGAAGCTTCCGCCGGCGAACAGCACGACCAGCAGGATCGCGAACAGGAAGCCGGGAATGGCGTAGCCGACGATGACGACCGCGCTGGTCCAGACGTCGAAGGCCGTACCGTCGCGCATCGCCTTGGCGATGCCGAGCGGTATCGAGATCAGGTACACCAGCAACGTCGTCCAGAGCCCGAGCGAGATCGACACCGGCATCTTGTCGGCGACCAGGTCGACGACGTCCCGATCGCGGAAGAAGCTCTCGCCGAAGTCGAAGCGGGCGTAATCGCCCATCATCTTGAGGAAGCGCTCGACGGGCGGCTTGTCGAATCCGAACTGGCGCTCGAGATCGGCGATCAGTTCGGGTTCGAGACCGCGCGAGCCTCGATAATCCCCGGTGACTCCGGCACCGCTCGTGCCGCTGCCCGATCCGCTGCCGCCACCCGAACCGCCGCCCACCCCGTCGGACTGGGCGCCGGAGACGCGTGCCGTCGCGCTGACCGCCTGTCCCTTGAGCTGGCTGATCAGCTGCTCGACCGGACCGCCCGGTGCGGCCTGGACGATGACGAAGTTCAGCACCATGATCCCGAACAGCGTCGGAATCACCAGCAGGAGCCTCCGGAGTATGTAGGCGAGCACGGCGGCGCGTTTCCCGCGACGCTACTTCGCGAGCTTCGCCTCCTTGTCCGGATCGATCCACCAGAACTCGAAGCCGAGGCTGTTGTCCGGCATCGTCGTCGGGCGCTCGAACTTGTTCGCGTACGCGACCCGGTAACTCGGACCGAACCACTGCGGAATCAGGAAGTCGTGGTGCAGCAGCACCCGATCGAGCGCGCGCGCGGCGCTGGTCTGCTCCTCGCGGGTGTCGGCGGCGATGATCAGATCTATGATCGCGTCGATCGCGGGGTCACTGATGCCCATCAGGTTCCGCGCACCGGGCTCGTCCGCCGTCGCCGAGCCCCAGTAGTCGATCTGCTCGTTGCCCGGTGACTGCGACTGGCGCCACGCACCGACGACGACGTCGAAGTCGAAGTCCTCGACACGCTTCTCGTACTGGGCGCTGTCGACGGTACGCACCTTGGCGGTGATACCGACGCGCTCGAGACTCTTCGCCCAGGCGAGACCGATGCGCTCGAAGCTCGGGGAGGCGAACATCATCTCGATGTCGAACACTTCGCCGCCGTCGGCGTGGGTCAGCTTGCCGTCCCGTACCTTCCAGCCCGCTTCCGCGAACAGCCTGATCGCCTCGCGGAAGTTCTGTCGCATGCGCCCCGAGCCGTCGGTGGTCGGCAGCGTGTACTCCTCGGTGAACACCGTGTCGGGCACCTGGCCGCGGAGCTCCTCGAGGATCTCGAGCTCGCGCCCCTCGGGCAGGCCGGTCGACTGCATCTCGGCGGAATTCTGGAAGTAGCTTCGGGTGCGCTCGTAGGCTCCGTGGAAGAGGTTCTCGTTCATCCACTCGAAGTCGAAGGTCCAGTTCAGCGCCTGACGGACGCGCTGGTCCTGGAACTTCGCCTTCCTGAGGTTCATGACGAAGCCCTGCATCGTCTGCAGGCTGTTGTCCGGGAGCTCCTCCTTGACGAAGCGTCCCTCGGCGATCGCCGGGAAGTCGTAGGCGGTCGCCCAGCTCTTCGCGATGTTCTCGCGCCGGAAGTCGATGTCGCCGGCCTTCAGCGCCTCGAGCGCGACGGTGCCGTCGCGGTAGTAGTCGTGGCGGATCGTGCCGAAGTTGTCACGCCCGACGTTGACCGGCAGGTTCCGCCCCCAGTAGTCCTCGACGAGCTCGTAGCTGATCGAGCGACCCGCATCGACCTTCGCGATGCGGTAGGGACCGCTGCCGAGCGGCGGCTCGAGGGTCGTCGCGTCGAACTCGCGCCCCTCCCAGTAGTGCTTCGGCAGGATCGACAGCTGGCCCATGATCAGCGGGAGCTCGGCGTTGTTGCCCTCGCTGAACGAGAACTTGACCGTGTGCGGATCGAGCGCCTCGGCCTTGGCGACGGCACCGTAGTAGGACTTGTAGAACGGGTGCCCCTCCGCCTTGATCGTGTCGAAGGTCCAGACGACGTCGTCGGCGGTCAGCGCGACGCCGTCGTGCCAGCGCGCCTCGCGGCGGAGACGGAACGTCACCCAGCGCTTGTCGTCCGGCGTCTCGATCGACTCGGCCAGCTGGCCGTAGACCGAGAACGGCTCGTCGAGCGAGTTGACGGTCAGCGTGTCGTAGATACTGCCCGCGCCCGCCGCCGCCTGCCCCTTCAGGATGAAGGGGTTGAGGTTGTCGAACGAGCCGATCGCGGCGAGCGTGACCGAGCCGCCCTTGACGGCATCCGGGCTCGCGTAGTCGAAGTGCTCGAAGTCGGGACCGTACTTCAGATCGTCGAAGACGGAGAGACCGTGGGAGGGTTCGGCGGCATGCAGGAGCGTGCCCGTCATCAGGGTCAGCACGGCGGCCGCGGCGGTGCGGCGGACGTGGCGGCGAATCGGGGATCGGCACGCTTGACTCATCGATCGGTCTCCATCGGGAAGGGTTCGCACGGGTCGAGACATCCAGAATAGCCGCTTCGGCATTCGTCCGGCCGGAGCGGCCCGCGTACGCGGGCGGCGACACGTGACACCGAAGGCGGAATACGTGGCCCGCTTGCGCCGCCTCCGTTCACGGGACGGCGACCCGGGAGCACCCGAGCAGACTGCAAGTCTTCGGCCGGAACCGCCCGGATCGGGAACTTGGCCAGTCCTCGACGAAACGCCGCACCATTCGCACTAGTCAATGTATTCATCGACTTGCACTTCCCGTGCATACGCCGTGGCGACCTGTCCGGATCGACGCGGCGACGTGCGGCCCGGCAAGCGCCGGATCGTTTCCCGAACGGCTCCCTGCGGGAGTCGTGCCGACACGAGACGCGGGCGGTGCTCCGCCGCTACGGTGCGCCCCGTCCACATTCCCCAGGGAGCAGGCGATGGCCGACTACGGCGATACCTTCGACGGCCCGCGACTGCGCGGCGCGGTCTACACGAAGCGGATCTCGAGGGCACGCACTTCGACGGCGTCAACCTCGACGGCGCCCGCTTCTTCGCCGTCATGAACGAGGCGGTGTTCACCGACACGAACCTACCTCTCGGCCGCACGCTTCGAGGACGTGAACCTCGCCGGGGCGAGCATCCGCGACGCGAACCTGTCGGGTGTCCCCATCGACGGGGTGAACATCGACGGCCTGCGCATCGACGGCGTGCCGGTGTCCGAGGCACTGGAACACTTTCGCCGGACGGGCTCCGGCGACTGACGCACCGGATCGTATCGGATCGGGAACGGTCGGCCAGCCCTCGTCCGACCCCCACCGGCGGGCACGATTTCTCGATCAAGGGGAAAGGACCGTCACGAATCGTGAACAAGGATCCCGGTCGATCGATCGGGCGCGCTATCGTCGCGGCAAGCGGGCAGGAAGCATCTCGATGAACGTCACGGCAGACAGGGCTCACTCCGCAAGGGCGGCGGCATGAAGGTCCTCACCCGGGTCGCGGCGCTGTTCAGGAGGTCCACGGCCGAATCGCTCGGACGCGTCGCCGGGGACGATCTCTCGCGCCTCGACGAGCTCGAGGCGGGTCTCGGGGCCAAGGCCGTCGACTACGTGCTGCACGCTCGACAGGCGACCTGCCTCGCCTCGATCCACACGCGGGCGACGGCACGGACGCTCGGCGTGCTGTCGCGCCAGCACGACATCCGCTCGCCGACGAACCGGCGACGTCTCGTGCTGCTCGGCTGCGGGTCCGATCACGCCGACTTCGTGCGGCGCTACGCCGAGGTGCTCGGGGCGGCGACCGGCGACGAACTCGACGACGCGCCGGGCAGCGACGCCGTGCCGGCGCTCGCGCGCGTGCTGTTCGGCGAGCTGTTCCTGCTGGTCGCCTCCGGCAGGCTCGGCGACGAGGGGCAGAAGGAGCTCGCGGCCGGCCAGGGCTTCGGGCTCGACACGGCTTCCGGGTTCGCAGAGCACCTGGGGTGCACGCGGGTCGACATGATCGACCTGCTCTACACCGAGGGCCGGAGCTGGAGCAAGGTCGGCGGCGGCGCGTGGCGACGCCTGGTCGAGGTTCGTCCCCTGCTCGCCGGCGCACCCGGGGAACTGGTCGTCGCGGCGGCCCGCATGCCGTCGGCCGCGCGCGAGGCCCTGATGGGCGATCTCGCCCGCCTCGAGCTCGCCTCCACGCCGACCGCGCTCGACTTCCTGCTCGATCAGTGCGGGGACAGCGCCAAGGGTGCGCGCCAGGCGGCCGTCAACGCCCTCAGGAGCGTCTCGCCCGGAACGCTCGAACCGCTCGCGATACGGCGGCTCGCCACCGGCAAGGTCGGGGTCCGCGCGGCCATGGTCGAGCTGCTCGCGGGCATCGGCACGCCCTCCGCCCTCGAGGCTCTCGGTGCGCACGCCCGTACCGAGAAGACCGCACGCGTCGTCTCGGCCATCGACACGGCGCTGGCGGTCGAGAAGATCCGCCAGGGCGATAGCGGCGTCGACGACGCGAGCGGCTACGTCGCGCTCGGCGGAACGCGGATCGACATACCCGTGACGGCGCCGCCCGACGAGACCGACCCGCCCGTGTTCGGCGACGCGGACGTCGCGGAGCTCCGCGCCCTGATCGATGCCGAGAACGCGCGTCGCAAGCAGCGTGACAAGGCGAACGCCGGGCGCAAGCACTACTCGCGCGCCATTCCGCTCGATCCCTCGATCGCGCGCAAGCTGGTCGCGCTCTGCAACGCGCCATCGTCGGCATCGGCATCCATCGGTGTGTCGGCGCACGACCTCGAGCGGCACTTCCGGCCCTGGTTCGCGGCGGCGCTCGCTCGCCTGCCGGACGCCGTGGCCCTGCGGCTGTGCCTCCGTCTCGATCCGGCCAGCCTGGTCGACTTCGTCTATCCGTATCGGGCAGCCAGGTCGACGAGCGGGCGCGTGCTCGCGTTCCTGAACGGACCGGACGGCGATCTCCGCCACCTGCAGGATCTGCTCGTCGCCGCGGGCGCGACCGTTCGGTTCGGCGGCCACCGCGATCGCACCGAACGGGCACGCCGCCCCGGGGACGCGCTCGCCGGATGGCTCGTCAACACCTACGGCGCGCCCTTCGACACGCTCGCCGAGCTTCCCCGAGAGGTCGTCTGGCCCTATGTCGCCACGCACCTCCACGTTCTCGACGAGGCCTTCGGCCTGACGGCGAGCGAGCGTGGCGGGTTCGATCGGCTGCAGACGCTCGCCGCGTTGCGGCTCCTGCCGGCGATGCCGGCGCGCTTCCTCGGTCCGCTGCTCGAGATCGCCACCGGCCCGAGTCGGACAGGTCGCGAGGAGGCACGGCGGATGCTCGCCGGCGCACCCGGCATCGACGCACGCTTCGTCACCCTGCTCGACGACACGCGTCAGGCCGTGCGGGCCGGGGCGGCGGAATGGCTCGGACGCCGGGGCGACGCCAGCGCCGCGGACGCGCTCGAGGCGCGTCTGAAGAAGGAGAGGTCCGAGCTCGCCCGCGCGGCGATCCTGACCGCGCTCGGCAAGCTGGGCCGGGATGTCGCCACCCATGTCGGGCCGGAGGCGCTGGCGAAGGAGGCGGCGAAGGGCCTGAAGTCGGCGAAGCTCGGCAAGCTCGCCTGGCTGAACCTCGATCATCTGCCGAAGGTCGCGTACCGCCACGGCGACCCGGTACCGGACGACGTGCTGCGCTACTGGGTGCACCTCGCCGTCAAGCTCAAGCAGCCGGGCGGCAACGCGCTGTTCGGCATCTACCTCGATCGACTGGAGCCTGCCGACGCGGAGACGCTGTCGACCTGGGTACTCGACAGCTGGATCGATCACGACACCGCCCGGGCGAGCGACGAGGAGGCCAACGCCCACGCGGCGACGCACGCGCCCGCCCGCCTCAAGCAGTACCTGCGCTGGTATCCCGACTACACGCTCGAGCAGGCCGTCGCCAGCCTGAAGGCCGAGATCAAGGGGCAGTACCTGAATTCCGGTGCGGCCACCAAGGGCCTGCTCGCGCTCGCCGAGAAGGCCCCGCCCGCGCTCGTCGCCGATCGCGTGCGAAGCTACCTGAAGAGTCACGGCTCGCGGACCTCGCAGGCCTCCGCCCTGCTCGAGCTCGCCGCCGCCCACGCCCATCCAGCGACCCTCCAGGTCGTCATCGCCGCCGCCACCCGTCTTCGCCAGAAGGGCGTGCAGGCCTTCGCCGGAGCGCTCGTCGAGCGGGTGGCGGAGCAACACGACTGGACCCTCGACGAACTCGGCGATCGCACCGTCCCGAGCGCCGGCCTGGAGGAGGACGGCACGCTGCCGCTGCCCTGCGGCGAGGACGGGAAGCCCTACGTCGGCCGGCTCGACGACGCGTTCAGGCTGATCGTCGTCAACCCCGCCGGCAAGAAGATCTCGTCGCTTCCAGCCGGCACCGACGAGGTCACCAGGGCCTCGCGCAAGCGCCTGTCGGCCGCGCGCAAGGAGCTCAAGCAGGTCGTCACGCTGCAGACGGCCCGCCTGTACGAGGCGCTCTGCGCCGAGCGCGTCTGGGCCCGCGAGGACTGGCTGCGCGATCTCGCCGGCCATCCGTTGATGCGTCAGCTGATCCGGCGCGTCGTCTGGATCGGTCTCGATGACGCGGGCGCCGTCCGGGGCACCTTCCGCCCGACCGCCGAGGGCGACTTCACCGACGCCGCCGACGAGCCGATCGACCCGAGCGGCTTCGGCGCAGTCCGCATCGCCCACGGAGCGCTGCTCGACGAGGCGGACGGCGCGGCTTGGCTCGCCCACCTCGCGGACTACGAAGTGGAGTCGCTGCTCGGCCAGTTCGGCCGGACGCTGTTCCGGCTCTCCGACACCGACGAGGCCCGCGCCGCCACCGCCATCGAGGACAGGAAGGGCTGGCTGAGCGATTCCTTCACGATCCGCGGCGCCGCCACCCGTCTCGGCTACGAGCGCGGTCAGCCCGAGGACGCGGGCTGGTTTCACGACTACCGCAAGCCGTTCCAGAGTGCGGGCCTGACGGCGGTCATCGAGTTCACCGGCAGCTTCGTGCCCGAGGAGAACATCCGTGCCGCGCTGATCGACCTGCACTTCGAGCGCTCGGGTCGCGGCGGGCGACGGGTCGCGCTCGGCGAGGTACCGCCGGTGCTCCTGTCGGAATGCTGGAACGATCTGCACGTCGTCGCGGCGAAGGCCGTGTTCGATCCCGACTGGGAGAGAAAATCCGCATGGTAGGGAACGTTCAGCGCGAGCCGGCCGAGCGACGCTTCGCCGACGAACTCGAACGCCTCGCCGCCGCCGACACCGATCCCCGACCACAAGGCTGGCACCTTTCGCCACGCGCGGTCCGTCGTTTCGTCATCGGCGACACGGCGCTCGACGTCAGTCGCAAGTTCTTCGATGACGACCCGCTGGTGGACCGCTGCATCGTCTCGCTGATGGGCCAGCAGGGGCTGATGCTGGTCGGCGAGCCCGGCACCGCCAAGTCGCTCCTGTCGGAGCTTCTCGCCGCGGCCATCAGCGGTCACTCGGGCCTAGTCGTGCAGGGCTCGGCCGGCGTGATCGAGGATCACCTGCGCTACGGCTGGAACTACGCGCTGCTGCTCGCCGAAGGGCCGAGCGAGCGGGCGCTGGTGCCCTCCCCGGTGCTGAGCGGCATGCGCGAGGGTGCCATCGTCCGCATCGAGGAGCTGACCCGCTGCGCCCCGGAGGTGCAGGACGCGATGATCTCGCTGATGTCGGAGAAGACGATCGCGATTCCCGAGCTCGGTCCGGACATCGAATCCCGCGCGCGACCCGGCTTCAACCTGATCGCGACGTCGAACCTCCGGGATCGGGGCGTCAACGACATGTCGAGCGCACTGAAACGGCGCTTCAACTTCGAGACCGTGCGTCCGATCCGCAACGCCGCGTTCGAGCGCGAGCTGGTGACCCGCCAGCTCGCCGAGCGCATGGCCGAGCACCCGGTGGAGAGCGCCATGCCCGCCGAGGTGGTCGACGTGCTGGTGTCGGTGTTCCGGGACCTGCGCACCGGCACCACCGCCGACGGCGCGAGCGTCGCCCGGCCCGCCTCGGTGATGTCGACCGCCGAGGCGGTCAACGTCGCGCACGCGGCGCTCCTGGACGCGACCTATCTCGACGGCCGACCCGTCTCGGCGGGTCACGTCGCCCGCCAGATCCGCGGCACGGTGTTCAAGGACGATCCGGAGGACGCGCGCAAGCTCCGCGCCTACGTCGATCACGTGGCCAAGGCGCGCGCGAAGGGCAACCGCGCGTGGACGGACTTCTTCGACGCCGCGAAGCGCGACCCGTCGGGGAACTGAACCCGATGGACGACGGGGTCGACGGGAGCGCGTTCGGGACGGTCGCGCGCGGTCTGTTCCAGGACGCGCGGGGGCTTCATCTCGTACCCGTCCGGCACCACTCCCCCGCCTGCGCCTGGGCCCTGCGCGCGTTGATCGAGGAGATCCGTCCGCGGCAGGTCCTGATCGAGGCACCCGTGGACTTCACGCCGCTGATCGACCTGCTGCTCGATGCCGGCACGCGCCCGCCGGTGGCCATCGCCGCGCTCGTCGAGGAAGACACGAAAGGCGGGCGACGCATGGCGGGCTACTACCCGTTCTGCGCGCACTCGCCCGAGTTCGTCGCCCTGCACGCGGGCCGCGCCCTCGGGGCGCGCCTCGCCTTCGTGGACCTGCCCTCGGCGAGCCGGACGATGCGTCTGGCGGGCGAGGCGGGAACGCCGGTCGCGCTGACCGACGAGACCCGTTTCGATCGCGGTGACTGGATTCGCGCGCTGTGCGAGCGCTACGGTTGCCGTGACGGGTTCGAGCTCTGGGATCACCTGTTCGAGAGCCGTCTCGGCACGTCCGACTGGCGCACCCTGTTCGGCGACGTCGGGGCCTACTGCGCGGGGCTTCGCGAGGCCACCGACGCGGCGAGCGTCGCGGCCGACGGCGACGGCGAACGCGAGGCGCACATGGCTCGCGCCGTTCGCTCGGCACTCGACGACGGCGAGGGACCGGTCGTCGTCGTCGCGGGCGGCTTCCACGTGCCGGCGCTGATCGGGCTGACCGCGCCCGGGTCGCCGGTGCCGAGCGCCGGCAAGCCGCCGCCCGGACGCACCGCGAAGCCGGCCCGGGCGTACCTGATCCGCTACGGCTTCGCCGCCCTCGACGCGCTCGGCGGCTACGCGGCCGGATTGCCGCAGCCGGGCTGGTACGACGCGCTCTGGAGTCGCGCGAACGCGACGGGCGGACCGCCGGACTGGCGCGAGGCGGCGATCGCGCTCGCCGCGGACTTCGCGGCACGAAGTCGCGCGGCGGGCCACCCGATCAGCCTGCCGGCACAGGTGGAGATGCTGCGGGCGGCGGAATCGCTCGCGTTGCTGCGAGGCCGTCCCGGCGTCCTCCGTCACGATCTGTTCGACGGCGCTCGGGTCGCGCTGGTGAAGGGCGAGGCCACCGCGGACGAACCGTGGACGGCGCGCCTGGCGCGCCACCTCCGGGGCGACGCGCTCGGCGACGTGCCGCGCTCGGCCGGCTCCCCGCCGCTGGTCGAGGACGCTCGTGCCGAGGCCCGGCGACACCGCATCGACGTCGGTGACGGGGCCCGCCGTCGCCGCCATCTCGACATCCGCCGCAACCCCGCGCATCTCGCCGCGTCGCGTTTCCTGCACGCTATGACGCTGCTCGGCACCGGCTTCGCCGAGCGCGAATCCGGACCCGATCACGTGCGCGGCATCGGCACGGAGCTGCTGTTCGAGGACTGGTCCTACGCCTGGTCGCCGCTCGTGGAGGGCCGTCTGATCGAGCTGTCCGCCGAGGCCGATCGCGTCGACGGCGCCGGCCTCGCGTGGTTGATGCGCACCCGCGCGTCGATGAGCGACGCCGGACGCTCGCGCGACGTCGCCCGGCTCGTCGAGCTGCTCGCGATCGCGCTGCAGGCCGGGCTCGGCGAGCGGCTCGTGCCGTTCGTCGGACAGCTCGCGAACGACATCGGCACGCACGCCGACTTCACCGAGATCGCCCGCGCCTTGCAACGGCTGCACTACCTCGCGCGTTCGGCAGGCCCCCTGGGCGCCCCGGCGGCGCTCGACCTGCGCGGTGTCGAGGACGCCGCCTTCCGACGGCTCGTCTACCTCTGCGACGACCTCGCCGACACGCGCGAGGAGGATGTCGCCGCCCGCCTCGACGCGCTCCGTCTCGTCGCCGACCTGCTCGAGGCCGACCGCGGGCACGACGGCCCGAACCGTTTCGACGCCGAGCCGTTCGACACCGCGATCGACCGCGTCGCCGACGCGTCGCCGCCGCCGGAGATCCTCGGCGCCGTGCTGGCCATCTGCGTGCGCGTGGGGCTGCGCGCACCGGGCGACCTGACACGGGCGCTGTCCGGTCGCTTCCGCGGTTCGGCGACCGACGCGGCCGAGCGGACCGGCGTGCTGCGCGGCCTGCTGCAGGGCGCCCCCGCCCTGCTCTGGCAGCATGGCGGTGTGCTCGAGGCCGTCGACACGTTCGTGGCCTCGCTCGATGCGGACGACTTCCCGGCGCTCCTCCCGCACCTGCGACTCGCCTTCGCCGCACTGAACCCGCGCGAGGTGGATCGTCTGGCCGCGCTGCTCGCGAGCGCGCACGGTGGCGAGGCGAGCGCGTTCTCCGCCACCACGCACGCGTTCGACGAGCACGACCTGGCCGCCGGCCTGCGGCTGGAGACGGCTGTCCGGCGAAGCCTGGCGGCGGACGGTCTCGACGCCTGGCTCACGGGCGGTGCCGGGCTCGCGGACGGCACCGGGCTCGCGGACGGCACCGGGCGATGAGCGACGACGCCGAGATTCGCCGCCGCTGGCGCCTGGCGCTCGGACGCTACGCGGGCACCCGACTCGGCGAGCTCGATCGTGCCGACGCCGGTGCCGATCGCGTCCTCGACTACCTCTACGCTCGTGAATACCGCAAGCGCGGCATCGAGTTCGGAAAGGGTCCCGGCAGCCTCGACCCCACGCAGGTGAACACGCTCGAATGGCTCGGCGAGGCACGCTCGATCTTTCCCGCCGACGTGTTCGAGACGCTGCAGGGCCACGCGCTCGATCGCTATGAGCTGACGGACCTGCTGAAGGACCCGAAGACCCTCGACGGCCTGGAGCCGAGCCCGGCGCTGCTGAAGACCTTGCTCGGCTTTCACGGTCGCGCGCAGCCGGCGGTGAAGGAGAAGCTGCGCGCCGTGGCCGACGAGATCATCGCCGATCTGATCCGGCGACTGAGGGCGGACGTCGAGCGCGCGTTCTCCGGATCCCGCGACCGGTTCCGGCGATCGAACGTGGCATCGGCGGCCAACTTCGACGGGCGCTCGACGATCCGCGCCAACCTGAGGACCTGGGACCCGAAGCGCCGCCGACTGATCGCCGACGACGTCCGCTTCGTGTCGCGTCGCAGACGTCGCCTGCCGTGGCGCGTGGTGCTGTGCGTCGACCAGTCGGGCTCCATGAGCGACAGTCTCGTCCACTCGGCCGTCATGGCGGCGATCCTGTCGGGGCTGCCCGGCGTGACCGTGAAGATGGTGCTGTTCGACACGGCGATACTCGACGTGTCGGACAAGCTGACCGACCCGCTCGAGACGCTGCTCTCGGTGCAGCTCGGTGGCGGTACCGACATCGGTCGAGCCGTGCGCTACGCCGAGACGCTGATCGGGGACCCTTCCAGGACCGTCTTCGCGCTGATCAGCGACTTCTGCGAAGGCGCTTCTCCGCGCGCGCTGTACGCGGCGCTCGCCCGGATGGGCGAGGCGCGCGTGCGGATGATCGGCCTGACCGCCCTCGACGATCGCGGCGACGCGTTCCACGATGCCGAGGTCGCCGCGAAGTGCGCCGCGCTCGGCATGCGCGTCGGGGCGATGTCGCCCGACCGGTTCGCCGGGTGGCTCGCCGGAGTGATGCGTTGAGCCTCGCCGCGATGCTCGCCGCCCACGACGACGCCGCGCTCGAGGCGCTCGCCTCGAAGGGCCTGGTGCGGCGGGCGCGTCGTGATCTCGGTGCCGGTCTCGTGCGGGTCGTCACGCGCGACGACGGCGCGGCCACCGTCCAGGCCGACGGCGAGACCGTCGCCATCGACGTGAAGGGCGTCGCCGCGGCCCGCTGCGGCTGTCCCGCGAGCGGCGTGTGCCGGCACGTGCTGGTGGCGGTGATGGCGCTGCAGGCGGACGCACCGGACGCACCGGACGCACCGGACGCATCGGACGCATCGGACGCATCGGACGCACCGGACGCACCGGACGCACCGGACGCACCGGACGCATCGGACGCACCGGACGCACCGGACGCATCGGACGCATCGGACGCATCGGACAAGCCGAGCATGGCCGAAGCATCCGGACACGCGAAAACGTCGACGCCGGAACGTGCGAAACAGGTCCGCACACCGACACCGACCGCCGGGTCCACTCGAACGACGTCGCGAGCGACGCCGGCGCCCTCCGCCCGCAAGGAACTCATGGCCCTGTCGACGGCGCAGCTGCGGAAGTTCGCCGGCGCTGACTGGGCAGGAGCCGCGGCGCTGGCGTTCGCCGAGGAGCGCGCCGTCATCGCCGACGAGGGCGCATCGTGCCGTGTCGAGATCGACGGCGGTCTGGCCACGATCACGTTCATCGCGGGGCAGGGGCTGAAGGGCGCGGTCTGCAAGGGTCCGGTCACGAAGACCCGGCTGCTCAAGAGCGCCGCCGCGCTGCGGGTGCGGCGGCAGGCGGACATCGTCGATACGCTCGACTCGCCGGATGCCGATGCGGACACGCCCGGCTCGACGCTCGGCCCCGGGTTCATCGACGGGGCGCAGGCAACCCTGCTCGAGGCCACGACGCTGACCCTGTCGAGCGCCTCGCCGCTGGCGGCGGACCTGCTGTTCGATCTGGCCATCTCGGCCCGCGCCGAGGCGGCACCGCGCGTCACCGGCGCGCTCCGCGGACTCGCCCGCCAGGCGATGCTCGCGCCCTCCCGGCACGTCGACTTCGACGGCGAGGCGTTCCTCCGCGACGCCGCGCGAACCTGTGCCCTGCTCGAGGCGATACGGCACGCGCCGCACGACACGGATCTGGTCGGCACGCTGCGACGCGACTACGCCGACGCGCCTCCGCTCGAGCTGCTGATGCTCGGCGCGAGAATCTGGAGCAACGACGGCGGCGCGCGCGGCGTCACCGCCTACGGCTACTCGGCCGGCGAGCGGCGATGGTACTCGACGACTCGCGCGCGGGGTGCCGGCATGGACCTGGGCTTCTCCCCGCATGACGCCTGCCGTGCACCGCTCTGGGGAACCGTTTCAATGCGCGACATGGCGGGCCGTCTCGTGCGCCTGCCGCGGCCCCGCGTCGATGCGGGCGGCGCGATCGCCGACGCCTTGCCGGAGCCCGCGATCGTCACGCCTCGCGCGGCACGTCTCCCCGACCTGCTCGATGACGACGTCGCCCACACCGACTGGCGCGCGCTGTCGACGGACGTCGCGTCACGGCTGGGCGGCGGCCTGCATCGCGGCAGTCGTCCCGTGCCGGCGCTCGTCGCCCCCGCCGGGTTCGGCGGCTTCGGGTTCGACGACTTCCACCAGAGCTACGACTGGGAGGCGCTCGACGGCGACGGCCGTGTGCTGCGCCTGGCGCTCGCGGGCGACGCGCACGCGCTCGCGCTCCGGCTGCGCGCGATCGCCCCGCGCATCCGGCTGATGCTGCTCGAGATCTCGTTCGAGGCCCGCGAGACGACGTTCCGACCCGTGTCCGTCGTGTTCGACGACAAGGGCGCGCTCGACGTCCGCGCCGTCGACACCGACGGCCTGCCCGCTCCGGGACGGCTGGAGCGCGTGCGCTCGGCGGTCGGCGAGCTTTTCGCGCCCCGCCGATCGCCCGCGCGCGTACCGGCGGCGGGCATCGATCGACTGCTCGAACGCGCCCTCGGTGCGGCCGTCGATCTCGCCTCGCACGCACCGCGACCCGACCTTGCCGCGCTCGCGAGCGACGCCGACACGCTCGGCATGCCGACCCTCGCCACCACCCTCCGCCAGGCGGCCGACGATCCGGCCGCGCCGGCCGCGATCAGGCTCGCCTACCTCGTGAGCGAGCTGCGCGATGCCGCCCGTCTTTCCGTCGGAGCGGCGAAGCGCTGACCGAGAGCGACGGCGCTCGCCCGATCAGCGGTAGCCGCCGCCGAGCGGCGTGTCCGGCCAGCGCGACGGCGAGACGTCGCCGCCCCAGTCGATCGTGATGCCGCCACCGCCGAGACCGGTGCCGAAGCCACCGCCGAACCCGCCACCGCTGCCCGAGAACGCGCCCGCGCCCTGCGCGAGTACCAGCAGCGTCGCGAGCACGAGGGCGCCCGCGATCGCCGCCAGCGCGATCTTGACCACGCTCCACGGCCGCTCGCCGCGCACCTTGCCGCTCCGCCCGTTGACGACGAAGCGGTAGGTCTTGTCGCGAAAGCGGAACCCCGCGCTCCACAGCGGCAGGAGCACGTGCTTGAACGTCGTGTCGCTGTGACGGGTGCGCAGCGACGTGATGCGTTGCTGATCCCCGCCGATCGCGCGGCGCACGTCCCCTCGGATCGTCGCGTCCATGACCTGCTGGGCGACGTCGAAGCCCTCGTCGAGATCGACCTGGTAGATCTCGCTGGAGAAGCCGGCGAGGTAATCCTCGGTGTAGGGCTCGAGGTTCTCCAGGTCCCACGGCGAGAGCCAGTCGGTGATCTTCCTCGGGAGCGTCCGCGTCGCGCCGACGAGCACGTCGTCGAAATGGCGCGAGGTGCGCCCGCTCGCCGGACTCCAGCGGATCTTGGGCACCTGCCGGGTGCGCGTCACGCGCCGCCCGTTGACGGTCGTCGTGTAGCGCTGGGTGACGTAGTAGACGTCGCCGCGCTGGCCCGCGTACGCGGTCGCGGTGTCGCTGTCGTAGGTCCAGTACGGGACGTAGACCCCCTCCAGCGAGGTGTCGCCGCGGGCGTGCTCCTTGAGCGCGGACGGGGCGAACCAGAGCCCGTCGAGCCACTTGCGGTACGACTCGCGCGCGGTCGCCGCGGTCACCGCGAACGGCAGGATGCCCTGCGGCTTGATCGGCTTGGCGTCGCCGGTGCCGACCACGACGGTCGTGCCGCAGAACGGGCACTCGCCGGTGTGCACGTGATCGTCGAGGGTGAACTCGGCCGCGCAGTTCGGACACGAGGTGACATGTCGGTCCCCCTGCATCGGCCCGGCCCGCTGCAGGTGCTCGAGCGCCGCGCCCAGGTCGAGCTCGACGATCCGGTCGGTGCTCCGGTCGATCTCGTTGAGGTGCCCGCAGTAGCGGCACTCCAGCGAGTGCGTGCCGATGCGGTAGTCGAGCATCGCCCCGCAGCTGCGGCACGGGAAGCGCCGCTCGGTCAGCGTGCTCGTGTGCGCCTCGCCGATCGCCCGCGCCGGGGACTCGGGCTCGTGCCAGTCGTAGGGCGTGGCGGCACCGGGCTCGGGCGGCGCGTTCTGCAGGCGCTTCTCGAGGGCGGCGTTCAGCCGCGTCCCGAGAGAGCCCGCGCCCTCGCTACCGCTCACGGGTGGCGACCGCCGAGGGAGCCGTCACGCCCTGCCTCGCGCGCGTGGATATCCGTCGCCGTCCGCTCAGCGGGGCGGCAGCGGCGGCGGTCCACCCGATGACGGCGCCTGCCCCGGCGTCGACTCGAGCAGCGCGGCCACGGCCGGGATCTCGCCCGCCGCCTGCCAGCTCTGCATGCCCTCGGCCCAGACCAGCGTCGCGGGCGTCAGCGTGCCGTGCGCGACGCGCCCGCGCAGGTCCGCCAGCTCGTACGGCCCCTCGATCTGGCCGTCGCGCTCGACATGGTAGGCGACGCCCACCGTGTCCGGCTCCGACAGTGCCGGCGGTGCACCGCCGGGAGAACCACCCGCCTGCACATGACCCGAGCTCCCGCCACCGCTCGCCATCGTGTCGCCACCCGGAGTACCCGAGAGGTTCGCGGGCGTGCCGCGCCCGGTCATCGCGTCACCGACCTGGTTGGCCATCGCCATGCCCATCCCCATGCCGAGCCCGGCGCCCATGCCACCGCCCCCGCCCGGGTTGCCGGCGGCGTCGGTCAGCGCGTTGCCGGTCTGGTACTTGAGGTAGTCGTCGAGGTTTCCGGTCATGCCGCGGCTCGTGCGCTCGTCGAGCGCCTCGGACACCTTCGGCGGCAGCGAGATGTTCTCGACCAGCACGCGCGTCAGCTCGAGCCCGTATTCGGCGAACTCGGGGGCGATGCGGCGGGTCAGGAACTCGCCGAGCTGATCGTAGTTCGCCGCCATGTCGAGCACGGGGATGTTCGCCCCGCCGATGATCGACGCGAAGCGCGAGGTGATCAGGTTCCTGAGCTGGTCGCTGATCTCGTCCGTCGTGAAGACGCCCTCGGTGCCGACGATCTCGCGCACGAACTTCAGCGCGTCGACGATGCGCGTGCCGTAGGTGCCGAAGGCGCGCACGCGCAGCCCGCCGAACTCGGGATCCCTGAGCATCAGCGGGTGCTTGGTGCCCCACTTCAGGTCGGTGAAGCGGCGCGCGCTGCAGAAGTAGACCTCGGCCTTGAACGGGCTCCGGAACCCCGACTGCCAGTTCTGCAGCGTCGTCATGACGGGCAGGTTCTTGGTCTCGAGCTCGTAGGTGCCGGGGCCGAGCACGTCGGCCACCTGCCCCTCGTTGACGAACACGGCGAACTGCGCCTCGCGGACGATCAGCTTCGCCCCGTACTTGATCTCGTTGCCGTAGCGCTCGAAGCGATGCACCATCGTCCGGGTGCCGGGGCGCGAGTCCGAGTCGTCGGTCCACTCGATGATGTCGACGAACTCGCCGAACAGCTTGTCGAAGAGACCCATCGCCTCAGCTCCCCGCGACGGCCGGACCGCCGGTGCGGGCCGAGGCCGACTTCAGCGTCTTCTTGAGCTCCGCCTCCATCTGCTCCAGCTGTCGCTCGGCATCGGCCCGGCGGCGCTTGCCCTCGTCGGCGATCTGCAGGCTTTCCTCGACCGTCGCGATCAGGTTCTCGTTGGCGCGCTTGACGGCGTTGACGTCGAACACGCCGCGCTCCAGCTCCTCGCGCACGGTGCGGTTGGCGGTGCGGAGGTTCTCCGAGTTCCTCTCGAGCAGCTCGTTGGTCAGGTCGCTCGCCGCCTTGACGCTCTTGGCGGCCTCGGCCGAACGGAAGATCGTCACCGCCTGGGCGAGCTGCTGGCGCCACAGCGGCACCGTGTTGACCAGGGTCGAGTTGATCTTGTTGACCAGGCCCTTGTCGTTCTCCTGGATCAGGCGAATGCTCGGCAGCCCCTGCATCGCCACCTGCCGAGTCAGGCGCAGGTCGTGCACGCGGCGCTCGAGATCGTCGCGCCCGGTACGCACGTCACGAAGCTCCTGGGCGGCGAGCACGTCGTCGCTGCCGGCGGCCTTCTTCTCGGCCTCGGGGATCATGACCTCGTCGATGTACTCGAGCTTCTTCTCGCCGGCGAGGATGTACGCCTCGAGGTTGTGAAAGTACTCGAGGTTGGCGGTGTAGAGGCGATCGAGCGAAGCGATGTCGCGAAGGAGCTGTGTCTTGTGCCCCTCGAGATCGTCGGTGACGGTGTCCACCTGCCCGCGCACGCCCTCGTACTGCTGGATGAACTTGGCGACCGGCGAGACGCCGCCGAAGAGCTTTCGCCAGAGCCTGACGAGGAAGTTCGGCCGGTCGCGCGGATCGAACTCCGCCACCTCGAAGCCGCGCAGCACCGAGACCATGTGGTTGAGCGACTTGCCGGCCGATCCGAGATCCTTGTTCTTGACGCCCTCGAGCATGCCGTCGGAGATCGTGGTGAGCTCCTGCTGCGCCTTCGAGCCGAAGAAGATGATCGAGTTGCTGTCGCCGAGATCGATCTCCCGCATCAGGTCGTCGATGCGCTCGCGCTCGGCGGGGTCGGTCTCCTCGTAAGGCACGATGTCGTGCTTGACGTCCGGCAGGAGCTCGGTGCCGGGCAGGAGCGAGACGTCGGTCGCGTCCATCGTCGCCGTGGTGGTCGCCGCGGTCGGGGCGCTCGGCGCGCGGTTCGCGTCTTCGGGGGTCGTGGCCATGCGTTCTCCGTCATGGATCGCCTGGGCGATCGGCAGTGATGTGTCCCGGATTCTCGCACGGGCCGAAAGGGTGCGCCAAACGCCGGAAAAAGAGCCGGAAGACCGGCCCGGGGAGCCGCGCTCAGGTCACCCCTTCCTTCTCCAGCTGCATCTGCAGCACCTCGATCTGCACGTCGAGATCGGTGAGGTTGTTCTCGCGGAGCGCTTCCTGCTGCTCGTGGATGACCGTCTCGATGGTGCCGAGCACGCGCCGGAAGTTGTCCTCGAGCGCGGGCGCCTCGACCCCCCTGTGCGAACGGGCGTAGCCCTCGGTGACCTGCTTCGCGCCGTCCAGGTACACCTTCAGGAACTTGCGGGCGCGACGCGCGTCGACCGGGTCCTTCTCGATCGTGTCGAGAATCGCCCGCGCCTCGGCCGCGATGCGCCGGAGACGGTCGCGGAACTCGACGTTCGGGATGTCGCGACTCGCGTTCTCGATCGCGACGATGCGGCCCTCGGCCTCGTCGAGCAGGTCGACGAGCTCCTCGGTGGTGATGCCGACGGCGGCGATCTCGGGGTCCTTGCGGCCGATGCCGTCGAAGTCGTAGTACAGGTAGCAGCCGACGAGCACGGCGAGCGCGTAGAGCAGCGCGTCGATCGGTCCGTGCTGCCCGTTCAGGCCGAACCAGGCGACGACGAACATGCCCCCGGCGAGGAGCCCCGCCCCGACTGCGCGGTAGCGCACCGTGCTCGCGCGACGGCGGAGCTTGCGCCGGATCGCCTCGTTGTCGAGGCGGATGCCGCGCCGGATCAGCGTCGCCGCGCCCATCGCGAGGGCGAAGCCGGCAGCCCGCGCGAGCGCCTTCGTGGTCTCGCCGTCCTGCATCGCGAATACCGCGGCGGGCAGGAGCGGGAAGGCAAGCACGTACAGCAGGACGCCACGCCACAGGGTCGGCTGGCGTGCCTCGGGATCGTAGCGCTTGACGACGGTCATCGGCTCAGCCGCCCACGAGCGCCGTGCAGGACAGTTGCCCCACCGTCGCGAGCAGGATGACGAATCCGATGATGCGTTGCAGGGGCTTGGGCATGGGCGGTCCGGCGGTCTGGTAGAGGGCGCACCCGGTATCGATGGGGCCGAAGGGCGCGTCAGACAAGGATACCCGGTGCGGATGCACCGCCGGATTCGCCCGGAGCTCCCGGCACGGCCGGTGTATCGCCTACGGCCGGGCCGGTGCGCCCGTTCCTCCGCGCCGCAGCCGGTAGACGCGCTCGTCGAGCGTGTCGAGCCCGCGCCCGGCGAGGTTGCCGAGGCGCTCGGGGCCGCCGTGGCGGGCGAGCTCGTCGATGGCGAAGTCCTCGCCGAGCAGCCCGCGGACCATGGCGTCGGGCACGGCGAACGGCGGCCCCTTCATCTTCGCCCGGTCGTAGTCGATCGCGAGCAGCAGCCCCGTGGCATCGGGGCGGACGATCTGCCCGAGATGGTGCGTGTAGCGCGCTCGCAGGCCATCGTCCATCGCGATCAGCGACGCGCGGTCGTAGAACGCGCCGCAGCTCTCGAGATCCGCCGCCGTCAGCGCGAAGAAGTCACCGACGAGCAGCTCGATGCCGGCCGCGCTCCCCGTTCCGGAGAAACGCTCGAACGCACCGTCGGTGCGCCGCTCGCACGCCAGCCCGTTCTCGTCGAGGAACGCCCGCACGGCCTTGTCGGCGAGCTCGACGCCGAGCACCGGATGACCGCGCCCGTGCAGCCAGAGCATGTCGAGCGTCTTGCCGCAGAGCGGCACGAACACCGGCGTGCCCGGCGCGATGCCGAGCGCCGGCCAGTGTTCGGCGAGCCGCTTGTTCGGCCGATCCTGATGGAAGCCGATGCTGTCGGCGGCCCATTTCTCTTGCCAGTAGTCCGCGTGCATGCCGGCTCCCGGAATTTGGCGAGGATCGCGACCGGCTACCCTACACCAAGGTCGCGCGCTCGGCGCCTGTCGGGCAGAGTTCGCGCCAGCCGCGAATCATCGGAAACCAGAGTCCCACCCGGACCTTCCGCGTATCCATCCGTCCGACGACGTCGGCATAGCCTTCGAGCTGCGCGCGGTACCGCTCGACCTCGGCGTCCAGGAATTCCTCGACCTCTCCGCCCTCGTGCGAGCCGGTCTTGTAGTCGATCACCCAGCGCACGTCGTCCGCATCGACGAACGTACGATCGATGACGACTCGCCGCACGCCGACGAACCGTCCGTCGTCGAGTTCGGGCACGGTCACGGCCCACTCCGAGCGCGCGTCACCGTGACCGGAATCGAGAATCCAGAGCCCGCGTTCGTCGGCGAGCGTATTGGTGACCGCGAGCACGACCCGTTCGACCGCCTCGTCGATATACGTGGCATGGACGCCGAGATTCTCGAGTTCCAGCGAGAAACGTCTGCGAGCCGCTTCGTCGGGCGGACAGCGATCATCCATCGGCAATCGAGAGAGTTGCAGGAGCGCCCGATGGGTGACCGTGCCGACATCCCGGGCGTATTCGCCCGCGCCGTCGCGATCGATGGCGGGATCCGCCTTGGCGAGCGGCTTGGCCTGCTGCCACTCGAAGCGGTCGAACGCGGGCAGACGCCAGGACGGCCCGGTGCGCAGGAACGACGGCGGTGCGGGCCGCGGCCCGGATCGCTCTCCGGCGCCCGTTCCGGACGGCGGCGGCGGCGCTCCGGTGTCCGGTGTCACGATCGGCGCCGCGTCATGGGCAGCGCACACGACGTCGAACAAGGCGTTCAGGAAGGTCGTGGTCCGCGGCGTCTTCGGCCGGCCGTCCTCGTCGAGGACGAGGCGCGCGCTCAGATGCAACCGACGGCGCGCCCGCGTGCAGGCGACGTAGAGAAGCCGGCGTCGCTCCTCGGTCTCGGCCCGCGCACGTCGCTCGCGCACCAGACGGACGACGAGGTTCCGGCGATCGTGCTGCACGTTCGGCGGGTCGATCGGCGCGAACAGCAGGTGCGGCTCGCCGTCGAACGTGCTCTCGTGCCAGTTGATCAGCCGCGAGGCATCCGGCTTGGGCTGGCGATCGAGGGCCGGCAGGATCACCGTGTCGAATTCGAGCCCCTTCGATTTGTGAACGGTCATGAGCTGCACGCGTGATGCTTCTTCATCCGGGGGGTCCGCGGCGTACAGCTTCTCGACGGATCGGACGACATCGCCGCGGCGCCAGATGCGACCGTCACGCTCGAATTCCACGAGGCGCGCGAGGCAGCGCTCCGCCGCATCGATGTCCCCCGGCGCCGTACAGGCGGCAACCCCTCCCAGACGCAACCAGATCGCCTCGACCCACGGCACGAGCGAGGACCGCGAACTCCGCTCGACGGCAGGTCCGACCACGTCCACGAATCTCGCCACACGCCGGCGTCCGTCGTCGCCCAGCCGCGCGACGCGCTCCGCCTTCCCGAGTTGCTCGAGCACGGTCGGCTTCGTGTCGTCCCCGACGAGCGCATGCAGGTCCCTCAGTGTCAGCCCGCAAAGCGGCCCACGAAGCACCGCCAGCCAGTTCAGCCGATCGTGCGGGAAGCGGAGTGCGAGCGTGAGGGCGATCAGATCACGCACGACCGGCCGCTCGCCGAGCGGTTCCATCTCCACGGCGCGGAAGCGGACGTCGGCGGCATGCAGCGCAGCGACGACGTGACGCGCCGAGCCGCGCGAGCGCACGAGGATGCCGACCGTGTGCGTCGGATCGCACTCGAGAGCGGCGCGCACGAGTTCGGCCACGACGGCGGCCTCCGCCTCGGGGGTGGCATCCGACAGCGCATGCACGTGTACGCCATCGCGATCGGTTTCCGGTGCGTCGGATGGTTCCCGCGTCGACACGGCACCGTCGTCGGCGTCGCCGAACGCCGTCGACGCCTCATAGGTCACCGCTCCGACGTTCGGGTCGGCGATGTCGGGAAAGAGATCCGCGAAGGTCTCGTTGACCCAGTCGATGATCGGTGGTCCGGAGCGAAAATTCACCTCGAGCCGCAGCGACTCGAAACGCACCGGGCCGATGCCGTGGTCGCGGGCCTCGAGAAAGAGCGCGACGTCCCCTTCGCGAAAGCGGTAGATCGACTGCATCGGATCGCCGACGATGAAGAAGGTCCGCCCGTCACCCGGCTCCCACCCGGCGACGAGACGCTCGAACAGCGACCACTGCGCACGCGAAGTATCCTGGAACTCGTCGACGAGCACGTGCCGCAGATCCATGTCCATCGACAGCGCGAGATCGGTCGGCTGCTCCTCGGTGCCGAGCGCCGTGACGGCCCTCTGGGCGATCTCGGAAAAGTCGAGCCGACCGCGTTCACCGAATAGCAGGTGAAGCTCGGCGACGAGTTCGGGCAGCAGGCCGACGAGCTGCTCCAGCACCGCCCAGTCAGCATCGGCGTAACGGGACGAGGGAAGGTTCCGGATCGCATGCAGTCGCTCCACGAACTCGCTCTCGTCACCGAGCCGTTCGAGCAGCGACATCATGTCCGCCTTGTGCGCGGCGATCGAGGCCTCGTCGGTGTCGAGCGCCCGGACGGCAGGCTTCGTCTTCGCCGGAAAGCCGCTGCGCTTGTCGATCGAGACACGGCGAGTACCTGTCTTCGTCAACAGGAACGACGCGAGCGCGCACCAGACGGGCAGGTCGTCGAGCGCCGCTCCGGGCAGGCTCTCGAGTGCGTCGAGCGCATCGACGAGCGCGCGCTGAGCGGTATCGAGCGACTTGCTGTCCGCGACCGCCTGTTCGACCAGCCAGCGTGCGGCACGCCGGGCGATCGGCGGCAATTCCTCCTGCAGGTAGGGCGGACAGGCCGCCACGAGCGCGCGAAGCTCGCCGTCGATCAGGTTCTCGAGCATCTCCTCGAGCCGCTCGCGCAACGCCTCCCCTGTACCGGCGTACGGCATGACGAACCGCATCCACTGATCCCGGACACCGAGCAGATCGGCGAGCAGCCCCTGCAGTCGCTCGAACCGGTTGCCGAGCCGGAGCAGGACGAGATCGAGCCGTCCGAGACGTTCCTCGACGAACCGACCGGCCGCCTCGAGATAGAGGTCGCGGGCATCCTCCACCACCCCGGTCGGCGCCCCGAGCGTCGAGGTCAGCGGCAGTCGATGCGCCAGCCGTGTGGTGAGCGAGTCGATCGTGCCGAGTGCCAGTCGCTGAGGGTCGTCGAGCAGATCCCAGCCGCGAGCCGCGTCGTGATCGAGCACGCGGGCCGCGAGCTCGAGCCCCGCCGCCTCGTAGTCGTCGGCCGGAACGCTCCCCTCGTGCGCCGCCCGCAGAAGCTCCACGACACGCTGTCGCATCTCCGCGGCCGCCTTCTTGGTGAAGGTGATCGCGACCACCTGCTCGGGCTCCTCGACGGTCGCGAGCAACGTCAGGATGCGACGCGTCAGGAGTTCCGTCTTGCCGGAGCCGGCCGGTGCCTGCACGACGAAGGAGACCGCCGGATCGAGCGCGCGCGCGCGCGATCGCGCATCGACAGGCGTGCTCACGATGCGGACTCGTCGGCGTCCTCGCCCGACGACTCCTCGTCATCCGCCACTTCGCCGTCCGGCTCGAGTCGACACAACGCGCGCAGACGGCAGAACTGACAGGCCTTGCCCACGGGACTGACACCTGCCTCGCCGCCCGCCACCTCGCGGCCGACCGTATCGAGCGCGTCGCGCCAGCACGAGCGGCGCTCGGACCATTGCACATCGTCCGCCGCGACTCGCGGCAGCAGACCATCGCTCGCCACGGCACCCTTGAACCGGCAGGCGTCGGCGACGACCTGCGCGTAGCCGACACCGACGACGCGCTCGTCGAGCAGCGCGTAGAGCGGAAGCTGCGGCTGATCGATTCGCGTTCCGGCCCAGCCTCCCACACCGTTCCGGGCTCCGGACTTGTAATCCAGAACGACACGATCGCCGGGCAGCGCCGCCGCCCCGGCCTCGTCGTCGGTCATGCCCTGGAACGCGATGCCCGGCCCGACGAGCCTGTCCACCCGGTCGATCGCGAGACGCACGCGCACGCCCCCGTGCACCGTCTCGCGGGAGGCCTCGAAGGCGACCACCTCGAACGGCTCACGACCACGCTCCTGCCCGACCAGCCACTGGTGGAGCAAAGGGCCGAGCCGTCGGCGTTCGAGATCGTGCCAGAGCGGATCGACACGCTCCGCTTCGAGGGCCGCATCGACCGACCGCACGATCGTCTCGTCGAGCGCTTCCGAATCGATCGCCGTCAGCAGAGCCTCGTGCGTGCGCACCTCTCGCCAGAAGTACTCGAGCGCGCGGTGCAGGAGCGTCCCGCTCTGCCGTCCATCGAGACCCCCACCGACTTCCTCGAGCTCGCGCGCGCCCAGGCGATGCGTGGCGAACGCCCGGAACGGGCAAGCGGCCTGATCCTCGAACAGACGCGCTCCCCCGGCGACCTCACCGCCGGCATCGAGCGTCGGCCCGACCGCATCGTCGACGCGCTCGACCGTCACCGCCGCCGCGATCAGTTCGGCCGGTACCGATTCCTCGAGCACGCCGGTCTCCATCACACCGAGGACACTTGCCGAATCGAGCACCTTGCCTTCGCGTTCCGCCGCACGGCTCGCGACCATCTCCGGCGCCGCCGAGCACCAGTGCGAGAACTCGGCACGGGCGAGTTCCAGCCGCGCGGCACTCGAAGCCTCGGGCATTCCCACCGCCTGCTGCGCCGCGATCGGCAGGAACGGGCTCGGCGAACCGCTCGGAGGCCAGCGCTCGGTGTCGAGCCCGGCCACCCACAGGACGTCGAAGCGTTGACCGTGACTCTCCAGCCGACCGAGCACGCGTACCGGCAGCTCCGGGGTCTCCGGCTGGAACATTCGCTCGGAGGCGAGATGGCGGACGAGCGCCAGTGCCTCGCCGACCCCGATCGGGGTGTCGTCCTCCAGGCTGCCGAGATCGGCGAGAACCGCCCACCATGCGCGCACGGCCTGAAACTCCTCGCTGCCGAGTTCCTCGTCAGCCCAGCCAAACGCCTCCAGGACGCGAGCGAAGCGTTCGACCCACTCGGACGCGAGCGCACGACGGGCAAGCGCCTCGTCTCGGCGTTCGGCGGCGAGTCGCGCGAGTGAACGCCGCAGTCGACTCGATGTCTCGAGCCGCGCGATCAGCCCGCCGAGGTCCAGCCGCTGGACACGACCGACGCGCAAGCGCCGGTCGAGCCGCTCGCGCTCTCGACACTCGCTGTCGTGAAAACCGAGGTAGGGGCTGAGCAGCAACGTCGCGAGATCGCGCTGCTCGAGCGAGCCGGTGAAGAGCTGCAGGGCGAGCAGCGCCGAACGGACCGCCGCGGTATCGGTGAGCGGAACGCCCAGAGAGAGATCGTAGGGGCGCCCGATCCGCTCGATTTCCAGGGGTGTCATCGCCGGGAAGAACCGCCGGTCGAACGCGCGCAACACCTCGGCGCGCCGCGCGTCGAGATCGGGAATGACGACCCCGAGCACCGCTCCCGGCTCGCGCTCGAGACGCGAGCGTACCGCCGCGGCGATGCCGGCGAGTTCCGACGCATCGTCGGCCCACAGCACAGCGCGCGGTGCACGGGGCGGATCGTCCGCGACCGCCACGACTTCCACCCCCGCCTTGTCGAGCGCGCCGAGCAACGCCCCGACGGCAGGTGTCAGGCTCAGAAAGCCCGAGAGAACGACGCGATCGGGCAACGTGAGCCCACCTGTGGCGATCAGTCCGATCACGTGAGCGGCAAGCGTCGCCTCGTCGACGAGCCCGTCGCCCGCGACCCCCTCGGCGTAGTCCCTCGCCCAACGCCGCCAGTGATACTGGTCGAGTGGCAGGTAGTCGTTCTCGTCGGGCATGCAGCCCCAGGCGTGACCGAGTTGCCACGCGCGCATCGCTTGCCGCGCGGTTGCAAGCGGTGACAGGAGGGTCACCGCCCGATCGCGTTCGATCAATGCGTGCCAGCGACGTTCGGCGAGGAGCGGCGTCAACCGCGTCAGCGTGGAGAGTCCGAGTGTCAGCGACTCGTCGTGAAGACGCTCGAGCCAGCGCGACAGCGGCAAGATCGTCGGCGTCTCCCACCACGACGCTCCTTCCTCGAAACGTCGGCGCTCGTAGCGCGCCGTCAGGTCCCTCGCCAGACGGCGATTGACGGTCAGCAGGACCGTCCCGTCGCGACAGGTATCGAGCGTGGCGTCGAGATCGGACACCGCGGCCGTTTCGCCGGGCAGGCGTACACCTGCCCGCGTCAGCGCGACGTGCGGAGAGGCTCGCTCGGCAGAGTCGATGTCGGGGGAAATCGCCACGGCGAGAGTGTAACGAGTGGCAGGAGACAGCGGCGGTCCGGAATGAGGCCTCGGCGTCTCCGCCGAGGAATAGAGTGTGGCCACGAGCTCCCCGCTCGACGCGCACCAGTGCTCGCTTCAACGAGGCCTCGGCGTTTCCACCGAGGAAGAGGGCCCAAAGGATAACCCGCCGATTCAGCGGGACTCGCAGCATCGAAACGCGAGAGGTTGTCAGAAACTCGCGGGCAGGAACGCGGAATCGCCGTCGAGGCCGCGGCCGGACACACCAAGAATCTGTCGGTGCTGCGGCGAATAGCGCTGAACCTGCTCAGACGGGAGAAGACGCACAAGGGCGGAATCGAGGCCGAGCGATGCCGAGCGGGATGGGACGAACGCTACATGGAAACCGTGCTCACCGGGCTATCCGTACAGGGCGATTGCCCTGCCGGGCATGGAGGGTGGGGCGGAGGCGGCGGGACCGGTCAGCGTGTTCGAGTCCGACGCGCGCTGGCAGCCGTGCACCATGGAACGGGCGGCCGTGCGACGCGGCGTCGATCTCGGAAAGGGACACCGTCGCTCGGCGCCGCCCGATGGGGCCGAGCGACGGGTACTGTTCGGTCAACGCGGAGATCGAGGCGGAGAGGGACCCGGCGGCGCTGACCGATCGCCCGGACGATAGTACATTGCGCGCGATCGACGACCCTGCGCTCGGCGACACTCCCGATTCCGATCACCCGCCCGACGCCGCCGTCGGCCCAGGAGCCCGACCCGATGTTCGAATGGATCGCCGACCCCCAGGCCTGGATCGCGCTCGGCACCCTGACCGCGCTCGAGATCGTGCTCGGGATCGACAACATCATCTTCATCTCGATCCTCGTCGCCCGCCTGCCCGAGGAGCAGCGCGACCGGGCCCGCACGATCGGGCTCGGGCTCGCGATGATCATGCGGCTCGCCCTGCTGTTCTCGATCGCGTGGGTCATGGGCCTGGTCGATCCGTTCTTCACGGTGTTCGGCCAGGAGATATCGGGGCGCGACATCATCCTGATCCTCGGCGGACTGTTCCTGCTGACCAAGTCCACGCGGGAGATCCACGAGAGCTTCGAGATGCACCATCCCGAGGCACAGGGGAGGAAGAAACAGGCGAGCTTCGCCTCGATCCTCGCGCAGATCGCCATTCTCGACATCGTGTTCTCGCTCGACTCGGTCATCACCGCCGTCGGGCTCGCCGACCACGTCTCGGTCATGGCCATCGCGATCATCATCGCGGTCGGGGTCATGCTGCTCGCCGCGAAGAGCATCGGCGAGTTCGTCGACGCCAACCCGACGATCAAGGTGCTGGCGCTCTCCTTCCTGATCATGGTCGGCATGGTGCTGATCGCCGACGGTCTCGACTTCCACGTGCCGAAGGGCTACATCTACTTCGCGATGGCGTTCTCGGTCGCCGTCGAGATGATCAACATCCGGATGAGAAAGAGCGTCGAGCGGAGCGCGAGCCTCCAGCGGGACATCGGCGACGAACCGGGGGATACCGGGAAGACCGGGGTCGCGCCGCCGGAGAGCGGCGAGCGCCGCTGACACCACCCGACCGACGCCCCTCCGGGACGACCGGGGCGACTCGTGCGAACGGCATGCGCGCGGCGGTCACTCGACCGCCGCGCGCACCACCGCCCTTCCCGGGATCTCGCCGGCACCCGCCGGGCGCGGCTCCGGACGCTCGCGCGGGGCTCGCGCGCAGCACGGGATCCGGCGCGTCGAACGGCGTCGGGCGAAGGATCGCGCGAGTGGTCGCGCTCCCGCCCACGCGCCGCTCGGCAGCACCGACGATTTCTCGGGAGAGGCCGCCCGCGAACGGGATCCGACACCGTTCCGTCACGGCCGGCGACAGTCGACGGCGGATCGGTCGCTACCCGGATGGTACGTTACCATCCGCCTTTCAACGACCACCGCAGGTGCTCCCGACCATGCCCGACAAGTCCATCCTCGTCACCGGCGGTGCCGGCTACATCGGCAGCCACGTCGTCAAGCTGCTCGGCGAACGCGGCGAGCGCGTCGTGGTCCTCGACGATCTCTCCACCGGCAACGCCGAGGCCGTCCTGCACGGCACCCTGGTCGAGGGCAAGACCGGCGACACGGCGCTCGTCCGGAAGATCATCCGCGAGCACGACATCGACACCGTCATGCACTTCGCCGCGCACACGATCGTGCCCGAGAGCGTCGAGGACCCGCTGAAGTACTACGCCAACAACACCTGCAGCACGCGGAATCTCCTCGAGGCCTGCCGGGACGAGGGCATCGCGAACTTCATCTTCTCGTCGACGGCGGCGACCTACGGCATCCCGGGCGATGCCGCGACCCCCTGCGCGGAGGACCTGCCGACCGCGCCGATCAACCCCTACGGCATGTCGAAGCTGATGTCCGAGGCGATGCTGCAGGACCTCTCCGCCGCGACCCCGCTCAAGCACGTCGTGCTCCGCTACTTCAACGTCGCGGGCTCCGATCCCGACGGGCTCATCGGCCAGTCGACCAAGAAGGCGACGCTGCTGATCAAGGTCGCCGCCGAGGTCGCGCTCGGCAAGCGCGACGCGCTGTACGTGTTCGGCACCGACTACCCCACCCCGGACGGCACGGGCATCCGCGACTACATCCACGTCACCGATCTCGCGTCGGCTCACCTGTCGGCACTCGATTACCTCCGCGGCGGCGGCGACTCGACGCTGATGAACTGCGGCTACGGGCGCGGCTTCAGCGTGCGCGAGGTCATCGACGCGGTCGAGCGCGTGCACGGCGAGAAGCTGAACGTGATCGAGGAGCCGCGGCGCGCCGGGGATCCGCCGTCGCTGATCGCCGCCGTCGGGAAGATCCACGAGACGCTCGACTGGAAACCCGCCCACGACGATCTCGACACGATCGTGAGGACCTCGCTCGCGTGGGAGAAAACGCTCGCGGAGCGGAGCCACAACCGGGGGTAGGGGTGAAGTCTCGACGGTGATCGTCGGGCGCGAGCCCGCGGCATCCCGGGGACGAACCGGCGCGAGGGAGTGGCGGCACGGCCGCCGGGCCTTACAGGACGTGATCGAGTTGCAGGCGGCCGTCGCGCGCGAGTCTCGCGGCGAGGATCTCGGAGATGAAGCGGTAGTAGTGCAGGTGCACCTTCGGCGGCAGCTCGCTGAGCGACTCGCTCGTCACCTCGAGGGCGCTGACCGGAGTCAGGGCGGTGATCTCGTGCGTCTCGGGCGCGCCGTTGATGAACCCGAGCTCGCCGATACAGTCCCCCTCGCCACGCACGGCGAGCAGGTCCCCGTTGCCGCTGACGCGCACGAGCCCGTCGGTCAGGATCAGCAGCCGCCTGTCGACGTTCCCCGACTGCAGCAGCACGTCCCCGGGGAGGAAGCTCCGCACCTTGACGAGCTCGAGCAGCTGGGCGATCTCCACCTCGGAGAACGACAGGAAGAAGGACTGGCGCTGCAGCTGGCGGATGAAGCGCTGCTGCGCCGGCGGGCGTTCCTCGACGATGCGGAAGCGCTCGACGAACGGCATCAGCGCGTCGCGCATCGCGCGCCCCGACTGGAAGCGCAGGTCCGGCTTCTTCTGCAGCGCCCGGGCCAGCACGTCGGAGAGCTCGAGCGGCAGGTCGGGACGGATGTCGGTCAGCCGCGGCGCGCTCTGGTGGACGACGGTGCGAAAGAGATCCTTGACCTTCTTCGCCTTGAACAGCTGCCGCCCGGTCAGGAGCTCGAACAGGACGGTGGCGAGCGAATAGAAGTCGCTCGCGGGGCCGAGCTCGCGCCCGAGGATCTGCTCGGGCGACATGTAGTTCGGCGTGCCGAGGGTGGGCCCCTGGCGGTTCAGCCCCGCCTCGCCGGAGATTCCCACGGCGATGCCGAAATCCAGGAGTTTCACCTCGCCCTTGTCCGACAGCATGATGTTCGCCGGCTTGATGTCGCGGTGCAGGATGTCCTGGACGTGCGAATAGTCGAGCGCGAGACAGCAGTCGGCGACGACGGCGAGCGCGCGGTGCGTCGGCAGGAGATCGTGGCCCTTGCCGTACTCCTTCAGCGAGCGCCCCGTGACGACTTCCATCACGAGGTAGTTCAGCTCCTCGTGCTGCCCGGCGTCGTGGACGGTGACGATGTTCGGGTGGGTCAGCCGCCCCGCCGCGACGATCTCGGTCTGGTAGGCGCGCTGGGCGCCGGGCACCTTGCCGGTCGAGACGTGCGGCTCGCCGATCGGCGAGAGCTTGACCGCGACATCGCGCCCGAGCACCTCGTCGACGGAGCGGTGCACGACGCCGCAGGTGCCCGAGCCGATGCGCGGGCCGATGCGATAACGCCCGATGCGCTCGGGCACGTCGATCGCGAGCGGCTTGACGGGGCCGGGGCGTGCGGGTTTCTTCGCAGGCTCCGCGGGCCGGCCCTCTCCCGAGGTCGCCAGCGTGGGCACGCCGGGCGGACGGGCGGTGCCGGACTTGAATTCCGCTGCAGGCTCGCGTTCCGCTCCGGGCTCGTGACTCGCGGCGGCACTCGCCCCCGGGCGATCGGCGGGCGGAGCCGGGGTGGCCCCGGCCTCCTCCGGCCGTTCGTCGGGGCGCGGCGCCGGGGCGCCGTCCTCCCTCATCGACCGCTCTTCCGGACGCGGATCGGCCGCCGTGGGGCACGAGGCGACGGCGAGGTGTCGTCTGATGGCGGGCACGGGGCGATGAGCGGGGTGACGGAAACGGTGAACCGACCCTCGATCATAGCACCGCGAGCATCCGCGGCGAGAGCAGCGACGCCTCGAACGGCTCGACGCTCGGCGGCGGGGGCGGCGGCGACACCGCGTCCATGATGCCCACGAGCACGATGAACCAGACGAACGCGATGCCGATGCTCGCCACCAGACGCAGCTCGAACGTGTGCCGCAACACGTGCGCGAGCAGGGACAGGCTCCAGACGAGCAGCGCGAACCCGGCGAGCGCACCACCGGGCGACAGCTCCATCGAGCCGTCCGGAGAGCGCCCGAGGTAGACCGGCACGGCCGCCACGTTGATGACGGCGCTCGCCCCGCACAGGCCGCCGAACGCCTGCTCGAAACGCCCCGGATGACCGACCATCGCGAGCGCGACGCGGAGCGCGAGCGCGGTGCCGCCGAGATCGATCACGACGTGCACGACCGAGCGGCCGATCTCGCCGCTGCCCGCCAGCGCGACCAGGTAGGTGCTCGCCGCCAGCGCGATGCCGACCTGCATCTGCGTCGCCCCGCCGGGCAGGTCCTGCGGACGGCCGGCGAGGACGGCGATGCGGAAATACTGACGAAGCAGCTCGGCCACGTGCGCGGGCGGGAAGGTGGAGACAGGGAGTCCGATGCTAGCACCACGTCCCGCTCGCGAACGGAACCCGGGAGGGACGGGCCCGGTCGGACATGGCACCGCGTGTATGATGCCGCCCTCCCGCGAGTGACGCCCGATCCGACATGTACCGACCCGGCATGACCGTCAGCATGAACGAACGCTTCCGGGGCTATCTGCCGGTCGTGGTCGATGTCGAGACCGGTGGCTTCGACGAGCGCACGGACGCGCTTCTCGAGATCGCCGCGGTGCTCGTGGACTTCGACGAGGAAGGGCGTCTGCACCCGGTCAAGAGCCTGGCCACCCATGTGGTGCCGTTCGACGGGGCGAACATCGACCCGAAGTCGCTCGAGGTCAACGGCATCGACCCGTGGCATCCGCTCCGCGCCGCCCGGGACGAGCGCGAGGCGCTCGCACACATCCTGACGCCGATCCGCGCCGCGGTCTCGGCGGCCGACTGCACCCGCGCGATCCTCGTCGGTCACAACGCGTTCTTCGACCTGAAGTTCCTGAACGCGGCCGTCGATCGCACGCACATCAAGAAGAATCCCTTCCACCCGTTCAGCTGCTTCGATACCGTCTCGCTCTGCGGCCTCGCCTACGGCCAGACCGTGCTCGCACGGGCGGCGGACGCGGCCGGCATCGGCTGGAACACCGACGAGGCGCACTCGGCGATCTACGACACGCGAAAGACCGCCGATCTCTTCTGTCGGGTGATCAACCGCTGGGAGACGCTGCATGCGGGGCTCCCCGACGAGGAGCCGTCTCCGCCCTGAGCCACCGACCCGAGAGCCGCCGGCGCGATCGACCGCGGCCCGGCGGAAACGATGTGAACACATGTTAGCGATGGGTAAAACAGGACATGATTCCGGCGTTTTCGGCCCCTTCCATGTTATGACGGCGCCATGAATCGATCCGTTCCACATCCAGTCGCCCCGCCCTTCCTGCTCGCCGCGCTGCTTCTCGCGCCGGCCGCGCACGCGCAGTCGGCCGTCGACGAGCACGCCATCATCGCCGCCGCCAGCACCCTCGACGCCGCGATCGACGGCAAGGACTGGGAGCGCGCGCGAGAGCTGCTGCTCGACGAGGTCACCGTCGCCCTGCCCGACGAGGAACCGGGCACCATCGCCGCCGACACCCTGGTCGCGCGCTGGCAGGACGCGTTGCACGCCGCCAAGACGACGTTTCACCTGAGGGGCAGCGAGCGCGTGACGTTCGACGGCGCCGACAGCGCGGTGCTGCGTTCGAAGGCGCACGTCGCGACTCGGGTGGACGGCGTCGCGGGCGACGACCTGCACGAGCTCTGGGCCGACTACCACCACGAGCTCGATCGCACCGAGAACGGCTGGCGGGTGCGTCACTACGGGCTCGTGCCGCGACTCGAACGCGGCAACATCGGTGTCATCCAGCATCGGCTCGCCGCGACACCTGCGGCCGGGAACGAGCCCGAGGTGGCGAGCGACGGGGACACGCCGGCGCCGGAGGGGGACGCGGACGGGAAGGAGGGAAACCCGGCGACCGAGGCCGGGTCGGAAGCAGCCGCCGGTGCCGGCGAATCGCCCCCGGACGAGGCGGAGGAGGCGGCGACGGACGGCGGCTGACAGCGTCGACCGCCCTTTCCACTTCCTCCGCCAACGACACCTCACCCCTTCTTCCGACGACCGCCATGATGCTCGACGACGGCGTGCTGCGCATCGACGACCGGCTCGCGATTCCGCTCGCCGAGATCGAGTGGCAGGCGATCCGTGCGCAGGGAGCGGGGGGTCAGAACGTCAACAAGGTGTCCTCGGCCGTGCACCTCAGGTTCGACGTCACGGCGTCGTCGCTGCCCGAGCACGTCAAGCGACGGCTACTCGCCGCGCGCGACAGGCGCGTGACCACCGATGGCGTGTTCGTCGTCAAGGCACAGCAGCACCGTCGCCAGGACAGGAACCGCGAGGAGGCGCTCGAGCGCGTTCGCGAGTTCGTGCGGGCGGCGCTCGTCGTCCAGGCACCGCGCCGCGCCACGCGTCCGAGCCGCGGCTCGGTGCAGCGCCGGCTGGAGTCGAAGACCCGACGCGCGCGCGTCAAGCGTGCGCGCGGCAAGGTCGACGACTGGTAACCGTCGTCAGCCGGCGGGCACCGCGGCATCGCTCGCCTTGTCGATCATCTTCTTCAGCTCGCCGCTCTCGGCCAGCTCGGTGACGATGTCGCAGCCACCGACCAGCTCGCCCTCGACGAAGAGCTGCGGGAACGTCGGCCAGTCGGACACCGACGGCAGCGTCTCGCGGATGGCGGGATCGGCGATGATGTTGACGAAGGCGAATTCGCGCTCGCAGGCCTTCAGGGCCTCGGCCGTGCGCATCGAGAAACCGCACATCGGCAGCTGCGGCGTGCCCTTCATGTACAGCAGCACCGGGTTCTCGCCGATCTGCTGCTGGATGCGCTTGTTGACGTCGTTCGGCTGCTCGGACATGCGGAAATCCTCTGACGGGTTCTGTTGACGGACGGCGCGTCGGGAACGCGTCGACAAACCGCAACAATGAGGTTCCGGGACGCCTCCTGCAAGGGGGAGGGGGCGGCGCGGAGCGAAGCGGCGCGATCCGTGCCACGAGAATCTCGCGGTACCGACCGGATCACGAGACGCTCCGGTCCGGAAGAACGGATCCAGCGATCGGTCGGAAAGGTCGGATCGGCGGGCCGGCGGGCCGGCGGCGGACCGAGCGGGCGCGACCCGGTCGAGTGCCCTGGTCGAGTGCTCTGGTCGAGTGCTCTGGCCGAGTGCTCTGGTCGAACGCGACCCCGGGCGGGCGCGACTCCGGTCGAGCTCCGCCCCGTACGGGGCGAAGCCGATTCCGGTCGGACGCGACCCGGTCGGACGCGACCCGGTCGGACGCGACCCGGCCGCCGGGCGAGACCCGGGTCAGGCCGAGGCGAAGCGCTCGGACGTCTTGGCCCAGTCGACCGTCTCGAAGAACGCGTCGATGTAGTCGGGCCGCTTGTTCTGGTACTTCAGGTAGTAGGCGTGCTCCCAGACGTCGAGCGCGAGGATCGGCGTTCCCTGCGCGTCGGCAACCGACATCAGCGGGTTGTCCTGGTTCGGCGTCGAGGTGACGGCGAGCTTGCCGTCCTGGACGATCAGCCACGCGAAGCCCGAACCGAAGCGCCCGGTACCCGCCGCCTTGAGTTCCTCCTTGACCTTGTCCATCGATCCGAACGCGTCGTCGATGGCCTTCGACAGGTCCGCCGACGGAGCGCTGCCGCCGTCGCACATGCTGTTCCAGTACAGGATGTGGTTGTAGTAGCCGCCGCCGTTGTTGCGGATCGCGGGCGACGTGCCGGCGTCGACGCTCTTCATGACGTCCTCGAGCGACTTGTCCGCGTGCGGGGTGCCGTCGACGGCACCGGTGAAGTTCTTGAAGTAGGTGCGGTGATGGCGGTCGTAGTGGATCTCCATCGTTCGCGCGTCGATGCTCGGCTCGAGGGCGGCGTAGTCGTACGGGAGGTCGGGGAATTCGAAGGCCATGCGTTGCTCCTCGCGGAAGGGGAATCGGCGGTACGGCGCGCGTCCTGCCGCGCCGTGCCGTGACTGCCCATGGTGTCACCCGGCTCGGGCGCGAGGCAAGGGCGCGAGGAAGGATTGCATCGCGCCGGACGACCTATCGCAGGATCGTCTGATAGCCGTTCTCGCGCAGGAACGCTCGCTGGCGGGCCTCGACCAGATCGTTCGCGACCATTTCCCGACACATCGTGCGGGTGTCGATGCGCGGCTCCCAGCCGAGCTTCTCGCGCGCCTTGGTCGGATCGCCGAGCAGCGTCTCGACCTCGGCGGGGCGGAAGTAGCGCGGATCGACCTGCACGATGACGTCGCCGACCGAGATGCCCGGCGTCAGGTCGCCGTCGATCCGCGTGACGACGGCGTGTTCGCCCTCGCCCTCGCCCTGGAAGTCGAGCGTCAGGCCGAGCTCCTCCGCCCCCCACCGGATGAAGGTACGGACGCTGAACTGCTCGCCGGTGGCGATGACGTAGTCCTCGGGCTCGTCCTGCTGGAGCATCATCCACTGCATCAGCACGTAGTCCCTGGCGTGACCCCAGTCGCGCAGGGCGTCGAGGTTGCCGACGTGCAGGCACTTCTCGTTGCCCTGGGCGATGTTCGCCAGGCCACGGGTGATCTTGCGGGTGACGAAGGTCTCGCCACGACGCGGGGACTCGTGATTGAACAGGATGCCGTTGCAGGCGTACATGCCGTACGCCTCGCGGTAGTTGATCGTTATCCAGTAGGCGTAGAGCTTGGCCACCGCGTACGGCGATCGCGGGTGGAACGGTGTGGTCTCGGTCTGCGGCGTCTCCTGCACGAGACCGTAGAGCTCGGAGGTCGACGCCTGGTAGAAGCGGGTGGTCTTCTCCATGCCGAGGAAGCGGATCGCCTCGAGCAGTCGCAGGGTACCGATCGCGTCGACGTCGGCGGTGTACTCGGGCGCCTCGAAGCTGACCGCGACGTGGGACTGGGCGGCGAGGTTGTAGACCTCGTCGGGCTGCGTCTTCTTCAGGATGCGCGTCAGGTTCAGCGAGTCGGAGAGATCACCGTAATGCAAGGTGAGGTTCGGGTTCGCGTTCTCGCCTTCGTAGACGTGATCGATGCGCTGGGTGTTCAGCTGCGACGCTCGGCGCTTGATCCCGTGGACGTGGTAACCCTTCTCCAGCAGAAGCTCCGCGAGATAGGAGCCGTCCTGGCCGGTGATTCCCGTTATCAATGCAACTTTGGACACGCTATCTCCGATGCCGATCGGACGGACGTCCGTCGGTCTTGTTGTTCGAGGGGGAGCGGACAGGCCGCTGGTGCAAGCGGCGAAATCTACCAGACGCTCCGATGACGAAAGCCGAGCCGGTCTCGGAACGAAGCATCGTCGAGCGCCCGACGCTCCGATTCGGGAACGACGTCAGATTGACGCCGACATGCTGTCCACGATGTCGCCGACGGTGTTCGAGAGCTCGATGCTCGGCGACCAGCCGGTCGCCGCCGCGAGCTTGGCGAAGGAGCCCTCGATCGCACGGATCTCGTTCGGGCGGACGAGCTCCGGATCGGTCCGCTGGACGGGCTCGACGCCGACCCGCTCGGCGCAGATCCCGAACAGCGTCTCGAGCGACGTTCCGACGCCGCTGCAGACATTGTAGACCTCGCCCGACACGCCCTCGTCGAGCAGCCGCTCGTAGGCGGCGACGACGTCCCTGACATCGAGGAAGTCGCGCACGATCGACAGGTCGCCGGTCACCACCTCCGACGGGCCGCGACCGGCCTTCGCGTCGAGCAGCCGGCCGACGAAGGACGGCACCACGAAGCGCCGATCCTGCCCCGGTCCGATGTGGTTGAAGGAGCGTGTCATGACGATGTCGAGACCGAAGCTGGCCTGGTACATCGTCGCCAGCATCTCCTGGGAGACCCGTCCGACCGCGTACGGCGACTCGGGACCCTGCAGATGATCCTCGGCGATCGGCAGCTCGTCCGATCCGACCGCTCCGTACTGCTCGGAGGAGCCGACGGACAGTATCCGGCAGTCCGTGCCGGCACGACGCACCGCCTCGACCAGGTTCAGGAATATGCCGGCGCTGTTGGTGAAGCTGCCGACCGGATCGTGCCAGCTGTGGCCGACGCTGCTGCTCGCGGCGAGGTGCACGATCCGCTCGGGCCTGACCCGTTCGAGCACCGCGACGATGTCGTCGACGGCGTCCAGGTCGCCGACGAACGACTCCGCCACCCGCGGGTCCCGGAAGGGCCGACGGGTGATGCCGTGAACCCGCGCGCCGGAACGCGCCAGGCGATCGAGCAGGTGCTGCCCGACGAACCCGCTGAGGCCGGTGACGAGATAGCTCATGACGCTGGACGCGGCCGCTGTCGCGGCGTCGCCGTCACGGCGCGGAGTCCCGACGGCACGGCTATCGCCGGGCGACGGTCCCGACGACCTCCGCGGCCGGAGTCGCGGTTTCGGCGGGAGCCGTGTCGGGACCGTTCGTCGGGAGATCGCGAGCCACGCTCGCGACCGCGCGCTCGACCGAATCGAACCCCTTCACCCGTACGGCCAGGTCGCAGAGGCGGCGATAGACATGCGGGGTGAACGTCTGCACCGTCTGCATGACGCTCCTCTTCAACCCGGCCGGCCCTTCGAGGGAGGCCGCCCACACGTCCTTCAGCGCCGGCAACGGCTTCGCGCGAGCGATCAGGCGGGACCGCCAGCCGGCGCGGTAGCCGAGCCACGCGGTCTCGGACATGTCGCCGCGCAGCGACTCCATCCACTCGAAGAAGGCGAACTGCTCGGGATTCTTCTCGGGCTCGAAGGCGGACGCCTGCGACAGCCGGCCCGGCTCGTAGGGGTCGTAGTAGACGGTCGTCGGCACCTCGATCATCTTCATCGGCACACCGGCACGCCACATGTCGACGGCGAGCTTGGTGTCGTCGACGAACGCGATCTCCTCGGTGAAGGGATACCGCCGCGCCGTCTCGACGTCGACCACGATGCTGGTCGGGTGGATCCAGCCCTTGTGATAGAAGAGGTAGTCGTAGATCGACTCGTCCGGGCCGAGCGCGCGGGCGGGCTTCACCCAGTACTTGCCGACACCGCGATCGACCACGTTCTGACTGTAGAAGAGAGTGTCCGGCTCGGCCTGCAGCCGGGCGTGGCAGAGCTCGAGCTTGTTCGGCAGCCACTGGTCGTCCGCATCGAGAAAGGCGATGTAGCGACCCCTCGCCAGACGCACGCCCGTGTTTCTCGCCGCCCCCGCCTTGCCCTCGTGATCGAGCACCAGGTTGATGTCGTGACGGTCGCGATAGGGGGCGACGGCCCCGGCCATGTCGTCACTCGACTTGTCGTCGTCGACGATGACGATCTCGAAGTCCCGGAAGGTCTGCGCGGCGCAGGAATCGAGCGCCCGGCTGATCGTCGCGGCACGGTTGTAGGACGGGATGACGACGCTGAAGAAGGGCTTGCTCATGTTCACGACAGGTGGGAAAGGGTCAAGGAGCGCCATGTTACCGGAGCGACAACATCCGACACCGGACCTGGCGGGCAATATGAAACAGCGACACGTCGGCTCGCGGCTTTACCCTTTGATCTCTCCCCCCCCCCCCCCGAGACGTCGGCAATGACGCCCCGGATCAGTGGTTGTGCCGAGGCAGCGACTTGCGGACACCGTGGTACTTCAGCGCCCGCTCGAGCGTCGCCCCGTCGGCGAGTTGACCGGTCCCCTCGCGCGCCATCTCCTGCCACGGCGTCTGGCTGTCGGGCACAAGGGTGGGACCCGCCGCCTTGCGCGCTTCCCATTCCGTCCCGTCGACCAGCGCGTCGCAGCGCCCGGCGTTCAGGTCGATGCGGATCGTGTCGCCCGTCCTGAGCCACGCGAGCCCGCCGCCGACGGCCGCCTCCGGAGACGCGTTCAGGATCGACGGGCTGTCGGCCGTGCCCGACTGACGCCCGTCACCGATCGTCGGAAGACTCAGGATGCCCGCACGGATCAGCGCATCCGGCGGCTGCATGTTGACGACCTCGGCCGAACCCGGCCAGCCGATCGGGCCGCAGCCGCGGATGACGAGCACCGAGTGCGCGTCGATGCCGAGCGCCGGATCGTTGATGCGGTCGTGGTAGTCCTCGGACCCCTCGAAGACGACGGCACGACCCTCGAACACGTTCTCGGAGCCGGGTGTCGACAGGTAGCGCTCGCGGTACTCGTCGGTGATGACCGACGTCTTCATGATCGCGGTGTCGAACAGGTTCCCGGTCATGACGACGAACCCGGCGGCCTTCACCAGCGGTTCGTGACGCGAGCGGATCATCTCCCGGTCGTGACTCTCGCGCCCGTCGAGGTTCGCGTGCATCGGCTCGCCCGTGACCGTCGCCGCCTCGTGCAGGAGACCCGCCTCCCGGAGCTCCCACATGACGGCCGGCACGCCGCCCGCACGGAAGAACCGCTCGCCCAGGTACCTTCCCGCCGGCTGCATGTTGACCAGGAGATCGACGTCGTGCCCGTAGGTCTGCCAGTCGGCGGGCGCGAGCTCGACGCCGACGTGACGGGCGATCGCCGTCAAGTGCGGCTGCGCGTTGGTCGAGCCACCGATCGCCGAGTTCACGACGATCGCGTTCAGGAAGGCCTCGCGGGTCATGACATCGGAAGGCTTCAGGTCCTCGTACGCCATCTCGACGATGCGCCGTCCGGTCGCCAGCGCCATCGCCGGACGCTCCGTGTAGGGCGCCGGAATCGCCGCGCAGCCGGTCAGCGACATGCCGAGCGCCTCGGCCAGCGCGTTCATCGTCGACGCCGTGCCCATCGTGTTGCAGTGGCCGGCGGACGGCGTGGAGGCGGCCGTCGCGACGATCATCTCCTCCTCGGAGAGATCGCCCGCCGCGACCCGGCGTCGCATGCGCCAGATGCAGGTGCCCGATCCCATCAGCGCGTCGCCGTCCCAGTAGCCGTCGAGCATCGGTCCGCCCGACAGCACGATCGCCGGGATGTCGACCGTGGCCGCGGCCATCAGGCACGCCGGCGTCGTCTTGTCGCAGCCGGTCGTCAGCACGACCGCGTCGATCGGGTAGCCGTGCAGGATCTCGACGAGTCCGAGGTAGGCGAGGTTCCGGTCGAGACCGGCCGTCGGACGCCGGCCGGTCTCCTGTATCGGGTGGACCGGGAACTCCATCGGGATGCCGCCGGCCGCGACGATGCCGTCGCGGAGCCGCGCGGCGAGCTCGAGATGGATGCGGTTGCACGGCGAGAGATCGGAGCCGGTCTGCGCGATGCCGATGATCGGCTTGCCGCTCCTGAGCTCCTCGACCGTGTAGCGCTGGTTGGTGTAGCGTTCGAGATACAGCGCCGTCTGGTCCGGACGGTGGGAGTCGGCGAACCACTCCTGGCTGCGGAATCGGTGCGCGGGGGCGGTATCGTCGGTCATGGCGGAATCCGCTCGGGTGTCGGGAGACGGTGAACGCCTAGGGTAACGCGTCACTCCGGATCGGGAAAAACCGGCACGGCCCTCACCGATCGCGGGCGCGCCGTGCTCGAATGGACGTCCTGGCCCCCTGTCGGAGACTTTTCCGTGGACAGCTTCTCCTCACGCGCCACGCTCGACGTCGGCGACGACACTCTCTCGATCCGACGCCTGGACGCGCTCGAACGGAGCCACGAGGTCTCCCGCCTGCCGTTCTCGCTGAAGATCCTGCTGGAGAACCTGCTCCGCAACGAGGACGGCCGGAACGTCACGCACGAGCACATCGAGGCGCTCGCCGGCTGGCAGCCGCGAGATCGCGCCGACGCGCAGATCGCCTTCAGCCCGGCGCGCGTCATCCTGCAGGACTTCACCGGCGTGCCCGCCGTGGTCGACCTGGCGGCGATGCGCGACGCGATGGTCGAGCTCGGGGGTGATCCGAAGCTGATCAACCCGCAGATCCCGGTCGACCTGGTCATCGACCATTCGGTCATGGTCGACCGCTACGCCTCCACCGACGCGCTCGACCTGAACCGCAAGCTCGAGTTCAAGCGGAACGCCGAACGCTACCGTTTCCTGCGCTGGGGTCAGGACGCGTTCGACAACTTCCGCGTCGTGCCGCCCGGCACCGGCATCGTCCACCAGGTGAACCTCGAGTACCTCGCCGACGTCGTCACCGTGCGCGAGATCGACGGCGAGCGCTGCGCCTTTCCCGACACCCTCGTCGGCACCGACTCGCACACCACGATGATCAACGGACTCGGCGTGCTCGGCTGGGGCGTCGGCGGCATCGAGGCGGAGGCGGCCATGCTCGGGCAGCCGATCACGATGCTCCTGCCGGACGTCATCGGTTTCCGCCTCTCGGGCAAGCTGCCGGCCGGCACCACCGCGACCGATCTCGTGCTGAGCGTCGTCGAGATGCTCAGGAACAAGGGCGTCGTCGGCAAGTTCGTCGAGTTCTTCGGTGACGGGCTCGCGAGCCTGCCGCTCGCCGACCGCGCGACGATCGGCAACATGGCGCCCGAGTACGGGGCGACCTGCGGCATCTTTCCGATCGACGGCGAGACGATCCGCTACCTGGAGCTGACCGGCCGCGATGCCGCGGTCGTCGCCCGCACCGAAGCCTACGCGAAGGCGCAGGGGCTCTGGCGCGAGGACGGCGCGAAGGCGGCCGACTACACCGATACGCTCGAGCTCGACCTGGGCACCGTGCGGCCGAGCATCGCCGGCCCCAAGCGACCGCAGGACCGCATCGCGCTCGACGATGCCGCGACGTCCTTTCGCGAGCACCTCGTCGCCCAGGCCGAACCGGCGGGCTCGTCCGCGTCGAGCGAGGCGAAGCAACGCTACGACGACGAGGGCGGCGAGCAGGTCGAGGAGCAGGAGGCGCTCGCCGACCCGTCGGTACGCGTCGCCCCGTTCGAGCTCGACGGCCTGCAGCACGAGCTCGCCGACGGCGATGTCGTCATCGCCGCGATCACCTCGTGCACCAACACGTCGAACGCGTCGGTCATGATGGCCGCGGGGCTGCTCGCGAGAAACGCCCGGGCACGCGGTCTGACGAGCAAGCCGTGGGTCAAGACCTCGCTCGCGCCGGGCTCGCAGGTGGTCCCGCGCTATCTCGATGCGGCGGGCCTGATGGAGCCGCTCCGGGAGCTCGGCTTCCACGTCGTCGGTTTCGGCTGCACGACCTGCATCGGCAACTCCGGGCCGCTGCCCGAGCCGATCTCGGCGGCGATCCGCGAGGGGGACCTGATCGCCACGTCGGTGCTGTCGGGCAACCGCAACTTCGAGGGCCGCATCCATCAGGACGTGCGCGCCAACTACCTCGCCTCCCCGCCGCTGGTCGTCGCCTACGCGATCGCCGGCAGCCTGCTGGCCGACGTCGCCCGCGATCCGCTCGGCCGGGATCCGGAGGGCAACGACGTCTTCCTCGCCGACATCTGGCCCGACGCGCGGAGCGTCAGCGCGGCGGTCGCCGAACACGTCTCTTCGAGCCTCTTCCGCGACGGTTACGACGACGTCTTCGAAGGTGCCCGGGAGTGGCGCGAGCTCGACGTGCCGACGGGCGAGACCTACGCCTGGCCCGCGTCGACCTACGTCAGGCAGCCGCCCTTCTTCGACGCCATGGCGCCCGAACCGTCCGGCGCCGCCGCGATCGAGAACGCGCGCTGCCTCGTCAAGGTCGGCGACTCGATCACCACCGATCACATTTCCCCGGCCGGCGCGATCAAGCCGACGAGCCCGGCGGGCGAGTACCTGCAGGCCGAAGGGGTCTCCCCCGGCGACTTCAACAGCCTCGGCTCGCGCCGCGGCAACCACGAGGTCATGATGCGCGGCACGTTCGCGAACGTGCGCCTGAGGAACCAGCTCGCTCCGGGCACCGAAGGCAGCGCGACGACGTATCTCCCGGACGGGACGCCGATGGACATCTACGCCGCCGGCATGAAGTACCAGGAGGCGGGCGTGCCGCTGGTCGTGCTCGCGGGCAAGGAGTACGGCACCGGTTCGAGCCGTGACTGGGCGGCGAAGGGCACGCGCCTGCTCGGCGTCGTCGCCGTCATCGCCGAGAGCTACGAGCGCATCCACCGCTCGAACCTGATCGGCTTCGGCGTGCTGCCGCTGGTCTACGCCGACGGGGCCGGCGCGGACTCGCTCGGACTGAGCGGGCACGAGCGTTTCTCGATCGACTCGGTCGAGACGGAACCCGACAGCGTCACGGTACGTGCCGAGGGCGACGACGGCGAGGTCACCGAGTTCCGCTGCGACGTGCGCATCGACACGCCGACCGAGTGGAACTACTTCCGCCACGACGGCATCCTGCACTTCGTGCTCCGGGATCTCGCCTCCCGCGGCGGACGGGCCGCGGGCGAGGATGCCGTGGGCGGCTGAGACCGCGCGTCACCGACGGCCCGCGCGAGCCGGTCGAGGCGGTCCGGCCGCACCTCGCCTCGCCCACTTCCGGACGTCCCTTCGCGCCGGCGAGGACCGCCGCGCCGGGTGACACTTGGCGTCATACCGGCGCTGTACTACCATCGACGGCCGCCTCGAGCCCCGGACACCCGCGTCCATGACCTCATTGATGGCCGCCTACGGGCGCCTCCCCGTCACGATGACGAGCGGTGCGGGTGCGGAAGTTCGCGACAGCGAGGGGCGCACGTATCTCGACGCGCTCGGCGGCATCGCCGTCTGCGCCCTCGGCCATGCCGATCCCGCCGTCGCCGACGCGATCGCCACGCAGGCACGCACCCTCCTGCACGTCAGCAACCTCTACTCGATCCCCGCCCAGGAGGAGCTCGGCGCCGCGCTCTGTCGCGTCGCGGACATGGACAAGGCCTTCTTCTGCAACTCCGGCGCCGAGGCCAACGAGGCCTGCATCAAGATCGCGCGCCTGCACGGACACGCCAAGAACATCGCGACGCCGACCGTCATCGTGATGGACACCGCCTTCCACGGGCGCACCCTCGCGACCATTGCCGCGACCGGCAACGAGAGGATCCAGAAGGGCTTCGGCCCGATGACACCCGGCTTCGTCACGGTGCCCTACGACGACGCGGCCGCCGTGGACGCGCTCGGCGACGCGCGCGAAGACATCGTCGCCGTCATGGTCGAGCCCGTGCAGGGCGAGGGCGGCGTCATCGTGCCGAAGGCGGGGTACCTCGCCGAGCTCCGCCGCATCTGCGACGCGCGAGGCTGGCTGCTGATCTGCGACGAGATCCAGTCCGGCATGGGTCGTACCGGTCGCTGGTTCGCCTACCAGCACGAGGACATCCTGCCCGACGTCGTCGCCGTCGCCAAGGCGCTCGGCAACGGCATGCCGATCGGCGCCTGCCTCGCCCGCGGGGAAGCGGCGAGCCTGATCCAGCCCGGCAGCCACGGCACGACCTTCGGCGGCAACCCGCTCGCCTGCGCGGTCGGCGTCGCCGTCGTCGGGGAGCTCGAGCGGCGCGATCTCGTCGCCCGCGCCGGCGAGCTCGGCACGCGCATGCTGGACGGCTTCCGCGCCGCGCTCCACAACCGCCCCGGCGTCGTCGACGTGCGTGGCAAGGGCATGATGATGGGGATCGAGCTGGACGCTCCGTGCGGCGAACTGGTCGAGCGTGCGCTCGAGGCCGGACTGCTGATCAACGTCACCGCGGGCAACGTCGTGCGCCTGCTGCCGCCGTACATCCTCGGCAACGCCGAGGCGGACGAGATCGTCGCGCGCGTGACGCGACTGATCGAGACGTTCCTCGCCGAGAACGATGCGGCGGCAGCGGACTCGTCCGCGAACGCCACGGACCGCGCCGCGAGTGCCTGACGTGCGCCACTTCCTGTCCGAGCTCGATCTCTCGGCCGACGAATTCCGCCGGATCATCGCTCGCGGTGCCGAGTTCCGCCGCGAACACGAGAGCGGTCGGGACGACACGATCGCCGAGCGCGGCCCGACCGAGCGCGGCCCGACCGAGCGCGGCCCGGCACTCCTGCCGCGACGCACGCTCGGCATGATCTTCGAGAAGTCCTCGACCCGCACCCGCGTCTCGTTCGAGACGGCGATGACGCAGCTCGGCGGGCACGCGATCTACCTGTCCCCGAACGACACCCAGATCGGGCGCGGCGAGCCGATCGAGGACACCGCGCGCGTGCTGTCCGAGATGGTCGACGTGATCTCGGTCAGGACGTTCTCGCACGCGTCCCTCGAGCGCTTCGCGGCGGCCAGCCGCGTGCCGGTGATCAACGCCCTGACCGATCTCCTGCACCCCTGCCAGCTGCTTGCAGACATGCAGACCTTCCTCGAACGCGCGGGCGACATCGCCGGGCGGCGCGTCGCGTGGATCGGCGACGGCAACAACATGTGCAACTCCTACATCAACACCGCTAGCCTGCTCGGCTTCGAGCTCCGCATCGCCTGCCCCGACGGCCACGAGCCGGACGCCGCCGCCCTCGCCCGGGCGGGCGGCAGCGCGCGCCGCGTCGCCTCCCCCGAGGAGGCCTGCCGCGGGGCCGATCTCGTCGTCACCGACGTCTGGGCCAGCATGGGCCAGGAGAGCGAGCAGGCGGCGCGCGAGAAGGCGTTCGCGGGCTACCGGGTGGACGGACGGCTGATGCAGGAGACGGCCGAGGGGGCGCTGTTCATGCACTGCCTGCCCGCGCACCGCGGCGAGGAGGTCGATGCCGACGTCATCGACGGACCGCTGAGCGTCGTCTGGCAGGAGGCCGGCAACCGCCTGCACGCGCAGAAGGCGCTGATCGAGTTCCTGATCGGCTGACGCCGCCGCCCCGCCATCGCGGTGCCCGCGGAGTCCGGCGGGCACCCCGGGGGCGAGGTCGTTACAACCCGCCCGCGTTCGCCGCGTCCCGTACCGCCGACGGTGGCGTGTAGGTCAGCGAGAACAGCAGCGCGTTGCTCTCCCCCGACTCCGTGTCGACGCGGCTCTTCTGGCGCCGGTAGCGGTACGAGGCGGCGGCCGTCCAGGCGCGCGTGAAGCGCCAGACGACCTTCGGCTCGATGCTCAGGAAGCGTCGCGCGAACCGATCCTCGGGATTGGCTCCGAGCCGGTCGGGTTCGTACAGGCGCACCCGCAGCGACGCGTCGAGAAGCGGGTTCAGCGTCCGGTAGACGTCGCCGATCAGTTCCTGCGCCTCGATCTGGGTGCCGACGCTGCTCGGCTGCACGTCGACACCGAAGCGCGCCGAGTAGCGCGTGACGCCGGCGTCCTTGGTCAACGTGATGGCGGCGAGCCAGCCGTCCTGCTCGGATTCGAGCGTCTCGGCGTATTCCTCGGCACTGAGATCCCGCCGCTCGGGCGTACCGAAGTTGATCGCGACCGGCTGGTAGTTGGGCCGGTCGCCCTGCCTGAACCGATCGCTGTCGTCGCTCGTGTTGAGGTAGACCCCCGCCTCCACGCTGCCCCGCAGGGTCGGCGTCAGGTCGCGCTCGTAGCCGAGGCGGAAGGTCGATGTCGTCGACAGCGAGTCCCGGCCCCGCGGATCGCGGAAGATGTCGGTCTCGCCGTCGCGCACCAGATCGTCGAAGGGGACGTTGACGGCCGAGTCGGGCACCGTGTCGGCGTTGTAGACGCTGTAGCCGATCGTCGCCGAGACGAGCGAGATCGGCGAGAGCCCGAAGCGGTAGGACAGGTCGACCCTCGCCTCCTGGTAGTCGTCGAGCTCGCCGTCCGGGGTGAACACGCCCACGGTGTCGTTGTCGACCTGGTCGATCGGCAGCGGCTCGCCGTTCGGCCCCTCGGGAACGATGTCGGGGTTGGGCGCGTTCTCCGCGTTCTGGGCGTTGTAGAGGCCGATGTAGCGGGTGTAGATCGCGTCCTCGGGTGTCGGCAGGTCGTGCACGACGTTCGTGTACCTGAGCCCCGCCGTGATCGACGCGCGCCGGGTGAGTTCGCGGGTCACGCTCGGGGCCAGCACGATCTGGCGACGCGCGACGTTGCTGCGTTGCGTGACGACGCCGCTGTCGGTCGCCTCGGAGGCGGCGCTCGAGAGATCGGCCGAGATGTCGCGACTCGGCGTGTCCTGCTTGAAGCTCAGGTCCGTGCGCCACTTCGTGCGCTCGTCGCCGACGACGGTGTCGAGGAACAGCACCTGGTTGGAGTCGAGCTCGTCGCCTTCGTACTCGCCCTGCGTCAGCAGGCCGTCGACGCGCAGGCCACCGCTGATCGAGGTGGTACGCGACTCGCGGCTCACCCCCAGGTCCCCGACCAGGCGAGTCGCGCTGACCGGACGGTCGAGCTCGGTCTCGAGACGGTAGTTGTCGTCGAAGCGCTGGTCCAGGGAGATCGACGGCTCGAACACCCAGACGTCGGCCGACGCCGGCATCGCGGCGGACATCGCGACCACGAGACCGGCGAGCGCGGGCACCAGGGGCGCGCTCCTGCCGGGAGCCGCCGCGCCGGGCAGGGTCACGCCGGCCCGGTCGGGCCGACGGCTCGCGACGGCACCCGATCGATCGGGTCGACCTGGCACCCTCGACACACCCCGCACCGCGTTCCCCTCAGGGAACGACGACGACGTCGCCGCTCTGCAGGATGATGTTCTGCTTGAGATCGCGACCGCGCTGGATGTCGCGGTAGTCGAACCCGTAGGTGACTTCCTGCCCGTCCTGGCGGCGCAGCACGCGGATGCCGCGCTCGCTGGCGTACGGCGTCAGGCCGCCCGCGAGGGTCAGGGCCTGCACGACGTCGACGTAGCGGCCGAGCGTGAACTGCCCCGGCTCGTTGACCTCGCCGAGCACGAACACAGTGTAGCCCGAGATCTCGTCGACGGCGACGGTGACCTCGGCGTCGGGGACATAGCGCTGCAGCCGCGAGCGGATCTCGTCCTGGACCTCGAGCGGCGTGCGTCCCGAGACCTGCAGGTCGCCGGCGAGCGGGAAGGAGATGCCGCCGTCGGGGCGGACGAGCACCTTCCGGTCGAGATCCTCCTCCTTCCATACGGAGATGTGCAGCACGTCCTCGGGTCCGATGCGGTACTCGAGACCGCCGGCCTGGGCGGCGACGGGCGGCGCGGCGAGGATCAGGGCGAGCAGCGTGGCGGCGGCCAGCAAGGCGGTCGCGATCGAGACGAGCGGCGACGGACGACGGACGACGCGAGTCGCTCCGTGCGACGGAAGGGGAGTGCAGGGCATCGGGTGCTCCGGGCGGAGGCCAGCGCCTCGGGACGAATCAGGCACGTGCGGGAAAGTTGATCCACCGAGTATAGCGGACGACCGACACACCGGTCCGGCGACGGGCCCGCTCACTCGACCGTGGCCGTCACGGCGGCGATGCCCTCGGCCTTCAGCGGCGTCGCCGCGTAGATCGTCCGGAACCGGTCGATCTCGTCGACGCGACCGGACTCGCGGAACAGCTCGTTGAGATGGCCGAACGAGATCGGCTGGTAGCGGAGCGCGGCGCGCACGGTGTAGCGCCCGACGCTCGGCACGGCGACGCGGTAGCTGACCGTGTCGCGCCCGGAATCGAAGTCGTCGTCGGCCATCGCCTCGCCGAACACGCCGAAGCTCTCCGCGACGCCCGGGCTGCCGGTGACGGTCCGCTTGTCGAACCCCTTCGGGGTCAGACGGTTGTCCTTGAGGTAGAAGCTGCCGTTCAGGAGCGACTGCGTGCGTTCGCCGTCGGAGTTGCCGACGATCGCCTGGTAGACCTGCACCTGACGGGCCGACGTGATGACGTCGTGGTGGCCTTCCCAGAATATCGGGTTCACGTCCTCGGCCACGCCGACGATGCTGCCGTCGGCGTTCATGCGTCCGCTCTCGAACACCTGCTCGCCGTTCTCGCCGACGACCTGCACGTGCAGCCAGACGCGGCGCGAGTGGTAGCCCGTGGGCAGCTTGTGACCCGTCTCGTTGACGACGTCCACGTCGAACGAGACGGTCGCGCCCTCGGCCGCCGGCTCCAGGTCGAGGTTTCCGAGCTCGATCGTCGCCGACGTCTCGAGGAAGGCGCGGTTTCTCGCGATCGACGTGTCGAAGTCGAGCTCGGGGTCGATGCCGAGCTCCTCGGCGAAGTCGCGCATCATCGTCTGCATGACGGTGTTGGCACCGAGAAAGGTGTGCTCGCGGAACCCCTCGCGCGGCGGGTTCGAGCTGCCTTCGGCGAGCACCACCGCCTGGTCGAGGGTCGGCATGTGGCAGTCCTGGCAGGACTGCTCGAGCGGCCCGCCCTCGCGGTAGTCGCTGTTGAGCCATTCGGTGTAGTTTGCCTGCTCGGCGAAATGGCCGACATCCGTCACCGGCACGCCGTCCTTGTCGATCGGCTCGACGTTCAGGTTGTGGCAGGTCGCGCAGGTCTCCGAACGGCTCATGTGCGCACCCGGCTGGGCGAGGAAGCCGCTCTGCTCCTGCATGTAGCCGCCGTCGGGGTCCTCGTACTGGGCGTAGGCGGGGCGCTTCTCGAGACCGATGCCGGTGTAGTCGACGATGCGGAAGCCGCCGGTCTGACTCGATTCGGGCATCGGCGAACCATCGCCCACGCCGAGGTTCTCCGGATCGATCTGATGGCAGAGCGTGCAACTCACGCCGTCCATCGCGTGATCGAAGAGCGCGTCGCCCGCCCCGCGCGACAGGAGCCCCTGCACGAACGTGCCGTCCTCCTCCGAACCCTTGTCGAGAATGTGGTACTCGCCACCCGTCTTCTTCGCGTACTCGTTGGCCATCGGCGCGTGACAGCGCGTGCAGGTGTCGTCGATCTCCTCCTCGTGCATCGGGAAGCGATCGAGCTCGTAGGCGACGACGGCGTGCCAGTAGGGATCGCGCGCGGCGTTGGCCATCGTGCTCGTCTCCCAGGCGGTGTTGATGGAGACGTCGCGCGGGCCGGCCTCGGTCGAGACGACCATGTCCACGTTGACGTGGCAGTTGCCGCACTGGGCGTTGCCGGAGAAGTGATCGCTCTCGAAGCCCTCGTCGGAGGGCGCGATATCGGGCAGGAGCCCGCGTGCGGTCGGCATCGTCTCGGGGGTCGGGACGAGTCTGACGTCGACCACGACGGGGGTATCGCCGGACGTGTCCTCTCCGGCGGTAACGTCACCGCTGTCCTCGACCTCGACGACGGGGGGGACGGGCACTGGCGTGGGTGCGGGGTCGCCACCGCCGCCACCGCAGGCGGCGAGAGCCAGCAGCGCGATGCCGAGCGTGGCGCTGCACCGGAAGGCTCGCGTCGCGAGGGCCATCGTCCCATGCGGCCCCGTCGTCGCATCGCCGTCGAAGATCATCCGTCCGCTCGTCATCACGCGCTCGCCTCGAGGCAGGTAGTCACCGCCGTTCTATCGACCGAAGCGGCGAGGGTCTTCAATCCGGGTGGCCCGGTTCAGGCCGATGGCCGGACGTGCGGCGGAGGCATCGGGCACGAACGTGACACGCTCGACGGCCCTGGCGAACCTGTCGTCGGGTCCGGCCGCGACCACTTCAGTAGTCGGAAGGCTCCAGGACGGTGATCTTGCCGGCGCCGTGGTGACCGACCCAGATCGTGCCGGGGAACGGGTCGGCATCGCCCTGCGCCGTGACCGACAGCGGCGACTTGCCGATCTTGGTCGCGAGCGAGCTCTTGGAGGTGACGGCGTTGCCCGCGTCGTTCAGCACGACACGGTAGATCGTCTCGTTGAACCCCACGGCGACCAGGTCCCCCTTCATCGCGAACCCGAAGTTCGACGCGTCGTACTCGACGAGACCGTTGGTCGAGGCGTCGATCGAGGTCAGCGAGCCGTCCTGGTCGGGGCCCTTGTGCTGACACTCGACCGGACGCTCGGCGATCTCCACCGGGCTCTGCGGGTTGGAGTCGTTGTAGGTGTTCTCCTTGTTGCCCCGCGTGGGGTTCGGGTGCCCGGCATGACTGCCCCGGGTGACGAGATGAAGGCTGTCGGAATGCTTGCTGCCACCGTCGTCGACGGCGTTCTTGCAGTTGTTCGCGGGCTTCCCGCCCCAGTTGTTGTTCGGGCCGTTGTCGAAGGTGTAGAGCTTGCCGTTGTCCGTCATGACCAGGTCGAACGCGTTCCGGAACCCGGTCGCGTAGAGCTCGACCGGCCCGTTCGCGACGAGCTTCGCCTGGTTCTTGCCGTTGTTGCCGCCGAACGGATCGTTCGCGTCGTTCGCACCGGCACGATCCTCGTCGTCGAGGGTCGGGAGATCGTGGGTGCCGTTGCCGATCTGGCCGAGGTCGATCTCGAGGATCGCCGCCGACAGCGCGAACTCGGGGAGCTGGGCGAAGTTGTAGGACGGCAGCCCCATGTTGGTGTGCCCGCCGGTGACGAGCAGGATCTTGTCGCCGATCTTGACCATGCCGTTCGGCGCGTGGTTCTCCTCCGAGCGCGGGAGCCCGCGCACGATGTCCTGCTTGACCCAGCCACCGCCGGTCTTCGTCAGCTTGTGCAGCATGCCGGAGTTGGTGTCGAGGTTCGTGTCGCCGCCGGTGGGCCCGTGGCTCGCCTTCGGCGGTCCGCCGCCCTGTCGCGGATCGCTCGAGGCGACGTAGAGGACCGGCTGCGCGGCGCTGCCGGTGGCGATCATGCCGGTCACGAGACGCTTGCCGAGATGCGGGTTCGGGGTGCCGTCGTCGTCGTGGTTCAGGACGGTCCGGACCAGATCGATCGTCTCGAGCCTGGTCGCCTCGTAGTCGTTCTTGCCCTTGCGCTGCACGCTCAACACATGGATCGGACCGTTCATCTCCGAGTAGTAGAGCTTGCCGTCGGGGCCGAACTTGATCGACGTGACCTGCTTGACGTCGATGCCGCTGACCTTCAGGTCGCTCGTGCCGAAGTTGACCGGGATGGCCACGGGCGAGACGACCTCGCCCTCGAAGCGTGTCTCGACGGCGGGATTGTTGCCGTCGTGGTAGATCAGGACGTCCGCCGACTTCGTGCCCGCGTCCGACGAGCTCATCGTCGCCGGGACTTCCAGCGTGTCCCCCGGATCGAGGGTCGTCGGCACGAACTGCACGCCGAACACCTCCGGCGTGTCACCGCCGAGCTCGATGCCGTTGACGGTGATCGAGGGCGCCTCGGCGTCCCCGAGATTGGTGAGCTCGAACGTGCCGGTGGCGCTCTCGCCGGGCGCCGTCTGGCCGAACGCGAGCTTGGTCGTCGAGATATCGAGATCCGACGTCAGGGGAAAGCGCGAGCGTCCGTCGAACAGGATGACGTACGGCGCCGAGGCGCCGTCGATGTCGAGCTTCAGGCCCGCCGACTTCACACCGGGCGAAGTCGGCGTGAACGTCACCTGCACCTCGGCCGACTCACCGGACACGAGCGTGCGGAAGCCGCCGAATTCGGTCACGTACTCGGCGGCGTTCCGTCCGATCAGCACCGCCTCGCCGATCGTGATCGGTTCATCGCCGCCGGTGTGGGTCAGCGTGATCGCGATCGGCTTGTAGTCGCCGATCTCGATCAGGCCGGTATCGACACGCGCGGGCGAGGCGGTCAGGTTGCCGTTCCTCCGGAGCATCGCCGTGCCGCTGAGCGGCACGATCAGACGCCCTTCCTCGGCGGTCGCACCCGATGCCGTGTCCTGGGCGACGGCGAACGGGGAGGCCGCGAGCAGCGCCAGCGCGCCCGTCAGCAGCGCCGTGCGGCAACGTGCCGGAAGCTTGTCGATCATCGTTGTCTCGTGTCGGTGTCGATTGTCCGTCACCGCGAGCGAACGCCGCGGCGAACGCGACATCGAGCAAGTTCCGTGCGCGGGCGGATGCCGTCCCCGTGATCAAGTCCACGTTACGGCGCGGCGGATTGCCGGACGCCCGCACATGCTTGTCGCCCGTGATTGAGAGTAGAATCCGCACCCATGAAAAATGCTCCCCTCTTCGCCCTGCTCGCGTTCGTCATCGCGGCCGGCGCTCCGCTGCACGCGAACGCCGATTTCCTCGCGGAAGGTCCGCTCGACCTGCCGTTGCCGCCGACCCTGCTCAAGCCGCCCCGTGGCGGGAACGGCGGCGCCGTGGTCGAGAATCTCGAGCCCGCCGCGGGCGTCGTCGATCGGAAGACGCTCCGGCGCGAGGTCCGGCGCGAGCAGAGGAAGCTCCAGAAGCTCCCGCGCCGCGAGCTCCAGAAGCGGGCGAAGAAGGGCGAACGCGGCGCGCAGGTCGCCCTCGGCGACGACTTCGCCCGCGAGGCCGAACGGCTCGCGTTCGCACCCGCGGCGGCCAACGACGCGCTGTCGGACGCCGTGCGCTGGTACTCGCTCGCGGCCAGCCGCGGATACCCGGGTGTTCCGTCTCTCGATCAGGCGGGAGTGAGCCTCTACCCGATTCGCGTTCACCGCTCGCGGCCCTGAGGCGACTGGATTCCGACGCCGCGGCGCGGGACGGCGCCCGACCTGACGGCGCACGCCCGCGACGCGCCGCTCGTCGAGTCGTCGCTACCCGGACATCGCCTCGCACGGAGTGCCGCCGACGGCTACGCGGGCGCTCGCGAACCGAGCCCGAGCCGCTCGTGCACCGCACCGAGACCGAGCGTGACCAGCGGGTGATCGGGCTCGGTCCGGCGCCGGAGCTCGAGTAGCGGCTGCGCCATCGTCCAGCGTCCGGCCCGAAGCACCGCGTCGAGCAGGATCTGCTCGAACAGATCGCGCTGGGCATGACTGCCGCCGGTCATCCAGAGCCGTGAACGCACCGGCTCGAGGGCGTCGACCGCCGCCGCGTGACGACCCCGCGCGTGCGCGAGCAGACCGCGCGCGGCCGGGATGCCGACGTCGCGCCACAGCGCCGCGGCACCGGGCACTTGCGGTTCGTCCGCCTGGCGCTCGATCAGCGCGAGCAACGCGTCGGCCCGAGGGGAGCCCGCCCGTCCGAGCCCGTGCACCCAGTGCAGCGTCACGAACGGCTGCACGACGTCGTCGGCGCGCGTCTCGAGATAGGGCGCGAGCGTCGTCCAGCGATCGCCGACGTCGACGCCCGCGCACTCGAGCCGGGACAGCAGCGACACCGCGTTGATCTGATCCTGGCTGTAGTCGGGTTGCACGCCCCAGACACGTCCGTCGTAGCTCGCGAGCGCCGCGTCGACGTCACCGGCGGCGATCTCGAACAGCGCGAGATGCCACCAGTTGTGGGTGTACATGAACGAATTGAGCCCGGTCCAGGACGGCGCACGCTCGGCGAGAAAGCGCCGGCCCTCGTCGATCCGGCCGCCGGAGAGGTACACGTGCGACAGCGCGTGATGTGCCCAGGGTTCGTCCGCGTCGCGATCGAGCGCGGCGTGCGCGGCGCGCTCGGCCGCGTCGAGGTGGTGACACTGCTCGTGGCCGAAGGCGAGCATCGAGTGGTACGGGGCGTGGTGCGAGACGGCCTTCGCGCTGCCGAGCGCGAGCCTCAGCATCGCCGGCGCGTCGGCGAGGTTGAACGCGTGGTACTGCCCGAGCTTGAGCGTCGCGAGATCCCCCGGATGCACGGCGAGGATCTCCTCGGCGATGGCGAGCGCACGCCGCGCATCGCGTGCCTGCCAGGCTTCGAGCAGTGCGAGCAAGCCGCGTTCGCGCGCGTTCAGGCCCGTGCAGGCGGTCGCCCTGGCCCGCCACGGCTCGGCCTTCGCAGGCGCCTCCGGGCGCTCCAGGAACATCCACAGGAAACCGGCGAGGATGTTGGCGAGCGCGCTGTCCGGATGCGCCTCGGCCGCCTCGAGCACGTTGACCGAGCGCGGGTGGTAGCCGACGAAGCCTTCGACGAAGTCGTCGATGCCGGGCAGCGCCGCGGCGGGGCTCGTCGTCGGTGCGCCGTACGCGTCGTGTCGCTCCATGGTGCGTCTTCCCGCTCGTCTCGTGTCCGACTCGTGCTCGTGTCCGCCGTGCGCGCCCGTCGAGCGCCTCGAGCGCCGCGTATCGCCCTGTCGTGCCGTCGTTCCGCACACGCTCGACTTCACCCGTCCTGCCGACATCAGCGTCGGGCAGGCGGTTCCCCGCCGCGCCGCCGCCGTCACGCACCGCCCGCCGGCCCGTCGTCCGGCACGCCGCGCATCCGGCGTTACACTCGATGCCCACGCCGCCCACCGGCACACCGCCGCGGAGCCGTCGCATGCCGCTCGTCGACATCGAAGGCGCCTCGCTGTACCACGAGCGCCTCGGCAACGGTCCGCCGCTCCTGCTCCTCGCCGGCATGGCGAGCGACGGGGCGAGCTGGGCCCCCGTGATCGAGCCGTTGGCCGCACGCCACGAGCTGATCGTGGTGGACAACCGCGCCAGTGGCCGGACCCGGGACGCCGGCGCACCGCTCTCGCGCGACGTCATGGTAGCGGACATCATCGCCCTGCTCGACGCGCTCGAGCTCGAACGCGTCGCGATCCTCGGCCATTCGATGGGCGGGATGCTCGGCTGGGCGATCGCCGCGCGGGCACCCTCGCGGGTGTCGGCGCTCGTGCCGGTGGCCGCCCTGCCCGTCGCGTCCGCCGCGCGGGTCGAGCTGTTCGCGACGCTCGCCCGGGTGCGGGCACGCGGCGACGAGGCGGACTGGTTCCGGCTCCTGTTCCAGTTCCTGTTCCGCCCGGTCTTCTTCGACGACGGCGCCGCCGTGGAGGCCGCCGTCGCCGCGTCGCTCGCCTATCCCCACAAGCAGGGAGCCGAGGCGTTCGCCCGGCAGGCCGCCGCGCTCGCGAGCTTCGCCGAGCCGCTCGACCTGTCGAGCGTCACCTGTCCGGTGCACCCGCTCTGCGGCGCCGAGGACGTGCTGTCGCCACCGTTCGCGCACGCGGCGTTTCACGCGACGGTCGGTCGGGCCGCACTCGGCACGAGCGGTTCGGTCGCGGAGCCCCGCGTCGTCGAACGGGCCGCGCACGCCGTTCACTGGGATCGCCCGGACGCGGTCGTCGCGCATCTCTCGACGGTGCTCGACGACACGGCACGAGATCGACGTGCCGGCCGGGTCGGACACATGACCTCGGACGACGCGGTCGTTCGCGCTGACGTGCTCGACCCTGGCGCCTGACGGCGGCCCGCGTTCAGGTCGGTCGGCCGAAGCGCGCGTACCAGCTCGGCAGGGTGTCGTTCGGTCGCGCCTTCGCGTGCCAGACGCCGCGCGCGATCGCCCGCGCGAGGCACAGCGACGCGACGTGACCGAGCACCATCGGATCGCCGACCGGGTCGGCGAGCGGCCGCTCGCCGGTCGACAGGGCGAACACCAGATCACCGTCGAACGCGGTGTGCGACGGGGCGAGCGCGCGGGCCATGCCGTCCTGGGCGGCGACCGCGAAGCGCTTGAGCTGCGCCTTGTCGAGCGCGGCGTCGGTCGCGACGATCGCGATCGTCGTGTTCATTCCGAGCGGCGATCCGTCGGGCGGCGATCCGTCGGACTGCCCCCCACCGTCCGATTCGTCGTCACGCGACGCCTCGCCCGGCGGCCCGTACGGGTCGGCGGTACCGGCACTCGCACGCTGCAGCGCCTCCCACGCGGCGAGCTTCTCGTTGCGCCCGAGCGCGAGCGGATCGGGGTGCGGGACGAGGCCGAGACCACCGAACTCGCCGTCGACCTCGAACGGCGCGGCGTGGAAATGTCCCGCCTCCGACGCGACGGCGCTGCCGTGCGGATTGGCCGCGACCAGGGCGCCGACGGTCGCACCGCCCGGCAGCACGAACGAGGCCGAGCCGAGCCCGCCCTTCAGGTTCGCCGTGGTCGCGCCCGCGCCCGCACCGACCGAGCCGAGCGCGAAGTCCTCGCCGCCGCTCGTCGCCGCCTCGTAGGCCTCGCGTCCGAGCGCGTAGTAGAGATTGTCGATCCAGTCGGGACGACCGCCGTTCAGGAGATCGAACAGGATGGACGCCGGCACGATGGGAACCCGGACAGGCCCTACCGGAAACCCGCGGCCGTCGCGCCGCAGCGCGTTCGCGACCGCCGACGCGGCATCGAGCCCGAACGCCGAACCACCCGACAGCACCAACGCGTCGACCCGCTCGACCAGGCGCTCGGGGGCGAGGCAGTCCGTCTCGCGCGTGCCGGGCGCGCCGCCCATGACGTCGACGCTCGCCGCGAACGGGCGCGTCGCGGTCAGCACCGTCGTGCCGGTCTTGACCCCCTCGTCCGTGGCGTGTCCGACGCGCAGTCCCGGCACGTCGGTGATCAGGTTCCTCGGGCCGACGGCGAGGCGTCCGGCACTCATCGTGCCGCCCTCGGCCGGGAGGACGATCGGAGCACCACGATTCCCTCGCCGCTCAAATGCAGCGCCCTCCGTCCACCTCGAGCGCGACGCCGGTGATCATCGACGCCTCGTCCGAGCACAGGAAGCAGGCGGCCGAGCCCATGTCCTCGGGGGTGCTGAAGCGTCCGAGCGGGATCGTCGCGAGGAAGCGCGCCCGCATCTCGGGCGTGTCCTCGCCCATGAACGACTTCAGGAGCGGCGTCTCGCCGGCGACGGGATTGATCGCGTTGACCCGCACCCCGCTCGGCGCGAGCTCGACGGCCATCGCCTTCGTCGCGGTGATCATCCAGCCCTTCGAGGCGTTGTACCAGGACAGGCGAGGCCGCGGACTGACCCCGGCGGTCGAGGCGACGTTCAGTATCGCGCCGCGTCCGCGCGCCTTCATCGCCGGGACGAAATGTCGCGCCGTCAGGTAGACCGACTTGGCGTTGACGGCGAGCACCCGATCGAAGTCGGCGACGGAGATGTCCTCGAGCGCATCCGGCAGATGGGTCACGCCTGCATTGTTGACGAGAATGTCCACATCGCCGACATGCTCCGCGGCGAATGCCGCGAGGGCGGCGACGCTCGCGTCGTCGGCGACATCGACGACGCAGGCGAGCGCGGCGTCCCCGAGCGTGGCGGCCGTCTTCATCGCCCCGTCCCCGTTCAGGTCGGCGACGACGACGCGGGCGCCCTCGGCCACGAAGCGCCGGGCGATCCCCGCCCCGAACCCGGACGCCGCCCCGGTGACGATCGCGCACTTGCCTTCCAGTCTCATCTGCTCGTCCCTGTCCACTCTCACCCATGCGGTTCGTCATCGATCCTCGCGACGCTCAGCCGTGGCGGATCGCGACGGTCTTCAGTCGCGTGAACCCGTACAGCGCCTCGAACCCTTTCTCGCGCCCGTGCCCGGAGCGTCCGACGCCGCCGAACGGCAACTCGACCCCGCCACCCGCCCCGTAGTCGTTGACGAACACCTGCCCCGCCTCCAGCGCCCGGGCGAGACGAAGCTGGCGCGCCCCGTCACGCGTCCAGACGCCCGCGACGAGACCGTAGTCGGTGCCGTTGGCGATGGCGAGCCCTTCCTCCTCGTCGTCGAACGGGATGACCACCTGCACCGGCCCGAACACTTCCTCGCGGGCGAGCACGTGATCGGGCGGGACGTCGCCGAACAGCGTCGGCACGACGTAGTGCCCTCCGGCCGGGGCCGCGCCGTCGAGCGTGCCGCGCGCGAGCGTCTCGAGATCCGAACCCCGCTCGATGTACGCCGCGACGATCGCCTGCTGACGCGCCGAGATCAGCGGACCGACGTCGGGGTCGCCCATCGCCGGGCCGACGCGCAGGGCCGTGTAGCGCGTCCGCAGGCGCTCGACGACGCGCTCGTGCACGCCGCGCTGCACCAGCAGCCGCGAGGCGGCCGAGCAGGTCTGCCCGGCGTTCTGGATGCCGGCATCGACGAGCAGCGGCAGCGCCGCGTCGAGGTCGGCGTCGTCGAAGACGAGCTGCGCGGACTTTCCGCCGAGCTCGAGCGTGACCGGCACGACGTTGTCGCCCGCCGCCTTCTGCACGAGCCGGCCGGTCGCGACCGAGCCGGTGAACGAGACATGGGCGACGCCCGGGTGCGAGGCGAGCGCGGCGCCCGCCTCGTCGCCGAGCCCCGGCACGACGTTGACGGCACCCGCCGGGAAGCCTGCCCGGCGGGCGAGCTCGCCGAACGCGAGCGCCGTCAGACAGGCCTCCTCGGCGGGCTTGAGCACCGTCGCGTTGCCGGCGCAGAGCGCCGCCCCGACCGAGCGACCGATGATCTGCATCGGGTAGTTCCACGGCACGACGTGGCCGGTCACGCCGTGCGGCTCGCGGAGCGTCATGACCGTGTAGCCGTCGAGGTAGGGCAGCGTCTCGCCGTGCAGCTTGTCGGCCGCGCCCGCGTAGAACTCGCAGTAGCGGGCGAGGGCGAGCGCGTCGCGTCGCGCCTGCCCGAGAGGCTTGCCGACGTCGCGCGCCTCGAGACGCGCCAGCAGCCCGACGTGCTCGCCGACCAGCACGCCGAGCCGCGCGAGCAGCCGACCGCGCGCGGCGGCGTCCGTGCGCCCCCAGTCCCCGTCCGACGCCCGCCGCGCGGCCGCGACAGCCGCATCGATGTCGTCGGCCGTGCCGCGGGCGATGTCGGCGAGCGGCGAGCCGTCCGACGGATCGCTCAGCGCGAGCGTGTCCCCGCTCGCGCCCGGACGCCACAGGCCGTCGACGAGCACGTGACGGGAATCGATCCGCAGTTCGGCCAGAGGGTTCATCGGGAGGACTATACCGACGCGACGAGCCCGGACCGCCCGGCCGCGCACGAATCGCTCCGGACGACACGGGCCCTGGAGCCCATGGCATCCTGACCGAAGGGGTGGTATTTCCGTCAGACGCGATGATCGGGCGCGAGTTGCTCGGATCGTCGTCGAAGGGCCCGACCAACCAAGATCGCGAGCGAGCACGGCATCAGCATCAAGTGCCATCTGCGGGATCCGTTCGGCAAGCCCGCCGGGAGAGATCGCGCCCGGACGGTCGCGTGCCGGCACTCGTCCGGCGCCTTCGGACGATGACGACGAGCGCCGCCGTCCCGGCATGCGACGACACCTCGGCGATGCCGGGCAGCTTCTTCACGCACGAGCGCGGCGAGCGGTTCCGCCCGACGGATCACGCGCGCGGCCCGTGGCATCCCGAGCATTGCCACGCCGGTCCGCCGACCGGGCTCGTCGCCCGGGCCCTCGAGCGGCTCGTGCCGGACAAGCGGCTGACGCGTCTGACGCTGAACCTGATGCGCCCGATCCCCCACGCGGGCTTCCGCATCCGCGCGACGCTCGCCCGCGACGGGCGGATCGCCGCGACCAGCCGCGCCGAGATCGTCGCCGACGACGGGCGCGTCGTCGCGAGCGCCGAGGGCTTGCACCTCCTGTCGCGCCCGGCGCATCCGTACCCGACACGCACCGACTCGATCGGCTCGCCCGACGACGCGCGCCCCGGCCCGTTCCCGATCCCGCGCACCGTGCACGGGTTGCCCTCGTTTCTCGGACCCGGCGTCGAGACGCGCTACCCGGACGGCGAGAACGGCGAGCCGGGTCCGACGATCGCCTGGCTCCGCACCGTGCCGCTCCTGCCCGACGAGATCCCCTCGCCGTTCCAGCGCATCTGCCCGCTCGCCGATTGCGGCAACGCGTTCGGGAGGAACGCCGACCCGCCGGCCGTCACGTTCGCCAACGCCGACCTGACGCTGACACTGCACCGCGATCCGCTCGGCGAGTGGCTCGGCGCACGCGCGATCGGGTTCTGGGAGGCGGACGGCATCGGGATGTCGGAGGCGGCCCTGTTCGATCTCCATGGAAGGGTCGGCCTTGCAGTTCAGACACTGGTCCTGACGGCTCCGGACGCGAACTGATCGCTGTCAGGGCGCCGGCCAGGACGCCATGCGCACCGCGTGCGACACGGCCTCCTCGTCCACGGCGGCGAAGCCGATCCGTTCGTAGAACCGACCGCCTTCACCGTCGGCCACCCGCAGGCGCACGCTCTCGAAGCGGCCTCGCGCGTCGTCGAGCAGGTGACGGACGATGGCGCGGCCGATTCCACGCCTCCGCGCCTTCGCCGACACGTACAGATGGCGTAGTCGCCCGACGCCGATGTCACGGGCGTACGGATCGATGGTGATTCCGCCGATGCCGACGAGCTCGTCGGCCACCCGTGCCGTCACGAGACGTTCGCCCGTCCGCTCGAAGCGGTTCCGCCCGCTCCGCCAGTCGTCGCGGAGACGGACGAGAAAGCGGTAGCCTTCGTGCTCGCTCGACAGGACGAGGGCCTCGAGATCGTCCGGGCCACTGCCGGGGCGAACGGTGAACGATCCGGCGCACGCGGTCCGCGTCGACGGGCGCGCGCCCCGCGGCGAACCGCGTGGATGAGCGGGACCGCATCGATCCTCTCTTCCCGGCATCGGGCGTTGTGAATCCGGCAAGGCGGGCTCGTGACGCTCGGCGGTGATACGCAGGCTGTGGGACGTATCGCGACCCGGAAACCTCCTGCTCATGCTCTGGACCGTCACCGGCGCACTCGCCGTCATCTGGTTGATCGCCACGGTGCTCGAGTTCACGCTCGGCGGGTTGATCCACATCCTGCTGCTCGTCGCGCTCGGGCTGCTGCTCTGGCGGTTCCTGAAATCGCGTACCGCCCGAGGCCGTTTCCTCGCCCGTCGACGGCTCGCGCCGCGTCGCTCGCCTTTCGCGACGAACCCGGCCGCCCGACCGCCCACGACGACCGGGGAGCGCCGCTGACCGGAGGCGAGGACCGTCGCGCGCGCGGTCTCCCGCCCACCGCCGCCGCCCACCGCCGTTGTCGATCTTGCCCGCCCCCGCACGATCCGCACGGAGTCGCGCAACGTCGGACGCCCCCGCTCCGTCGCCCGACGGCGTGGCGTACCCCGAAACGGCGGAGATCAGCGCGACATGGCGAACGACGACAAGGGACCGGACCTCGCGGCCGGCATCGAGACATCGCGGCTCGCGGAGGGCGTGCCGTTGGCCGGGCACGTCGACGAACACGAGATCGTGCTCGTGCGACGGGGCGATGCGGTGCACGCGCTCGGCGCGCGCTGCCCGCATCGTGGTGCGGCGCTGGCCGACGGCATCGTCGCCCACGGCACGATCCGCTGCCCGTGGCATCACGCGAGCTTCCGCCTCGAGGACGGCGCGGCGCGCGCACCCTCGCTCGACGCTCTGCCGTGCTGGGACGTCGTCCACGACGGGGCGACGGTACGCGTCGGCGAGCGGCGTCGCTTCGACGACACGCCGGTCGCCGGTCCGCACGGCGCGACGGGTGATGGCGCGAGCGGCGACGGGGATCCGAAGCGGGCGGCCATCGTCATCGTCGGCGCCGGTGCGGCCGGCGAGGCGGCGGCCGAGACGCTGCGCGCGCTCGGTCACACGGGACCGCTGACGCTGCTGTCGGCGGAGGCCGCGCCGCCGATCGATCGCACCAACCTCTCCAAGGGATACCTGTCGGGCGACATGGACGAATCCGGGCTCGCGCTTCGGGACCCCGCGTTCCATGCAGAGCGCGACATCGACCTGAAGCTCGGCGGCACCGTCGTCGCGATCGATCGCGACGCGCGCGAGGTACGCCTCGAGGGCGGCGAGAAGATCGCCTACGACAGACTCCTGCTCGCCACCGGCGCGAACGTCCGGCGGTTGCCGGTCGACGGTGCCGACGATGCGCGCGTGCACTACCTGAGAACCCTCGAGGACGCCCGCGGCATCGTCGCGGCGGCGAAGGAGGCGAGTCGCGCGGTGGTCGTCGGCTCGAGCTTCATCGGACTGGAGGCGGCCGCGGCCCTGCGCGCGCGCGGCATCGAGGTCACCGTCGTCGCCCCCGACGAGATCCCGCTGGCCGGTGTCGTCGGCGAGGCGATCGGGCGACGCGTGCGCGAGCTTCACGAAGCCGAGGGGGTCGTGTTCCGGCTCGAGAGCGAGGTGGACGCGATCGTCGCCGACGGGGTCCGTCTCGGTGGCGGCGAGACGCTGGCGGCCGACCTGATCGTCGTCGGCATCGGCGTCACGCCGGACGTCGCGCTCGCCAGGGAGGCCGGCCTCGAGACCGACGACGGGGTCGTCGTCGATGCACGTCTCGCGACCAGCGACCCGGCGATCCTCGCCGCCGGAGACATCGCCAGCTACCCCGACCCGGAGGGGCGTCGCCTGCGCATCGAGCACTGGCAGGTCGCCCAGCGCCAGGGACAGTGCGCGGCGCGCAACCTCATGGGTGCCGGCGAGCGCTTCGCCGACGTGCCGTTCTTCTGGAGCAAGCACTACGGGGCCAACATCCGCTACGCCGGACACGCCGGGAACATCGCGCGGGTCGAGCTCGACGGCGACCCGTCCGGGAACGACGTCGCGGCGACGATCCATGCCGAGGACGGTGAAGCGCGGGCGATGGCCAGCATCGGTCGCGACAAGGCCAATCTCGCGTTCGCGGCGACGCTCGAGGAGAGGGCGGCGACGACCGCCGACTGACGGCGGGGTCCGCACCACTCGTCACCTGCCCTCGTCGCGCCCGAGCACCGGCTCGAGCCCGACGGGTGGCCGCCGAAGGATTCGAGGGAGGAATGACCGCGGTGCAGGGCGAGCCGAGAGCGAGCCGGAGCCGTGGAACGACCTCGTTCGTCAGCCCACTGCCGAGAAGTGGTTCGCGACGCCGACCGACACGCGCAGGATCAGCGCGTACGCCTCCTCGAGAGGTCTGACGAAGTCCCGCTCGATGCCCTGGTATCGGGCGTCGCCCTCGGCCGGGTAGTCGGCGGACTCGTCGAGCGAGACGCGCGCCTCCTCGTGCGGGTCGGTCGGGAAGGTCTCGCGCAGCGTCTCGCAGGCCTGCGGCACGTCGAGCGCGAAGATCAGCTCCATCACGTCCTC